>Ga0247821_10001598_pt1 | contig 12662 bp, 10 predicted proteins | sample 13C_Glycerol_Day_FD_192481 | JGI IMG/M metagenome (GOLD analysis project Ga0247821, IMG submission 192481) | Soil microbial communities from agricultural site in Penn Yan, New York, United States - 13C_Glycerol_Day14 | ecosystem: Environmental > Terrestrial > Soil > Agricultural land | place... | reverse complement strand
GCTCCTCGCTGGCCCAGTAGCAATAGTGGCCGGGTGCCGGGCTGATGACCTGCACGTCGATGCCCGCCGCGTCCATGTCCTCCAGCCGCGTGGCCGTGGTGCGGATGCGATCGGCGATGCGCTGCACCATGGCCACGCTGACCTGGCGCGACTCGGGCGACGCGAAGCGGTGCGCCACTTCGGGCTCGGCGGGCTTGTTCGCGTTGGCGAGCTTCTCCGCGCCGTCCACGATCATGTGGCAGTGCATGTCCACCACGAGCGGCCCGCGACGGTCGCGGGCGCCCGCCGGAACCGGCGCGCCTTCGGCGTCGATGCACCTGAAAAAGCTCATGCCGGCGTCCTCAGAAACGGTGCGTGATGCCGGTGCCGATCACCGTCTGCTTGCGGCTGCTCGAGGCACCTTCCAGGAACAGCGCCGCGCGCTGGTTGCCCGCGCCCGTCGCTTTCTGGGAGACGACGCGCAGGTACACGTCCGTGCGCTTGCTCAGGTAGTAGTCCAGGATGCCGTACACGGTGGTCCAGTGGCTGCCCGCCATGCTGGAGTAGTTCACGCCGACGCCCGGGCGGAAGCCGATCGAGTTCGGGTCCTTCACGACGCCGACCGCGGTGGTGCGCAGGGTCTCGCTGCGGCCGGTGGGCGCGGTCAGCCTGGTGCTGGTGAATTCGCCCAGCGCGCGCCATCCGGCGAGGTCGTAGTAAGCGCCGGCCCCCGCCACGCGGTCGTTGGTGACGATGGCCGCGGCAGGCGTCGCGAAGGTCGCGCCGAACAGGTTGGTGCGGCCCGTGTCGTTGAGCGGACGGTGCGACACGCCGTCCATGCGCAGGTAGGCGGCCGAGACGCGCAGCGGTCCCGAGACATAGGTGCCGGCCGCGCCGACGGACTTGCCCGTGTTCGTCGCGGACGTGCCGTCTTCCTTGAAGGAGTACATCAGCGTGCCGGTGAAGCCACCGAGGTTGGGGGTGCGGTACTTGACGACGTTGTTGATATACGAGCCCGCGGTACGGTCCCAGTTGCCCAGGTGCACGGCGTTGACCGAGTTGAAGCGCGGCGCATCGACGCCGACCAGGTCGACGATAGTGTCGTACTGGCGTCCGAGCTGCACCGAGCCCCACTGGTTGCTGCCGAGCGCGACATAGGACTCGCGGTTGAATCCGCCCGCGTTGTTGCCGCTGTCCACCGCAACGCTCATGCCGAGCACGAAGCGCGCCTGCATGCCGCCGCCCAGGTCCTCGGCGCCGGAGAACGTGATGTGCGAGGGCTCGTGCCTCGTCTCGAGGCGGTTGAGGGTCACGCCCTGCACGTTGGTGGTGTGCTGCACACCGACATCGAGCGTGCCCGAGATGGTGACGTTGCTTTGCGCGAAGGCGCCGCCCGCGCACGCGAGTGCGGCCAGGGCGACCAGGTTTTTCTTGAACACGGGAATCTCCTCTTTGGTGGTTCTTCAGGTCGGTCAGGCAGTGCGGTACTTGGTGGGCGCGGCGGGCACGACGGCCCCGCGGCAATGGCCGAAGCCGATGGTGGCGAAGCCTTCGCGGCGCGCGTGGGCGGTCAGCGTGAGCTCGTCGCCGTCGTGCAGGAACGTGCGCTCCGCGGCGCCGGCGCGCACCACCGGGTGCTGCGCGTCGATGGCGTCCAGGAAGGTGCCGAAGTTGTCATGCCCGGGACCGGTGATGGTGCCGGTGCCCAGCAGGTCGCCGGCGCGCAGGTTGCAGCCGTTAGACGCCTGATGCGCCACGATCTGCGCGGGTGTCCAGTACAGGTGGCGCGCGTGGCTGTGCGAGATGCGCACCGCCTCGTTCGCCCCGGCCGGCCGCAGCCACACCTCGAAGGCCAGGTCCAGCGAGCCCTGCCGCTGGTCTTCCTCGTCGAGCAGATAGGGCAGGGGCCTGGGGTCGGTGCCGCTTCGCTCGAAGGCCGGCAGCCGGAAAGGCGCGAGTGCTTCGGGCGTGATCACCCAGGGCGAGACGGTGGTGCCGAAGCTCTTGCCGAGGAAGGGGCCGAGCCGCTCGGACTCCCAGGACTGGATGTCGCGCGCGGACCAGTCGTTCAGCAGGCTGTAGCCGGCGATGTGCGTCGCGGCCTCCTCGATGGACACCGGTTCGCCGAGTTCGGTGTTGCGGCCGAGCCAGATGCCCAGCTCGAGCTCGAAGTCCAGCTTGCGCGAGGGACCGAACACCGGTGCGTCCGCATCCGGCAGGCGGAACTGGCCGTTGGGCCGGCGCACGGGAGTGTCCGACACGCACACGCTCGATGCGCGTCCGTGGTAGCCGATCGGGATGTGCCGGTAGTTCGGCAGCAGAGCCTCTTCGCGGCTGCGGCCGCGGCGCATGCCGCCCCGTGCCGAGTGGAAGATGCCGGCGTTGAAATCCGAATAGCTGCCGATTCGTGCCGGCACCAGCATGCGGCAGGCCGATGCATCGTGCAGGAATTCGCCGGCGCGCTTGCGTGCGGCGTCGGACGCAGGCTTGCCGGCATCGAGCAGATCGCACAGGCGCCGGCGCACCGCGCTGCGCACTTCGGGTGCCGCACCGAGCAGGGCGTTCGCCGCCGGGTCGCCATCGAGCATGGGCGCCGCCTCCGGCAGCAGCCCGGCCTGCGCGAGCGCGGCCAGGTCGACCACGCTGTCGCCGATGGCCACGCCGGCACGCGGCGTCGATGCGCCGGCCAGCGTGAACATCCCCAGGGGCAGGTTCTGCAGCGGAAAACTGGAATGGCCGTTGGCCGATTCGACCCAGCTGCTGCGGGTCTGGTCGTGGGTGTCGTCGATGGAAGGCAGTGTCATGGCTGTGCTGCAAACGCGAGAAGAGTGTGTCCGTGCCCGCGTGCTTGCAAAAATCGTTTGTGGGGATGCGTCCCATCACGCAAACGGATGGGACGGGCGGTGGCTGCGCTCAGATGGGTTCGCGCAGCATCTCGAGGGTCTGGTTGCTCAGGCCCACCACGTCCTCGTCCGGGTCGGGCTTGTGCGCCCAGGCCATCAGCTGCCACTTGCCGATCTGCAGCGAGTTCTCGACGATGGTGCGGCAGCGCGCGTAGCGGCGCTGCGTGAACTGCTGCAGCGCGCTCTCGATGCCTGCGCCGCTGCACAGCAGTTCGGAGAGCACCACCGCATCCTCGAAGGCCATGGATGCGCCCTGCGCGATGTGCGGCGTGGTCGCGTGCGCGGCGTCGCCGATCAGCACGACGCGACCCCGATGCCAGGGTGCCGGCATCAGCAGCGGCTCCAGGGGGCTGTAGACGATCGAGGACGAATCCGGCATGGCCTGCGCCAACTCGCCGATCAGGCCGCCGTAGCCGGCCAGGCGCTGCGAGAGCATGTCGCGCATCCGGCCCTGCTCGAGCCGCGGATTGCCCGGTTCGGCCGTGAGCAGCAGCAGGTACATCTTGTCGGCGTTCAGCGGGATCAGCCCCGCGATCGAGGACTCGCCCCGGAACATCATTGCGCAGGACACCTCGGCGGGCCGCGGCGCCGTGAAGCGCCAGCAGGACTGGCCCATGAAGGCGGGGGCGTGTTCCTCGCCGAACACCATGCGGCGCGTCTGCGAGCGCAAGCCGTCGGCGGCGACTACGAGGTCGTAGCTGCCGGACGTGCCGTCGCTGAAGTCCACCCGGGTTTGGTGCTCACCTTGCTCGATGCTGCTCACCGTCACGCCCAGCCGCACGGACACGCCCAGCCGCAGCACCTCTTCGCGCAGGATCTGGTGCAGCACCGGGCGCAGGATGCCGGTCGAGGAGGCCCAGCGCTCGCCGGAGAGGTTCGGCTTGGTCCGCTCCTGCCTGAGCACGCCGTTCTGGTCGCAGTAGCGCGTGGTCGAATACGGGTGCCCCGCCTCGAGGCAGCGCTCGGCCAGGCCCAGCGTGTCGAGCGCGCGCAGCGCATTCGATTGCAGGATGATGCCCACGCCGTACACCCCCCACGCGGGGTCGCGCTCGACGATCGTGGTCGACCGGCCCTGCCGGGCTAGGGCGATGGACAGCGACAGGCCGGCGATGCCGCCGCCCACCACCAGGATGTTCTTGGCCACGGTGGATCAGTCCTTCTTGCCGTCGTAGAGGACCGTTGCCGGCCGGTGCCGCTTCACGGCGTCATGGTGAGTGGAGTCCACGCCCATGTAGACGCCGCGCTCCCAGCTGCGCTTGAGCGGGTCTTCGACCTTCAGGCTCATGCGGCCGATGCCGTGGATGCAGATCTCCACCGTCTCGCCGTCCTGCAGGAAGCCGAGACCCTCGTGGTTGGTCCCGCAGGCCAGCACGTCGCCGGAATTCAGCGTCATCACCGTGCTCGCGTACTCGATGATCTCGGGCACCGGGTGCTCCATGTCGTCGGTGCTGTAGTTGTGGCGCAATTGCCCGTCGTTCCAGAACTGCACGTGCAGTGCGTTCGGGTCCTCGATCTCGTCGGCCGTCACGATGCAGGGACCGAGCGGCGCGAAGGTGTCGAAGGATTTTCCCAGCCAGGTCATGGGCGCGCTCGAGGGCCAGGTCTTGCGGCCTTCGCCGCGGGCCGTCACGTCGATGATGCAGGTGTAGCCGAACACCGCATCGCGCCAGTTCGCGCGGCTGACCTTCTTGGCCGGGCCTTTCACCACGATGGCCAGCTCGGCTTCGTGCATGAAGGCCCAGGGCTCGGTGAAGTCGGGCAGAACGATGGTGTCGCCGGGGCCGACCACCGCATCGGGGTTCTTGAGGAACATCTTCAGCGCCTTGGGATCGCGCTGCGCGTGCTCCCAGTAGTTGCCGATGCAGTTGAGGATCTTGCCCGGGCGCGGCAGCGGCGCCATGAGACGCACCGACTCGGTGGGGATCGCGGGGCCGCGGGCCGCGGCTTGCTCGAGCGCGGGCTTTATCGCGTCGTAGTGGTCGATCAGCCACTGCATGGTCAGCTGCGGGGTGTAGCTGCGCTCGACCTGGGCAGAGATGTCCACGATGCCGGCATCGGTCACGATGCCGGGCGCCGCATCCGCCTGCGCGGTGCGGAACAGTACGAACTTCATGGAGCGCCTTACTTCTTCGTGGGCTGGAACTGCGTGGCCCATACGGCCGCCGACTTCGGGCCGGGCGCGGCTTCGCGCGGCGACCAGTTGTCGTCCACCACGTCCATGTCGGCGTCGAATTCGATCTTCCCGCCGAAGGGGCTGTCGAAATACCAGAAGTGGTTGGCGCCGAACACGTGCCGGCCCGGGCCCCAGAGCGTCTCCCAGCCCTTGGCGGCGAAGGCCATGCCGGCGAGCATCACCTCGGTGTGGTCCTTCACGTGGAAGGCGACGTGGTGCAGGCCCTTCTCCGCAACGGCGGGGCGGTAGACGAAAAAGAGCTGGTGGTGGTCGGGGTTGCCTTCGGCGCGCATGAAGACGCCGCTGCCCGTCAGGCGGTCCGTCACGCGGAAGCCGAGGCGCTGGTAGAAGGCCTCGATGCGCGGCATGTCCGGCGTGAACAGCACCAGGTGGCTGAAAGTGAGGGGACGCACCTGGGCATTGAAGTCGGGCACCGCGTTGGCCGGACGCTGCGGCGGCTGGCCGGGCACGTTCACCAGGCTCGGCTGCGTCTTCAGCGGCTTGCGCTGCGTGACGCGGAAGCCGATGGACAGGCCGTCGTCGTCGGTGGACAGCAGCACGCCGTCCTTGCGCTCGACGGCGCGGTCGCGGGAGAGTTCGGCGGCGATGGCGTCCAGCGTGGCGGCGTCGCTGACGCCCCAGATGGCCTGGCGGATGTTCGGGCCCTCGGCCACGGGGGCCGGCAGGGTGGTGTCGGAGGTGTGGCGCACGCGCAGGCCGGTGCCGTCCTGCGCATGGAACAGGAAGCCGGCGTCGGTGCTTTCCACCTCATCGAGGCCATAGTCGAGGAGGAACCTGCGCGCGGTCGCCAGGTCGTCCGCCGTCACCGTCGCTTCGTCGAGTCCGAGGATGCTCATGGTCGTGTCCTTTTTACTTCCGGGCATCGTAGGGAGTCAGCGGCAGAAGGGGAAATCGTTCCTCCGGATAGGACCCATCGCCACGGCCAATGAGCCCACAGGGGCACCGCGCGCACAATGGCAACACTATCCTTGTCCCTGGCCATGGATATTCGTGGGGAGCTTTGTGAACGGATGTTCGTCTAGGTCGCTGCGCGCGGCGAATTCCTTGTGGATAGAGACCCAACGATGTCGCACCCCGGAAAGTAGCACTCTGCTGCCGTGCCCATGGTCTTTTCAAACTGGCGGCATCCCCGAGTAAGCGGGTAGGTAGGCGCTCAACCTCAGGACTGGGATCGTGGGCGCCCGCAATCAGCATCTCAGTCCGACCGCGCCATCGTGGACTTCGTCGACCGAGGCTACAAGTAGGACGGCAAGCTGATCGTTGCATGCAGAAGAAAGGAATGGTGCCGAAACACCTGCCGAAAGCTGAGGAGTCCTGCGCCCGGCTCGTCCCGAGCACCGGTCGGGGCGTCAAGGAGGGGTCTTCGCGCGCCTCACCGTTTCCACGAGGCTCGCCAGCCCTGGTACCTCCCGTTTCGGATCCCACACCAGGAAGGCAGTGGGTTGCTTCTCTACGCCTCTCAGCGGTACGTACACAGTGCCCGCCATGCCAGCGTGTTTGAAGGATTCTGGTACCAGCGAGACCCCAAGTCCTGTGGCAACCAGTCTAGGAACAGTCAGCAATTGCGATGCGGCCGCGCGCAGCCGCGGCTGGAACCGGGCGGCTGCGCAGAGGGCGATCACGTGGTCGTAGTACGCGGGCGATGAGTCGCGTGAGAACGTCACGAAGAGATCGTCGCGAAGCAGTTCGAGCCCAATGTGCCCGTGCCCGGCAAGCGGGTGCGTCTCCGGGAGGCAAGCCACGAACCGCTCCTCGAGCAGGACGACACTGTCAAGTCCGGCAGGGGCCACCGGAGTGTTGATGAACGCTGCATCGAGCCTGCCGTTGCGAAGCAGGTCCTGCTGGATCTGCGAGGCGTACTCGAACGTCGAGAGCTCGATGTCGGGAAATTTTGAAGCGAACGAGGTCAGGATGTGCCCCAGCCCGCGGAATAGCAGGCTCGCCGAAAAGCCGACTTCGATGAATCCCGCGCGGCCGGTCGACATCGCCTGGCCGAACTGCCCAAGTTTGTCCGTGAGCGAAACGATCTCCCGAACGCGCGTCAGCATGGCTCGCCCCGCCAGCGTCAGCGCAACCCCCTTCGTGTCTCGAGAGAAGAGCCGCAACTGCAGCTCGTCTTCCAGCCGCATGAGGCTGCTGCTCAGGGCCGGCTGTGACATGAACAGCCGTTTTGAAGCTCGCCCGAAGTGCATCTCCTCGGCCAGGACCACGAAATGCCGCAATTGCCTGAGTTCCATCCGATCCCCACGGGCCGATAAATGCGATGAATCATCATAGAGAAATTTCGAATTGGACGGCACCTGCGTGGCAGCCGATCATGCTTTCATGACTACCGTTCATTTCGTGGAGCAACGCGGTCCTGTTGGAGTCCTCAAGCGATGAAGGAGACGTTGATCCAGCAGCTCGCGGCTTTCGTCGATCGGACAACATTCGAATCGCTTCCGCAACAAGTAACGCACGAGCTCAAGCGAATGATCCTTGATGGGATCGGCTGCGCGGTTGCAGCTGTCGGCTCGCGCAAGGGGCAGGCCGCGGTCGCCTACGCCAGGATGCTCGGGGGCACAACGGGAGGCGCAAGCGTCCTAGGTACATCGCTGCGGACAAACGTGTTCGGCGCCAGCTTCGCGAACGGCGAATTGATCAACGCGCTGGACATGAACTGCCTGCTTCCCCCTGGCCAGGTCACTCCCTGCGTCCTCCCGGGTGCGCTGGCGGTCGCCGAGACAGGCGGGTTGTCAGGCAGGTGCCTGCTGGTCGCGCAGGCGGTGGCGCACGAGATAAGCCATCGGTTTGGCAAAGCGATGGACTACTTGCGTGACACCGAGCACGGCGTGGTGCAGCCCCCCTCGGTGTTCGGCTACGCGAGCACGATTTTCGGAGCAACGGGCGCGATCGCGAAGCTCAAGGGAGTTCCCGTCGAAACCGTTGCAAATGCCCTGGGCATCGCGGCGTCGGTTTCGCCGGTCAACTCGCAAATCGCCTGGAACAAGCATGCGCCCGCCGCGACGATCAAGTACATGATGACGGGCATGCTGGCGCAGCAGGCGATGATGGCTGCGTGCATGGCCGAGCTCGGGCATCGCGGCGACTTGGTGATCCTTGACGACGCCGAGTACGGGTATCCACGGTTCATCGGAACGCGCCGCTGGAACCCGGGCCAGATCTCCAACGGGCTGAGTGAGGAGTGGCTCTTTCCACGCGAGGTCTCCTACAAGATCTACGCGCATTGCCGCGTGATGCATTCGACCATCGATTGTCTGATCGACCTCGTACGGGAGCAGGGGATCCAGCCCGCGGAGATCGATGCGATGCAGGTGTACGTGGAAGGATTCGCCGACGAAGCCGTGTGGCACAACAGGCGAATCGAGGATGTCCAGGACGCCCAGTTCAGCGTCGCGCACGGCATCTCCATGGCCGCCCACCAAGTGCCACCGGGAAAGCACTGGCAGGATCCGAAGTACGTGTTCGACCCGTCAGTGCTCTCTTTGATGGACCGCGTCAAGGTAAGCGTGCATCCCGACTACGTGAAGCTGTTGAGCGGTGATTCGAGCACTCGTCCAGGCCGGGTGGAACTCCAGGCCCGCGGCCAGACATTCGTTCGCGAAAGGCTCTATCCGAAGGGCACCCGCTCGCCAGACCCAAGGACCGCGTTGACCGACGAGGACCTCGTGCGCAAGTTCAAGGACAGTGTCGCCGGCGTGTTGCCGGACGCCGCCGCCGATCGACTGTCCGCGGCCGTCCTTGATCTCGAGAAGCTCGATGACGTCGGCATCGTGACCTCCCTTGGGTCACTGCGATCTTGACTCATTCCAGCTGTCACAACGACTCGCCTTGTTTACCCGTCCGCTGACAAGGCTACGCAATTCGATAGGAGACAACACCATGCGATTCCGCACCTTCTTCCTTGCGCTCTCAATGGTCGCCGGCGTCGCTGCCGCCCAGACCTACCCCGACAAGGCCATCCCACTGAAGCTCGTTGTGCCCTTCGGGACCGGTGGCGCCGCCGATGTGCTCGCACGAGCCTATGCCAAGGGGATCACCGAAGTATCCGGATTGAATGTGGTCGTCGATAACCGTCCTGGCGCTGAAGGGGCCATCGGTGTGCAGGCCGTCATGAACGCGCAGCCGGATGGATACACGATCATGCTTGGAAGCAGCTCGCTCACCGTGTTGAACCCCGTGACGGTTCCGAACCTACAGTACGACCCTCTCAGGGACCTGATTCCCGCCGTAGGACTTTCCAAGAACTTCCCGGTGGTGCACTTGGGACCCAGCACCAAGTTCAAGACGGTTCACGACTTCATCGCGGCGGCAAAGGCGAATCCGGGCAAGTACTCGTTCGGTCATGCAACGGCCACGTCTCGGCTTTCGGGTGAACTCTTCGAGAGTCTCTCCGGCACCAAGCTACTGAGCGTGGGCTACAAGACTACCGCGGCGGGAGCCTTGGCGCTTGCTGCCGGTGAAATCGACATGTATATCCTGGATTCGGGAAGCATGAAGCCGTTCGTGGATGGCGGCAAGGTGCGGGCGCTCGCGGTGGCAAGCAGCACGCGCCTTGCCAGCGCGCCCCAGCTTCCGACCATGCGGGAGGAGGGGGTTCCGAACTACGACGTGACCGCGTGGTTCGCCGTTTACTTCGGTGCCAAGACGCCTTCCGAAAAGATGCCAGTCATGCAGGACATCCTGCAGAAGGCCACAAAAGCGAAGTCCTTTACCGATGTGCTCTCCACGCTGTACATGGAACCGTTTCACGCGACCAGCGAGGAGATCACTGCCATTACCCGGCGGGATATCGATAGGTGGAAGAAAGTCGCGCGGAACCCAGGCGTGGCAAGCGGCAAGTAAGACAAGTTCGAGAGGTGAAAAGTATGGCCGACCGAGCGTTTATCCATGCGCCAGCTGATTCGGGCGCGCCTGCCTCGGCCCGAAACTTCAGTGTCAAGAATCGCGTGGTGATCATCACCGGTGCTGGACAGGGCATCGGTCGTGAGTTCGCGCGGCAGTTTGCGGCTGCAGGCGCCATCCCGGTGGTGGCAGACCTCCATCAGACGAACGCGGAGCGGGTGCGAGAGGAAATCGAGGCATGTGGCGGCAAGGCCGCCGCGGCAACGGTGGACGTCAGCGACCGTCGATCCGTCGACGCCATGGTCGATGCTGTGCTGGCCCGCGAAGGCCGCATCGACGGCCTGGTAAACAACGCCGCCATGTTCGCTACGCTGCTGAAGAGGCCGTTCGACGAGATTCCTCTGGCCGAATGGGAACAGGTGATGAGGGTCAACATCACTGGCGTGTTCAACTGCGTTTCGGCCGTGGTGCCGGCGATGCGCAAGGCTGAGTGGGGCCGCATCGTGAACATCTCTTCAGACTCGGTCCCTCTGGGGACCGCGAACTACCTGCATTACGTGACCTCGAAGTCCGCGCTCATCGGCATGACCAATGGTCTTGCGCGCGAACTTGGAAACCACGGCATCACCGTCAACTGCATTCGTCCGGGCGGTGTGGCGACCGAGGTGGACCGGGCGGTGAATCCGACGTTGGAGCGTCGACAACACATGCTCGCACAGCAGTGCATCCCGAAGGGCCAACTGCCGTCGGATCTTGCGGGGCTGGTGCTGTTTCTCAACACCGAGGCAGCGGCGTTCATCACTGGGCAGACGATCGCATGCGACGGCGGGCTGACCCACAGCAGTTGATCTTGGGGCGGCTGATGAAGCACACGCCAGGTTTCCTATCGATGGCGGGTGGGTCGAGCCCCTCCTCGATGCCGATCGCGCAGTGAAGGCCACGCAGCAGATGGGCGCTCCCGCGAGCGCGGTCGGAATCGTTGGCACTGCCGCCGAGACGTTCAAGCATGTGGCCGTAACGCTCGCGCTGTAGATTCCAAATTGCGACTTCATTCTTGGCCGCCCTCCGGATGTCGCACATTGCGTATTGCTGCCGCAGCGTCACCGCGCGCAGCGAGCCCGCATCGCCGAGCTCCTAAATTCAACTCGTCATCTCCAGGGATGTTCCTGACATGGCGAGTCCATCGCGGTGATTTGATGCGTAGGTCGAATGTACCAACATCAGTCGGGCTGCCCGCATTCTCATCCGCAGTGGCTGAATGACGAGTCGGCGCGGCATGGAAGCAAGTGTCTTCGGTGAACACGGCCGTGTGTTTCCAGAAAACAGACAGAGGCGGCGCAGCCCAGAGAAAGGCCCTGCTGTGGGAGAGAAGCGCTCAGAACTGGCGTGGCACGCCCTTTGCGGTAGAGGCCTGTCGTTGCGCATGGGCGCGATGGAGGATTGAAATGAGCGAACAGGTAGTGAAGACGCAGCGCGACGGCGCGGTGCTGGTGATCCGGCTGGCGGGTCGCGAGAACCGCAACTCACTCACGATGGACTTGCGCAAGCAACTCGGCGCCGCCGTCGAGGAAGCCGAAAACGACCCCGGTATCCGTGCGGTGTATTTGACGGGCGAGGGGCCGACCTTCTGCTCCGGCGGCGATTTCAAGATGCTGCAGTCCGCGATCGACCCGTGGCCGGTTCATCGGCGCTTCCGCCACCTCAGCCGCTGGCTGGTGCCGCTGATCACGCTGGACAAGCCGGTGGTCGTCGGCGTGCGGGGCCAGGCCGTGGGTGGCGGCATGGGGCTCGCGCTCACGGGCGATGTCGTGATCGCGGGGGAGAGCGCAAAATTCATGGCGGGCTTCTTCCGCCTTGGCACGGTGCCGGATATCGGGGTGATGTACCACCTGCCGCGGCTCATCGGCATGGCACGCGCCAAGAACTTCATCTTCGCGAACGGCACCTTCCACGCCAGGGATGCGCTGGAGCTTGGCCTGGTGGCCAGGGTCGTGCCCGACGATGAGGTGGAGGCTGCGGGGCTCGCCGAGGCGAAGCGCCTGGCCGCGGGGCCTGCGGAAGTGATGGGGCTGGCCAAGACGCTGATGGCCCGCAGCTTCGAGACATCGCTCGTCGACATGTTCGCTTTCGAGGGATTCGGCCAGGTGCTCGCGATGTCCAGCCCCGAGTTCCGCGAAGGCATGGCCGCTGCAATCGAGAAGCGAGCCGCCGATTTCGAGGGCGCGGCCGCAGGGACGATCCCGCACGCACGCGCCGGCTGAACCAGTAAACACGAGATACAGATGGACTACACGAACTTTCCCGAACTGTCGCCCGAGATCGAAGCCGTGCGCGACATGGTCAACCGCTTCATGGAAGCGGAAGTCAAACCCGTGATGGACGACTACGAGAAGCGCCGCGAATTCCCGCGCGAACTCGTGCGCAAGGCCGGCGAGGCAGGGCTCTATGGCGCCGTGTTCCCGGAGTCGGTGGGCGGCAGCGACATGGGCTACCTGGCTGCGGCCGTGATCCAGGAGGAGACGGTGCGCAACGACGTGCGCTTCGCCTCGTGCAACAACCAGCAGGGCTCCACCTGCCCGAGCGCGATCTACTTCGGCGGCACCCCCGAGCAGATCCGGAAGTACGTGCCGAACCTGGTGGCCGGAAAGACCATCGGAATGATGTCGCTGACCGAATCCGGCGGCGGCTCCGATGCCGAAGGCAACATGAAGACCTTCGCCCGGCGCGATGGCGACGTGTAC
>Ga0247821_10001595_pt1 | contig 12667 bp, 12 predicted proteins | sample 13C_Glycerol_Day_FD_192481 | JGI IMG/M metagenome (GOLD analysis project Ga0247821, IMG submission 192481) | Soil microbial communities from agricultural site in Penn Yan, New York, United States - 13C_Glycerol_Day14 | ecosystem: Environmental > Terrestrial > Soil > Agricultural land | place... | reverse complement strand
CACCGTGCTCGCAACCGAGGTGCGTGCCGGTGAGCCCGCATCTGCCGCGGATGAAGTCGGCCAGTGTCGTGCGTGCGTCCACCGTCTGCGCCACGGGCTTGCCGTTCACGGTGAGCTGGATGCTCTTGGGATGATGCATGGTCTCAGTCCTCTGCGAAAATCCGGCGCAGCGCGGTGGCCACGACGTGCTGCACGATCTCGGCCCGGTAGGTTTCGCTCGCGTGGTGATCGCCTCGCACCTCCAGGCCCCGCGCCGCTGCCTGGATGGCCGCCGCGGCGGTGTCGTACGTAAGGGCCCGTGCGCCGCTGGCGCCGAGCTCGAACAGCTCCGGCTTGTCGGTCGCGCCGAAGACCGCCACGCGCACGAAGCTGCACGCGCTCGTGGCGTCGAAGTCCGCGACGGCGGCTGCGCCGGCGATGGCGAAATCCCCGCTGCGGCGGGAGACCTCCTTGAAGGCCCAGCGCCGCCGATCCGGCCAACGCGGAAAGCGCACTTCCAGCAGCAGATCGTGCGGGCCCACTTCGGTGGAGAACAGGCCGTGCACGAACTTGCGCGCCGGCACCTGCCGTATGCCCTGCAGGCCTGCGATCACCATGGTCGCGTCGCAGGCCAGGCACAGCCCCGGCCACTCCGCCGACGGATCCGCGTGGCACAGGCTGCCGCCGATCGTGCCGCGGTTGCGGATCTGCACGTGCGCCACGTGCTCCATTCCGTGCGCGAGCAGCGGCAGCGCAGCGCGGATGGCGGCATCCTTTTCCACCGACCGGTGCGTCACCATGGCACCAAGGACGAGCGCGTCGGTGTCCTTTCGGACGTTTCGCAGCGCCTCGATGTTTCCCAGGTCGACGAGCATTGCTGGCGCCGACAGGCGGAAGTTCAGCGCCGGCATCAGGCTCTGGCCGCCGGCGATGATCTTCACGCTGTCACCCTGGTCGGCCAGGATGGCCAGCACCTCGTCGACCGAGCGTGGACTGACGTAGTCGAGAACAGGTGGCTTCATGACTTCCCCGTTGTGCACTCAGAGCGGATTGCCGCGGTAGATCGCCCAGACGACCGCGACCGTGGCGGCCGCCAGGGCTGCTGCGGCCAGCATGCGCCAGCGCGGCTTGGCACTGGGCGTGCCGCCCTCGGAGCCGGCGCCGACAAGGGCATCTGCAGGCGCAAGTGCCGCCGGGGCGGGCGACTCCTGCGGGTGGAACTGCTGCGCCGCCAGGTGCTCGCTGAACTTGCCGAAGAAATCGTCGGCGAGCTTCAAGGCCGCGCCATCGATGAGCCGCGCCCCGATCTGCGCCAATTTCCCGCCAACACTCGCTTCCACCGTGTAGTTCAGTTCAGTGCCCTCCGCCACATCCGCCAACCTGACCTTGGCGCGGCCCTTTCCAAACCCCATGGCACCGCCCTGACCCTCGAAGCTCACCGCATAAGCCTCGGGCGGCTGCAAATCGGAGAGTGCGAGCTTGCCCTGGAAGCGGGCGCTGACCGGACCGATCCTGGCGTGCATGGTGATGCGATACGCGTCCACTCCAGTCTGATCGATGGACTCGCATCCCGGGACGCAGGCCTTCAGGACCTCCGGGTCCATGAGGGCCCGCCAGGTGGTTGCCCGCTCGGCGGGAACGACACGTGAACTGGAGATTTGCATCATCGGAGCCGGTGTGTAAAATCACGCAGTGTGATCACAAGATCGACGCGTGTCAATGACAGCAGACCCCGCCGTGATGTGGCACATGCCCAATCGTTTTTCAAGGAGAGATTCCAGTGCCATTCGTCGTTGTTGAATTCTGGGAAGGCCGCACGGTTGAACAGAAGCGCGAGCTCGTGCGGGCGATTACCGATGCCATGGTCGACAAAGGGGGCTGCAAGCCGGATCACCTGCATGTCGTCATCCACGAGTCGTCCAAGGAGAACTGGGGCCGCGGCGGCATCCTCGCGGTGGACATGAAAGAGTCGAAATGAGCGAGGATACGGTGCAGCCGGGTGCCAAGGCTTTCGGGCACATCCTCATCATGGTCTCGGACGTCGCGACGTCCATGGACTTCTACGTCGACTTGCTTGGCTTCACCGAGCGGTCAGCCAAGCCACTGGCGGACGGCCGCCCGTTCCGTGCGCTGCGCCAGGGCATCGCCTTCGTTTCCGGGCGTGAGGCGGGCCATCGGCAAATCGATCACATCGCGTTCGAGGTCGCCGGTGTGCGAAGCCTGCGCGAGAAGCTCAAGTCCGCACGCGTGGAGTTCCAGGAGGATCTGCACGATGGTCCGTATGGTCTGACCATCTACATCACGGATCCGGACGGCACGCGTGTCGAACTCTACGAGCCCGGCCTGAAGGCGTCCTGATGGAAAAAAAAAGGGTCTTCACCGAACTCCGGGGAGACCAAAGGAAGGGCGGACGATGGCCACCGCTGCCAAGTTCAGGTTGTCGAGACTTCAGCGCGCAGGAGGGTAGCCTTGGCCGCAATCCAGTGTATTGAACACTTGGGAGCCTGGGAAGGCGGCGAGCTGGAAGAGCAGCAGGTGAAGCTGCGGGGAGCTGAGCCACCCTAGCGGCCGCTAGGCTGGCCCTCGCCAGGACGGCGCAATGCCTCGATGCGTCGGCGAATGCCCGACCACTGGCTGGCGCCCACAGTGATCGGTGCGCGGCGGCCCAGCCCGCGGGCCCAGACAGCCGTCAGACCGAAATCCTTGGCGAGCGCGAGGTCGATCCCTCCGGGAGGAGCCGCCAGGTCCACGACGAGGCAGTGCGCCGGCAGCTTCTGGAGCACATCGGCACCCACGATCTGGTGCGGCACGGTGGAGAACAGCATGTCCAGCCGCGGCGCCAGGCCAGGCAGCTCCTGCAACTCATGTCCAACCGCCCCTGTGGCATAAGCGGCGGCGCGCTGCACGGGATTGCGCGCCGCGACATGCACGTGGGCACCGAGCCCCACCAGCGTGCGGGTCAGCAATCCCCCGATGGTGCCCTGGCCCACGATACAGACCGTCGCATTGTGGATGGTGATCCGGGTGTTTTCGATCACCACGCGCAGCAGCCCCTCGACGATGGCGGGCCCACGCAGGTACATCAGGTCCTGGTCCCATTCGTACTCGTGCAGCCCAATGCCGAGCGCGCCCGCAGCCGCCTTCAGCCTGGAATCGGCCCAGCCGAGAATGATGTGCGCGCCGGGAGCCATTCCCGCCAGCAATTGCTGGTCGGGCACAATCGGCGCGGGCGCTGCAGGCGCGAATAAGGCGCCTTCGGCAGAGATCCCGGGGATCGGAAACAGCGCAAAGTTCGCACCTGCCAGCGCTTCCTTCGCGCTCGCGGCATGGTGCACGCCCTCGACGCCGGCCGTGGGCCAGGGAAAACCGTAGGCCCGCACCGTGGCCCCCGTGGCCGCGGCCAGCCGGACGATCTCCTGCTCGCGTTCATCGCCTCCGACGACCGCAATCGTGCAGGCTTTCCAATCGATGCTTTGCATAGTTGCCATGTTCATTCGAACCGCTTGATGGGGCTCGTCGCGACGTTTGTGATCACGCAGTGTGATTGCACGGTGGCGGGTTTGTCAAGTAGCCTCGCGTTCAACCGCCGAGCCTCTCGCGCAGCGCAGAAACCCGAGCATAGGCTTCGCTCAGGTCCTCGACATGGAACCCGTCGGCGATTCCGCTGTCGTATTGCGCGATGGCTTCGCGGGCGCGCGACGAATACACCACCTTCCGATCGATCACGGACGCGCCATCGGCCTGCTCGAAGTGCAGGTTCCACGCCACGGCGTCCGACTCGCCCAGCCCGCGGGGAAGATCCAGTTCGACCTTGCCGGCGCTGACCTTGACGGGATAGCCACCGGGCCGTCCAGCCGGTCCGGGGACGTGGCTCGCGCAGTCGGCCGTTCCTGCCAAGGCCAGCAAGACAGGCACCGCGGAGCCGCCAGAGATCACGTTGAGGTCGCGGAAAGGCAGCTGGACATCGCGGAAGCGCTCGAGGATCCCCTGCTGCTCCACGTCGTCCACCCACACGCGGACGGGCGCCTGCGTGCGATCCGCGGCGGGCTTGCGCCAGTCGACCAGGTGGTTGTGATGCCCCAGCACTTTGACGCTGGAAAGCCCTTGCGGATCGAACACGCTCTTTGCGATGCTGGAGAAGATCGCAATGTTGCCCACACCGCAGGTGATGGGAAGGCCCTGTGCCTTGATCACCTGGTTCACGACGTCGGGATAACAGGTGTTGACGAAGATGGCCTTGCTTCCGCTCTCTTTGAGCGCCCTCGCAGTCCGGGTGGGCAACATTGCCTGAAGCGCAAGCGTGAAGCCGAAGCCGGCGTCGTTGACCAGCGCCGCCCACTTCGAATCGCGACCATCGACCTTCCACGGGGACTGCAACGACGCAGACTGGACCACCACTTTCGGCGCGAAGCGCGACAACCCATCGGCGATGGTCTGCGTCGAAGCCATGTCGAACTCCGCCGATTCAAAACGGGCGTGGGTCCCGAACATTGCTGCGCGTGCGTTGGCAGCGGTTACCAGCCACTTCATGCGAGGCAGATTGCGGCCGCCGATGATGACTTTCACCGGTTTCTTCGCCGTTGCCGCAATGTCGTTCAGCATGACTTCGGCAAAGTAGCCGGAGCCAAGGATCAGGAGATCGCAGTCCGTCACGTGCATTCCTCGTTGATATGTGATCACATATTGTGATTGTAGTTTTAGTGTTCGTCAAGCCTGGCCGCAAGTCCACGCGCCAGCGTCAGGTTGCCATGCGCATGCCGCAGGGTTCCGCTAGACTTGATGCAGCTCGCGCCCCGATCATCGGGGTGCACGCAGGTTCGGGAGAGTCCGCGGAGGAGCGGCGCCGAAGGAGCAACCGCCCCGGAATCTCTCAGGCAGAAGGACCGGACTTGCAAGGGCAACTCTGAAGAGAACCGGGCGGCATCGTCGGCCCGGGACACCGAAGGAGCAAGCGTCGCCGCTTCCGGCAGCGTGAATCTCTCAGGTCCAGCACAGAGGGGGTGTCCAAAGCACGGGCGTGCCTTGGTCTCAACCCCCTCGACGGTGCGGAGCTTCCTGTGGACAAGACAATCGCGGTTATCGGCGGCGGCATCACCGGCGTCACAACGGCCTATGCACTGGTTCGTCGCGGGTTTCGCGTGACGCTCTTCGAGCGCCATCGCTACGCGGCAATGGAAACCTCATTCGCGAATGGCGGCCAGCTATCGGCATCGAACGCCGAAGTCTGGAACCACCCTTCGACGCTTCTAAAGGGGCTTAAGTGGATGTTCCGCCGTGACGCCCCCTTGCTGGTCAACCCCAAACCGAGCTGGCACAAACTGTCCTGGTTCGCGAAGTTCATTGCCAACCTCTCCCGGTACGAAGAAAACACGGTCAGGACGGCTCGCCTGGCCATCGCCGCTCGCAGTCACCTGTTCTCATGGGCGACGGACGAGGGCATCGACTTCGACCTGAAGCGGCAGGGCATTCTTCACTTCTATCGGGACAAATCATCCTTCGAGCATGCAGCCGCCGTATCGAAGCTGCTTGCCCGTGGAGGTCTGGAACGCAGGGCAGTGACGCCGGCGGAGATGTCGGCGATCGAACCCACGCTGACCGGCGACTTCTATGGCGGCTTCTTTACGGAGAGCGACTCGACGGGCGACATCCACAAGTTCACCGTCGGGCTCGCGGAAGCCGCGATGAAGCGCGGGGTCAATGTTCTTTGCGGGCAACAGGTGGCATCCGTGCGGACGAGCGATCGGGGAATTGCGATCAAGGCTTTCGGCGACGGCCGTACTGACGAACACGTCTTCGATGCAGTCGTCGTCTGCGCCGGGACCGCTAGCCGCGCCTTCGCGTCGCAGCTGGGCGACCGTGTCAACGTGTACCCCGTCAAGGGCTACTCGATCACCGTGAACCTGGTCGACGAGGCCAGCCGAGCCGGCGCCCCCAACGTGAGCCTGCTCGATGATCAGGCCAAACTGGTGACCAGCCGGCTTGGCCCGGACCGGTTTCGGGTGGCCGGAACCGCCGAATTCAACGGGTTCAACAAGGACATTCGCGCCGATCGGATACGGCCGCTCGTCGCGTGGGTGGAATCATGCTTCCCGCAGGTGAACACTCGCCATGTCGTCCCCTGGGCGGGACTGCGTCCCATGATGCCCGACATGATGCCCCGCGTGGGCCGAGGCCAGTCAAAGCGCGTGTTCTACAACACCGGGCACGGGCACCTCGGGTGGACGCTGTCCGCCGCGACGGCTGAATGGGTGGCCGACATCGTTGTTCGCGCGGATGTCGTACGCGCCCACGGCTTGCAGCTCGCCAAGTCGATGTAAAGGCGAAGGCGTCGCTCTCCGGATTGGAAGAGCGACGCGCCTTCAGAGTAGACGGGCTCGATCCGCGTAAGCGTTTCGCGGTCCGCGTCTTACTTGAGGAACTGGTTCGTGAATGCCTTGGTGACGTCGACCGGAGCGTCCATCATCTTCATCTTCACGAGCAGCGTCTGCATTTCGTTCCAGTCTTTCACGTTGGAGGAACCCACTCCATTCTTGTCAGCATCGGGCGAACGGGTCTGCTTGATCACTTCGGGGAGCTTGAGCGTCGCGTATTTCACGTCGGTGGTCGGATTCGCGGCAATGAATGCCTTCAGCGCTTCCTCGGGGTTTTGCGCGCTGTACGTCCAACCCTTGACGAATGCGCGGGTGAAGCGGCGGACGAGGTCTGGCTTCTCCTTGATCAGGTTGGCGTTGGTGATCAAGGCCGAGCTGTACATCTTCACGCCGAAGTCCTCGAACATGATCCAGTTCACGTTCTCGCCGCTCGCGCGAAGCTTGAGGGCGTCATTGTGATAGAAGCCGATCGCAACGTCGATCCGGTCGGACGCCAGGAGCGGCACGAGGGCACCATCCGCCGGCACTTCCTTGAGCTTGGAGGGATCGAGCTTCAGGATTTCGCGCAGCGCGGCCCACTGCCGTCCCGTGTTGCTTTTCAGCTGGACACCGATCGTCTTGCCGTACAAATCGGTCTTCACATCCTTGACGGGCTTCGCCGTCTTGAAAATGAAAGCCGTCGGGTTCTTCTGCAGGATCACGGCGGTGGAAACGACCGGCAGCTCCTTGGCGAGCCCGATCAGCGCCTGGTCCGCCGTTGCGTAACCGAAGTCCGCGTCGCGGTTGCCCACCAGCTTGACCGTGACACTGGAGCCTTCGCCGGGCATCAGTTCGACATCGATGCCTTCCTCCTTGAAGAACCCCTTGTCACGCGCCAGGAAGATGGGCGCATGCTCCGCGCCATAGACCCAGTCCAGCCGCAGCTTGACCTTGTCCGCTGCGTTGGCGGCAGGGGCTGAGGCGATGGCTGCCAAGGCAAGCACGGCAAGAAGTTTTCGGCGGATGTTCATGGGGGGCCTTTCTGGGTTGGTCGAAGTCACATGGTGGCGCTGCCGGTATCGACGGCAAGCGAGGAAGACTTGGTGACGAGGCGCTCCACGGCGACGACGGCCATGAACATCAGGACGCCGAGCACACTGAGCACGGTGATCGCCGCGAACATCAGCTGCGTGTCCAGGGCGATGTTGGCTGAGTTGATGACGTAGCCGAGGCCCTCGCCGGCCGCGACGAATTCACCCACGACGGCCCCGACGATGGCGAGCGTGATGGAGATCTTCAGCGCTGCGAAGATGTAGGGCATCGCCCACGGGAGGCTCACCCGCATGAACTTCTCTCGAGGCGACGCCCCAAGCGAATCCAGGTACTGGAGCAACTCCGGATCGACCGATGTGAGTCCCTTCGCCGTATTGATCACGATCGGGAAGAAAGCGATGAGCGCCGCAATGACGATCTTGGGGGTCAGCCCGAATCCGAACCAGATGAGGAACAGTGGGGCGAATGCGATCTTCGGGAGGATCTGCGCGACGATCAGGAAGGGGTACGTGATCTCCCGCACCGTCCGCGAAAACGCGATCCCGACCGCGATCGCAAAGCCCACGATGAATGCGTAGGTGAAGCCGAGACCGATCGCCACGAAGGTCGGCCAGGTGTTCTGCAGGAGCATGGCCCGATGCGCCCAGATCTGCTCGAAGATCACGGTCGGGGCGGGAAGGATCACAGGCTTCACCCCCAAGACGCGCACGAGCACTTCCCACGCGAGGAAGAACAGCACGAAGGTCATGAGCTGCCAGAAGTGCAGGAGCGCATTCTTTTTCATGTTCATTCCTTCAGGCGACACGGAGGGAAGACGAGCCATGCGCGGCTTCCGCACCACGCAGCAGGTGGCGGATGTGGCCCGCCATTTCGTTGAACAAGGGCAGTTCGCGCGTCGCTTCGGAACGGGGCCGCGGAAAGTCCACGTCGATCTGCTCCACGACGCGCCCGGGGCGGGCAGACATCACCAGGATTCGCTGCGATAGCAGCAACGCCTCGGGAATGCTGTGCGTGATGAACAGCACCGAGGTGTCCAGCTTCTGCCAGAGTTCGAGCAGTTCTTCCTGCAACTTTTCGCGCGTGATCTCGTCCAGGGCGGCAAAGGGTTCGTCCATGAGGAGCACCTGCGGGCGGAAGGCCAGCGCGCGGGCGATCGAGACCCGCTGCTGCATGCCCCCGGAGAGTTCATGCGGGTAGCGCTCCTCGAAGCCGCTCAGCCCAACGACATTGATCCAGTGGCGCGCCTGGTCGAGGCGCTCGGCCTTCGACATTTCCTTGCGTGCCACCTCCATCGTCAGCATGACGTTCTCGAGCACGTTCTTCCAGGGCAGCAGCAGCGGACGCTGGAACACATAGCCCACCCGCCCCGTGACCTTGGATTTGTCGACCGGAATTCCGTCGAAACTCACCACGCCGGAGGTGGGTGACAGCACGCCGGACAGCACTTTCAGGAGCGTGGTCTTTCCGCACCCCGACGGCCCCACGATAGTCATGAATGAACCCGCCGGGATGTCCATGTCCACGTTGTCGACCGCAAGAACGGAAGATGTCGGCGTCTTGAACCGCACCGTAAGGCCGCGAATGGAAATGTGTGGAGCTTTGGGCATCGATTTGGATAACTTGATGGAGGTAAGCACGAAGTCCTCGCGATGGATATTTCAATATGTGATCACGGAAACGCAAGATCCAGGCCAGCTTCCGCCCCCCGGCGACGGACACAGTGAGACAATGCCGCCCGATCCAAATCTTTCTTCAACGAATTGCACAATAGATATTGTGATCACATTTTGCGATCCGTGAAAACCCCGACAGGACGGCTGGACTGTGTTCGATCTCATGTTGGGAAGGGCTGCGCGGCTCCCGCGAAACACTTTCCCTATGGGCGCGCCGCTGCGTCGCTCTCAGCCTCCAGGCGGTGAGGCTGAGACAGCAACTCATCAAGGAGGCGCGCCACGTGGAGCGCCTCGCCCTGAGTTGTCTACCCTTGTTGCCGCGGAGGCGAATTCCGTCCCACCTGATCTGCTGCGCACTGCATATCGCTATACCCCGAGGCGTACTGGATACGCCGTGTGCTGCACGGAGACCGCTTGACTCCGTGTTGAGCGTGCGCGTTTTTCTCACCGAGTTTCACCGAGACTACGAAGCAATGAACCGCGTGAACGCGAGGTTTTTTTCGATCGGCTCGCGGCCGTCGAGAACGTGCGTGGGCGTAGTCGCTGCGCCTGAACGGGAGCGCAGGCAGCGCACGCTCGACATTCCCCCGGCTTCACCGATACAGTTCCACCAACCAGCGCACACCACTGGAGAGACACCGTTGAAAGCAGATTCCAATTTGGAAAAAAAAACGCCCACTTGTTAGTGGGCGTTTCTGCGGCGAGCCGCTTGGATATTGGCGGAGTGGACGGGACTCGAACCCGCGACCCCCGGCGTGACAGGCCGGTATTCTAACCAACTGAACTACCACTCCGCGTGGCCGCAGCGTTCACTCCTTGCGGAATCAGTGCTGCGTAACTGGCGACCCTACGGGGATTCGAACCCCGGTACTTACCGTGAAAGGGTAATGTCCTAGGCCTCTAGACGATAGGGTCAAAACCTTGAACTTCCGTTCTTCGACACTTGGTGGAGGTAAGCGGGATCGAACCGCTGACCTCTTGCATGCCATGCAAGCGCTCTCCCAGCTGAGCTATACCCCCGTTGGGTGTCGAGCCTCGAAGTATAGCGCAAAAAAACGCGCCTCCTCAACCGGACACCGGACCTTGATCTGATTTTTCATTCGCGGCACATGATCGTATGCTGCGATGGATGAGCGACTTCTCCAAGATCACCGCCGTCTGCGTCGACACGCTGAATCATGAACTCGCCATCGAGGCGTGCTGGAGGATGGCGCAACACGGTTTTGCCGATGTGATTCTCTTCACGGACGAAGCTGCCGATACTTTCCTGCCCTCAGGCTCGTTCAAAGGGTTCCGTGTCGAGCGCATTGCAACGCTGCACGGACGGTCAGCGTATTCGAACTTCGTGCTGCATTCGCTGGCACCGCACATCCCCACATCGCACGCGCTGATTTTCCAATGGGACGGTTTCGTGCTGGACGCGGACCGATGGCGCGCCGAATTCCTGTCATACGACTACATCGGCGCGATCTGGTGGATCGACAGCAGCGTGCGGGTTGGCAACGGCGGTTTCTGCCTGCGATCGAGCAAGTTGATGCACGCCGTGGCGGAAATGGCACCTGTATCCACCCGGCCGGAGGATCGCGTCATCTGCCAAGACCTCGCACCTCGGCTCCAGGCCGAACACGGCTTGAGGTTCGCCCCACCCGAGGTGGCGAAGCACTTCTCCATCGACCAGATGTCGCTGCCGCATTACCGTGAAGGCGAGCCTCACTTCGTCTGCGATGAACCTTTCGGCTTCCACGGCTTCTGGAACTTCCACATGGCATTCGGCGACTTCGAGATCCTGGATCTCATTGACAACCGCCTCGGTGAATTCAGGCAGACCTTGCTGACCACGTGGCCCGCTGCCGCCCTCGTTGTCAACCTGATGAAAGCGGGCCGCACCAGCACGGCTGTCGACATTGCCGTACGCTGCGCGCCGCTGCTCGGCATGGATCCAGCGAACGTCAGGCTACACGAGGTCGTGATGCGCCTGGAGAAACGCCAAGCCCATTCCGATTTTTGACAGCAGGCCTACGCGGCCGCCAGCCTTTCCAGCACCGTCTCGCGGTCGCACAACGCGAGCACTGCATCCAGCGACGGCGTCTGCGCCGTGCCCATCACCAGCACACGCACCGGCATCGCGAGCTGCGGCATCTTGATGCCGGTGGCACGCAAGGTTTCCTTCACCGCTTCGCCGATCGCCTCGCGGGTCCATGGGCAGTCCTGCAGCATGCGCGCGAGCATGCCGATGGCGGGCCGCACCGCGTCGGTGAGATGCTTGCTCTTTTCCGCCTCATCGAACTGAACGGGCTGATAGAACTTCTGCGCCCAGTCGGCCAGCGCCAGCGTGGTGTCGCATCGGTCCTTGAACACCGCGCAGATCCCCGCCAGCCGCACATCGGACTTGACGCCGCGCTTCTTCAATTGCTGCTCGACATACACCGCGAGCTGCGCGTCGTCGGTCATCTTCATGTGCTGCGCGTTCACCCAGCGCAGCTTGGTCTCGTCGAACTGCGCCGCGCTCTTGCCGAGGTGATCGAGGTTGAACCACTGCAGGAACTGCTCGCGCGAGAAGATCTCGTCGTCGCCGTGCGACCAGCCCAGGCGCGCGAGGTAGTTCACCACGCCATCGGCCAGGAAGCCTTCGTCACGGTATTGCGTGACCGGCTTGGCGCCGTTGCGCTTGCTCATCTTCTCGCCTTGCTCGTTGAGCACGGTCGGCAGGTGGGCGTAGATGGGCGGCTCTTGTCCGAGCGCACGGAAGATGTTGATCTGGCGCGGCGTGTTGTTCACATGGTCGTCGCCGCGGATCACGTGCGTGATCTTCATGTCGATGTCGTCGACCACCACGCAGAAGTTGTAGGTGGGTGTGCCATCCGGGCGCGCGATCACCAGGTCGTCGAGTTCGTCGTTGCTGATCTCGATGCGGCCCTTGACCTTGTCCTCCCACACCACCGATCCGCCGGCCGGGTTGCGGAAGCGCAGCACGGGCTGCACGCCCTCGGGCACCGGCGGGAGTTGCTTGCCGGGCTCGGGCCGCCAGGTGCCGTCGTAACGCGGCTTCTGCTTGTCGGCCATCTGCCGCTCGCGCAGCCTGTCGAGTTCTTCCACGCTCATGTAGCAGGGATAAACCAGCCCTTGCGCCTTCATCTGCGCAATGACTTCCTTGTAGCGGTCCATGCGCTGCATCTGGAAGAACGGGCCCTCGTCGTGGTCCAGGCCCAGCCACTTCATGCCTTCGATGATGACGTCGACCGCCTCTTGCGACGAGCGTTCGAGGTCGGTGTCTTCGATGCGAAGGATGAAGGCGCCGCCCGTTGAGCGTGCGAAGGCCCACGGGTAAAGCGCGGAGCGGATATTGCCGAGGTGGATGAAGCCGGTGGGAGACGGGGCGAAGCGCGTGCGGGTGGTCATCGCGCGATTTTCGCAGGAGTCTGGCGCGCCCACCCCAACCGTTGAAGGCTGTCATGCCCGGACTTGATCCACTGCTGTCCCGAATAGCAGTGCAGTTCGCGGGGCACAAGCTCTTGAAACGCTCCGGGGTGGCAAAGCCGCATGCGGCTTTGCTGGACACAGGGGTGGTTTGATTAACGCGTAAAACAACCACCCCAGCGTCCACGTCGCGGC
>Ga0247821_10001593_pt1 | contig 12669 bp, 12 predicted proteins | sample 13C_Glycerol_Day_FD_192481 | JGI IMG/M metagenome (GOLD analysis project Ga0247821, IMG submission 192481) | Soil microbial communities from agricultural site in Penn Yan, New York, United States - 13C_Glycerol_Day14 | ecosystem: Environmental > Terrestrial > Soil > Agricultural land | place... | reverse complement strand
TTGATGGCGTCCAGCAACGGGCACCGCTTCGACGCGGTGTTCGGCGGCGGCCGCCGCGACGAGGAGCGGGCGCGGGCGAAGGAGCGGATCTTCAGCCTGCGCGACGAGTTCGGGCAGTGGGATCCGCGCAACCAGCGCCCGGAGCTGTGGTCGCTGTACAACGGCAAGCACCGCCCGGGTGAGCACGTCCGGGTGTTCCCGCTGTCGAACTGGACCGAGCTGGACGTCTGGAACTACATCGAGCGCGAGGGCATCGAGCTGCCGAGCATCTACTACGCGCACGAGCGGGACGTGTTCGAGCGCGACGGCATGCTGCTGGCCGTCGGCCCGTACTCGCAGCCCCGCGACGGCGAGATTGTTGCCAAGCGCATCGTTCGGTACCGGACCGTCGGCGACATGTCCTGCACCGGCGCGGTGGCCAGCGGCGCGTCGTCCGCGGCCGAGGTGGTCGTCGAGGTCGCCGCAAGCGAACTGACCGAGCGCGGCGCGACCCGGGCCGACGACCGCGTCAGCGAGGCCGCCATGGAAGACCGCAAGCGAGAGGGGTACTTCTGATGAGCACTCCGACAGAGCGGCTGGCCCAGCGCGGCCTGCTGCGGCTCGCGACCGCGGGCTCGGTCGACGACGGGAAGTCGACGCTGGTCGGCCGGCTGCTGCACGACTGCAAGGCGATCCTCGCCGACCAGATCGCGCACGTGCGGACCGTGTCCGAGGCGCGCGGCGGTGACTTCGACTTCGCGCTGCTCACCGACGGCCTGCGGGCCGAGCGGGAGCAGGGCATCACGATCGACGTCGCCTACCGGTACTTCGCCACCGACAAGCGGTCGTTCATCCTGGCCGACTGCCCCGGGCACGTGCAGTACACCCGCAACACCGTGACCGGCGCCTCCACCGCCGACGTCGTCATCATCCTGGTCGACGCCCGCCACGGCGTCCTCGAGCAGACCCGCCGGCACCTCGCCGTCGCCGGCCTGCTCCGGGTCCCGCACGTCGTCCTCGCGGTCAACAAGATCGACCTGGTCGGCTACGACGAGGCCGTGTACACCAAGATCGCCAAGGACGTCGGCGAGGTCGCCGACCAGCTCGGCATCGCCGACCTGCAAGCCATCCCGGTGTCCGCGCTCGTCGGCGACAACGTCGTCGAGCGGTCCGCCGAGACCGCCTGGTACGACGGGCCGACCCTGCTCGAGCTCCTGGAGAACGCGACCGGCCGCACCGACACCTCGACGCAACCGCTGCGCTTCCCGGTGCAGTACGTGATCCGGCCGCAGACCGACGACGAGTACCGCGACTACCGCGGCTACACCGGCACCGTTGCCTCCGGCACGGTCACAGTCGGCGACCCGGTCATCGTGCTGCCCGCGGGCCGCCGTACGTCGATCGCCGGTATCGACCGCCCGGTCGTCACCGCCACCTCGACCGCGGTGGCCGAGCGGCCGTCCGCGGTCGCCGGCGAGGCGGTCACCGTCCGGCTCGCCGACGACATCGACGTCGCCCGCGGCTCGGTGATCGTCGCCGCCGAGGCCTCCCCCGGCACCCGCCGGGAACTGGCCGCCACCGTCAGCTGGCTGTCCGACCGGCCGCTGACGGTCGGAGCCCGAGTGCTGATCAAGCACACCACGACGACCGCGCAGGCGATCGTCACCAAGATCACCGGGGCGCTGGACCTCGACACGCTCGGCGTCATCGATGCCACCGAGCTGGGCCTCAACGACATCGGCAAGGTGCAGCTCAAGGTCGCCGCACCGCTGGCCGCCGATCCGTACTCCAGCAACGCCATCACCGGATCGTTCCTGCTGATCGACGCCCACGACGGGTGGACGCTCGCAGCCGGCATGATCGACGACGAAGAAGGGGAACTGCTGTGACTGCTCCAGCGCTCGTGATCCTCGCCCACGGCAGCCGCGACCCGCGTTCGGCCGCCACCGTCCACTCGCTCGTCACGTGCCTGCGCGGGATGCGGGACGACCTGCGGATCGAAGCCTCCTTCCTCGACCACTGCCCGCCCACGCCGTACCAGGTGATCGGCAAGCTCGCCGCCGAGGGCGTCGAAGAGGTCGTCGTCCTCCCGCTGCTGCTGTCGTCGGCGTACCACGCCAAGATCGACGTACCGGCCGTCGTCGACGAGGCCCGGACCCGGTTCCCGAACCTGCGGATCATCGCCTCCGACGTGCTCGGGTACGACGACACGCTGCTCGACGTCCTCGACCGCCGGATGCGCGCGGAGCTGAAGGACGGCCGGGTACGGGAGCTGGACGCGCTGGTGCTGGCCTGCGCCGGTTCCAGCGACTCGCACGCGAACGCGAGCGTGACCCGCCTCGCGCGGCTGTGGGGCCAGCGTCACAAGCTGCCGGTGACCGCCGCGTTCGTCGCCGCAGCGTCCCCGTCGCCCGCCGAGGCGGTGCTCCAATGGCGCCTGGAGGGTCGCCGCCACGTGGCGGTCGGCTCGCTGTTCCTCGCGCCCGGGGTGCTCCCGGACCAGGCCGAGACCACCTCACGCCGAGCCGGCGCGGTCGCCGTGTCCGCGCCGCTGGGCGTGAGCGCCGAGGTGGCCCGGCTGGTCCTGCTCCGCTACGGCGTGGCCGGCCTGGACCTGCTCACCCTCGAGCCGGCCACGCGCCCGGTCATCGCCCGCCCGGAGCTCGTCCGGACCGCCTAGAACCGGTGCGGGTCGACGAAGGAGACGTCAGTGGAGGGCGTCTCCTTCGTCGTGATCTGCGCCAGCAGCTCGCCGAGGCCGGCGCAGTGCTTGAAGCCGTGCCCGCTGTCGCCGCCGGCGATCACCACGCGCTCGTCGTACCGCCCGGCCAGGAACTGCCCGTCGGGCGAGTCCGTGACCATGCACGGCATCACCTTCACCGGCTCGGGATCGAGCTCCGGGAAGTGCTGCGCGATCGCGGCGGACAGCTCGGCGATGTCCTTGCGCGGGTGGATGTAGCGGTCGAGCTCGTCGGGGTCGACGTCCCGGTCGCGCTCGGCGCCGTCGAGGCCGACCTTCACGAGGAAGTCCTCGTCGGACCCGTGTCCCCACAGTCCGCGGCCGTCGGCGAACTCCCAGATGAACGACGGGAAGTTCCGCAGCTGGAACGCCTCCGAGGCCGGATCCTTCGGCTGGAACCAGAACAACGGCGTCCGGCGCGGTGACAGCGGCAGCCCCGGGACGAGCTTGCTCAGCCAGGCGCCGGTGCTGACGACGACCTGCTCGGCGGTGATGCTGGTCGTCGGCGTCCGCACCGTCACCCCGTCCGGGCGGACGTCGATCGCCGTCACCATCGTGTGCGGATAGACGGTCGCCCCCAACCGCTGAGCCTCCGCGACGTGTGCTCGTACGGCCGGCTCCGCGTAGCAGATCCCCGCGTCCGGATCCCAGACGGCGATGTCGTCGTCCGCGAGTGCGTACTGCGGGAAGCGCTCGGCCTGCTCGTCGTGCGAGAGATCCGTCGTCCGTGCGCCCGCGGCCCGCCGGGCACCGGTCACCGGGCGGCTCGCCGGAGCGCCGACGTTCAGCGAGCCGGTCTGGCGGACGTACGTCTCGCCGGTCCGCTCCCCCAGCTCGGTCCACAACGCCAGCGACGTCCGCGCGATCGCGGTCAGCCCGGGATGCTCCATACACGCCACGCGGAACAGCCGCGTCGTCCCGTGCGACGAGCCGAACGCGTGCCCGATCGCCTGCCGCTCGATCCCGACCACGTCGACCCCGCGCGCCGCCAGCCGCCACAGCGCCGCCGACCCGAACGCACCCAACCCGACGACCACCACGTCCGCCCGCAGACTCGTCATGCGGTCACCCTATGACCCGACCGACGGTCGGGCCGGGGAGTTCTCAGAGACCGACCATCGCCATGCCTGCGGGGTTGTAGCGGTCGCCTTGGACACCGACGCGGGCGGCCAGTGCATCGAGGTCGGCGATCTCGTCGGCCGACAGCGCGATCCCGGTCGCGCCGGTGTTCTCGTCGACCCGGCCGCGGCGCCGGGTGCCGGGAATCGGAACGATCCACGGCTGCTGGGCGAGCAGCCAGGCCAGCGCCACCTGCCCCGGCGTACAGCCCTTCGGCTCCGCGAGGGACCGGACGTAGCTCACCAGGGCCTCGTTGGCGCTCAGGTTGCCGGCCTCGAACCGCGGCACCCTGGTGCGGATGTCGCCGGCGGTGAACTCGGTCGACGTACCGACCGTGCCGGTCAGGAAGCCCTTGCCCAGTGGACTGAACGGCACGAACCCGATGCCGAGTTCGGCACACGTGGGCAGCACCTCCGGCTCGGGGTCTCGGGTCCACAGCGAGTACTCGCTCTGCACGGCCGTGACGGGATGTACGGCGTGGGCCCGGCGGATCGTCGCGGCGCCCGCTTCGGACAGGCCGAAGTGACGCACCTTCCCGGCCCGCACCAGCTCGGCGACCGCCCCGGCGACGTCCTCGATCGGCACCTCGGGATCCACCCGGTGCTGGTAGAAGAGGTCGATGACGTCGATCCCGAGCCGTTGCAGGGACTCGTCCGCGACCCGCCGGATCTGCTCCGGGCGCGAGTTCGTCCCGACCATCTTGCCGTCCTGGATGTCCCACCCGAACTTGGTCGCGATCACCACCTGGTCGCGCAACGGCGCCAGTGCCTCGCCGACCAGTTCCTCGTTGACGTACGGCCCGTACACCTCGGCGGTGTCGAAGAAGGTGACGCCGGCGTGCTCGACGGCGTACCGGATCACGCCGATCATGTCGTCGCGGTCACCGGGGTTGGGGCCGTAGCTCTGCGACATGCCCATGCAGCCGAGACCGACCGCGGACACCTGCAGACCTTGACCGAGCGTACGCACATGCATGGTGTCTCCTCAGGCCGGATGCTGTTGGCTTCACCGTAGGAGTGGAGGCCCACCGGCAGGGAGACCCTCTCGGTCCAGGTACTGGCAGTGCCTCTCGGCGATAGCGTGATATCTTGCTAGCTATGGCGAAGGACGCGACCAAGAACATCCTGCTCCGGCTCGACCCGGAGCTCGCCGACCGGCTGCAGACCGTGGCCGCGGTGGAGGGTCGCTCGGTGTCGGACGTGGCGCGCGAGGCGATCGCGGCGCTGGTGGACCAGCGCCGTCAGGACGACCGGTTCAGCGCGCTGCTCGAGGAGAACCTCGTGCGGCACGAGGAGTCGTTACGCCGGCTGCGCGGGGACGACTGATGCGCCACCTCGGGCGGTACGACGTTCTCGCCGTCGCCGCGCGCGTGCTGCGCTGCGCCTCCGACGACGTCGTACGGCGGTCGGACCTCGACGCGATCGACCGGGTGCTGGACGACGTACGGGCGACCGGCGGGCTGGCCGAGGCGGCGGGGGCACTGCTCGCCGGGCTGGTGCGGGCCCGACCGTTCGACGGGGCCAACCGGGTCGTGGCGGTGGCCGTGGTGCTGCAGTTCGTGTCGCTGAACCGGGCCGACCTGCAGCTCGAGCCGGTGACCGACGTGGACGAGTTCCTCGACCGCATCGCAGCGGGCGAGGCCGGCAGCGACGAGGCCGCGGCCTTCGTCCGCAGCCGGCTCGAGCATCACCCGGTCACACCCGAGGACCTGCAGGAGCACTTGCAGATCGAGTTGCTCGATGGTCTCGGTGACCTGCTACAGGACTGGTGGAGGGGAGATCCGATGTACGAGCAGTTCAGCGAAGCGGCGCGGCACGTGATCGTGCTGGCCCAGGAGGAGGCGCGCAGCCTCGACCATGTGTACGTCGGCACCGAGCATCTGCTGCTCGGGCTGATCACGTCGGGGCAGGGCGTCGCGGCGCGCGTGCTCGCCGACCTGGGGATCACCGCGCCGGCGGTGCGGGATCTGGTCGTGGAGATCATCGGCCGCGGCCGCAGCGGGGCGTCCGCCGGAGCGATCCCGTTCACGCCACGCGCCAAGAGCACCTTCGAGTTCGCCTGGGGCGAGGCGCGGGCCCGTGGCGCGGAGCAGGTCGGCCCCGAGCACCTGCTGCTCGGCGTCCTCCATGACGGCGACGGCGTCGGCGGGCAGATCATCACCAAGCTCGCCGAGAGCACCGACGAGGTCCGCCGCAAGCTCGAGAAGCGGATGAACTGGCGGCAGCGGTCGGAGTCACTCGTCACCGGCATGCTGGCCGAGGACCCCGGCAGCACCTGGACGACGTACGGCCGCCGGCATCACCTGCTCGCGGAACTCAACGCCGTCCTCGACGAGAACGAACGCCTGCACGAACAGGTGGCCACGCTCCGCGAACTGCTCCGGCGCCACCACATCGACCCCGACGGCTGAGCAGCTCACCGACCCTGGCTCAGGTCGCGGCGAGCCGCTTCTTCTCCTTGGCGACGTCGAAATCGGCCGCCGGCCATTGCGGGTTCAGCTCCGCGAGGGTCTCGAGGAGGATCGTCGTGACGGCCCAGTTGCGGTACCACTTGCGGTCGCTCGGGATGACGTACCAGGGCGCGTCCGCCGTGTTACAGCGCTCGATCGCGGCGTGGTACGCGTCCATGTAGTCGGGCCATAGCTGCCGCTCGTCGACATCGCCGGGGTTGTACTTCCAGTGCTTGGTCGGGTCGTCGAGCCGGGCCTGCAGCCGGACTCGCTGCTCCTGCGGCGAGATGTGCAGGTAGCACTTCACGATCGTCACGCCGCTCGCGGTCAGCTCAGCCTCGAAGTCGTTGATCTGGTCGTACCGCCGGGTCCACACGTTCGGCGTGACCAGCTCGCGCACCCGGGCGATCAGCACGTCCTCGTAGTGCGACCGGTCGAAGATCCCGATCATCCCCTGGTCCGGCACCGCCTGCCGGATCCGCCACAGGAACCCGCGGCGCTTCTCGGCCGGCGTCGGCGCCTTGAACGACGTGATCTTCAGGCCCTGCGGGTCCATCAGCCCCGCGCCGTGCCGGATCACCCCGCCCTTGCCCGAGGTGTCCATCCCCTGAAGCACCAGCAGGACGCTCCGCTCACCGCCGGTGCGTCCCTCGGCGAACAGCCGCTCCTGCCAGTCCGAGACCTCGGCGCCGAGGTTCTCCAGCGCGAGCTTGCCGTCGTCCTTGGTGCCGCTGAACCCCGGCGTCGCGCGGGTGTCGTAGGTCGTCAGGTCCACTTCGCCGACCGGCACCCGCAGCTGCTCCCGCAGTCCCCCACCGGCCGCCTTCTGGCCCTTCTTCTGCTTCGCCATCTGCTCATCCTGCCTCATCGGATCCCGAGATCGGCGGACGTTCACCGGCTTCCGGCACGACGTTGCCGCCGGCGGCGCAGCAGCACCAGCTCGACGACCACGACGACGACCGCGCTGATCGCCAGCGAGGCGAGGCTCCACATCATGCCGCCGAGCAAGGACAGGCAGTCCCCGCCACCGGCGGGGCAGTCGGTGGCGTCGTAGTACGCCGTGCCGACGCCGAGCGCGATCAACATCAGGACCGCGGCCGCACACAGATAACCGGCCGCACGGACCAGCCATCGCCCGCCGCCCGCATCCGCATCGGCCCTTGAACGCGACGGCTGGACAGCGGTCGCGATCAGCGTGAGGGCGGCGAGACCTACAGCTGCGGCGAAGACCACGAACTCGCCTTCGTCGCGGTTCCAGATGAAGCGGAAGCCATCGTCGGTCGACGCACGCCAGACCAGCCAGGCGAAGAAGACCGCCAGGACAACGCCTACGCCGAGCCGGACCGTACGCATGCCCTCAGGGAATCATGCGGCACGGGCCAACGCGATCAACCTCGACAGGGCGCGCAGGTACTTTTTGCGATAGCCGCCCTTCAGCATCTCGGCCGAGAACAGCTGGTCGAGCGGGACGCCGCCGGCGAGCAGCGGCAGGTTCCGGTCGTACATCCGGTCGGCCAGCACCACGATCCGCAGCGCCACGTTCTCGTCGGTCAGCGGCCGGACGTCGGTGATCGCGACGGTCTCGACCCCGTCCAGCAGCGCGCCGTACTTGCTCGGGTGCAGCTCGGCCAGATGCCGGTGCAGGTCGACGAAATGGTCGCAGGACGCGTTCGCCCGGAGCGCGGCCTCCTGCTCGACCTTCTCGTCCGGCCACGGGTCCGGCGCCACCGGAAGACCGCGATGCCGATAGTCCGGGCCGTCCACCCGCCGTACGTCGAACCGCGCGGCGAGACTCTGGATCTCGCGGAGGAAATCGACCGCTTGGAACCGGCCTTCGCCGAGCTTGTCGGGCAGCGTGTTCGAGGTGGCGGCGAGCTCCACGCCTGCCTCGACCAGTTGACCGAGCAGCCGGGAGATCAGCATCGTGTCGCCGGGATCGTCGAGCTCGAACTCGTCGATGCAGATCAGCCGGTACGACGACAGCACCTCGACCGCGGTGCGCAATCCGAGCGCGCCGACCAGGTTGGTGAGCTCGACGAACGTGCAGTACATCTTCGGGCCGGCCGCCTCGTGCCACAGCGATGCGAGGAGATGAGTCTTGCCGACGCCGAATCCGCCGTCCAGATAGATGCCCGGTTTGCCTGGGGCTGCCGGGGCGGGCCGGAACCGGGACCAGAGGGAACGGGCCGGAGCGGGTCGGGGCGTTGCAAGGTACGCGGCGCGTTCGGTCAGGACGGTCAGCACCTCGGCCTGGGACGGCTCCTCCGGGTCCGGGCGATACGTACTGAACCTGACGTCCGCGAATCGCGGCGGCGGCACACACTCCGACAACAACCGATCCGAACTCACAACCGGCGTCCGCTCACTCAACCGCACCACCATGCGCCCCACCCTAAGCCAGGCCAAGGAATGGAAGCCTCGTGTGACCCTGACGCGTTCGCCGTAGGCTCCGGCGCATGACTGACAACTGGCTGCGGCCCCTTGGTTCCACCGGTCTGACCGTTTCGGCCGTCTGTGCGGGCGGCAGCGGCATCGCGGGGATGCCCGCGGTGTTCGGGTACGACGTCACCTCGCAGGAGGCGATCGACCTGGTACTGCGGGTGTTCGACAGCCCGCTCACCTGGATCGACACCTCCAACGGGTACGGCGACGGCGCGAGCGAGACCCGGATCGGCCAGGCGATCCGCGAGTACGGCGGTCTGCCGTCCGGCTTTCTCGTCGCGACGAAGGTGGACGCGAAGGACGGCGACTACTCGGGCGCGCGAGTCCGGGCGAGTGTTGCCGAGAGCAAGGAACGGCTGGGGCTGGACGAGCTGCCACTGGTGTACCTGCACGATCCGGAGGCCCATGACTTCGAGTCCATGCGGGATGCCGTGGACTCCTTGATGCAGCTGCGTGCCGACGGGGAGATCGGGCACGTCGGGCTCGCGGGCGGCGACACCCGGGAGCTGTCCCGCTACCTCGATCTCGGCGGTTTCGAGGTACTGCTCGTGCACAACCGGTGGAGCCTCGTCGACCACTCGGCCGGCAGGATCTTCGAGCGCGCCCGTTCGGAAGGCATCGCGGTGGTGAACGCCGCGATCTACGGCGGCGGGATTCTCGCCAACCCGGCCGGCGCCACGAAGTACGCCTACCGTGAGGCGCCGCCCGCGCTGCTCGAGGCGGTGGCGGAGCTGGACAAGGCGTGCGGCGAGTACGGGATCGACCTCGCGACTGCCGCGCTCCGGCACTCGATGGACGACCCGGGCATCGCCGGGACGGTCGTCGGCATCACCAAGCCGGCCCGCGTCGACGCGCTGCTCGCGGCCCGCGATGCGGACCTGCCCCAGGAGTTGCTTAACCGGTTAGGTAGCCTGTTGCCGAGCAAGCAGTACTGGGTGGAGAAGGAGACGACGTGACGAACGGCTTCCCGAGCGGATTCACGTGGGGCGCGGCGACCGCGTCGTACCAGGTCGAGGGCGCGGTCGCCGCGGACGGGCGGGGTCCGAGCATCTGGGACACGTTCGCGCACACGCCCGGCCGGATCGCGGACGGCACCAACGGTGATGTGGCGGACGACCACTACCACCGGTTCGCCGAGGACATCCGGCTGCTGGCGGACCTCGGGCTGAACGCGTACCGCTTCTCGATCGCCTGGCCGCGGATCGTCCCGGACGGGTCCGGCTCGGTGAACGCCGCCGGACTGGACTTCTACCGGCGGCTCGCCGAGACATGTCTCGCGAACGGCATCACCCCGTACGCGACGCTCTACCACTGGGATCTGCCGCAGCCGCTGGAGGACGCCGGCGGCTGGCTGGTGCGCGACACGGCCGAGCGATTCCGCGACTACGCCGCCGTCACGCACGACGCACTGTCGGACGTGGTCAAGCACTGGATGACGCTGAACGAGCCGTGGTGCTCGGCGTTCCTCGGGTACGGCAACGGCGAGCACGCGCCGGGGCGGACCGAGGGCGCCGGGGCGTTGAAGGCTGTACATCACTTGTTGCTCGGTCACGGGCTGGCGCTCGACGCGATCCGGTCCGAGGGCGGGACGTACGGGATCGCGTTGAACCCGGCGCCGATCCACGCCGCGACCGACTCCCCTGCTGATCGCGACGCCGCCCGCCGGGTCGACGGGCTGCGGAACCGGCTGTTCCTGGAGCCGTTGCTGTCCGGCGCGTACCCGGCCGACGTACTGGAAGACACCGGCACGACCGCGTGGTTCGCTGAGCAGTCCGCCGACCTTTCGGTGATCTCGGCACCGCTCGACTTCATCGGTGTCAACTACTACTGCCCGACCACTGTCGCCGCGCCGGACGGGGCGATCTCGTCGCCGGTCGCATCCACGCAACCCGGCAGTGAGAACGTTGTTGCCGTCGACACCGGTCTCCCGGTCACCCAGATGGGCTGGCCGATCCAGGCGAGCGGGCTGCGCGACATCCTCGTGACGATCAACAAGATGGCCCCGGGCCTGCCGTTGTACGTGACCGAGAACGGGTCGGCGTACCCGGACTTCGTGAACGCGGACGGTGCGGTCGAGGACGACGAGCGCACCGACTACCTCCAGCAACACGTCGCCGTCTGCCAGGACCTGGTCACCGAAGGCTTCCCGCTCAAGGGCTACTTCGCCTGGTCACTCCTGGACAACTTCGAATGGTCCTGGGGCTACAGCCGCCGCTTCGGCATCGTGTACGTCGACTACGCAACCCAGCAACGCATCGTCAAGAAGAGCGGCCGCTGGCTGGAAAACTTCCTCACTCACGACTGACGTCCCCGCCAGCACTCCCTCCAACTCCAACCACGGCATGTCGCGCCCCTGAGGCTGCGACCGCCGCACTCACGCACGCGGACCGCCAGCACTCACTAACCCCACCGAACCACGGCGTGTCGCGTACCCGAGGCCCCCAACCGCCCGGTTGCTGAGTGACCCACGTCCGCCGTCCGGATCTGCAGGCCATCACAATCGGCCAGAAAGGCCCCCAGCCCGCGTAGGACCAGTGGTCTGGGGCCGATTGTGTTGGCCTGGCGGTCCGCATCCTCGACGCACCGACCACCGCACTCACACCCGCGGACCCCCAGCACTCACCAAACCCACCGAACCACGGCGTGTCGCGTCCCCAGGGCCCCGAACCGCCCGGTTACTGAGTGACCCACGTCCGCCCTCGGGATCTGCAGGCCAGCACGACCCTCGAAGAAGCCGGGACCCCCCTGGTCAGGCTCGTGCGTTTGGTGGGGGTTAGTTGCTGTGGAGTACCAGGGAGGCGGCGCCCAGCGCCGCGGCGCTCGGGCCTAGCTTGGAGAGCTCTACACGGGTCGGGCGCATGGCCCGGACGTAGGAGAGGCGGTTGATCTCCTGGGCCGCGACGCAGGCGTAGATGTCGCCGGCCTCACTGAAACCGGGACCGGCCAGGATGATCTGGTCAAGGTCGAGCAGGTTGGTGATGGAGAGCAGCGCCTTCGCCAGGTACGTCGCGGACTCCTCGATCAACTCCAGGCACCGCGCATCCCCGCCCGCGGCCAGCCGCGCGATCTTGGCAAAGTCGGAGCGGGCCGAGAGTTGGCGACCGCGCAGACCGAGCTTGTCGGCCAGCGCCGCGTCCTCACCGGCCCGCGCGACCACCGCCGCGGGGGCCGCCAGACTCTCCAGGCAGCCCTGCCCGCCGCACAAGCACATCGCCCTCCCTCGGAGCGAACTTTGGTACACAACGCGTAAGGAAGTGGCAGTGGTTGACCTCAATCATTCTTGAGGTTCTAGCGTGACGGTTGTGAAAGCGATCAGATTGCATGCATTCGGTCCGGCGGAGAACCTGGTGTACGAGGAGGTGCCGGATCCCGTTGTGGGCAGCGGCACGGTGCTCGTCGAGGTGGAGGCGGCCGGGGTCCATCTCGTCGACACGATGATCCGCGCCGGCACGAACGACGACAGCCCGATCCCGGTGCCTTCGTTGCCGACCGTACCGGGCCGCGAGGTGGCGGGCCGGGTCAGCGCGGTCGGCCCCGACGTCGACCCGTCGTGGATCGGCAAGCGGGTCGTGGTCCATCTGGGCATGGTGCCGGGCGGGTACGCCGAACGCGCGGTGGCGAAGGTCGAGTCACTGTACGAACTGGCGGACCACGTCGAAGCCGCGCAGGCGGTCGCCGCGATCGGCACCGGCCGGACCACCGCCGGAATCCTCAACCAGGCGCATCTCACCGCGGACGACGTCGTACTCGTCACCTCCGCGGCGGGCGGAATCGGCAGCTACCTGATCCAATCCGCCCGCAACGCCGGCGCCACGGCCGTCGGGCTGGCGGGCGGGCCGCAGAAGGTGGAGATCGTCCGCTCGCTAGGCGCGCAGCACGCGATCGACTACCGCGACCCCGACTGGCCGACTCTCCTGAAGGCCGAGCTGGGCGACCGCGA
>Ga0247821_10001590_pt1 | contig 12680 bp, 11 predicted proteins | sample 13C_Glycerol_Day_FD_192481 | JGI IMG/M metagenome (GOLD analysis project Ga0247821, IMG submission 192481) | Soil microbial communities from agricultural site in Penn Yan, New York, United States - 13C_Glycerol_Day14 | ecosystem: Environmental > Terrestrial > Soil > Agricultural land | place... | reverse complement strand
ACATTCACGTCAACGAGGTCCTCCAGGTTGTTGCAGCTCAGGATCGGCGCCTGGGTCTGCGCGTTGATCGGAGCGGCAACGTTGGCCGCCAGGCCCAGCAGCGCGGCGATCGGGGAGCTGACCGCGGCCCCCTGGTTGACCGAGTTGTCCGCGGCCTGGGGGGCCGACTGGCAGGTCGGCGAGTGGTCGTAGGTGGTGGTCTTGCTGTAGTGCTTGTGGTCGGCCTTGTGGTCGGCCTTGTGGTGACCCTTGTCGTCGCCCTTGTGGTGGCCCTCACCGGCGAAGGCAAGCGGGCTCACGGCCAGCAGACCTGCGGCAGCCGCAGCCACGACAATTCCAGCCTTCTTCAGCACAGTTCATCTCCCGTTGGTGACGCGGATTCGGCCGAAACCGATTCCCTTCGGTGTCGACGTGTGACTTGGGGAGCCCTCGCCGACCGAGAGAAAACGTATCGGTTGGCTGTCAAGCCACCAAACTGTGTACCACTATTGGGTGAGTCGAATACTTCTAGTTTGGATACGCCTCTCTTCGGGGGATGGCCCGTCGGGTTGCAATCCGATCGGCACGGCATTTTGACCACGCTCCGTGGGCCTACATCACCCGATGGGTGTCGTATCCTTTCTCTTTCGCACTCTGCGTGATGCCGCCCGGAACGGGGGGTGGCGGCTCGACGGGCTCGCGCGGGCGCTCCGGAGGGGTGGCTGCGCACCCGCCCTCCCGCCGGTTCGGCCCGCGTGGAGGGCTCGCTCGCGCCGAACGGTCTCTTGCCGCGACGCGGCGGCCGAAAGTGTCAAACCGACCCGCCCGACGGCGACGGGCGGTAGGCGATCAACGACGAGCGGTAGTCCGTTGTGTTAATTCTGGGGGAGCGACACGGCGACGACACGGCGTTGCAGTTGACCGCACCCGGGTGACCGCCGGTAGCGTTTGCCTCGGCGGACCCGTACCCGATGCGGGACCGCCCGGGAGGCCCTGGTCGTGGTGTCACACACCCGAGAGGGCCGGCAACCGGCCCTCGCGGGCGTCCGCGGCGGTGTCGCGGAGGTCCGAGCAGGGCAGGCCGGCCCACCGGAGAGTGGGCGTGGTGCCGCGCCCACGAGGGAGCACCCGTGATCGAACCTGCTGCTGGCGCACAAGGCTCGGAACCCCGGCGCTGCTACGTGCTCGACACCTCTGTTCTCCTTTCCGACCCGTGGTCGCTGACCCGGTTCGAGGAGCACGAAGTCGTCCTGCCGCTGGTGGTGATCTCCGAGCTGGAGGGCAAGCGGCACCACCCCGAGTTGGGGTGGTTCGCCCGCACCGCGTTGCGGACGCTCGATGACCTGCGCATCGAACACGGGCGGCTGGACGCGCCCGTTCCCATCGGTGACGTGGGCGGCACGCTGCACGTCGAGCTCAACCACACCGACCCGGAGGTGCTCCCCGCGGGCTTCCGCACCGATTCCAACGACTCGCGCATCCTGGCCTGTGCGCTCAACCTCGCCGCCGAGCGCCGCGCCGACGGCCGGGGCCCGGTCGTGCTGGTCACCCAGGACATGCCGCTGCGGGTGAAGGCGGCCGCCGTCGGGCTCACCGCCGACGAGTACCACGCGCTCGACGTGGTGCCGACCGGCTGGACCGGCATGGCCGACGTGGCCGTCACCTCGTCCGACGTCGACACGCTCTTCAAGGACGGCGTGATCGACCTGGACGCGGCGCGCGAGCTGCCCTGCCACACCGGGCTGCGCCTCTCCGGTGGTGGCTCGGCCGCGCTCGGCCGGGTCACGGCCGACAAGCGGGTGCGGATCGTGCGCGGCGACCGGGAGGCGTTCGGCCTGCACGGCCGCTCCGCCGAGCAGCGGGTGGCGCTGGACATCCTGCTGGACCCGGAGGTCGGCATCGTCTCCCTCGGCGGCCGGGCGGGCACCGGCAAGTCGGCGCTCGCGCTGTGCGCCGGGCTGGAGGCGGTGATGGAGCGCCAGCAGCACCGCAAGGTCGTGGTGTTCCGGCCCCTCTACGCCGTCGGCGGCCAGGAGCTGGGCTACCTGCCGGGCAGCGAGAGCGAGAAGATGGCGCCCTGGGCGCAGGCCGTCTTCGACACGCTCGGCGCGCTGGTCAGCCAGCAGGTGCTCGAGGAGGTCATCGCCCGCGGCATGCTGGAGGTGCTCCCGCTCACCCACATCCGCGGCCGATCCCTGCACGACAGCTTCGTGATCGTCGACGAGGCGCAGTCGCTCGAGCGCGGCGTGCTGCTCACCGTGCTGTCGCGGCTGGGCACCGCGTCGCGGGTGGTGCTCACCCACGACGTGGCGCAGCGCGACAACCTGCGCGTCGGGCGGCACGACGGCGTCGCGGCGGTGATCGAGAAGCTGAAGGGCCACCCGCTCTTCGCGCACGTCACGCTCACCCGCAGCGAGCGCAGCCCGATCGCCGCGCTCGTCACGGAGATGCTGGAGGGCCCCTCCGCCTAGCTCGCGCACACCGTGCGGGGTCGGCGCACACTGCGGGACGTGTGCGCCGACCACCGGCGGTGCGGTCCGGATCCGAGCCTCAGCTGGGCGGCACGAACTGGCTGGCGGTGAAGACCGCGCCTTGCGGGTCCCGAAGGATGCTCATGCGCACCCAAGGGGCGTCGAAGGGCGGAACGACGACAGTCGCCCCGAGCGACGCGGCCGTCTTCGCCGCGGCGTCGGCGTCGTCCACGGCGAAGGTTACGCCCCAGTGGGCCTCTTCTCCGGGCTCCGGGTCCTCGCCGATCGCCACGAGCAGCGCGACCGTGTCGACGAATCCGTCCGGCGCTCCCAGATCGGCCATCGTGGCCTTCGAGCCCGGGTTGTCCCGCTCGAGGTGATCGCCGTAGCCGGGCAGCCGGAACATCCAGGGCCCCTTGCCGCTCGGGTCCATCGGATCGGCCTCCCAACCGAACACGGCGCCGTAGAAGGCGATGGCCGACTCGCGGTCCTTCGTGTAGAGCGAGTTGAAGTTGACCGACCCGTGCTCGTTCACCCGCTCGGAGCCGATGCTGGCGCCCGCCTGCCAAACGCAGATCACCGCACCCTCGCGGTCGGCGAGAACGGCCATCCGACCCGCCTCGCCGACGTCGAAGGGGTCCATGACCACGACGCCGCCCGCATCTCGAGCCCGCTCGGCCCCCTCGTCCGCGCTGGCCACGGCGACGTACGTGTTCCACGCAGGCCCAGTGGGCGCATCGGCCATGAGCGAGGTGATCCCGGCCACGTCCCCGCCGTCGATCTGTCCCACGAAATAAGGCTGCGGCGAGCCTTCCGGCGTCCGGTCGGCCGTCGTCCAGCCGAACAGTTCACCGTAGAACGCCGTGGCGGCCTCCGCGTCGCGCTGTTCCGTATCCACCCAGCACGGAACTCCTGTCGGGTACTCGCTGCGCTGCGACATGACCTCTCCTCTCGTCGAATGCACCATCGACGCTAGAAGGCATTGCGGTCAGTTTCGGTCCGCAACGTGCGACGTGCCGCGCGTTGCGTCGGCGCTACAAACCGTGGGGGGTGCCCTCGGTGAAGCCCGCCATCGTCTGGATGCCCACCGTGGCCCGCTCGGCCAGCTCGGCCACCGTGCGCGCGCCCACGTAGGTGGCCGCGCTCCGCACGCCCGCGCAGATGTCGTCGAGCACGTCCTCCACGCCGGGCCGCTGCGGGTCGAGCAGCTGCCGCGAGGCGGAGATGCCCTCCTCGAACAGGGCCTTGCGGGCGCGGTCGAAGCCGCCGTCGCCGCGGGTGCGGGCGCTCACGGCCCGCTTGCTCGCCATCCCGAACGACTCCTTGTAGGGCCGCCCCGACTCGTCGCGCAGCAGGTCGCCGGGCGACTCGAACGTGCCCGCCAGCCACGACCCGATCATCACGGCCGACGCGCCCGCGGCCAGCGCCAGCGCCACGTCGCGGGGGTGCCGCACCCCGCCGTCGGCCCAGATGTGCACGCCCTGCTCGCGCCCGGCCGCCGCGCACTCGAGCACGGCGGAGAACTGCGGGCGCCCGACCCCGGTCATCATCCGCGTGGTGCACATCGCGCCGGGCCCCACGCCGACCTTGACGATGTCGGCGCCCGCCGCGGCGATGTCGCGCACCCCTTCGGCGGTGACGACGTTGCCCGCCGCCACCGGCACGTCCGGCCCGGCCACCGCGCGGACGGCGGCCAGCGCGTCGAGCATCTTGTCCTGGTGGCCGTGCGCGGTGTCGACCACCAGCACGTCCACGCCCGCCGCGAGCAGCGCCTTCGCCTTGACGGCCACGTCGCCGTTGATCCCGACCGCGGCCGCGGTGCGCAGCCTGCCCGCGGCGTCGAGCGCGGGGGTGTAGATGCCGGCGCGCAGGGCGCCGAGCGCGGTGAGCAGGCCCGCGAGCCTGCCCTCGCCGTCGAGCGCGGGCGCGGTGCCGCGCCCGCCGAGCGCCTCGAACACGTCGCGGGGCGGGGTGTCGACGGGCAGCGTGACCGTGGCCGGGTCGAGCACGTCGGCGAGCCGGGTGAAGCGGTCAACGCCCGTGCACGCCGCCTCGTCGACCGTGCCGATCGGGCGCCCGCCCTCGTCCACCACCACGACGGTGCCGTGCGCGCGCTTGGGCAGCAGCGACAGCGCCTCGGCCACGGCGTCGCCGGGCCCGAGGGTGAGCGGGGTGTCCCACACGACGTGCCGTGACTTGATCCACGCGACGATGTCGGCGACGGCCGACGGCGCGACGTCCTGGGGCAGCACGGTGAGCGCCCCGCGGCGGGCGAGGGTCTCGGCCATGCGCCGCCCGGCGACGGCCGTCATGTTCGCGGCGACCACGGGCACGGTCGCGCCCGACGGATCCGGGCTGGTGAGGTCGACGTCGAACCGGGAGGCCACCGACGAGCGGCCGGGGACGAGGAACACGTCGTCGTAGGTGAGGTCGTGCTGCGGGGTCTGCCCGTCGAGGTAGCGCACGGTGGAGGAAGTCTACTCGCGCATCAGCGAGCGCACCGCGTCGATCGTGTCGGCCTCGGCCGGGGTCTTGTCGGGGCGGTAGCGCACGACGCGGGCGAAGCGCAGCGCGACGCCGCCCGGGTAGCGGGGGCTGCGCTGGGCGCCGTCCAGCGCGATCTCGACGACCAGCTCGGGCCGCAGCAGCACCGCCCTAGAAGAATCGGCAGGGCCTTGCTCCTCTCGGGCGAGGCCGGGGAACGTGCTGGTCTGCCAGGCCAGCAGCTCGTCGGTCATGCCCTTGAACGTCTTGCCGACCATGATCGGATCGCCGCCGTCGGGGTCGCGGGCGCCGAGGTGGATGTTGGAGAGCGACCCGGTGCGCCGCCCGTAGCCCCACTCCGCGCCGAGCACCACGAGGTCGAGGGTGTGCACCGGCTTGACCTTCTGCCAGGCCTTGCCGCGCCGCCCGGCCGCGTAGGGGGCGTCGAGCGCCTTCACGACCACGCCCTCGTGGCCCGCCGAGAGCGCGTCGTCGAGCACGGCGGCGGCCTGCTCCGCGGTGGGACGGCGCACGCCCGGCATGCGCAGCGCCGGGTGGTCGGCCAGCAGCGCGGCCAGCGCGTCGAGCCGCACCTGGAGCGGCTCGTCGAGGAGGTCGGTGCCGTCGAGGTGCAGGAGGTCGAAGAAGAACGGTGAGAGCAGCACCGCTGCGCTGTCATCGGACGACCCGTCGCTGCCGAAGCGGCTCATCGTGTCCTGGAACGCGCGGGGGCGGCCGTCGTCGTCGAGCGCGAGGGTCTCGCCGTCGAGCACGAAGGCCCGGGCGGGCAGCGCCCGCACCTGCGCGACCAGCTCGGGCACGCCCGCGGTGATCTCGCGGAGGGTGCGGGTCCAGACCCGCACGTCGTCGCCGTGGCGGTGCACCTGGATGCGGGCGCCGTCGAGCTTGTACTCGACGGTGACGTCCGGGCCGAGCCCCGCGAGCGCCGCGTCGAGCGAATCGCCGGGGGAGGCCAGCATCGGCCGGACGGGCCTGCCGACCTGCAGGGTGACGGCCGCGAGCGCGGGCTCGCCGCCGTCGAGGGCGAGGCGGGCGGTCTCGGGGAGGCGCCCGGAGAGCATGAAGGCCCGGCGCACCACGGTGGCGGGGACCTCGGCGGCCGTCGCGACCGCCTCCAGCATCACACCCTCCAGCGCGCCGTGGCGCAGCTCGCCGCCGAGCAGCGTGCTGAGGAAGCGCTGCTCCTCGCGGGTGGCGGCGGCGAACAGGCCGTGCAGCAGCTCGGCCCGCCGCTTGGTGGAGCCTGCGCCCGCGGTGGCGGCGAGCGAATCGAGCGTGGTGTCGACGGCCTCGACGGTGAGCGTGGGCTCGGCCGCGGGCGGCGCGTCGATGCCGGAGAGCGTGCGCCAGCCGGTGCCGATGCGGCCCTGCCGCGCCTCGCCCGCGAGCCAGGCGGTGGCGGGCTCGACCTCGGCGGGCGTGGCCGCGCGGAGCAGGGCCGCGAGCGTCGCCGCCTTGGCCGTGCGGGCGCGGGTGGCCCCGACGGCCGCGGAGGCGGCGACGACCTCGGTGAACAGCATCGTCCGATCCTCGCATCGACTACCGACAACCCGCTGTGAACCGCCACCCCCGACGCTCGTCGCAGCGGTGGCCGCAATGCAGCTCGAGTCGCACACGACGCCGACCGCGCCGCGCGGGGGGTGCGATTCGCGGCGACGTCGACCGGCGGGCGGCACCCCCCGGCGTCGCCCGCACGGCTCAGCGCGCCGCGCGCCACACCCCCTCGCGCCCGCGTGGCTCAACGCGCCACGCTGCCGGCGCGCCTGCTCGGCTCAGGGCGCCGCGCTCCCGCACCCATCGCGCCCACGCCGCTCAGCGGGCGCCGAGTGACTCCTTGATGATGTCGGCGTGCCCGGCGTGTTGGGCGGTCTCGTGCAGGAGGTGCAGGAGCACCTCGCGCGCGTTCCACGCCGCGCCCGGCGGGTACCAGGGCGCCTCGGGGAGCTCGTAGGCCGTGTCGAGGTCGGGCAGCCCGGCGATCACCTCCTCGGTGCGCTTCGCCGTGGCGGCGTACTCGTCGAGCAGGCCCGCCACGGTCTCGCCGGGCTCCATCCGGAAGCTCGCCGCGTACCGGTCGAGGTCGTCCACCTTCTCGCCCTCGACGATGAAGTCGACCCAGATCGTCTCGCCGTAGGTGACGTGCTTGAGGATGCCGCCGAGGCAGAGCGCGCTGGCCGTGGGCGTCGCGCGCGCCTGCTCCTCGGTGACGTCGGCGAACATCCGCGAGAGGCTCTGCCGCGCCGACTCCAGGATCGTGAGGATCTGGCTCGTCTCGTCCATCAGCCCATGGTCTTCTGGCCGTCGAGGGTCTCGCGCAGGATGTCGGCGTGGCCCGCGTGCTGCGCGGTCTCGCCCACGATGTGCACGAACACCCGGCGGGCCGAGCGGGTGGCGTTCGGCGGGAACCAGGGCGCCTCGGGCAGCGGCTGGGTGGCGTCGAGGTCCCAGGTGCGCACGAGCTCGTCGGTGCGCGCGGCGATCTTCTCGTAGTCGGCGAGCACGCCTTCCAGGGTCTCGTCCTCGCGGAGGACGAAGCCGTCGGCGTGCTCGGCGTAGCTGTCCTCCGTCATCGCCATCGTCTGCGGGCCGTCGACGACGAACTCCGCCCAGCCCTTCTCGGTCTGCGCCACGTGCTTGATGAGGCCGCCGAGGGTGAGCTCGCTGACCGTGAGACGCTGGCGCGCCTGCTCGTCGGTGATGCCGTGCACGGTGTGGCGGAGGAAGCCGCGGTGGGCGGCGAGGGCTTCGAGGAGATCGTCGCGTTCGCTCATGAGGAGAACTCTAGTGGGCCCAGCGGTCACTTTCTGACCGCATTGCCGCCACACTGGAAATATGGCCAACACGAGCTCGCGGACGCTGCGCCTGCTGTCGCTGCTGCAGACCCACCGCTTCTGGCCCGGCCCGGAGCTGGCCGACCGGCTCGAGGTCTCCGCGCGCACGCTGCGCCGCGACGTCGACCGCCTCCGCGAGCTCGGCTACCCGGTGGACGCCCACCGCGGCGCGGAGGGCGGATACCAGCTCGCCGCGGGGGCCGCGCTGCCCCCGCTCGTGATCGACGACGACGAGGCCGTCGCGCTGGCCGTCGGCATGCAGGTGGTGGCGCAAGGCGCGGTGCCCGGCGTCGAGGAGGCAGGCGTGCGGGCGCTCACGAAGGTGATCCAGGTGATGCCACCGCGGCTGCGCCGCCGGGTGGAGGCCCTGCGCGCGGTCACCACGGCGCCGACGTGGAACACCGCCCCGCCGCTCGACCCCGACGTCCTCACCACGCTCGCGCAGGCCTGCCGCGACGACGAGCGCATCGAGTTCGGCTACACCACCTACGCGGGCGACCGGGCCACCCGCCTCGCCGAGCCGCACCGGCTCGTCCCGCTCGGCCGCCGCTGGTACCTCGTGGCCTACGACCTGCACCGCCACGACTGGCGCAGCTTCCGCCTCGACCGCATCACCGAGCCCCGCCGCACCGGCGCCCGCTTCCTGCCGCGCAAGCTGCCGACCGACGACGCCGCCCAGTTCGTGCGCGCGGGCATCCGCAGCATCCCGGCCACCTACCGGGTCGACGTCCTGGTGCACGCCCCCGCCGAGCGCCTGCGCCCCCAGCTGGGCCGCTGGGCGGAGATCACCGAGGTGGACGCGCAGACCTGCGAGCTGCGCATGACCACCGACGCGCTCGCGTGGCCCGCCATGGCGCTCGGCATCACGGGCGCCGAGTTCGAGGTGCGCGAGCCCCCCGAGCTGGTGGAGCTGCTGCGCGACTGGTCCGCCCGCTTCGCTCGCGCGTGAACCTCAGGCCGCCACGCCGACCGTGGTGGTGTCGCCGATGCCGGGCAGGTTGGGGTGGCTCACCGCGTCGACGGTGAGCTCGCCGACCTCCGTGGTGACCACGAGCCGGGTGACCGCGCCGAGGAACGTGCTGGTGAGCACGGTGCCGGTGATGCCCTCCTGCGCGCCGACGCGCAGCGCTTCGGGCCGGATCTGGGCCTGTTCCGCCGCGCCCGGCGTGATCCGCCCCTCCGCCACGGGCACGGTGTTCATCACGCCCACGAACTCGGCCACGAACGGCGTGGCCGGGTGGGCGTACACGATCTGCGGCACGTCGACCTGCTCCAGGCGGCCCGCGTTGAGCACGGCCACCCGATCGGCCACCGCGAGCGCCTCGGACTGGTCGTGCGTGACGAACAGCGTGGTGATGCCCTCCGCGAGCTGCACGCGGCGGATCTCGTCGCGCAGCTGCACACGCACCCGCGCGTCGAGCGCCGACAGCGGCTCGTCCAACAGCAGCACCGACGGCTGCACGGCCAGCGCCCGCGCCAGCGCCACCCGCTGCTGCTGCCCGCCCGACAGCTGGTGCGGGTAGGCCGCGCCGCGCGCGCCCAGCCCGACCAGCTCCAGCAGCTCGGCCGCGCGCCGCGCCCGCTCGGCCGCACCCACCTTCCGCATCCGCAGCCCGAAAGCGACGTTCTCCGCCGCCGTCATCGTGGGGAACAGCGAGTAGGCCTGGAACACCATGCCGGTGTCGCGCTTGGCCGCGGGCACCCCGGTGACGTCCTTGCCGCCGATCAGGATCTCGCCTGCGGTGGGGGAGTCGAACCCGGCGAGCAGCCGCAGCGCGGTGGTCTTGCCGCAGCCCGACGGCCCGAGCAAGGCGAGCAGCTCACCGGGTTTGAGCTGCAGATCGAGGCCGTCGAGCGCGTGCGTGGCGCCGAAGCTGCGCCGGATGCCCCTGAACTCCACCGCAGTACCGGACTGCACCGCCGTGCCCGTCACGAAACCCTCCTCCGGCCGCCCGCGAACGACACGAGCAGCAACAACAGCCAGGTGAGCACGAGGCTCGCCAGGGTGAGCGCCACCGACACCCCGGCCTGGCTCTGGCCGACCACGACGACCGCGACCGGGAACGTGTTGGTGTACAGCAGGATCCGGGCGATCACGACCTCGCCGAGCACCAGCGCGAGCGTGAGGAAGGCCGAGCCCAGCACGGCACTGCGGATCGCGGGCAGCACCACCCGCAGCAGCGCGGTGGGCAAGCTCGCGCCGAGGTTGCGCGCGGCCTCCACGAGCGTGCGCAGCGGCACCGCCGCCAGGCCGTTGTCGACGGCGCGGTAGGCGAACGGCACCGCCAGCACGACGTAGAACGGCGTGAGCGCGCTGATCGGCGAGGAGAACAGCGCGTTGAACAGCGGCGTGTTGAGGTTGGCCTGCACGAACGCGATGCCCGCCGCCATCACGACGGGCGGCACCACGATGGGCAGGATCGTGGCCGTCTCCAACAGCCCGGCCACCGACGGCAGCCGCAGCCGCACCCACACCGCGGTGGGCACCACGAGCACCAGCACCAGCACCGCGGTGATCACCGCGATCTCCATCGACACGGTGAGCGCCTCGAGCAGCACCGGATCGGTGGCGATGGCGAGGTAGTTGGCCACGCCGTAGCCGCCGCCGGGCTTGCGCAGGCTGAACTCCAGCGAAGACAGCAGCGGTATGACGAAGTACAGCGCGGTCAGGGTGAGCACCACCACCCGCCAGCGCCTGCCCCTCACTGGTGTCGCCTCATCGGGGCATCCAGCGCGACGCCCGCCGCTGCAGCCACAGGTAGGCCACCATCACGACGCCGATGACGATCACCATGTCGAAGCCGAGCGCGAGCCCGACGTTCTGCTGGTTGGCCAGTACGTTGCCCGACAGCGCCGACGCGATCGCCGTGGGCACCAACGGGATCGTGCCGCTGGTGAGCGCGAGCGCGGTGGCGTAGGCGGCGAACGCGTTGCCGAAGAGCACGAGCGTGGCCCCGGCCAGCGCGGGCGCGAGCACCGGCAGGGCCACGTGCCGCCAGTACGCCCACGCTGACGCCCCGAGGTTCTCCGCTGCCTCCCGCCACTGCGGCTGCAGGCCCTCCAGCGCGGGCGAGATGAGGATGACCATGAGGGGGATCTGGAAGTAGACGTAAGTGAGCCCGAGGCCGGTGAGCGAATCGATGCGGAAGCCGGCCGCGTAGAGGTCGATGCCCGCGCCGCGCAGCGCGATCGTGGCGAGCCCGGTTTGGCCGAGCGCGGCGATGAACGCGAACGCCAGCGGCACGCCGCCGAAGTAGGCGAGCACGCCCGACGCCGTGGACACGACCCGGCGCAGCGGGCTCGTGGGACGGCTGGTGAGCACCGCTTGGGCGAGGAACGCGCCGAACACCGCCCCGATCAACGCGGTGACCAGCGAGATCTTCAGGCTCGACCAGAACGCGGCGAGGTACTGCGGCTGGGTGACGCTGGCGACCAGGTTCGCCAGCGTGGGCTGCCCGCTCGGATCCGACAGCGCGCCGCTGATCACGAAGTACAGCGGCCCGCCGAGGAAGACCAGCATGTAGAGCGCGAACGGCACGAGGCCTGCGACGGCGCCCCACGACCGCGGCGCGCGGACCTTCTCCTTGGGTGGTGCCGGGGCTTCGAGCAGGTTGGCCACGGTGTCTTCAGGTGGTGTCGTCAGGCGGTGGCGGCGGCCCAGCCCTTGGCCACGGCCTGCTGGGCCGCGTCGGTCTGCGCCTGGGTGGGGAACTGCGGCTCACCCGTCACCTGCGGGAGCGCGGCGAGGCCCGCCTTGTCGGCCGTGCCCGCCTGCTGCATCGCGTTGAGCCGCACCGGCCGCGACTTGCCCTGCAACCAGAGGTTCTGGCCCTCGTCGGAGTACAGGAACTCCTGCCAGAGCCGGGCCGCGGCCGGGTGCGGCGCGTTCTTGTTGATCGCCTGAGCGTAGTACTGGGCGAACAGGCCATCCGTGGGAACGGCGACGTTCCACGGGAACGACGCCTTCACCTTCTCGGCCTGGGTGACGTTGAGGTAGTCCCAGTCCAGCACGATCGGCGTCTGGCCGCTCTCGATCGTGGCCGAGTTGGGGTCGACCTTCAGCAGGTTGCCCGCCTTGGAGACCTTGCCCCAGAAGTCGATGCCGGGCTGGATGTTGTCGAGGCTGCCGCCGTTGGCCAACGCCGACGCCCATACCCCGGCGAACGCGGCCGCGGCCTGGGTGGGGTCGCCGTTCAGCGCGACCTGGCCCTTGTACTCGGGCTTGAGGAGATCGGCGAACGTGGTGGGGCAGTTGGGGACGATCTTGTTGTTGCAGCCGATCGAGATGTAGCCGCCGTAGTCGTTGACCCATGCGCCGTTCGGGTCTTTGTTGGCCGCGGGGATCGTGTCCCACGTAGCAACCTTGTAGGGCGCGAAGAGCGCGGTATTGGTGTTGGCGAAGGACTGGCCGAGGTCGAGCACGTCGGGCGCGCGGTCCTGGGTGCCGAGCTGTTTGACGGCGTTGATCTCGTCCTGACTGGACCCGTCGGGGTTCGCCGAATTGATCTTGATGCCGTACTTGGTGGTGAACGCCTTGACGATGTTGCCGTAGTTGGCCCAGTCGGGCGGCAGCGCGATGACGTTGAGCGTGCCCTCCCTGGAGGCGTCCGCCACCAGGGCGTCCATGCCGCCGCCCGCCTGCAGCGACGTGGCGGCCGCCCAGCCCTGGCTTGCGGGCGCACCACCACCCCCACCCCCGCCGGAGCTGACGCAGCCCGCGGCGGCCATGGCCACGGCCGCGCCGATCGTGACGAGGGACAACAGGCGACGCCGACGGATCATGGCCGGAATCTATCCCCGAGCCCCGACGGAATCGAGGCTCGATCCGGTCACGGCGCCTGCGGTGCAGGTGCCCTGCACCGCTAGCGGACGCTATCCACGGGCAGCGCGCCAC
>Ga0247821_10001588_pt1 | contig 12681 bp, 5 predicted proteins | sample 13C_Glycerol_Day_FD_192481 | JGI IMG/M metagenome (GOLD analysis project Ga0247821, IMG submission 192481) | Soil microbial communities from agricultural site in Penn Yan, New York, United States - 13C_Glycerol_Day14 | ecosystem: Environmental > Terrestrial > Soil > Agricultural land | place... | reverse complement strand
CTGCCGATCATGAGCAGCGGCGACAGGCCGATGAACACGATGGACAGCAGGCTCTGGGTGAACGCGAACAGCAACACACCCATCAGCAGCGGCGCGATCATCGCGACCAGCGGGAAGCGTTGCCAGCTGGGTTTGTCCGGCGGTTCCGGGGCCTCGAACGTCTCCCCCTGGAACGTCGGGTCCAGCCGGGGCGAGCGGTTGAAGTCGACATCGGCGGTCTGCGCCAGGGCCGCGGCGGCCGTCCGGTGCACCGTGATCCCGATCGCCGTCTCCCCCAGGACGATGCGGTCGTGCGGGCGGACCACGGCCCGCGGCAGCTGAGCTCCACCAATGATCAGGCCGTTGGCCGAACCGGTGTCGACGATCTCGGCGGCGTCGCCGATCGTGATCCGGGCGTGCCGTTTGGACACCAGCGGGTCGGTCAGCCGCACGTCGCACCCGGCGTCCCGGCCGATCGAGCTGGAGCCCTCGGCGAGCGGAAACTCCCGTCCGGCATCGGGTCCGGACAGCACCGACAGGGTGGCCGCCGCCGTCCCCCGGTGATCCCGGGAGCCGACGAACCGGTCGCTGACCGCGGCCAGGGTCACCAGCGAGCCCGAACGCAGCCCGCTGACGGACAGCGGCAGGTCGGCCGACAGCACCGTGCTGGGCCCGGTGGCACCGGATCCGGCGTGCACCCGCAGGCTCAGCCGCGACCGCGAGTCGTCGTCGGGGGCGCCTGGCCGGAGGAACTCCCGGTCCGGATCGCACCGGTCCAGGGCCGCGGCCAGGTCACCCACGGTCACCGTCGCGTCCGCGGTCGCGATCAGGTCGACCGTCGCCCCGCCGGCCCGGGCCAAGGAGAACTTGAGCCTCATCGGCGGCCCCCACGGCGCCGGCGCAGCGACCGCAGCGAGACCGCCGCGCGGCCGCGCCGCCAGCGACTGCGGCCCGCGCTCAGGCCGAGCACGGCGGCGTCGACATCGGCCCAGAACTCTCGGGCCTGGAGCTCGTCAAGGTCCTCGGGACCGAACACCCGGGCGTCGGCCCGGCGGGCGAGCAGCGCGGTGGACCCACCGAAGGCCTTGTCCAGATCGGCGGCGGTTTCCGTCCGGGTCCGGCCGCGGCGCTCGGGGTGACCGAGATCGGTGGCCACGTCGATGATCTGATCCCAACCGCCGGAGAACCGGTCGGCGATGGCGGCGGCCTCCTGACGCCGACGGCGGCGCCGGGCCTTGAGCCACAGGAGCGCCGCGATGGGACCGCCGATCAGCAGCAGCGGAAGACCGACCCACGCCGTGACCACCAGGATCGTCCGCAACAGCTCACCGGAGTCGGCCGGGTCGTCGTCGACCGGGCCGTTGTTGTCCTGATCGCCGGCGCTCCGGTCGATGTCGTCGGTGCCGACCTCCTGCGGGGGCTGCGGTGGTGGCGGCGGTTGCAGCACCTGCGCCCGGGGGGCCACCTCCGGCTGCGGGTCCGGCTGCTGCTCGACCCGCTGGTCGTCGGGGGTGGGATCGAAGGCCACCCAGCCGGCGCCCTGGAACGGCACCTCCACCCAGGCCGTGGCGTCCGCCCCGCGCACGGTCCACCCGCTGCCATCCGTCGGGGCGATCGGATCGGCCTGCCCGGCTGCGTCCGGGCCGGCGGGCGGGGCGAATCCCATCACGACCCGCGCCGGGATGCCGACGGACCGCAACATCAGGACCATCGCGGGCGCGAACTGCTCCTGGTCGCCCACCAGGGCGTTGTCGCCGACCAGCGCGGACAGCCGATCAAGGCCGTGCCCGGAGGCGGACGGCTCCTCCCCCTCGGTACCGTGGGACAGGAAGCCCTGGTCGGCCAGTCCTTTCCGGATCGCGGTGACCTTCTCGTAGGGCGTGGTCGCCTGCTCGGTGAGTGTGCCGGCCATCGTCTTGATGTCGTCCGGTATCGGGCCGGTGGCCGGCAGCGTGATCTGCTCGATGGGTGCTCCGGCCAGGTCGAGTTCCGATGCCGGCGGGGCGATCAGCACGTCCGATCGGTAGGCATCCCCGGCGGTCAGTCCGGTGACCACCACCCCGGTCGCGTTGCCCGTGGAGTACCGGAAGGCGTCCTGCAGGCGGGTCGCGTCACCGGCGTCGAAGGTCAACCCCGTGAGGTCGCCGCCGATCGGCAGGAACACCCCGCGGTAGTCGTCGATCACCACGTCGACGGCCGCCGCGGTCGAGCCCGGGGCGACCTGGTCATCGGTGATGTGGTCGCCGACCTTGCGGAACGGGTCGACCGTGCTGGACGTGGAAAAGGTGACGCCGTTGTAGTCGTCGAGCGCGGCCAGTCGCAGCCGGGCACCCGCCGGCAGGCCGGTGACGGTGAACAACGCGGTCTCGCGCTGTTGCTTGAAGTACTTGCGAAACCCGACCAGCGGGCTCTGGTACTGCTGCGGGTCGAACGGCGGTTGCACGGTCTCGCGCAGCGCATACCGGGTTCCGACGTCCAGCTGCGGGCCCAGGTACAGCCCGGCGAGCGCGGCGGCGGCCAGCACCACGACGGCCGAGACCGGCCGCCGCAGGTCCAATCCGGCACCGGCCGTGCGATGCCGCCACGACGCCCACAGCAGGCCGCCGATGGCGACGCCCAGGCCGGAGACCAGCGGCAGCCACGGGGTGCCGGCCCCGAACAGCGCCGCGACCAGCAACATCACCAGCGGTGCGGTCAACGCCCAAGCCGGTCGCCGACCACGCACGGCAATGGCGGTGCCCGCGGCGGCCGTGGTCAGGGCCGTCAGGTAGACCGGGATCATCAGCGCCCCGGCCGTGCCGACCGGCACGGCCACGGTCAGCAGTTGCTGCCAGGAATTGACCACGCCCAGGGTCAGCAGCCGCAACGATTCCGCACTCGGCGCGAACCCGGCCAGTGCGGTGGAGGGCACCGCCAACGCCGCGCCGAAGACCAGGTATCCGACCAGCGCGCCGAGCACCGTGCCCCACCAGGGCCAGCGCAGCCTGGTGGCGAGCAGGGCGGCGGACGCCCCGATCACCGCGCCACCGACGGCAGCGACCAGCCACCGGCTGCCGCCGTAGGCGCCGCCGAACGACAGCGACGCCGCCACGACCAGTGCGGTGATGGCCAGGCCGTCGACCGTGCCGGCGACCGGACCGGCGCGGAACGACCGGGGGCGGGGCAGCGGACCGGCCGTCATTCGCGAACCTTCCGCAGCGTCGGCGGCAGCTTGTCCAGGGACCCGACGGTGATCACGGTGACCCCGGAGATCCGGCGGACCGTGGGGGTCACCCCGGGCACCGCCCGCACCGCAACCACCCGGACACCCAACGGCAGCAGCGCGCCCGCCTGCCGGATCTGCGCCGGAGTCGGTGTCGAGCCGCACAGCAGGAACACGATCGACACGTCCGGAGCCACCTCGACGACGCGCCGGGCAGCGGCGACGATGCCCGCCTCGGCGTCGGCGGTACGCGGTCCGTCGTGGTCCAACCCGACCCCGGCGAGCTGGTCCAGCGTGCGCCGGACGGTACCGACCGGCAGCGCCGACCGGCCGGCGATCAGGGTCAGCTCGCGGCTCTCCTTGGCCGCCTGCACCACCACGGACGCACCGGACTCCACGGCCAGCTCGAACTCATCGGGGTCGGCGTACTCGCCTGCGTCGGTGGACAGGGCAACGGCGATGCGCGATCGGCGCGTCTCCTCGAACTGCCGCACCATCAGCGCACCCGACCGCGCCGAGGTGCGCCAGTGGATGTACCGGCGGTCGTCACCGGGCACGTATCCGCGCAGCGCATGGAATGACACGTCGTCGTTGGACAGGTCGTCGGTGGGCTGACCCTCCAGGTCCTTGAAGAACCCGGCCACCGCCCCGGACAGCGACGTCGTCCGTGGGTGCACGTAGAGCAGTTGGGGATCGGTCCACCGGATCACGCGCCGCACCAGCCCGAAGGCGTCACCGCGGACCGACCGGGCCGGCCCGACGGTGATGACCGCGCGGCGCTGCGTCGGCACGACGAACAGCTCCTCGTGCTCCTCGCCGGGTTTGAGCGCCGGAACGGCCACCCGACCGACGTCGACGCCGATCGGCAGCTCCAGCCGGGACGCCAACATGGCCCGGGAAGCGTTGCTGGTCACGATGATCCGGCCGGAGGCCGGCTCGCCGACGACGACCTGACGGGTCCGCAGGTCGATCTCGACCCGGTACCGGGTGCGGCCGATCGAGAAGAGCAACGCCACCAGCACCGCGGCGAGCAGCGCGACCCCGGCCACCGCGAATTCGATCCAGCCACCCCAGAAGGCGAACAGCAACAGCACGGCGGCCGCCCCCAGCGCGGTCCCGCCGAGCGCGGTGATGACACCCGCCACCGGCCGCAGCCGGACGCGCAGGGCGCCGCCCGCCTGCACCAGCGCGGTGCGGACGGTGCGCGCGATCAGCCGGAGACGAGCGGCCCACGAAGGCCGGGCCGTCGCGGGATCCGGGGACGGCGGTGGGGTCGCGGGCGGCGGCGAGGCGGCCGACCGGTCCTGCGTGAGCGTCACGCCGGCCCGCCCCGCCGCTCCGGCGGTGGCACCTCACCGAGAATCTCACCCAGCACCTGGGCGACGGTGTGGCCGGCGAACTCGGCCTCGGCATCGAGCAGGATGCGGTGCGCCAGCACCGGTTCGGCCAGCGCCTTGACGTCGTCCGGAGTGACGTAGTGCCGGCCGTGCGCGGCCGCCCAGGTTCGACTGGCCCGGAGCAGCGCCAGACACCCGCGGACAGACACGCCCAGGCTGGTCATGGGCGATGACCGCGTCTGCTCGGCGATCTGGGCGACATAGTCCAGCACGGACGGGTCGACGTGCACGGTCGCGGCCAGTTCGACCATGTCCACCACCGCGGTCGGGGTGATCAGCGGGGCGATCTCCACCTGGTGACTGCGGGTCTGGGCGGCCGCGAGGATCTCGACCGTTGACGCGTGATCGGGATAGCCGAGCGCGGTCTTGATCAGGAACCGGTCCAGTTGGGCCTCCGGCAACCGGTAGGTGCCGGCGTGCTCGATGGGGTTCTGGGTCGCGATCACCATGAACGGGTTGCCCACCGAATGGGAGACGCCGTCGACGGTGACCTTGGCCTCCTCCATCACCTCCAGCAGGGCCGACTGGGTCTTGGGCGACGCCCGGTTGATTTCGTCGGCCAGCACGATGGAGGCGAAGATCGGTCCCTTGTGGAATTCGAACCGCTTGGTCGCCTGGTCGTAGATGGTGACGCCGGTGACGTCGCTGGGCAACAGGTCGGGGGTGAACTGGATGCGGGAACTGCTGCCCTGCAACGTGTCCGCCAGCGCCCGAGCCAGGGATGTCTTGCCGGTGCCCGGGTAGTCCTCCAGCAGCAGGTGCCCCTCGGACAGCAGGCAGGTGACGGCCAGGCCGATCGGCCGCGGTTTGCCGCGCACGGCCTGGCCGACGTTGGCCACCAACTTGCTGAACGTCTCGGCGAACCACGCGGCGTGTTCCGGCGTCATCGTCATCGCTGTTCTCCCCCGGGGGTTCTCGTGCAGTGAGTGGTCATCCGGACGCACTCTTCCCGCCGCCGCTACAGGTGGCGGTCTCCTGATCCGGCGTGCCCGAGTACCAGCCCCAGTCGACGTACACGGAACCGTTTCCGTCGGTGTTCCGGGCGTTCGCGGTCACTCCGACGACCGTGCACCTCACCGGGGTGTTGGGCGGGAAGTTGTCCACCTGCACGGCGATGAACTGGCAGCGCGGCCCGAGGCAGGTCACCGAATTGGGGCTGGTTCCCCGATGTCCGGTGGCGTCGCCGTAGATGACCTTCCTGACCGTTGGATCGGGCGGGGGCGGGCAGTCGTTCGACCGGCCGGATGCCGACGAGACCGGTCCCGCCAACCCGCCGGCGTCCCGGCCCTGCACGGCGATGGTGTGCGCCTGCGCGCAGGCATTGCCGTACACGCCGGTGTCGGCGCCGCCCCACCCCGACCACGCGCCGCCGTCGATCTGGTACCGGACCTGCATGGGTCCGCGGCCGTTGTCGGCCGGCGGGTTCCAGTTGAACCGGACGGCGGTCTGGCTGGCGTCGGTCTGCGCGGCCGATGCGTTGCCGACCGGATCGAACGCGGTCGCCGAGGCCGACGACCCCGCCTCACTGCTGCATACGTCGTTCGCGACGCAGGCGTAGGCCGTGTAGGAGTGCCGCCCGCGCGCCGCCGTCACCGTGATGGTGGGGCCGCTGCCGGATCCGGCCGGGCTGCCGTCGGCGAACACCCGGAACTGGGTCACCCGGCCCCCGGCGCTGGTGGAGGCCTCGACCGTCACGTCGACCTGATTCGGCGTGTTCGCGACCGCCCCGGTCACGTTCGCGACGTCCGGGGTGGTGGTCAACGACGCCGAGCCGCTCCCGGCGGAGTCGCCGACGTGATTGCGCGCCCGCACCGAGACGGTGTACTCCTGACCGTCGCGCACGTTGGTGATGACGTAGCTGGTGGTCGGCGCGGCCACGGTGGCGGTGTTTCCGTTCACCGCGACCAGGTAGCTGTCGGCGGGGTCGCCGCGCGGCTCGGCGGCCGCCCAGGTCACGGTGATGGTGCGGGTGCCGCCGGCATCCTTGCCCGCGACCAGGTCGGGAGTGCCCGGCGCCAGGGTGGTGTCGCTGGGATACAACGAGTTCGACGGCGCCGAGGTCTGGCTGGTCTTGCCCGTCGTGTTGGTCGCCGACACCGTCACGTTCACCTGGACCGTGGGATCGAGCCCGGTCAGGGTCGCCGTCGTGCTGCCCGCGGCCACCGTGCGCTGGTCGCCGGTGTTGGTGGTCAGCAGGTAACTGACGATCGCCGATCCCCGGTTGTTCGGCGGCCGCCAGTTCACCGTGATCGATCCGGGCGCCGCCCAGGCGGCGGTCGGCGCGGCCGGGGTGTCCGGCTCGACGTCCGGGGTGATCGACGCGGACGGCGCCGAGCGTGGCCCCTCCCCCTCGCTGTTGGTCGCGGACACCTCGAACGTGTACGCGGTGCCGGGGGTCAGCGGACCGACCTCGCAGTGCCCGGCGTCGCCGGCGCAGCTGGTCGAGCCGCCGCTCCAGTACACCGTGAACGCGCTGATCGCGGGCCGGGTCAGCGCCGGCGCTCGCCAGGCCACGTCGACAGTGTCGGGCTTGCCCAGCGACGTGGCCACCACCGCGGTCGGCGCGTCCGGCTCGGCCAGCGGGATCACCGTGAGGGTGCCCTGCACCTGCCGGTCGGCATCACCGGTCGCGTCGGCGACGGTGAAGGAGACGGTGAACTGGTCAAGCCCCCCGGCCGGCGGGGTCACCGTGAGCGAGCCACCGGCCACCTGCACCGCCGTCCCGTTCGACGCGGTCGCCGCGACGACGGTCAGCGGAGTGTCCGGGAACGGGTTGTACGCGCCCTCCAGCACGTTCACCGTCACCGGTTCACCGGCGGAGGCCTCGACCTGGCGGGCGGCCTGGACGCCGGGCAGGGCCGCGGTCGACCCGACCACGTCGACCGCGATCGTCCCGCTGACCGTGTTGGTGCCGTCGGAGACCGTGACGGTGGCCGTCGCCGACGTGCCGCGCGCCGCGGCGGTATCCGCGGTGACGGTCAGCACCGAACCGTCCAGCGACCCGGAGATCCCGCCCGACAACCCGGTCGGACCCGAGAAGGTCAATGCCGCCGCCTGTTCCGGCGTGGACGTGCCGACCAGACCGGCCAGGTCCTGGGTGGCCGACGACCCCTTCTCCACATTCAACGTGGCGCCGGAGAACGTCGGCGGCGGCGTGACCTTGGGAATGATCTCGACCGGGATCGGCACGAAGACCGGGTCGGCGGTGCCGTCGGACACCTGCACGTTGATCACCGCGGAACCGCCGGCGTCGTCCGGCACCGAGTACTGCAGGTGCCCGTCGTCCAGGCGCTGCACGGTGCCCTGGCTGGCGTTGGCGGCGGCGCCGGCCGGCACCTGCACGCTGCGCCCGGCCTCGACGAGCACATAGTCGGCGACCGGCACGCTCTTGGTCTCACCGGCGTCGATCCGGAACGGTTCCACGTCGCCGCGGGCCTGCGGCGGCGCTGCGGGCTGCGGTTGCGTCCGGTCCTGCTGCTGCACCGGCGCCAGTTCGGCCCGGGACGGCACCACGACGAACGCGCGCGCGGCGTCCCCGTCCAGGTTGGTCACCCGGTAGGCAATGACCTGCCGGCGGTCGGTCACCGGCACCGTGACCGACCGGCCGGACACGGCGACGCCGGTGCCGGTGGCCGCCACGGTCAGATCGGCGACCTGACCGGATCGGTTCGTCACCGAACCGGTCACGTCGGCCGTCGCCGATGATCCGTCCGCCGACAGCATCGACGCGTCGACGAAGACGTCCTTGGCGGTCGGGGGGGCCAGCGGCGCGGTCGCCGACACGGTGACGGTCAGGATTCCGGACGCGGCCAGCCCCTTGGCATTGCGCACCGTGTATTTGATCGGGAAGACCCCTTCGGCATCCGGAGCGTCGACGACCACGGCGCCGTCGCCGATCTGCGCATCGATGCCGGCCGGCACGACCAGCGCGGGATCGGCGTAGCTGAACGGGGTGTTGCCACCGGGGTCGGACGCGGCGCCGATGGCATCGACGCCCACGGTGCGGCCGGGCCGGACCACCACGTCCAGGTCGGGGGCGACCGGGGGTTCGGCCACCGCCGGCGGCGCGATCACCGCGACCCGCAGTTGACCCTTGGACTGCTTGCCGAACGGGTCGGTCACCAGGTAACCGGCGGTGTCCAGGCCGGGCGCGGCGAGCGCCGTGTACCGCAGCGTCGCCGGGGCGACCCTGTCCACCCGGCCCAGGGTGGGCGCGGGGTCGGTCTGGCCGGCGAACGTCACCCAGTCGCCGTCCGGGTCGAGCCCGTCCAGCGGCAGCGCAATCGCGGTGGTACGCCCGGCGAAGACGCGAGCCGTGGTCAGCGGCGGGTTCTGCGGGGCGCTGTTGACGGCCGGATCGGCGGCCACCACCGAGATCGTCACCGTGCGGGTGTCGGACAGCTGGTCGGTGTTGAGCACCGTGTAGCTGAACCGGACGGTGGTCGGCGGCGGGATCGCCGGCGCCAGGTATCGGATCGCCGTGTCGGTGGCGAACACCAACCCCTGATCGGCCGGCAGGGTGGCGTCCGGGAACGGCTTGACGCTCAGCGTCTGGCCGGTTGGGTCGGTGGCGTACTTGCGGATCGGGATCGTCACCGCGTCGCCGGCCCGGACCGACGCCGAGATGTCCGACGCGACGGGCGGTTGCGGCACCAGCGGGGCGGGCACCGGGATCACCCGGATCTGTCCGGTGGTGCTGCCGGCCGCGTTCGCCGCCGCGTAGGTCAGGGTGACACCACCGGGCGGCACGGTCCGCGACGAGGAGACCTGCACCAGGTCCAGGTCGTGCACGGTGGCGGTGAGCGGGCTGTCCGACGGCTGGGTCAAGGACTGCACCGCCAGCACCGATCCCATCGGGTCGCGGTCGTTGGCCAGCGGATCGATGACCAGGGTCCGGCCGGGCACCAGGTAACCGACGTCGGGGGTGACGACCGGCAGTTGCGGTGTCTCCGGTGGCGCGGCGACATCGAAGCGGATGACGCCGGTGGCGCTGGCCGATCCGGCGACCACGGTGTAGAGGAAGTAGCTGGTTCCGGGTGCGGTGCCGATCAGGGCCACGGTCGAGTCGAGCGGGTTCAGTGTCGCGGTGGCGCCGGCCGGCTTGTCCACCGTGCCCGGCACCAGCGGCTGGACGGCGGTCACCCGAGCCGGGTCCCGCAGCCCGGACAGCACGCTGCGCAGCGGCGCAGCGGTCACCGTCTCGCCGACCACACCGGTGGCCGCCATCGGGCCCGGCACCGGCTTGGTCGACCCCTCGGCCTTGACGTCGATGGTCAGCCGGCCGTTCACCTGGGCGGTGCCGTCCGAGATCACCAGGTCGACGGTCTTCTTGATCGCGCCGGCCGAGCCGGTGTCCCGGAACGTCACCAGGCCGTTGGGCTGGAACGTCACCGAGTCGTCGGTGGTGGTGGTCGCCGAGATCAGCGACAGGTCCTCGCCGACCGGTGAGCGGAAATCGGGCAGCACGTTGTACGACACCGTGCCGCCGACCTCGACGATCGTCGCCGAGTCGCGGACCTTCGCGGGGGCCCGGGTGTCGTCCGGTGCGGCTACCGTCACCGTGACCTGGGCGGTCGCCGTGCGGCCCAGGCCGTCGTCGACGGTGTACTGGACGGCCGGCAATGGGCCCGACGCGGTCGGCGGCACCGTCACCGCGATGGCCTGACCACCCTCGGCGATGGCGACCGACCCCGCGGCCGGATCGCCGCCGCCGGGCAGCGGCGTCACCGCCGCCACCGTCAGCATCGAGCAGTCCGCCGACGAGTCGTTGTCCAGCACGCGCAGCACGGTCGTCCGGCCGGCCCGCACCCCGAACTCGTCCGCGGCGGCCGCCGGCCCGGTGCCCTCCGCACTGGTCGCGGCGCAGTCGCTGCGCGAGTTGGTCAGCTGATCGGAGCTGTTCTGGTCACCGTCCTGCGCGGTCCGGTCGCTGGAGCTGTCCTGCTGCTGAACGTCGTCCCAGTTGGTGATCAGTTTCATGTCGGCGTCGACGAGCCAGATGGCGCCGGTGGCCTGGTCGTTGAGCACAATGACGTCGCGATTCACCCGGAACGTGAGCCGGGCGGCCGCGGCGGTGTTCGGCACGTCCACGGTGCGCGGCGCGTCGGTGCCGCAGGCCACCGCGTAGGTCGGCCGACTCCCGGCCCACGCCGCGTGCAGGCAGCCGGCCAGCGACACCGGCGCGCTCGGCGTTCCGGACATCTCGTCGACGACGGTCTGCGGATCACCCTCGGCCAGCGGCACCCGGAGCAGTGCGCCGCGGGTGGCCACCAGCACGGAATCGGCGGCCGGACCCGGCTGCTGCAGCACCGCATCGGCACCACCGGGCACGGCGACCCGCCGGCCGGGCAGGATCAGCTCCTCGCCGGCCCGGTCCAGCACCACGGGAGTATCACCGACCGTGGTGACATCGATCGTCGGGGAGTCCTGCGAAACCACCTGCGCCGCCACCGGGGTCAGCGGCCCGCCGGGAAGCCGGGCCGGTTCCGGCGGGACCGGCTTGCCCTCGCCGTCGGCCGCCCAACCCTCGGGCTGCCCGGTCGCGCCGATCCGGACCGACCACAGCGCATCGCTGCCCGGCGCGACGGCGTACACCGTGCCGTCCACGGCCGTCGTCACGCGGACCCCGGTCGCCGTGGCCAACAGCGCGGGGGCGGACTTCGGGTCCAGCCCGGTGAGCGAGTCCGGCGTGCCCGCCCAGACGTTCCCGGTCGCCGGGTCGGCCACCGCCAGTATCCCGCCGCCGAACGAGACGGAGGCGTTCTCCGGTATCTCGATGCGGCTGGTGAGGGCGACGACGGCCACATCCAGCGGCCGGACCTCGTTCTTCACCCGGTCGACCACCAGCACCGCGTCGCCGTCCTGGAGCACGTCGAACCCCGGCTTGTTCGCCTTGACCGACGAGTTCAACTCGTCGATCTGCCGATTGACCCGGCCCACCACACCCTTGGCCTCGTTGGTCACCCACACCGTCGACTGCGACAGGTTGACATCGGTGACCGGGTAGCCCTGGGCGTTGACCCCCAGCACCACCAGCACCGACGCCAGCAGCGTGGTCACCACCACGATCACGGTGGACCGGAGGTTCCACGGCCACCGCCGACGCATCGCCGTCATGCCGGCATCCCGTTCGCTGCGTTCTCCCCGATGCCGCTGCCGGTCCCATTGCCGGTCCCACTGTCGGTCCCACTGCCGCTGCCGGTGCCGGTGTCGTCGAGCAGGACAAGGTCGTCGGCGGTCACCACCCGGGCGGTGACCGCGTGCTCGACCAGCCGGGCCCGCCGGTTCGACGCCAACTGCCCGGGACCGCCGCGCAGCCCGCGGACACCGCGGCGATCGAACTTGTCACAGACGTTGTCCAGCTTGCGGTTGAACCGGGTGAGCTCCCAGCCCAGCCGGGCGGCGGCCTCTTTCGACGACGGGATCGCGCTGATGCTGGTTCCTTCCCGGCGGAGCAACGGTTCGGCCAACGCGACGATCAGCTGCCGCTGGCTGGGGGTGAGCGTCATCGGGCCGATCGTGGTCGCTCCGATGCCCCCGCTCGAATCCGCCTGGTGGGCGGTGAACGTCGGATCCGGACAGCGGATCTCGATCTCGTAGGTGGTCGGCCCCGCGGTGAACAGCACGGTGGTGTCGGGAAAGACCAGTGGCACCCGCCCGCCGGGGGCCAACCAGGCCTGCAAGGCGCCGGCCGAATCCGAGATCGTCGCGGACAACTGGGTGCCCGTGTTCACCAGCCACCACAGGTCCTGCTGCCACGTCAGCACCAGGAAACGCCGATGCAGGTAGGGATTGTCGTCGACGGCCAGGTCACCCTCACGGCCGATGACGAACTCGGTCGCAGGGTCGGCGTCGTACCACTCACCGCAGAAGCCGATCCGGACCGGCCGGGCTTCGGGCCGGGCGTCGGGCTGGTCATCGGGCTGGTCATCGGTCATCGGTCACCCACCCGCGCAGGCCTGGGCCGGATGGGCCGAGTACCGGCCGTTGTCCCGAACCAGTTCGACCTCGACGCACGCCGCGGTAGCCCCGGGTACGGTCACCGACGGCTCGATGACCGCAGCGGCCGACCCGGCCGGGCCGGGGCCGGTCGACGTCCAGGAG
>Ga0247821_10001587_pt1 | contig 12683 bp, 12 predicted proteins | sample 13C_Glycerol_Day_FD_192481 | JGI IMG/M metagenome (GOLD analysis project Ga0247821, IMG submission 192481) | Soil microbial communities from agricultural site in Penn Yan, New York, United States - 13C_Glycerol_Day14 | ecosystem: Environmental > Terrestrial > Soil > Agricultural land | place... | reverse complement strand
GCCCGGCACCGTGGAGCAGTTCGCTGCGATACCGGCTGAAGACCAGTAGGGCGTAGTCGATGCCGACGCCGAGCCCCACCAGCACGAGCAGGGAGGTGGTGTAGTCCGGGATGTCGATCGCGTGCGACAGCAAGGCGACCAGCCCCATGGTGGTACCCACGGCGAAGAGCGCGGTGATCAGCGGCAGGCTCGCTGCCAGGAGGGAGCCGAACATGAAGACCAGGACCACCAGCGCGGCAAGCAGTCCGGCGCCCTCAGCTCCTCCACCTCCGCCGCGCTCGACCTTCCGGATGCCCTTGCCGGCCACTTCGACTTGCAGATCGCCGGATGTATGCGCCCGGGCCGTCGCGATGAGTTGCTCGTACGTCGCTGCCGGCGCGGCGCCCTGCTCTCCGGCCAGCGAAACCTCGACGAGCGCGAGGGTGCCGTCTGCGGAGACCGTGCCCTGCCGGGGATCCGGCGGGGTGACCGCCTCGACCTGATCGATCGCGTTCAAGTCTCGCGTCAGGGCCTCGAGATCCCCACTGGTGGCCCAGCCTCGCTCGTCGTGCATCACCACAGTCACGCTGTCGCCGGTCTGCTCGGGGGAACGCTGCTCGAGCAGGTCGGCCAGTTGCTGTGACTGGGTGCCCGACAGCGAGACGTCACTGCCGTTCCCATAGCCGTCGCCGACGGCCCGGGCCGTGATTGTGACGGCGACCAGAAGCATGACCCAGGCGACCAGGGCGGTCCAGCGGCGCCGCTGGGCGAAGCCGGCCAGGCGCTCCATCCTGCTGCTGTCGGGCCTGCGGGTCTCGGGCGGGGACAGGTCGGGCACGGGAACCTCCATCGGTGGTTTGACTCCACCGATGGTGGCCGCCCGGACACCCGCGGGTCGTCGGGCTGCCGTTGTCAGCGGGTACGCGATTCGACCCGTGTTCCCGAAGCCGGCTACGCCTCTCGCAGTACCTCGCGCGCGCTCCTGATCGTAGGCGCCGAGCTCGCACCGCGGCCTATGATCTCGGCATGTCAGTCAGCGCCCGGTCGTTCCGCCTGCCGTCGTGGGCAGGCGACATACTGCTGGCGCTCTTCGTCACCGTGATGCAGGTCCAAGGCACCATCGTGCGGAACGCGGCCGACCCCACGGCGGTGCTGCGTCCGCTCACCGATCTCGGTTACCTGGGCTACGTGCTACTGGTCGCCGGCGGCGCGGTCGTCGCCGTCCGGCAGCGCTGGCCGGTGCCGGTCTTCGTCGCCGCCGGCCTGTGCAGCGTGATCTACTACGCGCTCGACTTTCCCGACGGCCCGGCTTGGCTTGGGCTGTTCGTGGCTCTGTACACGCTCACGGCCCTCGGCGACGGCCGGCGATCGCTCCTGATCGCGGGTGCCGGGATCGCCGTACTGAGTGCCGTCTGGCTGGTGGCGGCGGCGGACATCGAGCCGCGGGCCGCGATCGGGTGGGTGTACTTCCGGATCGGCGCCGCGGTCATGAGCGCCGCCCTGGGCGAATCGGTGCGGTCACGACGCGTCATCGCGGCCGAGGCGGTCGCGCGGGCCGAACTGGCCGAACGGACCCGCGAGGAGGAGGCGCGTGCCCGGGTCGACGCGGAACGGCTGCGGATCGCTCGCGAGGTGCACGACACCGTCGCGCACGCGATCGCCGTCATCAACGTGCAGGCGGGCGCCACGGCGTACGTCCTGGACAAGCGCCCGGAGCGGGCGCGCGAGACGCTGGAGGCGATCGAGCGGACGAGTTCCCAGGCACTGCAGGAGATGCGGACCATCCTCGGCGTACTCCGCGACGACCAGGACGGCCGAGCGCCGCACCCGGGCATCGGTCAGCTCGACGATCTCATCTCACAGGCCCGGGACGCGGGGCTCGACGTCAAGATCGAGGCAGCCCCGCCCACGCGGCCCGTGCCGAGCGCGGTCGACAGCGCGGTCTACCGGATCGTGCAGGAGTCACTCACCAACGTTATCCGCCACGTAGGCCCGACTCGGGTCGTCATCTCCGTGAGGTCGGACGGTGACGCGATCGACGTGCGTGTCACCGACGACGGACGCGCGGACGGCACCGCACCCACGCCACCAGGTGGCACCGACGGACGTGGCCGTGGCCATCTCGGGATGCGGGAGCGGTGCCAGCTGCTCGGTGGTTCGTTCGACGCCCGGCCGACCACTGCGGCAGGCTTCGAGGTAGCCGCGAGACTCCCGCTCTCGCCGACCGCGCCCGTGCACGCATGAACGCCTCGCCGGCCGTCGAGCCGATCCGCGTCCTGCTCGTCGACGACGAGGGTCTCGTCCGGTCCGGATTCAGGCTGCTGCTGGACGCCGAGGACGACATCACCGTGGTGGGCGAAGCCGTCAACGGAGCCGACGCGGTCGAGCAGACCCGCGTCCAACGCCCGGACGTCGTACTCATGGACATCCGGATGCCGACGATGGACGGCATCGAGGCGACCCGGGCGATCGCGTCCACCCCAGGGCTGCAGGACGTGCGGGTCCTCATCCTGACCACCTACGACACCGACTCCTACGTCTTCGAGGGCCTCCAAGCCGGTGCCAGCGGCTTCCTGCTCAAGGATGCCGGACCGGCAGAACTACTTCACGGCATCCGCGTCGTGGCCGCCGGCGCAGCGCTGCTCGCACCCCGGGTCACGCGGCGGCTCATCGCACAGTTCGCCACACGCCGAGCCGCCAACGGGACAGCCGAGGAGCGCCTGGCAGTGCTGACCGGCCGGGAACGGGAGATCCTCGCACTCGTCGGACAAGGGCTGAACAACGACGAGATCGGCGCGAAGCTGTTCCTCAGCCCCGCCACCGCCCGCACCCACGTCAGCCACGCCATGGGCAAACTCGGAGCCCGGGACCGGGCACAGCTCGTGGTGATCGCCTTCCAAACCGGTCTCGTCACGCCCTAGTCGCGGAGGTTCCGACGCTGCTGCCGGCGGAGTCCGTACCGGGCCCTCCAGGAGGTATTACTCAACCGGCGCATTCCTCCCCGGAGGCAAGGTACGGCGCGTTCGGGCTGGGTTGTGCGTCGAGCGTCGCCGGATCGGAAGTCTGGGCACGACGGCCGGCACGCGGGCAGCGTAGTCGTCGTACGCCGCTCCGAACGTGGTGCGGAGGTCGCGCTCCTCGAACCTGATCCCGACGGCGATGTATCCGGTCGCGGCGAGGGCGAAGACAAGATGGGATGCGCCCATCCGTGGTGTCGCCCAGAACGCCAGGACCAAGCCCGTCATCAACGGATGCCGGACGACGGCGTAGAGACCGCCGACGTACAGGTCGGCCGTCTGACCCGGATCTCGAGCGGCCGCCCAGCCGGCTTGCCGCAGCCCGACGAGTTCGAGGTGGTCGACCGCGAACGTCGAGCAGACCGCCAGCGCCCAGCCCACGGCGAAGAGCGACCAGGCGATGACCGATATCCAACCCTCGGCCTGCCAGATCCGCCCACCCCAGGGTTGCCAGAGCACCAGCAGGAGAGCGAGACAGATGTCTGTCGCGAGCACGTAGGTGGTGCGTTCGAGCGCCGCCGGGATCCACCGTCTCAGCCAGGACTTCACCTGCCGACGCGCCATCACCGAGTGCTGGACGGCGAAGAACAACACCAGCGCGAGGTCGACAGCGATCGCATGACCGATGGTCGTGCGGTGCGGGCCGTCGACGGTCCTGGGGACGACGACTCCGGCGAGGAAGGCCATCGTCCACACAGTGATGACGACGAACCCCAACCAGGCGGCGGCCGAGACGAGGAGTTGGACACGGCGTCGGGACATGTCTCCATGCTCCGGGCCGGGTAGTCCCCTGCGCAGCCGTGGAACTACCTCACTTGTGCGCGTCTCGCGCGACGTACCAGGCTGCGATCTGGGAGCGGGACCTGAATCCGAGCCGCAGCCGGATGCGCTCGAGGTGCGACTCGGCGGATCGTTCGGTGATGCCCAAGCGGTCGGCCAACTGCCGGTTCGTGAGGCCGTCCGCCACGAGGGCCGCGACTTCTGTCTGGCGGGCGGTCAGGCCGGTGGGAACCGTCCTTCGCAGCCGGGGCAGTCCGAGGAACCGTCGTACGTGTCCGACCATCGACTCCACATCTCCGATGGCAGGAAGGTGCGAGCGACCCGCGAGCTCCACGAACCGGGCGCCTGGGATCGCGTCGGCGAGAGCCATGCTCTGTTCGAGGGGAGCGGCGCGGTCTCCGCGTCGGTGCAGCACCAGCGTCGGCGCCCGCACCCGCGCGAGGCTCGGACGCACGTCCAGAGCGTAGGCGAGACGCAACAACGCGACCGCTGTCTCGGGCGAGGAGGCGGCACGCTGGTAGCGGGCGAGCGCGAGCCGCGTGCCGGCATCAGCCTCGGGCGCGAAGAGATCGGTGAGCAGGTCCGATCCCAAACCCCAGTGCGATGCGAGCAGTCCGAGCACGTGCCGCCTGCTGTCCTCGTCGCCGATGGCATCACCGGTCGCCCATCCGCCGTACAGCACCAGACGCGACACCCGCTCCGGCTGATCGGCGGCCCACTGCGCAGCCACCGCCGCGCCGAGCGACCACCCCAGGACGTCACAGCGGGTGATGCCGAGCGCTTCGGTGACCGCATCAATCGTGGCAAGCTCCAGCGCCATCGTGCGAGGACCGACGTACGCCGCCGAGAGGCCACAACCAGGGCGGTCGTAGCGCACCAAGGTGCGGCCGGACGACAGCGAATCGTGGAACATGCGCTCGGCCGGGATGGCCCATCCGAGCTCGAGATGACTGAGCCATCCCGGCACCACCAGCAGGTACGGTCCGCTGCCTGTCAGGGCATAGGCCACCCGCGCGCCGTCGGCCAGAGGCGCCGTCCCAAGGCGCTGATCCTGCGCACCCACGACACCAGTGAACAGCATCTGGGCCATCCGGGACTCTGGCGGTCACTTACGTCCGAATCGGCCGGTGGCGGATCGTGCGGTGGTACGGCGATCGCGGTCGGAGGTGGCCGCTCTGCCGGAGTCGCGGCGGTCGTCCTGCCAGATGCCGCGCGACGGGCGGCCCTCGCTGTGCCAGGCGTCGCGCAAGTGAAGCGTCGCGCCGCTGTGGAGTATCGCGTTGGTGTACACGCGTCCGGCGATCACGACGAGTCCGGCGATGGCAGCGAGCGTGAGGGTCACGGCGAGCAGCGGCTCCCACCAGGCGACCGAGCCGAGCGCGATCCGGCCGGGCATGGCGAACGGCGCGGTCGCCGGGAACTGCGAGAGCGTCCGTGCCCAGACCCCGTCGGGGTTCGCGCTGACCGTGAGGAATGCGCCCCAATAGCACGCGATCAGCACGTAGCCGACAGGCCCGGCGACGCTCTGCGCGTCCTCCGTCCGAGATGCGAGGGAGCCGAGCGCGCCGTACGCCATGGCGTAGAGGGCATAGCCGAGCACGAACCAGACGACCGCCCAGGCGAGTACGCCGGCACGGACCGCCGGTATGTCGACGGAGTCGATCACCAGAGCGGCGAGCAGCGCCGCCACCGCGGTCACGACGAACTGGGCGAACCCCAGTAGTCCGATGCCGGCGATCTTCCCGGCCAACAGCACCCGGGCGGGCATGCGCGCGAGCAGCACCTCGACAACTCGGCTGGACTTCTCCTCCACCACGCCGGTGAGGACGAGGTTCCCGTAGATGACGATTGCCATCAGCAACAGGGTCGTGATCACGATGGCGGCCAATTCGTCGTCCGGGCTGCGTCCGGCGGCCGAGCCGAGCTCGACGTTCTCGACCGGAACGGGCGCCATCAGGGCACGCAGGTCATCGGGCCCGATGCCGGCGGCCGCGGCCCGTTCCTGAACAGCGACCAGCCGAATGGCTCCGGTGACGACAGCCTGCAGTTCCTCGTCCACCCTGCCGGGCCACTCCACCCGGCGTGCGTCGACCACGAGCACGTCGAGGTCGTGCGCGCGGACGGCTTCCTCCGCGGTGGACACATCGCCGTACCTGTGCAGGCGAACGGTCGCGCCGCCGGCGCCGCCCTGGGCGATGATGGCCGATGACAACGCGCTGGGGACGGCACTCGTCACGCCGACGTCCTTGGGTCCGCCACCGATGTCCAACTTCGCCGGCACCACGATCAAGGCGATGACGACGAACAGCATCACTATCAGGCCTGCCCGGAAGCTCCGTGACCTGCTGCGCTCGCGGATCTCCCGGCGAGCGACCAGCCATGCCTGCCGCAGGCCGGTCATGCCGCCACCGCCCGTCGGAACAGCTCCGACAACGTCGGGGGCTGATAGGCGAAGGACACGACACCGCTGGAGGCGGCGGCGCCGACGACCGCCGACAGGTCGGTGTCGCGCTCGACCCGAAGCCGCGCATAGCCGTCCTTGGTCTCGACGACCTGGACCGCCGACAGCCTCGACCAGTCCGGAGGGCGCCCGCGGTAGCGGACGTCCACAAAGCGTTGTGGGACTGCTGCCCGCAGGTCGGTCAGATCGCCGGCGAGCACGACGCGCCCCTTGTCGATGATGACCACGTCCTCACACAGCTCCTCGACGAGGTCGAGCTGGTGGCTGGAGAACAGCACCGTCGCGCCCGCTGCGGCAAGTTCGGCCAGGAGGTCCGCCATGGCGCCCATGGCGATGGGATCCAGCCCGGCGAACGGCTCGTCGAGCACGAGCAGTTCGGGCTCGTTGACCAGCGCGGCGATCAGCTGTACCCGCTGCTGGTTGCCGTGCGACAGCGTGTCCAGGCGGTCCGCGGCCCGGTCCGCGAGCCCGAGCCGCCCGAGCCAGTGCTCCGCGATCCTCCCGGCGTCCCTGGTCGTCCGGCCGCACAATTCGCCGAGGTACAGCAGCTGGTCCCGGATCCGCATCCGCGGGTACAGCCCACGCTCCTCGGGCATGTAGCCGAACCGTGCCCGTTCCGCACCGGTGATCGGCGCACCCCGCCACGACACGCTGCCGGCGTCCAGCCGGACGAGCTCGAACACCGCGCGCATCGCTGTGGTCTTGCCTGCCCCGTTGGGCCCGAGAAATCCGGTGATCCGGCCCGGTCGGGCCTCGAACGTGCATCCGTCCAGCGCAGCGACGGAGCCGAACCGTTTCACCGCCGAATCGAAAGCAAGCACGATCCACCTCCACCTCCAGCGTCCCCGCCATGACCCTCACGGTCAGGGCACAAAGGCACCTCCGGAGCGGGGCACATGGCCGTCATCCGAACGGCTGGAGGTGAACCGGATCCAGGGCGGTGCCGGCAACGGAGCTCAGCGGAGGCCGGACTCCATGTAGTGCTTCAACCCCTCCCAGTTCCGGCGCTCCCAGTTCGGGCCGACCAGGCTCAGGACCGGCGACAGCACCCGCATCGGCCCGATCAAACGCATGTCCCAGTCCCACCGCAGGCGCGTCCGGCCCTCGACCTGCTCGAAGGTCAGCGTGCCGTCGACCTGCATGTACGACGAGCGCACGATGTTGTGGAGCCGACGCGGCCTGTCGTACTCCAGGATCTCGACCGTCATCCGGCCGCGGTTGCCCATCCCCTTGGGCTCGGCGACGAAGCGTGTACCTGTGCCGACCGGTCCGTCACTCACCTTGTCAGCACGAACGATCCGCGGGTTGTAGCGCGGCTCGTTGCTCTCGTCGGCCACCAGGTCGAAGACCTCCTCGACCGGCGCGTCGATCGTGACCTCTCCACCCATGCGCGCCATGGCGGTCCTCCCCTCCGGTCCTCCAGCCGAGGCCCCGTACGACCCCGGCTGACCGCCGGTTCGCCGCCGCGGCCTTCTCGCCCGCGATTCACTCGATGCGGGCGATCGGGCTCCCCTGCTTCACGGTCGCCTCCTCCGCGACCAACAGGTGCACCACACCGCCGACGGGTGCCGCCACCTCTGCCGAGACCTTCTCGACCTGGACCTCCGCAACCAGTTGGTCAGCGGTGACGGTGGCGCCGTCACTCACGAACCAGGTAGCCAGGACTCCCTCCGCGTCCGGTGTTTCCTTCGACAGTGCGGGGAAAACGACGTCGGTCATCCGGCCACCGCAGTGCGTACGGCCTTCTCGATCCTGTCCTGGCGTGGCAGGACGGCGTACTCGAGTGCGTGGGCGTACGGGATGGGTACGTCGGGCACCGCGACCCGCTGCACCGGGACCCGCAGCATCCTGGGGTCGTGGTCGGCGACTGTCGCGACCACCTCACCGGACAGACCGAACGAGCAGTAGTCCTCATCGACGACGACGAGCCGGCCGGTCTTGCCCACCGACGTCAGGATCGCCTCGCGGTCCAGCGGCACCAAGCTCCGGAGGTCGATCACCTCCACGTCGATGCCTTCACCGGCAACGCTCTCAGCGACGTCGAGGGCGTGGTGCACCGACAGAGACAGGGTCACCACCGTGACGTCGCTGCCCTCGCGGGCGACCCTCGCCTTGCCGATGGGCACGGTGTAGTCGCCCTCGGGTACGTCGTCGGTGGAGCGGGCGTTCTTCGCCATCCAGGGCAGGCCCATGACGCCCTTGTGGAACATGTAGATCACCGGGTTGTCGTCACGGATGGCCGATGTCATCAGACCCTTCGCGTCGGCGGGGGTGCTGGGGACCACGACCTTCATACCCGGCAGGTGTGCGAAGGTGCCCCAGAGGCACTGTGAGTGCTGCGCACCGTCGGAATAGCCTCCGCCCACGGCAGTGGTCAGCACCATCGGGACCTTCACGTTGCCGCCGGATTCGTAGTGGATCTTGGCCATGTGGTTGTAGATCTGGTCCAGGCACACGCCCATGAAGTCGGCGAACATCAGCTCCACGATCGGACGCATACCCTCGACCGCCGCACCGATGCCGAGGCCGATGAACGCGGTCTCCGATATCGGGGTGTCGATGACCCGCTGGGGCCCGAACCGCTCGAGCAGCCCGGTGGTCGAACTGAAGATCCCGCCGTACGCGCCGACGTCCTCGCCCAGGTAGAACACCGAGGGGTCGCGCTCCATCTCCTGAGCGATGGCCTCGACCATCGCCTTGGACGTGGTCAGCCGGTGGCTTGCCCGGGGCGCCGGTGCAGCCGGGGTGTCGATGATCGTCATCGTCGTCTCCTAGGCGAACACGTAGGAAGTGGCCGACGCAGGGTCGGGCACGGGGCTGTTCTTGGCGTAGGTGATCGCGTCCTCGACCCGCTCCTTCGCCGCGTCCTTGATCCGGGCCACGGCCGCGTCGGCGAGGTGGCCGCCCGCACGGAGTGTCTGCTCGTAGCGCGGGATCGGGTCGTGCGCCGACACGTCGGCGAGCTCTGGACGGTATCCCTGGGCGTCGCCCTCGAAGTGGCCCCACAGCCGCAGGGTGTGTACCTCGATCAGCGAAGGCCCTTCCCCCGCCCTGGCTCGGGCGACCGCGCGCCGGGCGGCGTCGTAGACGCCCTCGACGTCGTTGTCCTCCACCCGATCGCCCGGGATGCCGTACGCCGCTGCACGGTCGGCGTTCGAGCCGACCGCCGTGGACGCCGACCGCGGCACCGAGATGGCCCAGTCGTTGTCCTCGACCACGAACACCACGGGCAGCGCCCAGCGGGCCGCCAGGTTCAGCGACTCGTGGAACCCGCCCTGGTTGGCGGCGCCCTCACCGGTCACCGCGACAGCGACCTGGCCACCGCCGCGGCGCTGGAACGCGAACGCCTGCCCCAGCGCGGGCGGATAGCCTTCGGCGATGATCCCAGAGCACGAGAAGTGCGTAGCGGGATCGAACAAATGCATATGGCCACCGCGTCCGCGGCCCAGACCGGTCTCCCGGCCGAAGATCTCCGCGGTCATCCTCCGCAGGTCCATACCGTGGGCGATCGCCAGGTGGTGCGGGCGATGCGTCGCGGTGACCGCGTCCTCCTCGGTCAGGTGTGCGCACACGCCGGCGGCTACTGGCTCCTGCCCCGCGGACAGGTGCATCTCCCCAGGGACGAGCCCCTTGCCGATGTCGAAGCCGGGCCCTTTGTCTGCGTGGTACTCCCGGAGGATCGCCTCCTCGTAGGTGCGGCAGAGAACCATGGTCTCGTAGAGCCTCACCCGCACGTCGGGGTCTACGAAGCCTCCGCCCGGCTCTGGGCTCGACGTCGAGGGTGCAGCGTGTGTGGTCATCGCGACCTCCAGTGCATGAGTCTCGCGCCGGACACGTGCCGGCGTGCAGATCGCTGGGCTCCCTGACGGCCAGCGCGGACATCACACGAGAGGCCGACTGGCCACTTTCGAGACTATGCACGTCACCACCGCTACGTCCAGGAAGTGGGCAGCGGCGAGCGGCAACGCGGGAAGGCGTCATGTGCCTGAGTCTTTGGGCTCGCGATCACGAACAGCATCACCTGGACCGGACGACGCCGCCGCGGTGCGGCCCTCGGGCATCATCAGCAGGGAGGCGATGAGGAAGCAGACGGCGCCGAGGAAGGTGCCGCCGTTGGCGAGTTGGACGTTGGAGAACTCGCCGGCGGAGGTGACATGGGCGCCGATCGCGGACAGGCCGAAGAAGACCGATCCCCACAGGTTGAGGGCGGTGATGTGCCAGTCGCGTTGGCCGGGCCGCCACGACCACCAGCGGTGCCCAGCCTCCGCGAACGCGATCGCCGACGACACCAGGAAGCACACCGAGCCGATCGCGTCCGGCCGCCAGACGATCCGGTTCTCCAGATCGGACGGTACGTCGAACAGCCCGGCGAACGTGGTCACGTTGAAGTAGAGCGTGCCGACCAACTGGATCGCACACGCCCAGAACCCCGGGCTGCGCGGCGCCCACGCGAACCAGCGATGGCCGGCCTGCCGCACCACCTGAAGGTAGGACAGGTATGCGCCGGACGTGAAGAACAGCGAGCCGACGAAGTACGTGAGCGCGTCGCCGTGTCCACCCACGGCCTGCGCGTACTCCGGGATCGGCCCCACGACGAAACACGCCGACCCGATGGCGAACAACAGTCCCGCCCACCACGTCGTACCGAATCCGCGCGCACCGGCTTCCTTCCGGCCTGCTCGTGCCTCCCACTGCACCACGCGGCCGTCGGCACGCCGGTACTGCACGTGGGTGACGAACGGGCGCGGGCCTTCGACCACCAGATCGGTCGCGTCCGGCGGCACGTCGACCGGCAGCCTGGTCACGGTCGCGACCTCGTCACGATCTGCGTGGTCAGTGGCCGGAGCCGACCACCATCTTCTTGCGCTCCGACTCGTGCGCCCCGCCCTTCTTCTCGAGCGTCCGGCACGCCTCCTCGATGTCCCGCGCCAGGGTGTCGACCTGCTCGCGGCTCAGCGTCTGCTTGACCAGAGCCCGCATGATCGTCACGTCCTGCGCGTCGGGCGGCATCGTGTACGCCGGGACCATCCACCCGCGCTCGGCGGACAACTGCCAGGCGACGTCGAACTCGTCGTACGCATGCCCCTCGGTCAGCTTGAACGCGACCAGCGGAAGCCGCTCGTGCTCGCGTCCGATCACGCGGAAGTCGCCCATCTTCTCGAGTTTGTCGGCGAGCACCTCGGCGTTCCGCTGCATGTTCTCCATGATGTAGGTGTAGCCGGGGCGGCCGTAGCGGACGAAGTTGTAGTACTGCGCGACCACCATCGCCGACCCGGTCGAGAAATTCAGCGTGAACGTCGAGTCGGTCTTGCCGAGGTAGTTCTCCTTGAACACCAGGTCGGGGTTGAGGTCGTCCTTGGTCCGGAAGATCAGCCAGCCGATGCCCGGGTACACCAGGCCGAACTTGTGGCCGGACGTGTTGATCGACCGTACCTGCTCGAGCCGGAAGTCCCACTCGGAGTGCGGATACAGGAACGGCCAGACGAACGCACCGCTGGCGCCGTCCACGTGCAGTGGTACGTCGAGGTGCCGCTCCTTCTTGATCCGGACGAGCAGGTCGTTGATGCCGCCGATGTCGTCCTTGTGGCCGGTGAACGTCGTACCGAGGACGGCCGCGACGCCGATCGTGTTCTCGTCGATGTGCGGCTCGACGTCCTCGGGGCCGATCGTGTACTTGCCGCGCTGGAGCGGCACGATCCGCGGTTCGACGTCGAAGTACCGGCAGAACTTCTCCCAGACCACGTGGACGTCGCCACCGAACACGAGATTCGGGTTGTCGGTCGGCAGTCCCGCGTCGCGGCGGCGCTGGCGCCAGTTCCACTTCAGCGACAGCGCGCCGAGCATGATCGCCTCGGACGAGCCCTGCGTCCGCGCGCCCGTCGTCTCGCCGGGGGCGTGGAAGAGATCGGCCAGCATCCGGATGCAGCGCTGCTCGAGCTCGGCCGTCCGCGGGTACTCAGCGTGATCGATGAAGTTCCGGTGCAGGTTGAGTGCGATCAGCTTCTGCGCCTCCGGCTCCATCCAGGTCGTCACGAACGTGGCCAGGTTCCGCGACGGCAGCCCCTCGAGCGCCAGGTCCTCGGCCACCAGCCGCAGCGCGTCGACAGCAGTCAGGCCCGACGAAGGAAACTCACGCGTCGGCACCTCCCGGACCACAAAACCGCTGCCGAACAACTCGGCGCTCTTCTCGTACGACCGCTCCGTCTCACCCACGACGTCTCCTTTGCCGCGCCCCACCTGCTGACGCGCCATCATCAGCACCTCAGCTCCGACCGAACATCACCCCGTCGGGGTGACTACACGCCGAGGCACTGCCGGTGACGGAAACCCGCTTTCCGGTTCACGACAGCTGAACGCCTTCCCGTGCTACCGGCGGTCTCGCAGACTCTTGGTGCGGGCAGGGGCGTGGATGGTCGCGGACCGTACGCTCCAAGAGATGACTGAGG
>Ga0247821_10001585_pt1 | contig 12692 bp, 11 predicted proteins | sample 13C_Glycerol_Day_FD_192481 | JGI IMG/M metagenome (GOLD analysis project Ga0247821, IMG submission 192481) | Soil microbial communities from agricultural site in Penn Yan, New York, United States - 13C_Glycerol_Day14 | ecosystem: Environmental > Terrestrial > Soil > Agricultural land | place... | reverse complement strand
CGGACCAGGTCCGCTGGAACAGCGACAAGCAGTACCTGCTCGAACTGCGCGAACGCGGCGTGGCGATCGTCCCGTCCCAGGTCGCGGCGGGCCCGTGCCTGCGCGAGGTCGTCGCCGGGCTGGCCGGTGAGCAGATCGTGATCAAGCCGACCGTGAGCGGCAACGCCCTGCACACCGTCCGCGGCGTCGCGGAGTCCCCCGAGCTCGAGCAGGCGCTCGACGAGCTGCCCGACGTGGTGTACCTCGTGCAGCCGTTCGTGCCGGAGATCCAGTCCGACGGCGAGTGGTCGCTGCTGTTCTTCGACGGCGAGTTCAGCCACGCGGTGATCAAGCGGCCCGCGACCGGCGACTACCGGGTCCAGGAGTCGCACGGCGGCCGGACGACGCCGGCCGATCCGCCCGCGGCGGTCCTCGAGGCCGCCCGCGCCGCGCTGGCCGCCTCCGGCCCGACGCCGACGTACGCCCGGGTCGACGGCGTCGTGGTCAACGACCGCTTCCTGCTGATGGAGATCGAGCTCATCGAGCCGTACCTCTTCCTCCCGCAGTCCCCGGACGCAGCCGGCAAACTCGCCGCTGCCGTCGCGGGCCGGATCTAACTCGCAGCCGACTCCGGGTGGCCCCGGCGACGCCCGTACAGCAGGGTCTCGCCGGCGGCCGTCCCGGTGTACTTCGTCCGCCGCGCCCACTCCCGGCACTCGGCCAGCACTGGGCAGGACGTGAGGCACAGCTCCCGCGCTTTGCGCTGCTCCCAGCGCGACGCGCTCTCGTCGTACGCCGGCGCCTGACCGATACACGCGGCCCGGCTCATCCAGCGGTCGGCGGGATCCACGATCACGGTCAGCGTCGGCCTCATGACTCCGACGGTAAGTCTCGCGCGAATCCACCGAGGCTTTGTCTCGCAATATGATCGGCTTACTCGACTTTTAGTGTCTGGGGTATGCCGACGCTCGACGCCATCCGCCAGGCCGCCCGCGACCTCGACGGACGCATCCACCGCACACCGATGCTGACCTCGTCCGCACTGAACGACCACTTCGCCGCCGATCTGGTGCTCAAGGCGGAGCTGTTCCAGAAGACCGGCAGCTTCAAGGTCCGCGGCCTGCTGACCAAGCTGCTCCGCCTGAGCGCCGCCGAGCGGGAGCGCGGGGTGGTCACGGTCTCGGCCGGGAACGCCGCCGGAGCGCTCGCCTGGGCCGCGCGGGACGCCGGCGTCCCGGCGACCGTGGTGATGACGACGACCGCCGTCCCGGCGAAGGTCGCTGCGGCCCGCGGGTACGGCGCCACCGTCGAGCTCGTCGAGGGTGACCTGATGGCCGCCTACGAGCGGATCCGGGACGAGCGCGGACTGACCGGGGTGCACCCGTTCGACGACGAGGATGTGATCACCGGCCACGGCAGCCTCGGCCTCGAACTGCTGGCGGATCGCCCCGATCTCGCCGCGGTGCTGGTTCCGGTGGGCGGCGGCGGGCTGATCTCGGGGGTCGCCACCGCGGTCAAGCTCCTGAAGCCGGACATCCGCGTGATCGGGATCGAGCCGGAGCAGGCCGATGTGGTCAGTCGCAGCCTGGCAGCGGGCGAGCCGCAGCGGCTCCTCACCGCACGCTCGATCGCGGACGGTCTCGCCGCGCCGGTCTGCGGCACCCGCAACCTCCCGCTGATCCAGCAGTACGTCGACGAGGTCGTCCGGGTCGGCGAGGAAGCCCTCCTGGAGGCGACGCGTCTGGTCATGTCGCGCACGAAGCTCGCCCTCGAGCCCGCGGCGGCCGCGCCGTTCGCCGCGCTGCTCGAAGGCAGCGTGCAACTGACCGGTGTCACCGCCGCCGTGGTGAGCGGCGGCAACCTCGACGTGTCGAAGCTGGCGCTCTAGGCGGTCGCGAGCCGCCCCTGCGCGCGGGAGCGGACGCCGTCGGACGGGTCGTCCACCGCGTCGCCCCGGCGGACGGGATCGTTCTCCGGGAGCAGGATGTCGCGCGCGACCACCAGCATCAGCCACAGCGTGCCCGCCATCCGCAGGATCACCGACAACCAGTAGATCCGGTCCGGGATCTGCGGATCACCAGGCGCCAGGAACTGCGCCAGATGCATCCAGACCAGCATCCAGTAGAAGCATTCACAGGCCTGCCAGATCAGCCAGTCGCGCAGCCGCGGACGAGCCAGCGCCACCAACGGCAGCAGCCACAGCACGTACTGCGGTGAGTAGACCTTGTTGATCAGCAGGAACGCGGCCACCACCAGGAACGCGAGCTGTGCGAACCGCGGCGGTCGTGGCGCCATCAGCCCGAGGATCGCGATCGACAGGCACAGCCCGGCGAAGATCACGATGTTCAGCTGGTTGACGTCCGCGACCTCGTGCTTGGCGAGCTTCAGGACGTACCAGATCGAGCCGTAGTCGCTCTCCCGCTCGTCGTTGAACTGCCAAAACGACAACCACTCGTTCTTCGCGAGCAGGTAGATCGGCGCGTTCACGAGTCCCCACGCGATCGCGGCGGCCAGCGTCGCCTGGACCCACGGCCACAGCTTCCGCCCGCGGATGCAGACGATCAGCAACGGACCGAGCAGCAGGAACGGATAGAACTTCGCCGCCGTCCCGAGCCCGAGCAGTACGCCGAACCAGATGGGTTTCCCGCGTGACCACGCGAACATCGCCCCGGCTGTCAGCGCCACCGCGAACAGGTCCCAGTTGATCGTGGACGTCAGCGCGAGCACCGGCGCCGCGGCGACGTACAGGGCGTCCAGCGGCTGCCCTCGGGCCGCGCCGGGTCTGGACTCGACGCCCCGAGCGGTCGCCACGGTCAGGCCGACGATCAGCAGTGCGCAGAGGAACAGCAGCACGGTGTTCACCAGGAAGAACACACCGGCGGTGTCGCGCTTCTGCTCGACGGTCAGGTCCTTCTTCGGGTCGCCGGTGATCAGCCAGGTGATCTGCGCCGCGACCTCCATGAACCCGCCGGTCAGCACCGGGTACTCGAGCACCGGGTAGTTGCCGGTGTCGAGGAACGGCCGGTTGCCCTCCGCGAAACCGCGCTCCTGGTACAGGAACCCGATGTCGGAGTAGCAGAGCGCCTTGAACGGCCGCCAGCTCTGCCGGTCCCAGCCGGCCTCCATACAGGGCGCCTTCTGCAGGACGCCGAGCCCGAAGGTGATCGTGCAGACCGCGAGCGCGATCCGCAGCGGCGTCCACCACGACGAGCTGAGCCGGGCGAACCGCCCAGACGGCCCACCGAGCCCGACAGTCAGGCCGGCGACCGCCGGATCAGCCTCCGACGGCGTCTGCGCTAGCTCGCGCTGTGGTCCGGTCACGGTCGGCATCATCTCCTATCGGCCACCCGGCGACCAGGAGAGGTTACCCACCTGTGCCTTACGCGGGGCGCAGGTGGTTCCCGCGCGCCGCTATCCGGTCGGGTGCTCGAGGCGCGTGAGCCAGGTGGTGAGGAGCTTCTCGAGCTGCTTGGCCTCGACCGGAGTGAGGGCCTCGAGGAGACGTTTCTCATTCGCCATGTGGGCGGTGAAAGCCTTGTCGATCAGCCGCTGCCCGGCCGGCGTCAGGCGGACCACCCGGCCGCGCCCGTCCTCGTCGCTGCGGCGGCGATCGACCAGCCCGGCCTCCTCCAGGCGGTCGACCCGCTTGGTGACCGCGCCCGTGGTGACCATCGTGTGCAGCGCGATCTCCCCCGGCGCACGCTCGTACGGCGCTCCCGCGCGCCGCAGGGCCGCGAGGACGTCGAACTCCCCCTCGGTCAGCCCGTACTGCGCGTAGAGCAGCGTCAACTCACCGGTCAGCTGGTTCGCGATCCGGTGCAGCCGACCGATCACTCCTTGCGGAGCGGTGTCGACGTCCGGCCGCTCGGTCCGCCACTCCGCCTGGATCCTTGCCACATGGTCCACGGCTTCCACTATATCTTCCCGGGAAGATATAATATTTTCCATGGAAGACACTTTCCGCTGGACCCTGGTGACCGCGGTCGCGCCGATCGCGTGGGGCACGAACTACTTCGTCACCCACGAGTACCTGCCGGCCGGGCATCCCTTGTACGGCGCGGTTCTGCGCGCACTGCCCGCGGGACTGCTCCTGCTCGCCCTGGCCCGTCGCCTCCCCCGCGGCGCCTGGTGGTGGCGATCGGTCGTGCTGGGGATCTGCAACATGGGCGCCTTCTTCGCGCTGATCTACCTCGCGTCCCAGCTGCTCCCCGTCAGCCTGGCCTCGACGATCATGTCCGCGGCGCCGTTCACCATGGCGCTCTTCGCCTGGGGCCTGCTCGCGGAACGGCCGACCGTCCAGGTCCTCACCGGCGCGACCGCCGGGCTCGCGGGCGTCGTCCTGCTCCTCGGCGCGGGATCGGCCGCCGTCGATCTCCGTGGCGTCGCGGCGTCGGCCGCCGCGCTGACGATGTCGTCGTGCGGCTACGTCCTGGCCAAGAAGTGGGGCCGCGCCGACGAGGGTCCGCTCGCCACGACCGCATGGCAGCTGGTCGCGGGCGGCATCGTCCTGGTGCCGTTCGCGGTCGTCGTCGAAGGCAGTCCGCCACACCTCGACGGACCCGCGGTCGCCGGCTTCGTGTACGTCGGACTCGTCGCGACCGCGCTCGCGTTCACGGCCTGGTTCGCCGGGCTGCGCCGGCTGCCCGCCGCGACCGTCGGCCTCATCGGGCTGCTGAACCCGGTCACCGGCGTACTCCTCGGCGTGCTGTGGTCCGGCGACGTCCTGACCGCGCGGCAACTCCTCGGGCTGGCGCTGGTGTTCGCCGGCATCACGCTGAGCCAAGTACGATCAATTGGCGTGTCGAAGCGCTTCGACTGGGGTAGAACTGGGGTGCCGACTGAAGAGGGGAAGCACCATGGTCACGATCGCGGACGTCGCCCGGCATGCCGGGGTGGCGACCAGCACGGTGTCCTATGTGCTCAGCGGCAAGCGGACGATCTCGCTTGACACCCGCGAGCGGGTGCAGCGCAGCGTCCGCGCCCTCGGCTACCGGCCGAACGCGAGCGCCCGGGCGCTGGCCAGCCAGCGGTCCAACGTGCTGGCGCTGGTGATCCCGCTGCGCACCGGCATGCACGTCCCGGTGATGATGCAGTTCGCGACCGCGGTCGTGACCACGGCCCGCCGGTTCGACCACGACGTCCTGCTGCTGACCGCGGACGAGGGTCCGGAGGGACTCGAGCGGGTCGCACAGAGCTCGCTGGTCGACGCGCTGGTGGTGATGGACGTCGAGCTGCACGACGAGCGGGTCCCGATGCTGCGTGAGCTGCCGATGCCGTCTGTCCTGATCGGGTACCCGGACGACGCCGCCGGACTGACCTGTATCGACCTCGACTTCGTCGCCGCGGGCGCTCGATGTGTGGATCACCTGGCTGACCTCGGCCACCGCTCGCTCGCCCTGCTCGGTACGCCGTCGGCCGTGTACGAGCGGCAGACCGGGTTCGCGCAACACACGCTGACCGGGTTCGCCGAGGCTGCCGGGCGCCGTGGGGTGCTCGGCGTCGAAACGCCCTGTGAGCACACGTTCGACGCGATCCTGCACACGGTCGAGCAACTGCTGGCCGAGCACCCGGACATCACCGGACTGGTCGTGCAGAACGAGCCGATCATCGGCCCGCTCCTCGACGTCCTGCGCCGGCTCGGCCGCCGGGTGCCCGAGGACATGTCCCTGGTCGCGATCTGCGCGGACGACGTCGCCGAACGGCAGGTCCCGCAGCTGTCCTCGGTCACCATCCCGGCCGAACAGATCGGCGAACAGGCCGTCGAAGCCCTGATCGCCAAGCTCGAGGGCGGCAGCGTTCCGGAGCTGACGCTGCTGCCGCCCACCCTCACGGCGCGCGGCAGCAGCGGACCTCACGCCTCTCGTACCACCGCGTAGCCGCCGGCGGGCACCACCAACTCACCGTTCACAGCCGCCCCGGCGACCAACTCGGTGCCCACGGCCGGTACGACGGCGTCGGCGTCGCCGTGGTTGATGAAGAACACCCAGGTCACCCCACCATCCCGCCGCCGCACCGTCTCCACCAACTCGCCCGCAGACCGCCCCGCGCCCACCAAGCGGGTGACGAGATCGGCGGCGGTGTCGTCGTCGAGTTCTGTCGAGACGTACCACGCTGTCCCGGCGCCGACCTGGCGGCGGGTAACGGCGGGCTTCCCGTCCAGCACTCCCCCGGCGTACCGGTCGACGACCTCGGCCGCGACCGCCTCCACGTCCTCGCTCCACACCCGCCCGCGACCACCAGAGGCCAACGCAACCTCGCCCGACAGGGGATGGAACTCCTCGACCCGCACCCCGAGCAGCTCCGCGAACGCGCCGGGATAACCACCCAACCGCACCCGGACGTCCGGATCCACGATCCCGCTGAAGTACCCGACCACCAACTGCCCGCCGCTCTCGACATACGCGGCCAGGTTCGCGGCCGCCTCGTCGGAGACGAGATACAACGACGGCACCACCACGACCCGGTACGACGACAGGTCGGCGTCCGGAGCCGCGAAGTCCACCGTCACGTCCGCATGCCAGAAATGCCGATGCGCGGATCGTACGGCGGCGAGGTAGTCCAGCGACGACGGCAGATGCGTGCCTTGCATCGCCCACCAGCACTCGGCGTCCCACAGGATCGCGACCTCCGCGACCACGGTGCTCCCGGCCACCTCGGTCAGCCGCGGCAGCACGGATCCGAGCTGCGCGACCTCCCGGAACCTCGCGCTGTCCGCCCCCGCATGCGGAACCATCGCCGAGTGGTACATCTCCGCACCGCCCCGGGACGCCCGCCACTGGAAGAACAGCGCACCGCGCGACCCGCGGGCGACATGCGACAGACTGTGCCGCGCCATCCGGCCCGGCTCCTTCGTATGCCACCGCTCACCGGTGTTCAGGCCGCCTGCCGCCTGCTCCATCAACAGCCACGGTTTCCCGCCGGCCCAGGCCCTGGCCAGGTCCGCGCCGAACGCGGTCTGCTCCTCCGCGCCGATGCCGGCCTGGTCCGGATAGTGGTCGATGGCAACAACATCGACCTCGGCCGCCCACCGCGCATGGTTCACCGGAACCCAGCCGCCGAAGACGAAGTTGGTCGTGATCGGCGCCGCCGAGTGTTCGCGAAGCACTGCCTTCTGGTCCAGGTACGCGGCCAGCAACTCGTCGGACCAGAACCGGCGGTAGTCCAGGTACTGCGTCGGATTCACGAGGTACTGCGTCGCGCGCGGCGGCTCGATGTCCGCCCACTCGGCGTACCGCTGGCTCCAGAACGCGGTGGTCCACGCCTCGTTCAGCCGATCGAGCGATCCGTACCGCTCCCGCAACCACCCGCGGAACCGCTCCGCCGCGAATGTGCAGTAGCAGGTGGTCCCGTACTCGTTGTGCACATGCCACATCGCGAGCGCCGGATGATGGCGGTACCTCTCGGCCAGCGCCCGAGCGATCCCGCGGGCCGCGTCACGGTAGGCGGGCGCGCAGACGCAGTACGTGTCGCGGCTGCCGTGCGTCAGCCGTACGCCGTCAGCGGTCACCGGCAACGCCTCGGGGTGCAGCCGGCTGAACCACGGCGGCGGTGAGGCGGTCGGCGTGGCCAGGTCGACCTTCACCCCGCCGTCGTGGAGAAGATCCAGCACCTGATCGAGCCACGCGAAGTCGTACTCGCCGGGCGCGGGCTCCAGGCTCGACCACGAGAAGACACCCACGGTCACCAGGTTCACACCGGCCTGACGCATCAGGTCGACGTCCTCTTTCCAGACCGCGGGATCCCACTGCTCGGGGTTGTAGTCGCCGCCGTACCAAAGACTCATGGGCCTAGCCTTTCACCGCGCCGATGATGACGCCCTTCTGGAAGTGCCGCTGGATGAACGGGTAGACCAGCAGGACCGGCACGATCGCGATCACCACGATCGCCATCTTGATCGCCAGCCCCGGCGCGGGCTGCAGTCCCAGACCGACCCCGGTCGCCACTCCGCCGGCACCGGTCGGGAGCGGCTGCTGCTGGACGATGTACGTCCGCAGCACCATCTGCAGCGGCCACTTCGTGTTGTCGTTGATGTAGAGCAGGGCGTTGAAGAACGCGTTCCAGTAGCCCACGGCGTAGAACAGGCCGACGACCGCGACCACGGCCTTCGACAGCGGCAGCACGATCCGGCGGAGGATCGCGAACTCGCCCGCGCCGTCGATCCGGGCGCTGTCGATCAGCTCGCTCGGGATCCCCATGAAGAACGACCGCATCACGATCAGGTTGAACGCGGAGATCGCGGCCGGGAGGATCAGCGACGCGTAGTGGTCGATCAGCCCGAGCGCGTTCACCACGAGGTAGCTCGGGATGATCCCGGGGCCGAACAGGAACGTCAGCAGCACGACGAACAGCAGTGGCCGATGGAACAACGACCCCGGACGCGACAGCCCGTACGCCGCGAGCACGGTGATCCCGAGGCTGAACGCCGTACCGATCGCGGTGATCACCACACTGATCAGCAGCGCACGCGTGACGACGCCACCCGACAGCAGTTGCACGTACGCCGCCACGGTCAGCTCCCGTGGTACGACGACCAGTCCACCGGCCCGCGTCACGGCCTCGGTCGAGGACAGACTGGTCACCACCACGACGTACAGCGGGAACGCGACGGCCAGCGCGATCAGGACCAGCACGAGCGGCTTGCCCAGCCGGTCGACGAGTGTCGGTTCTTCTTCCCAGACAGCTCTTTCACTCATGATCGGGAGTACACCCCCTGTTCGCCCACCATGTGCGCGAAGCGGTTGGCCACCAGGACGAGGACGAGGCCGACCACGCCCTTGAACAGCCCGGCGGCGGCGCCGTAGCCGAAGTCGCCGACGAGCAGGCCCTGGTAGTAGACGTAGGTGTCGAGCACCTCGGCGGCGCCCCCGCCGACGGCGCTGCGCTGCAGGATGAACTGCTCGAACCCGACCGTCAGCGCGTCGCCGAGGCGCAGGATCAGCAGCAGGACGATCACCGGACGCAGCCCCGGCAGCGTGATGTGCCAGAGCCGGCGCCAGCGGTTCGCGCCGTCGGCCGCGGCGGCCTCGTAGAGCGCCGGGTTGATGGTCGACAGCGCGGCGAGGAACACGATCATGCCCCAGCCGGCGTCCTTCCAGACCGCCTGCGCGGTGACGAGCAGGATGAACGTGTCCGGTTTCGTCATCAGGTCGATCGCCTGGTGGCCGTTGTCGCGCAGGGTCTGGGCGAGCAGGCCGGCGCCGCCGATCATCTGCTGGAACAGCGAGACGACGAGCACCCAGGAGAAGAAGTGCGGCAGGTAGACGATGCCCTGGATGACGTTGCGGAGCTTCGCCGACAGGACGCTGTTGAGCAACAAGGCCAGGGCGATCGGGATCGGGAAGAAGAACGCGAGCTGGACCGCGGTGATCGACAGCGTGTTCGCGACCGCCTTCCAGAACGCGGGCTCGGAGAACATCCGCCCGAAGTTCGCGAACCCGACGAAGTCGCTCCCGCGGATCCCGGCGTACGGCGAGTAGTCCTGGAAGGCGATCACGTTCCCGAGCGTCGGGAAGTAGTGGAACACCCCCAGCAGCACGACAACCGGCAGCACCATCACCAGCAGCGGCCAGTCCCGCCGCAGCCGATGCCGGAACCCCATCCCCCGCGCCGGAACCGCCCGCACCCTGGCTCCCCGGACGCGGACCCTACCGACCGTTGTCACTGAGGACCTTGGCGTAGAAGTCGCGGCCTTCGTTGCCGCCGTTGTCCTGCCACTGCCTGACGGCGGTCTTCAGCTCGCTGACCGGCCGGCGGCCGCGGAAGATGTCCTGCAGCGCGTCGTCGAAGGGCTGCGCGAGGGCCGCCATCTTGGCCGGCTGCTCGACCCGGATCCCGTCGAACAGGTTCTTCTCCCGGACCTTGGCCGCCGCGTTCTGCCAGGCGCTCATCGACTGGACGTAGCCCGGATACTCGCTCTGGGTGATGGCCGTCGGCCGCCCGCCGAGGAAGACGTACGTCTGCGAGACCTCCTTCTGTCCGAGCGGGGTCAGCTTCGGCGCGCCGGACGGCTGCTTGGTGTAGTGCTTGCCCTCGACCCCGTAGGTGTACAGCTGGTACTCCTCGGTCCCGAACGGCGCGGAGGTGTAGTTCAGCACGCCGAGCAGTTCCTTCACCCGCTCCTCGCCGACGCCCTTCTTGACGAAGGTGAAGATCCCGGCCGGATCACCGCTCCACACGATCGGCGTGCCGCCGTCGTGCGCGAACGGCAGCACCGGCTGCGGGTCGTACTTCGGGTTGATCGGCAACTGCCGCTGCAACGACTCCTGCCAGCCGCCGAGGCCGTTCTGCCGGATCAGCAACTTGCCGCCCTCGAACAGCGCGTTCTCGTCCGCGCCGGCGTTGGCGACGACCTCCGGATGCACGTAGCCCGACTGGAACAGCCTGCGCACGAACGCCACGGCTTCGGCGTACTCCGGCGTCTCGATCTTGTTGACCAGCTTGCCGCTGGAGTCCTTGCGCCAGCCTCCCGGCGCCCCGAACGACCGGATCACCTCGTCGGCGACACTGCCGAACGCCCAGCGGCCGGCCTTCGCGTCGGTCAGTTGCTTGCCCAGCGCAAGCAGGTCGTCGGCGTTCTTCGGCGGCTCCGCGCCGGCCTGGTCGAACAGGTCCTTGCGGTACATCATCATCCAGGGGAACCCCTCACCGGGGAACGGCACCGCTTTGAGCTGCGAGTTCCAGACGCCGTACGCCCAGGCTCTGGTCGGCAGGTTGGCCAGCATCGGATACGCGGCTGCCTTGTCGCCGGCCAGGTACGGCGTGAGGTCCTCGAACAGCTTGTCCGCGGCCTGGCCGAACCGGGTCAGGCCCGAGATGTTCCAGCCCGGGATGCAGAGCAGCTCGGGAATGTTGCCGGCCGCGAGGATCGGTCCGAGCTTGTCGCCGTAGTCGTTGCCGTTCAGGATGTTGAACTTGAGCGGGGCGCCGATCCGCTCGTCGTTCGCCGCGAAGTACGAATTGCCGGCCAGCGGCGGGATCGGGCTCCACAGCGGCGTCATCGCCGAGACTTCCTTGCCGCTCGGCACCATCTTGTCCGGCACCGCCCGCTTCAGCTCGCTCGGATAGTGCGAGAAGCCGGGCGAGGCGCCGTTCTCCCCCGGCAGGTCCGGCTTCACCGACTCGTACGCGATGTACGTCGGCAGCAGGCCGGACAGCTTGTCCTCGGTCTCGGCGCGGCCCGTCGTACTGGACCCCGAACTGCCGTCCGAACACCCGGTCAGCGTGGCCCCGCCCGCGGCCGCCGCCGCGCCGGCGCCGAGCAGGGAGATGAAGGTGCGGCGGCTGGTTCCGCCGATCTCTGGTCCGGTCACGTTGCATCCCCTAGACTTAGTTGGGCTAGTAGCCAAACAAATTAACGCAGAGCCCTCAGCGCGACAAGGTGTAGAACTGACCCAGAACTTCTTTTGGACGGGACGGACCTTGACCACACAGACCGCGGACCACACCGACATCCGCGCCACCAACCTGGCGGCGGTGCTCGGCCACCTGCGCCGCGAGGCTCCCTGCTCGCGGGCCGCGATCGCGGCCGGCACCGGGCTGAACAAGGCCACCGTGACGAGCATCGTCGGCGAGCTGCTGGAGCGCCGGCTGGTCCGCGAGACGCAGCAGACGCAGAACCACGTCGGCCGCCCGGCGACCCTGCTCGTGCTCGACGGCTCGGCGTACGCGACGATCGGGCTCGAGGTGAGCGCGCGCGGCCTGACCGCCCTGGCCTGCGACACCGCCGGCGAACAGGTCCTGCGGTGGCACCGGGCCGGCCCGGGCGTCGACGCCGGGCCGGCGAAGACCGTCACCGCGCTCGCGGCGCTGGCCCGCCGGGCGATCACGACCGTCCAGGCCTCCGGGCGCCAGGTACTCGGCATCACGGTCGGCGTCCCCGGACTGGTGAACCGCGACGGCGCCGTCGTCCTCGCCGCCGGCCTCGGGTGGACCGGTGTCCCGCTGCGCGCCGAGCTCACCGGGACACTCGGACGACCCGACATCCCCGTGACGGTCGACAACGACGCGTCGCTGGGCGTGCTCGCCGAGCACCTCTACGGCGCGTACGCCGGCACGCCGAACCTCATCCAGGTCACCGGGGACACCGGCGTCGGGGCGGGCATCATCACCGACGGGCGTCCGCTCGCGGGGCATCTCGGGTACGTCGGGGAGATCGGGCACCTGCGCCTCGTCCCGGACGGGCCGGTGTGCGGCTGCGGCCGCCGCGGTTGCCTCGAAGCGCTGGCGAGCCTGCCGGCGATCCTCGAACGGGTCGACGGCGCCGTCGACGACGATCCCCAGCAGCAGCTCGAGTCGCTGATCCGCCGCGCCGACGCCCAGGAGGTCGCGGTGACGAAGGTGCTCGCCGAGGCAGGGACCCATCTCGGCGACGGCATCGCGGCACTGGTCAACCTCCTCAACCCCGAGGTCGTGCTGCTCGGCGGTGCGTACGCGCTGCTCGCAGACCACCTCGCGCCGGCCGTCGACAAGGCGCTCCGCGAGGCCACCATCGCCCCCGATGCCGGAGGCTGCACCGTCGCCGCCTCCACGTTCCCACACACCGCCACTCCCCTGGGCGCCACCGCCCACGCCCTGACCCCACTGACCCGCGGCCGGCTCCCGAGCCGCTGACCACCCCAGGAAAGCGCCTACCCGTTCCGCTCGCCGAGGTCTTGACCCTGGGCGTGCGGGATGCAACCCTCTGTTCACGCCCGATCTGTCGAAGCGCTTCGATC
>Ga0247821_10001584_pt1 | contig 12696 bp, 11 predicted proteins | sample 13C_Glycerol_Day_FD_192481 | JGI IMG/M metagenome (GOLD analysis project Ga0247821, IMG submission 192481) | Soil microbial communities from agricultural site in Penn Yan, New York, United States - 13C_Glycerol_Day14 | ecosystem: Environmental > Terrestrial > Soil > Agricultural land | place... | reverse complement strand
GCCCAGCCCGGCGAGGGGCGGCCCGCCAGGCGGCCAATTCAGGGGTTAACTACTCACCCAGCCCCTTCACCCCCTGCACACCGAGGGCGAACGGCCTTCCGCAGGGGTTAACCACTCAAATGCCCCGCCGTGCCTGGATGCGCCGCGCGGGGCCGCGCGGAGACGTGAAGAGCCCGGAGACGCCGGTCGGCCCGCCATCGGCTCCCACGCGAGGGGATATCCGCTCCTCTGGTGGGTTCTCCGCTCGCATACGACCGGAGAACCCGCAACCCGAGGGGATATCCCTCCGTGTGTACTGCGGCGGGAGCGGGCAGGCTCAAGCGCCCGGGAACGCGAATAGGCGCCCGGGCTGTTGCCCGGGCGCCTGTCCGAAAGGCCCTACACGGAGTGAAAGCTGAGATCAGCCGACGACGCGCTGGACCTTGCCGGCCTTGATGCAGGACGTGCAAACCTTCATGCGGGTCGGGGTGCCCTTGATGAGCGCCTTGACCGGCTGAATGTTGGGGTTGAACCGCCGCGGCGTGCGAGCCTTGACCCGGCGGATCATCGCGCCCTTACCCAGGCGGGCAACGCTGTTGCCGAACGTCGGCTGCTTGCCGCAGACATCGCACTTCTTAGACATGATTCTCCGTGTTCAGGGTCGTTACTCCGACAGATCATGTTACATGGGTGTCAGCCACCCACCAATTCGGCCGTCAGGCAGTGAGGTAGGCCACTTCGTCCTCGGTGAGCGTGACCAACAGCCCCGGCGTGGAGGTCCGGGTCTCGCTCACGTGCCGCGGCCCGATCAGCGGGAACACCGGGTACGGCTGGTGCAACAACCAGGCCAGCGCGATCGCCGTCGGCTCGACGCCCTTGGCCGCCGCGAGCTCCCGCGCCCGGTCCAGCCTACGGAAGTTCTCGTCGGAGTAGAAACAGCGCACCAGTTCGGCGTCCGAGGTGTCCTCCGGCTTGGCCCGCCCGGTGAAGAACCCGCGCGCCTGGCTCGACCACGGGAACAGCGCGACCTGCCGCTCCCGCAGCCACTTCTGCGACGCGTCGTCGCTGACGTGCCGGCAGCCCGCCCACGGTACGTCGTACGCCCGCGCGAGGCTGAGGTGGTTGCTCAGCAGTGTGAACGGCTGCTTGCCGTTCGCCTCGGCGTACGCGTTGGCCTCGTCGAAGCGCTCGGTGGACCAGTTGGAGCCGCCGAACGCCTTGATCCGGCCGGCCTTGAAGTGCTCGTCGAGGACGTCGACGAACTCCGAGACTCCGATGTCCTCGTTGTCGCGGTGCATGAAGTACAGGTCGACGTGGTCGGTCTGCAGCCGCTCGAGGCTCTCGTGCAGCTGCCGGGTGATTGACTCGGGGTCGCAGTACGGCGTGTGCGCGCCCTTGCCGATCACCACGACGTCGTCGCGGTTGCCGCGCGACGTCATCCACTGCCCGAGCAGCTTCTCACCGCGCCCGCCGCCGTAGATGTACGCCGTGTCGAAGGTGGTCCCGCCGCGCTCGACGAAGTCGTCGAAGATCACCGCGGCGTGCGGCAGCGTCTGCTGGTTGTCGACGCCCATGACGAGCCGGGAGACCTGCTTGTCGACGCCCGGCACCGTGCCGTACGTCATCGGGGCGTCGGCGCGCCGGCTGAGCGGCCGGCCGGTCGCGGTCGGGATGATCGCGTCGTCCCGCTCGCTCGCGTACTGCTGCCCGATCGCGGCCCGCCACTGGTCCTGGACGGTGAGGTTGCCGAGCGTGTCCGCCCAGCTCATCTCCGGCGCTTCTTGCGCGCCGGAGGCGATCGCCGCCTGCACCGCCTCGGCCTCGGCCGTGTAGATCAGGGCTGGCTCCGCGGACAGCTCCCGCGGCTCCTCCCCCACCCTGTGCAGGACGACCTTGTTCGGCTTGCCGTCGCCGCCGAACCACGGGTCGTCGACCTGGAGGTAGCCCTTGCTGCCGTAGATCCGGACCTGGTTCCGGTCGGCGAGCCGGACGCCGGTGCTGACCTGTGCGGTGACGCCGCCGTCGAAGAACAGCGTCGCCACGGTCCATTCGTCGGCGCCGGTCTCGCCGACATGGCCCACCGCGTTCACGGCGGCCGGTTCGGCGTACGGCTGCCCGATCGCGGCGCCGGCGATCAGCCGGGCCATCGACACCGGGTACCCGCCGACGTCGAGGATGCCGCCGCCGGCCAGGTCGTCGGCGAAGATCCGGCTCTCCGGCCGGTACCCGGCGGCGAACGCGAACGTGGCCTGGATCTGGTGGACGGCGCCGATCTCGCCGTCGCGGACCAGTTGGGTGATCAGCTTGGTCTGCGGCAGGCACCGGTACATGTACGCCTCCATCAGGAAGACGTCGTTGCGTACGGCGGCCTCGATCATCGCCTCGGCCCACGCCCGGTTGATGGCGAGCGGCTTCTCGCACAGCACGTGCTTGCCGGCCTCGGCCGCCTTGATCGCCCACTCGACGTGCATCGGGTGCGGGGTGGCGATGTACACCGCCTCGACGGCCTCGTCGGCGAGCAGGTCGTCGTACGAGCCGTGCCGGTTGGCGATGTCCCACTTGTCGGCGAACGAGTTCGCCGACTCCAGCGACCGGCTGCCGACGGCGACGACCTCGTTGGTCGCCGACGTCGGCACCTGACTGGCGAACCGGGACGCGATGTTGCCGGTGCCGATGATGCCCCAGCGGAGCTTGTGGTCAGTCAAAGGAGATCCCGTTGTTGGTTGTGGTTTCGGGTCAGAACTTCATGGCGCCTGCTGCGAGGTCCGCGATGAACGAGCGGGCACCGATCAGGAAGACGCCGATCAGGGGGATGACGCTCATCAGCGCACCGGCCATCACCATCGAGTAGTCGGTGCCGTAGATGCCGTTGAGCTGGTCGAGGGCGACCTGGAGGGTGAGGCGGTTCGGGTCCGTCATCACGATCAGCGGCCAGAGGTAATCGTTCCAGACGTTGATGAAGGTGAAGATCCCGAGGAAGGCCAGACCGGGCCGGAGCACCGGCAGGCCGACGGTCAGGTACTGCCGGAAGAACCCGGCGCCGTCGACCTTGGCGGCCGAGATGAGCTCGTCGGGGATGGCGCCCTTGGCGTACTGGCGCATCCAGAAGATCCCGAACGCGTTCGCCGCGCCCGGAATGATGAGGGCCTTCAGCGACCCGATCCAGCCGAACTCGGCGAGCGTCACGAACTGCGGCACCAGCGCCAGCTGGGACGGGATCATGAAGGTCGCGAGCAGGATCCCGAACAGCAGGTTCCGGCCGGGGAACTGGTACTTCGCGAACGCGAACGCGGCGAGCGAGTCGAAGAACAGCACCAGCACGGTGACGCCGAGCGACGCGACCAGCGTGAGCAGCATCGAGCCGAAGAAGTCGATGTTGTCGAGCACCTTGCCCATGTTCTCGAACAGGTGCGAGCCGATCACGAGTTTCGGCGGGTAGCTGAAGATGTCCGGGGTGGTGTTGGAGGCCATCACCACCATCCAGTAGAACGGGAACAGGGAGACGAGCACGCCGAGCATCAGCACGACGTGACCGACGGCAGTGCGCACGCGTTCAACGGACATCTGCGGCCTCCCTCTTGGCATTCTGGGCTGCGATCCTGCGTTCCACCCGCCGAGCGGCGCGTCGGGTCAGGCGTTCGTCGTCGGTGCCGCCGATCAGCCGCCAGTTGATGATGCTGAACAGCACGATCAGGATGAACAGCGCCCAGCCGATCGCGGCGCCGTACCCGAACTGGTTCTTGATGAACGCGCTCTGGTACAGGTACGACACGATGGTGAGACCGGCGTCGCCGGGTCCGCCGATGTTGTTGGTGTCGCCGAACAGCACCCGGGACTCGGTGAAGATCTGCAGACCGCCGATCGTCGAGGTGACCGCGGTGAACAGGATGACCGGCCGCATCATCGGCACGGTGATCCGCCAGAACGTCTGCCGCGGACTGGCGCCGTCGACCTTGGCGGCCTCGTACACGTCGGCCGAGATCGCCTGCAGGCCGGCCAGGTAGATGATCGCGTTGTAGCCGACCCAGCGCCAGGTGACGATCGTCGCGATCGCGATCTTGATGCCCCACGGCGAGGTCAGCCATTCGACCTGGCCGACTCCGATCGACTGCAGGAACGCGTTCAGCAGGCCGAAGTTGTTGCTGAAGATCGAGCCGAACACCAGGGTGATCGCGACCACCGAGGTGACGTTGGGGATGAAGTACGCGATCCGGTAGAAGGTGCGCAGCCGGGTCGCGTTGTGCAGCGCGTTGGCGATCACCAGCGCGAGCAGCAGCATCGGCACGGTGGACAGCACCCAGATGATCAGGGTGTTCCCGATCGTCTGCCAGAACGTGGCGTCGCTGAGCAGGTAGCGGTACTGCTCGAGGCCGACCCAGGTCATCGGCCCGATGCCGTCCCAGGAGTGGAACGAGATCCAGATCGAGAACAGCACTGGGAACGCGCCGAAGATCGCGAACAGGACGAAGAACGGCGCGACGGCGGCGTACTGCGGGAGGGCCTGCCGGTACTTGTTCGGCGGCTTCTCCGCGGGGATGGCCGTCGCGGTGACGGCAACTGGGGCCGTCTTGCTGGTCACGGCCATGTCAGATCGCCCCCGCCCGGGTGAGTTCCTTCTCGATCTGGCGCTGGGCGTCCGCCCAGGCGAGGTCCGGGTCTTTGCCGGAGGCCTCCACGTTCACCAGTTCCTTGCCGATCGGCGTACCGACGATGCTGTCGTACGGCGAGAAGTAGGCGCCGGGGTACTTCTTCGCGGAGTCCGCGAACACGTCGACGATCTTCTGGCCGCCGAAGAACGGGTCGGGCGCCGCGAGCTTGGGGTCGGTGTAGCTGGCCGGCGTCGACGGGAAGAGCACCGGGTCGAGGAACGCCTGGGCCTGGTTCTTCGCCGACTCCAGCCAGCTGATGAACGCGAACGCGGCCTCGGGGTTCTTGCAGTACTTCGTGATCGCCAGGAAGGACCCGCCGCGGTTGCCGGCGCCACCAGGAGCCGCCGTCACCCGCCAGAGTCCCTTGGTCTTCGGCGCCGCGTTCTTCGGCCCGAGCTGGGCCCACCAGACGGCCGCGTTGTACGCGACGAGCTTGCCGTTGGTGACGACCGCGTTCTTGTCGGTCGAGTTCTGCGCGTTCGCCGAGAGGCCTTCCTTGACGACCCGGACGGCCAGATCGAACGCCTGCCGGACGTGGTCCTGGTCGCCGATGTACTGCCCGTCCTCGGTCATGTAGCGCTTGGGCTGCTGCGCCATCCGGTAGTCGAAGATCCCACTGATGTTGTCGGTGATGGCCGAGCCCGGCACGGCCTGCTTGAGCTTCTTGCCGAGCGCGATGTAAGCGTCCCAGTCGGGCGCGAGCTCCGCGACCGCGGCCGGATCGATGTCGACACCGGCCTTGGTGAGGATGTCGCTGCGGTAGAACAGCGCGGTCGGCCCGGTGTCCATCGGGTACGCCATCATCTTGTTCTGCGGCGTGATCCCGAGCTTCCACTTCCAGGGCAGGAAGTCCTTCTCGAGGTCCTTCGCGCCGAGCTCGAACAGGTCGTGGAACTGGTCGGCGTTCGGGAAGTAGGTCGCGACGTCGTCGTTGATCGCGACGATGTCCGGGACGAGGGACTTCCCGGCCAGCGCGGTCAGCACCTTGGTCTTGTAGTTGGAGCCGATCCGGGTCATCGCCAGCTTCATGGCGTCGAACCCGGGGATCGCCTGCTCTGCCTGGCCGATCAGGTCGTCGTTGACGGATCCGACCCACGTCCACATGCTGAGCTCGTGCGATCCGCCCAGTGAGCTGCGGGATCCGCAGCCGGTGAGACTCGCGGCGGCTGCGGCTGCTGCTGCTGATGTGCCGACCGCGAGGAAGTGCCTTCTGCTCAGGGTCATAGCCTCACCTGGCGCTTTCTGTTGGTTTTCGCCGGAAGGTGTCCACATATGTTTACGTAGCCAGTAGGTAAGCGCATACCGACTGAACCGGTCAAGGTCCGGTGACAAGATGACGGCATGAGCTCACCCGCCGTCTCCGCCGTCCTCTTCGATGCCGATGGGGTCGTCCAGCGCCCGTCCCGGGACTGGTGGTCGCGCCTGACCGCGCTCGTGCCCGCCGACGGCGAGGCGTTCGTCGCGGACCTGATGCGGGCCGAGAAGCCGGCGCTCGTCGGCAAGGGCGATTTCCGCGACGCGGTGGCCGACGTCCTGCGGCGCTGGGACTCGCCGGCATCGCTCGCCGACGCCCTCGAGCCGTGGAGCTGGTTCGACGCCGAGCCCGCGGTGATCGCGCTGATCCAGTCGCTGCGCACGGCCGGCATCGGGTGCCACCTCGCGACCAACCAGCAGGCGTACCGGCGGGCGATCATGCAGGACGAACGCGGGTACGGCGCGTGGTTCGACCAGACGTTCTACTCGTGCGACCTCGGGCTGGCCAAGCCGGATCCGGCGTACTTCCGGGCGATCCTCGGCGCCCTGCGGGTGCCGGCGCCGGCCGTGCTGTTCATCGACGACAACGAAGACAACGTGGCCGGTGCGCTGAGCGTCGGGCTGCGTGCGGAGTACTACGACCTGTCCGCCGGCGTACCGGCTCTGGAGGACCTTCTTCGGCGGTATGGCCTGCCGATTCCGGTCTGAGGTCTTGTGACGGCGCGGGGGCTGTGGCATCGTCGCCCCCTGTTGACAACGTAGGACAGTCCACCAGCCGCTCCCTGGAGGCACCTCATGTCCGATCGCCGACTCTCGCGCCGCCACGCCCTCGGTCTCACCGCCGGGCTCGGGCTCGCCGCCACCGTCTCGCCGTCCCTCGCCTTCGGCGCCGCACCCGCTCCGTCGGCGTACCCCAAGGGGCAACGGCCGCAATTGCTGAACGTCTTCGACGAGTCCTCGCTGAGCCTGCCCGAGCGGACCCTGGCGACAACGCTGCAGGGCCTGCTGGCCCGGCGCGGCGGCGAATCGCTCTACCTCAACCTGCCCGGGCTCGGGTACCAGCACTGGCTCGACGACCTCGTGGCACGGTACGGCGTCCGGGCGCGCACCGGTGACCTGTGGAAGACCGTCAGCCGGTCCGGCGTCCGCGGCTACGTTCTGTTTCGTGCCGGGACCCCGTCGGTCAACGTCGCGACCACGCTCGCCGGCGTGACGGGTGCCGTGGCGATCGAGGAAAGCCTGGAGGCACTCGCGATCCGCAACGGATTGCGCAAGGTCCTGGACGTGCGGGACAAGGACGACCGCTGGGTGTTCGAGACGTACTGGCCCCGGCTGCGGCACGACGTCGTGGTCGAGCAGCGCGCGGACATCCCGGAGCGGCTCCGCGACTACGTCACGATGGCGGGGGCGCTCGCCTTCTTCGACGGCAACTCGGAGTTCCGCGCCGACGTGGTCGGAGCACTGGACGACGACGGCACGGTCATCGGCTGGGGCGACGCCTCGGCCGGCGAGGACGCCTTCATCGGCGTCAACTCCGCCACCGGCGTGAAAGCCCTGCCCGCCGACCACGCCCGCAACTTGTCGGTCCTGTCGGGCATCCGCGAGGACCGCCTGACGCAACAGGTCTCCGCCAAGCTCCCGGAGCCGGATCCGGACGCGCACTACGTGAGTTTCCTGATCACCGACGGGGACAACATCCAGTGGGCGCTCGGCGACTTCCCGACCGATCCGCGCTGGTTCGGCAGTCCGCGCCGGGGTGAGGTCGATCTCGGCTGGGGCATCTCGCCGTCGTTGATCGACCTGGCGCCGTCGGTGATGCGGTGGTTCTACGACCAGTCGCGGAAAGATCGCTGGGTCGTCGGCCCGTCGGGCGGCGGGTACATGTACCCGAGCCGCTACCCCGCCGCCGCGCTGGACAAGCACACCGCGTCGCTCGCGCAGGCGATGGGCCGGTCCGATCTCTCGGTGGCGCAGATCATCGATTTCGACGCGTTCGAGAACACGCGGCTCTGGTCGTCGTACCTGAAGCGTCCCGAGATCGACGGCCTCGTCTATCTCGAGTACTCGCGGTACGACGGCCTCAAGGGCAAGGTGGTGTGGTCCGAGGGGAAGCCGGTGATCTCCGCGCGCACCATGCTCTGGGAGGGGCTCGACGGCGCCGACGAGGCATCGGTCACCGCCGAGCTGAACGCCGCCACCCGCAACCCGTTCACGACCGCCGGCTACTCGATCGTCGTCTGGCATGCCTGGAGCAAGTCCGTCGACGACGTCCTCACGGTCGTCGACGGCCTCGCACCGCACGTCAAGGTCATCCCACCGGACACCCTCGTCCGCATGGTCGGCAAGCACGCCAAGCCGTAGGACCGTTGGCGCTACAGCTCCCGGAAGTAGACGGCGACCGGGAGCTTCACGCAGCCGAGGCTTTCGTAGAAGGCTCGGGCCGGGGCGTGGAAGGCGTCGCCGCCGGTGCCGATCTCGACGTACTGCGCTCCCTCGGTGCGCATCGCGGCGAACGCGTGCTCGCAGAGCGCGGTCGCGATGGTCGAGCGCCGGTGCTCGCGTGCGACCGCGAGCAGTTCGACCGTGGCCTGCCGGCGCTCGGTGTCGAGATGCCAGGCGACGTACCCGACCGGTACGCCGTTGACCTCCGCGACGGCGACGTACTTGTGCGCCGCCGGATCGTGCAACCCGGGCAGCTGCCTGCGGTAGTCGCCGCGCCAGTCGCCGTGCTGGCGGGTGAAGATCAGGTCACCGACCAGCGGCCGGAACGATTCCTCGTAGAACGGCCCGAACGTGTCGATGGTGAGGTCGACGAGCCGGGCCAGGTCGCCGTCGACGTACGAGCGAATCTGCATGGAGTGTGCCTCTCACGAGTGAAGTAAACGGGCAGGCGCCGACCGGCCCGTCGCACGCGCGCAGGCAGCGACAGGCCGGGGTCAGCGCCGGGTACGCCCGGCGGCGAAGCACTCCATGCCCGCGATGCTAGCGAGCAACGGGCGGGACGGCGACCGGAATCATGTGCACCTGCCCGGTCCGCCGACCATCGGTGAGGCGGGCGAAGTTGTCGGCGATGCTGTCGTCCATCCGCCACTCCGCGGTCAGCACACACAGCGCAGGTCCGTCGAAGTCCACCAGCGTGAGTGAGAACGGCGCCCGGTTCTCGGGAATGTCGACGCGCTCCAGGATCTCGCCGCCCGCGGCCACCCGGACCACGCCTTCGCCCCAGGTCTGCGACCAGATCGCGCCCTCGGCGTCGAGCACGATACCGTCCGGGCCGAGGTTCTCGGCGTACACGCGGCGGTTCGACAACCCGCCGTCCGGCGCGACGTCGAACGCGGTGAGCCGGCCGGCGAACGACTCCGCGATCACCAGCGTCCGCCCGTCCGGGGTCAGCACCATGCCGTTCGGGAACTGGATGTCGTCGGCAACCTCCCGCACCTGACCGTCCGGTGTGACCAGCCGGATCCAGCCCGGCACCGGCTCCTCGCCGCCGACGAAGTCGAAGTCCGCGCCGTTCAGGTAGATGTTGCCCCGGGCATCCACGACGAGCTCGTTCGCGCCCTGGTCGGCGAGCACGGTGATCGATCCGTCCGGTTCGTAGCGGCGCAGTTTGTCGCCGGTGACGAGCAACCGGCCGTCCGGCAGCCAGTCGATCGACCAGCCCATCAGGCGCTCGACCGGCACCTCGAAGGTCTCGGTCTTCCCGGCCGCGTCGACCGCGACGATCTGCTGCTCGATCCAGTTGCAGAACCACAGCCGGCCGTCGTGCCAGCGCGCGGACTCGGGAAAGGCCAGGCCGTCCAGCAGGAGCTTCAGTTCGGACATCACGCCACCTCGTTCGTCGTTTCGGGCTCGTTCACCCCCTACACGAACGCGGCCCGGTCAGATCGACGGCTCAGCAGAAAAAGTACGCCGATGAGCGGCAGCGTGACCAGGTACGCCGTCCGCAGGTCGACGATCCGGGCGAGGACGGCGAGCAGCGCCGGCGCGACCAGGATCGCCGTACCGGAGGCCATCGCGCCGACCGCCGCGAGCCGGGCCGAACTGATGCCAGGGATCGCGACGAGGGCTGCGAGCGTCACCGGATACAGCGGGGCGACGCCGAGACCCGCAACGACCAGTCCGAGGGCGACCACGGCCGGTACGTCGACCATGCTCACCAGCAGGGTCCCGCACGCGGCGAGCAGGCCGGACGGGAACACCGGCGACCAGCCGCGCCAGCGGATCGGGCCGATCGCCCGGCCGACCGCCATACCGATCGGAAACGCACTGCCCAGCAGCGCGGCGGTCGCCGTCGGGAGGCCGGCAGCCACCAGCCGAGCCACCGCCCACACCACAAAGCAGAACTCCACGGCCACGGCGAGCACGACGCGCAGCCAGCCGACCCCCACGTCGACAACGACCCGCCGGCCCACTCGGCGCCATTTCCGGCCCAGCCCGACGGCCGGGGCGGAGTCGATCAGGACGGGCATGGGCGGCTCGACGTCTTGTGTTCGCTTCCCTGCCTTGGAGCGGCGGGTCAGAAGAGCGAGCGCGAGGAGCGGTGGGGCTGCGGCGAGCATGGCCAGCCGTCCGCTGGGGCCCAGACCGTCCAGCGTGCCGATCGCCAGCGGCGCCAGGATTCCGGTCCCGCTGGCAACCGCGTTGACGCGGCTCAGCCGGGCGGCGGCCGCCGGGCCGTTGAGCATCAGCGGGGCGACCAGGACGAGCAGGGCGCCACCTAGACCGACCAGGAGGCCGCCGGCGATCGCGACGCCGTACGACGGGGCGACCGCGATCAGGACCGCACCCAGCGCGCAGACGACCGAGCCGAGCCCGAGAACCGTCGGCATCCGCCACCGCCGGAGCATCCGCGGGCCGACGACCGCCACCAGCAGCAGCCCGACCGCGAACCCGGACGACAGCAGCGCCAGCCGGCTCGTCGGCTCGTCGAGATCCCGCGCGAGGATCGCCACGCACGCCCCTAGCCCGGCCAGCACGAACCCCATCGCCGACAGCGCGACACCGATCCGCACCTCGTCGGCGCGGGCCCCAGCCTGTACCGGAGCCTGCGCGGTCATTCCAGACCTTTGAACAGCGCGTCGAGGCGGTGCAGGTCAGGCAGCTCGATGTCCGCCGGGATGCCCTTCAGCCCGGCCGTCAGCGCACCCGACGCCTGCCCGGCCGACAGTCCGACCACCGTGTCCTCGACCACCAGGCAGCGCTTCACCGGTACGCCGAGCAGCTCGGCCGCCCGCAGGTACCCCTCGGGGTCCGGCTTGCCGCGACTGACGTCGTCGACCGTGACGAGGACCGACGGCGCGATCCCGGCCGCGGTCAGCCGCACCTTCGCGAGCTGGGCCGGCGCACTGGTGTAGACCGCCCACGGCAGGCCGATCCGCTCCAGGGTGCCGAGGAGCTCGAGCGCACCCGGCTTGGCCACCACACCGTCGACGTCGTTGACCTCGAGATCGAACACCCGGGACCACGCCGCGGTCCGATCGGCCGTCGATGCGTCGGGCAGGAAGTGCGCCACGGTCGCCATCGCCGGGTTGCCGTGCGCGACCGCGAGCACCTCGGCCGGCACCAGGCCGAACTCGGTCGCCCAACGGCTCCAACTCCGGTCGACGACCGCGTCCGAATCGACCAGGGTGCCGTCCATGTCGAACAGCACGGCGCGGATGTCCCGGATCTCCATGACCCCTCCCATTAAACTCGTCCTCCGAGCATAAGGGGAAGGACACCGATGACTCCAGTGCGCCGGGGGCAATGGCAGACGGCTGCGGACGTCCTGACCCAGCTCACCCGTCAACCCGGCATCACCCGGGCCGCGGTCGCGCGGGCGTTGCGCCTGAGCACCGGATCGGCGACAGAGGTGACCGCCCGGCTACGCGACGTACATCTGCTGACAGAAGTACCTGCCCCCAGTCAGGGACGCGGCCGGCCGACAACAGTGCTGCAGCCGCATCCGCAAGGCCCTGTGGTGCTGGCACTGGACCTGCGGCAGAGCAGTTGGCGCAGTGCGGTCGTAGCGCTCGACGGTTCACTGCAGGACCCGCAGAACAAGCGGCACCGCAGTCGGCGCGCACAGGTCGTGCTGAAGAACCTGCGACGCGAGGTGGAGCAGGCCAAGCAGCGGTACGGCGCTCGGCTCCAGATGGTCAGCCTCGCCGTACCGGGCACTGTCCGCGACAACCACCTGATGCAGGCTCCCACTCTCGAGTGGGTAGAGCTGGACCTCACGCAGGTCACTGAAGGCACGGGCGTGCCGCTGCTCGCCGGCAACGACGCGACGCTGAGTGGCGTGGCCGAAGCTCGTACAGGCGCAGCCGCCGGAGCTGGTACGGCGGTGCACCTCATCATCGAGGTCGGTATCGGCGGGACGCTGCTGATCGACGGCGTACCGGCACAGGGCGCGTCGGGAGCCGGCGGTGAGTACGGCCACATGCCCTTCGGTGACCGCTCTCGCCCCTGTCCGTGCGGTGCACGCGGCTGTTGGGACCTGGAGATCGACGGACGCGCCCTCGCACGCCACCTGAAGCAGCCGACGCCAGACGATCCCGTTGCGTACACGGAAGAGGTACTCCGGCGCACGGACCGCGCTGCCCGAGCAGCTGTGACCAAGGTGGTCACGGCGCTCGGCTACGGCATCGCAGGTCTGGTGAACGCGCACGACCCGGACGTAGTGACCATCGGAGGTCTGGCGATACCCCTCCGCGCCGCGGCCGAGGACACATTCACCGAGGCCTACCTGAGCGGTCTCATGACGTTCCACCGCGGCGCTCCCCCGCCAGTACTCCAGGCCACTCACCAGCCGGACGGCCCGCTCCGCGGC
>Ga0247821_10001583_pt1 | contig 12704 bp, 14 predicted proteins | sample 13C_Glycerol_Day_FD_192481 | JGI IMG/M metagenome (GOLD analysis project Ga0247821, IMG submission 192481) | Soil microbial communities from agricultural site in Penn Yan, New York, United States - 13C_Glycerol_Day14 | ecosystem: Environmental > Terrestrial > Soil > Agricultural land | place... | reverse complement strand
GCGTTGTACGGGGCCGGGCAGACGGCGAGCCATGCTCGGCGGGACTGGGGTGGAGTGCTGGAGCACGGCTACGCACTCGTCTGCGTCCAGTCGTCACGCCGCATGTCCCCGATGTACCGCACCTGGCCCGACCGCGACCAGGCCGCGGCAGACATCGCGGCGGCGCTCACCGAAGCGCAGGCGACCGCAGGCTTGCCGGTGGTTGCGGCTGGGTTCTCGGCCGGTGGGCGGGCTGCTGTTGATTGGGCGTTGACCGGGCGGCCGGTTCCTGTTGCTGGTGTGCTTGCGATGGCTCCTGCGTTGCGGGACTTGCCGGCGGGCGCGATGCCGTTGTCTCAGGCAACGATTTGGATCGGTGCCGAGGACGATCTGCTGGCGACGGTCGAGGGCTCGGCCGATCAGCTGAAGGGGTTCACGATCGAGCGGATCCCGGGGCTCGGGCACGCGTTCCCGGCCGACTTCGCAGATCGGTTGGCGGCCGTTCTCTAGGACAGCTGCCGGGTGAGGTGCAGGACGACCGGCGCGGCGCTGCCCAGCCAGTGCATCTTCGCGTTGTGGTCGTCGTACGACGTGATCCGCAGCCCCGGGACGCGCCTGCCACATGTCCACCCACGCCATACCGCCGGCTTTGCTCTGGGCAGACTTGCCGTCAGCAGAAAAGCTGGGATGCGCCCGGTGGCTGCGACAACCATGAACACATGGCAGAAGACATGAAACCGCCGATGTTCAACGAGGCCGCCCGGCAACGCTTGTTCGGGCAGCGGATCGTCGTCCTGGACGGCGTGCTCGACGACGACAACGGGACCCTGCTCGCCAGCCAGATCATGTCGCTGGCGGCCGATGACCCGGACACCGACATCGCGTTGTGGATCCACTCGCCCGGCGGTTCGGTGCCGTCGATGCTGGCGATCCGGGACGTGATGCGGCTGGTGCCGTGCGACGTGTCGACGCTGGCGATCGGGCTGGCCTGCAGCGCCGGGCAGTTCCTGCTGTCGGCCGGTACGCCGGGCAAGCGTTTCGCGCTGCGGCACGCGCGGGTCCTGATGCACCAGGGCTCCGCCGGGATCGGCGGGTCCGCGGTCGAGATCGAGATCCAGGCGAACGATCTGCGGCACATCCGCGACACCGTGCTCGGGCTGATCGCCGAGGACACCGGGCAGCCGTTCGAGACCGTGCACGAGGACGCGCGGCACGACCACTGGTACACCGCGGACCAGGCCCGCGAGTACGGCTTCATCGACCACATCGTCGACTCCTTCGACCAGGTCATGCCCCGAAAGAAGGCAGTTGCATGAGCACCTACACCATTCCGAACGTGATCGCCCAGCACCCCCGCGGCGAGCGCATCATGGACGTCTACTCGCATTTGCTCGCCGAGCGCATCATCTACCTCGGCACGGCGATCGACTCCGGCGTCGCGAACGCGCTGATCGCCCAGCTCCTGCATCTGGAAGCGGACAAGCCCGAGCAGGAGATCAAGATCTTCATCAACTGCGAGGGCGGCGACATGACCGCGATGCTCGCGATCTACGACACGATGCAGTACATCCAGTCCCCGATCGCGACGTTCTGCGTCGGGCAGGCGATCTCCGCCGGCGCGGTCCTGCTGGCGGCGGGTACGCCGGGCAGCCGCGCCGTCCTGCCGCATGCCCGGATCGTGCTGCACCAGCCTGCCGCGAGCGGTCGGGGCACGATCCCGGACATGATCCTGCAGGCCGACGAGGTGGTGCGGGTCCGCGGCCAGGTCGAGGAGATCCTCGCGCGGCACACCGGGCAGTCGATCGAGCAGTTGCGGCACGACACGGATCGCGACCACGTTCTGACCGCGGAGGGCGCCAAGGAGTACGGGATCGTCGACCAGGTGATCACCGGGCGGGTGCCGCTCCCCGTCTTCAGCTAACCGGCGGCTTCGAGGACCTTGTCGGCGACGGCCGCGTGGTGGAGCAGGTCCGGCTGTGGGCGGCCGACCCGGTTGGTCAGGTACGCGTACGTGATCCGGCGATCCGGGTCGGCCCAGCCGATGCAGCAGTTGCTGCCGTTGTGGCCGAACGCCCGCGGGCTGCTGAGTGACCCGAGCGACGACACCGTGCCCTCCATCCACCGCGGCCCGCCGAGCTGGAACCCCTGCGACCACCGCACCGGCGCCCGCGCCACCGGGTCGTACTCGCCTTCACTGCTGGGCTCGACCGCGATCGCGAGCGAGTCGGGCCGCAGCAGACGGCCCTCCAGCAACGCCTGGTAGAACGCGGCCAGGTCCCGCGCGGTCGTCGACATCCCGGCCGCCGGTACGACGGCCTCACGCGTGCTGCGCCGGTTCACGACGGACTGGATGAACGGCCCGAGCGGACCGGTCGCGCGGATCGGCACGTGCCGGCCCCAGAGCTCGGCGGGCAGGCCGAGGTACGTGTCCTCGACGCCGAGCGGTTCGAGCACGTTGTGCCGTACCAACTCGTCGATCGGCGTCCCGCTGCAGCGCCGCGCGACCTCGGCGAGGACGAACCCGAACGCCAGCGGGCTGTACGCGACGGTTCCGATCGGCCACCGCGGCGCGGTCTCCTCGATCCGCCGCAGCGAGCGGTTCCAGTCCGTCATCGCGCGGACCTCACCGACGTACGAGCCCGCGTTGGACAGGCCTGAGCGATGCCGCAGCACGTGGCGAACGGTGATCTCCCGCTTGCCGTTGTGCCCGAACTCCGGCCAGTACGCCGCGACCGCGTCGTCGAGGTGCAGCCGCCGGGACTCGACGAGCTGATGGATGACGACCGCGACGTACGGCTTGCTCGCGGAGAAGAGCCAGAACAACGCGTTCGGTGAACACCCGAAGGAGCGATCGACCACCGTCCGGCCGTCCCGGACGACGCACAGCTGCGCGACCGCGCCCCGGGCCTCGATCAGCGCGACCGCCTCCGCGAGCCGGCCGGGGTCGAGGCCGGCGTCCCGCGGGTCGCACGTACCACCGAACTCCATGAATTCCACTGTGCCCACCCAGGCAAACAGCTAGGGTCTGGAAGGTGACAGTGCCTCAGGCGGACCCGCGGCCGGACAGCGAGATCGAGCGCGTGCTGGTCGTCGTCGCGCATCCCGACGACATCGATTTCGGCGGCGCCGGCACGGTCGCGCTGTGGACCAAGGCCGGCATCGAGGTCCAGTACTGCGTCGTCACCGACGGTCAGGCCGGCGGCTTCGAGCCGGATCGGGACCGTGCCGGGATCCCCGCCGTACGACGGGCCGAGCAGACCGCCGCCGCGCAGCACGTCGGCGTCCGCGACCTGCACTTCCTCGGCTACCAGGACGGTTCCGTCGAGCCGACCCCGCAACTGGTCCGCGACATCAGCCGGGTGATCCGCACGGTGCGCCCGCAACGGCTGCTCGCCCAGTCGCCGGAGCGCTCGTGGCACCGGCTGCAGGTCTCCCACCCGGACCACCTGGCCGCGGCCGAGGCGGCGGTCCGCGCGTTCTATCCCGCGGCCGGGAACCCGTACGCGTACCCGGACCTGGCCGAGGAGGCGTGGGACGTCGGTGAGCTGTGGATGATGGACCACCCGGTCGCGAACCACTACGTCGACATCACCGACACGTTCGACCAGAAGATCGCGGCGTTGATGTCGCACACCAGCCAGCACCGCGACCCCGACGGTCTCCGGGCCGGCATCCGCACCAACTTCGCGGCCGTCGCCGCCGCGGCCGGCTTCCCGGCCAACCACTACGCCGAGGCCTTCACCGTCGTCCGGGTCTAATCAGTTTGCCTGGCGACGGCTGGGGCCTGGAAGGTTCAGCCATGACGATTTCTCATGCGGTGACCGGGGACGGCCCGGATCTGTTGCTGGTGCACGCCGGAGTGGCCGACTCGCGGATGTGGGCCCGGCAGGTGGAAGAACTGAAGAGCAGCAACCGGGTGATCACGCTCGACCTGCGCGGGTACGGCGAGACGCCGCTCGCCCCGACGTACTCCGACGCGGGCGACGTGCTCGCGCTGCTCGAGGAGCTCGGCGCGAAGGACGTGACGGCGGTCGGCGCGTCGTACGGCGGGTACGTCGTACAGCAGGTGGCGAGCCGTCGGCCGGAGCTGTTCTCGCGGCTGGTGCTGCTCTGCGCGCCGACCGACAACGTGCAGCCGGACGACGAGCTGCGGGCGTTGTGGGGCGAGGAGAACGCGCTGCTGGAGACGGGCGACGTCGACGGTGCGACCGAACTCACAGTGCGCCGGTGGATCGGCCCGGAGGCGGACGACGAGGCCCGTGAGTTGCTCCGGGTCATGCAGAAGCGCGCGTACGACGTACAGCTCGCGGCCGGTGACGTGGACAACGAGGAATGGCCGGTCGAGCCCGAGAAGATCACCGCACCGGTGCGCCTGATCACCGGCGCGCACGACTTCAAGTTCTTCACCGACAGCGCTGAGTATCTGGCCGACCGCCTGCCGAACGCGCAACGCCTGCACCTCCCCTGGGCCGGCCACCTCCCAACCCTGGAACGCCCCGCCGAGGCCCTCGCCCTGATCACCGAGTGAGCAACCCGGCCTACCACCCGATCGCCACCGGGACCGACCTGACAGAAGCGCTCGAGAACATCGAGCGCATACTCGACTACGCCGGCGACCGACCCCGCACACGGGTCGAGCTCGCAGTACGCGGCAGGTCGTGGACGCACTGTCGCCGCACCTCCCCGACGACGACGATCTACAGCTTGTACGTCGTCACCCGCTCGAGCGCGGAACTCGGGCGGCACGCCACCCTGGCCGCGGCCGCGATCGGGCGCACGGTCGTCGGCTCGGCCGAGGGCTACTGAAACGCCGAAGGACCCCGACCATCGGCCGGGGTCCTTCGGGAACACTGCGTTGTCAGTCGGCCAGGGCGCCCATCGGGTCCCAGGCGGGGAGCACGATCGGCTCGTCGTCGAGGCGGGCCTGCAGCTCGGCCGGCAGCGCGGAACGGCGGACGGCGACCTCGAACACGTGCTCGCCGAACCACGAGTCGTTCATCGTCCAGAACCCGCTGTCGGCCTTCTCGTCGCCCCAGCTGTTCTCGACCCGCCAGCGGCGCGGCTCACCGTCCACGACGTCGACGCCGGTGAACAGCATCGCGTGCGTCATCAGCGTCTCGTGGTGCACCAGCCGCTCGGCCTTGTCCAGCGTGAAGTCGGTGTCGTACACCGCGCCGTAGTCGTACAGCTTGGCGTCCCAGAAGCCGAGGTCGGCGTTCATCTGCTTGCCGACGTCGCAGCCGAACCAGACCGGCTCGCCGCCGACGATCGCGTCCTTGGTGAGCTGCTTGATCAGGTCGATCTCGACGTTCAGGTACACCACCGGCGGGGCGTCGATGACGTTGCCGAGGTAGTCCACCGTGAACGTCCGGCCGACCGGGCTGCTCGGGCGCGGGTCGTGCACGAGGCAGACATACTCGTCGACGGGCAGCTGCACGTACGCCGCCGCGAACTCGGTCGGTGTGGTCCAGCCGTCGCGGTGGAAGCCCTTGTCGCTGTCCTTCCACTGCCACAGGAACTTCTGCGGCGGCGTCCCGAGGTGGATGCTCAGCACCCGGTGCACGGCGGTCAGGATCTCCCGCTTGCGGTCGCGACGAGGCCCGTCGCCCTCCAGCGCCCGCAGGTCGCGCGCGCCCTGGCGGAGCAGCTTGCGGAGGGTGTCGTTCAGCTGCGCGGGCGCGGACGAGCTCTCGGTCTCCGGCATCGCGGTCTTCGGCACCAGGCCGTGCTTGCGGACCAGCGCGACGAACATGTTCCACTGGCCGCCGTCACCGATCGGGTCCGACAGCAGATGCGCGACGGTCCGGTCGTCGGCGTCGCGGTCCGCGGTGTCGATCATCGCCTCGAGGAAGAAGTTCGACCGCTCGAACTTGTCCCAGAACAGCAGGTAGTTCTGGGAGAACTCGAAGTCCTTGACCCCGAGCTTCTCGGCCGCGCCGGCGCGGAGCAGGTTCAGCCCGGCGAACAGCCAGCAGCGGCCGCTCTTCTTCTGATTGGTGACCTTCCAGTCGTCCAGCAGATGGGACACCGAATGGTCCATCGAGGTGACGATCTGGCGATCCAGGGCGATGCTGTTGACCGGCGTCTGCGTGACGGCGTTCTGCATCACCCGGTACTGCGGGTTCGACGCGAACTCCTTCTCGAAGAGCGCGAGCTGATCGGCTGTGAGATTCCGCTCCATAACAGTCGACGGTATAACAGCCACCAAGCCCGGACCGCCGGAACGGAGTGGCGAATCCATGCCCTGGCCGAAACGCGCCACCGATGACCCCTTGCGCTACGCTAGTTGAAAACGACATTCAACAAAGGAGGCGTCATGCCCCGACGCCCGGCCCCGACCGGCAAGCGCAAGCCGAAGCAGAACCCGCTGGACCGCGACGGCATCACCTACATCGACTACAAGGACACCGCCCTCCTCCGCAAGTTCATCTCCGACCGCGGCAAAATCCGCTCCCGCCGCGTCACCGGCCTCACCGTCCAGCAACAAAAACAAATCGCCCGAGCCATCAAGAACGCCCGCGAAATGGCCCTCCTCCCCTACACCTCCTCGGGCAGGTAAGAGCCGCCTCAGTGATGGACCTGCCTGAGTTCGATCGCGCGCAGCTGCACGCGGTCGACGTACTGCGGGCTGGTGAGGCTGTCGTCGTGACGAGTCCGAGTCCGCTGACGTACGCCGTGGTGGCCCGCGACGCCCGTGCGGTGAATCTCCTGAAAGGCCGCCCCGTCGACCACCCGGTCGGCATCTCGGTCCACACATCGGCCGCGCACGATCAGCTGTTCCGGTACCTCGACCTGCCGACCAGCGCCCTCGCCATGGTCGACTTCGCGCTCGCCGAGCGGATCGCCGTCCTGGCGCCGATCCGGCAGGACCCGACGATGCCCGAGTGGCTGGCGCCGGCCATCCAGGACGGCTGGGTGCTGTTCTTCGACGGGTCCTGGGGTCCGCTGGTGTACCTGTGGGAGAGTCATCCCTTCCTGTACGGAGGTAGCGCCACCCGGGCCGGCCTAACTCCGGCCGCCTCCGCCGCCGAAGCCCGCGCGCAGTTTCCGGCCGGCACCGTGATCATCGATGCCGACGACCGCCGTACGCCGGCTGCCGCCTACGGGGCCCGCACGGTGATCCGCGTCGACTCGGACGGTCAGCTGACCCTGCATCGAGCCGGAATGCAGGAGCAAGCGGCGGGCGGACCCGACGTCCTCCTGGACCGACTGCGCGAGTTCGGATCCGCAGTCGCGGCGCTGGACCCGTCGACCAGTACGCCGCTCGGCAAGACGTACCTGTCCACCGCAATCACCGAAGACGGCGAACCCAAGCAGCTGGTTCCGAACACGCGTATCCGGCTCGGGCTCGCGCGAGTACCCAACAAGAACGCGGAAGGACCACGGGTGTACGACGTCGTGCGAGCACACGTCGGCTGTAACCGTCTGGGCACAGCCGTCGCAGCCGGCGAACTGCTGGCCGACGGGACCCTGTGGATCCCCGGTCTCGGCGGCACCCAGGTCGGCTGCCGGCCGCCGCTCCGGGACCAGGAGCAGTGGCTGAAGACGTTCCTGACGAGCCAACCCAGCTGGCAGGTGAATGGCGACCAGCTCACCCTCACCTCAGGAGGTACGACGATCACGCTGCTGGACCGGAAGATCGCCGAACCGGACTTCCCGCTCGACGGGATCAGGTGGAGCGTCGTCACCACCATCACCAACGCCGACCTGCGCCAGTACCACCATCACGCCGCGCCGGCGTGGATCAGCTTCGACGGCGGGCGCCTGACCGGCTGGAGCGGATGCAACGAAATCTCCGCCACCGTCACCCTCAACAACACCGAACTCAACGTCAGCGACGTCGTCGTCACCGACCACGCCTGCCCATCCGAAACCGCCGAGGTACAGGCCGCGATGCTGTCCACGCTCGGGCCGGCGGTCGCGTACACCATCGACCACAACCAGCTGATTCTGCTGGCCCCGTCCGGCATCGGCCTCGACCTGAAAGCGGTGAGTTAACGGACGCAGAACGTCCGGAATCAGCGGTACGTTGGCGGCATGTCCGACTTCACCATCAAGGCGCTCACCCCGGAGACGTTCGACGACTTCGCCGCGCTCGTCGAGCGGAACAAGGGCATGTTCGCCAGCTGCTGGTGTACGCATTTCCATCCCGACTGCGCGGAGAAGGCCCAGAGCGCCGAGGGGAACCGGGCGCTCAAGCAACGGCTGGTGGCCGAGGGGATCGCCCATGCAGCGCTGGTCTACGACGGCGACCGGGCCGTCGCTTGGGCAGAGTACGGATCACCCGAGGAACTGCCCAACATCCAGCACCGCAAGGAGTATCTCGCCACTGCCGAGCGCCTGCCCGACTACCGGGTCACCTGCATCCTGGTCGAGCGCAGCTACCGCGGTCAGGGTCTGGCGGCGATCGCCCTGCGCGGAGCTGTCGAGCTGATCGCGCAGGCCGGCGGCGGCAGGGTCGAGGGCTACCCGCACGACACCGGCGGGGTCCGGAAGAAGAACTCGTCGTTCCTCTACAACGGCACGCGCACGATGTACGAGCGCGAAGGTTTCACCTACGACCGGTCGAAGGGCCTGGGTAACTGCGTCATGGTGCGCGAGGTGCAGTGACGCCGGGTCGGCTCGGTGTCGGCCGGAAATTCGTTGCGGATCGAGGGCTGCAGGTGCTTGGTTGGTCGGCGACCGAGCCCGGACGAAACGAGATACCTGTGTCGCTGCCTACGCCGACGTTGACCACTGATCGCCTGCGGTTGCGCCCTTTTGGCGACGCGGATGCGGACGCCCTGTTCGCGCTGCACAGCGATGCGTATGTGCTGCGGTACTGGGACTCGCCGCCGTGGAGTGAACGCAGCCGCGCCCAGCGGTTCATCGGGGCATGCAGGACGATGGCGGAGGAGGGTACGGGCGCTCGCGTGGCCATCGATCGTGCATCGGACGGAGAGTTCCTCGGCTGGTGCAGCTTGAGTCAGTGGAATCCGGACTTTCGGAGCGCGTCGCTCGGCTACTGCTTCACCGAGGCGTCGTGGGGCCACGGGTACGCGACGGAGGCTGCTCGAGCGGTACTGCGATGGGCCTTCGACACGCTGGACCTGAACCGCGTCCAGGCCGAGGCTGATACGCGCAACATCGGCTCCGCCCGCGTCCTCGAGAAGCTCGGCTTCCAGCGCGAGGGGACGCTCCGAGAAGACTGCATCGTGAACGGCGACGTCTCCGACTCGTGGGTCTACGGCCTTCTGCGCCGCGAGTGGACGCCCACCGCCTGAGGCTTCCTCGGCATGTCGGTGGTCGCGCCTAGGGTGACGCCATGGTCGCCCGGATTCAGATCGCAACCGCCGTCCTTGTGCGCGAGGGCCTTGTGCTCCTGGCACATCGCACCCCTCTGCGTGCGGCGTATCCCGACTGCTGGAGCTTCGTCGGCGGACACGTCGAGCCGGGCGAATCACCTGACCAGGCGGTCCGCCGGGAATGCCTCGAGGAGGTCGGCGTGCAGATCCACGACCCGCTGCCGATCCCGATGACGGTCGACAACCCCGCCCTCGACATGCGCGGTTTCCTCGTTACGCGCTGGGAGGGGGAGCCGGTCATCGCCGAGCCCGAGGAGCACGACGACCTGCGCTGGTTCCGGCCGGGCGACCTCGCGGACCTGAACCTCGCCCACCCGGAAAACCTCCCGAACATCCTGAGCGCCGTCCAGCGCGCAACCGCCTAACCCAACGCCGTTCGTTTGCTTGCTGCACCCTGCGTCGAGCACTCATCTGGTGCCGTGTGGATTGACCTAGACCAGGCGGCGGTCGGTGGCCCAGCGGGTTAGTTCGTGGCGGTTGGAGAGTTGGAGTTTGCGGAGGACCGAGGAGACGTGGGTTTCGACGGTCTTCACGGAGATGAAGAGTTCGCGGGCGACTTCCTTGTACGCGTACCCGCGCGCGATCAACCGCAGGACCTCACGCTCGCGCTGCGACAACCGGTCCAGGTCCTCGTCGACCGACGCGATGTCGATGGCGCCGGAGAAGGCGTCCAGGACGAAGCCGGCGAGGCGCGGCGAGAAGACCGCGTCACCCTCGGCGACGCGGTTGATCGCGTCCACCAGCTCGGTGCCGGAGATGTTCTTGGTGACGTACCCGCGGGCGCCGGCGCGGATCACGCCGATGACGTCCTCGGCGGCGTCGGACACCGACAGCGCCAGGAACTTGATGTCGGGGTGCCGCTGGTGCACCTGCTTCATCACCTCGGTACCGCCACCACCGGGGAGGTGCACGTCGAGCAGGACGACGTCCGGTTCGGTGCCGACGATCGCCTTCACGGCGGTGTCGACGTCGGAGCCCTCCCCGACGATGTCGACCGAGGCGCCGATCTCGCTGCGTACCCCGGCCCGGAACATGTCGTGATCGTCGACGACGACTACCCGCCTGCTGCTCATCTGTCCATCTCCAGTCGCACTTCGGTCCCTGTCTCCGGATCGGACCGCACCGTCGCGCGGCCGCCGTGCCGTTCCATTCTGCCCATCACACTGTGCCGCAAGCCGAGCCGGTCGTCGGGGACCTCGTCGACGTCGAATCCCTTGCCGCGGTCGCGGACGAACATCTCCACCCGGTCGCCGTCCACCTCGACGAACACGTCGATCTTCGCAGCTCCCGAGTGCTTGGCGGCGTTCACCATCGACTCGCGCGCGGCCCGGACCATCGAGGCGAGCGGTTCGGTCAGGTCGCAGTCGCCGACCGTCACGACCTCGATCGGTACGCCGTGCGAGTCCTCGACCTCGGCGGCCGCCTGTTTCGCGGCGCCGGCGATCGTCTGGTCGGCGTCGTGCTCCTCGTCGTACAGCCAGGACCGCAGCTCGCGCTCCTGGGAGCGCGCCAGCCGGGCCACGGCCTTCGGGTCGTCGGCCTGCTTCTGGATCAGCGCGAGCGTCTGCAGGACCGAGTCGTGCAGGTGCGCGGCCATGTCGGCGCGTTCCTGCGAACGGACCCGCTCGGCGCGCTCGGAGTTCAGGTCGCGGGTCAGCCGGTGCACCCACGGCCCTGCGATGACGCCGATCCCGACCACGGCGAGCAGCAGCGCGATCAGGACGTCGCCGACCATCGAGAGCCGGCCGTTCTGCACCAGGAACAGGGTGACCGCGGTGCCGATCAGGACCAGCCCGACGCCGATCCGGACGAGCGACTTCCAGCCGCCCTTGCCGAGCACCAGCCCGAGGATCGGGACCCGGACGTCGCGCGCCCACTTGTCCTTCTGGCTCTCGTCGGCCTGCCGCCAGATCAGCGCCAGACCGGTCGCGGCGAACACCAACGGCCAGAACAGCTTCCCGGCGATCCCGAGCCCGGCGACCTGCAACAGGATCAGCAGCCCGGCGCCGATGGCGACCAGCGCGGGCAGCTGCCCGCGGCTCTTCTCCCGTTTCCGTTGCTTCGCCTCGGCGACCGGCGGCGCAGGCTCGTCGGAGCGCAGCCCGCTCCGCGTGTGCGCGGCCAGGCCGGGCGCGGCCGGTACCGTCTCCGGGGCCAGCGGCATCAAGAACCACAACGCCGCGTAGATCAGGATGCCGAAGCCGCCGGACACCGTGGTCGCGATCAGCACCAGCCGTACGACGGTGTCCGACACGCCGAGGTGGTCCGCGATGCCACCGGCCACACCGGCGACGACGCGCCCTTCCGTACGGCGGTACGCCCGCCGCGGAGCGTCCGTCGGCTGCCGGGCGGAGGCCGGCTGCCCTGGTGGAAGGTACGACTGACCGGGTCCCGAGCCCGCCTGCGCACCCATCCGGGCGGCGTAAGCGGCGTACGGGCCCTGGTACTGCCCTGCCGGGCCCTGCGGCCCCCAGCCCTTGTAGCGCCACTGGTCCTGGGTCTGCCCAGGCGTAGGCTCGGGCTGGCCCCCGTTGCTGGAGGTCCCGCCCGGCGGCGCGGCTGCTGGCTGGCTCATCACCACGATCGTCACATGTGGACAGGCCCGACACCAGCAGGCTTGTCCCCGGCCGCCTCCTCAGCCGCTACCCTCCGCGCTCAGGGTCGACTCGGGGAGAACCCCCAAATCCCGCCTCTCCGGGAGTGGTCAGGGTGCATCCCCGATGTCCACGGCGCACTCCGGTGTGAGTATCGATGGCATGGAGCAGAACCAGAGTGGACCCGCCGGGTTCGACCGCGACCGCCTGCAGAACCCCCAGAGCTGGCGGCGCAGCAGGTCGGACCGCTGGGTCGCGGGGGTCTGCGGCGGCATCGGCCGTGCGCTGAACATCGACCCCGTTCTGGTCCGCGTCGTGATGGCCGTGCTGATCATCAGCGGCCCGGGCGTGATCTTCTACATCGCCGCCTGGGTGCTGATGCCCGACGAGGGCAGTGACCGCTCGGCCGCCCAGGGCGTGCTCGGCGACCGGATCCGGACCGACCACCCGTGGTTCTGGCCGGTGGCGGTCGGGGCCTGCGTGTTCATCGCGATCGCGATGATGTCGTCGTTCGACTTCGGCCGGTTCGTGCCCGGCCCGCTGATCGTGCTCGGAGTCATCTGGCTGATCGCGAAGCAGCGCAAGAGCAACAGCAACAAGCAGGCACAGCGCCCGCAGGACACGGTCCCGCCGGCGTCCTCGGCGTCCTCGCCGTACGCCGGGCCGCAGCCGACCACGGCGTACGTGCCTCCGCAGACCGGCCCGTCAGCTCCCCCGGCGGGCCCGTCGTCCTCGGCCACACAGCGACCCCAGGACCGCACCGTCGAACCGGTCCAGGCTGTGTGGC
>Ga0247821_10001582_pt1 | contig 12706 bp, 14 predicted proteins | sample 13C_Glycerol_Day_FD_192481 | JGI IMG/M metagenome (GOLD analysis project Ga0247821, IMG submission 192481) | Soil microbial communities from agricultural site in Penn Yan, New York, United States - 13C_Glycerol_Day14 | ecosystem: Environmental > Terrestrial > Soil > Agricultural land | place... | reverse complement strand
AACCAGTCGAGGACGGCCTGCGCCCCCGACTTCAAGAAGTCCCAAATGCCCTGGACCGCGTTGCGGAACCAGTCGAACTTCTTGTACATCAGGACGACCGCGATAACGACCGCGGCGATCGCCAGGGCAATCCAGCCCCAAGGGCCAGCCGCCGAAACGACGTTGAACGCCTTCATCGCCACCGTCGCCACCCGCTGCGCCGCCGCCCATGCGATCGTCGCAACAGTCCACAGGCGCGTCACGACGAGGTAGCCGTACATGAGCAGGACCACGCCGGGCAGGTTCTGAGCGACCCACGAGACGCCATCCGCGAACACGCCGAGCGCCTGAAGCGCCAGCGTAGAGATCGGCGACAGCGCCTTGCCGACGTTGAGCGTCGCGGTGAAGATCTTGCCGAGTGTGGAGGCGACCACCGGCCCCTTGTCCGCGCTGTACGCCAGGAACCGCTCGAACTCAGGCGAACCCTTCAGACCCGTCCCCCACTTGGCGAACCGGCCCGTGATCGTCTGCACCCGAGATGAGATCGAATCCATGTGCGGCAAGAAGGCGTCGATCACGCCCACCATGCCCTTGAACACGTTCCCGAAGCCGACACCCAGCCCGGTGATCGCGGGCCCCACAGACGTCTGCAAGTCCTTCTTGAAGGACAGCCACAACGGCGACTTGAAGCCGGCCGAAGCCCGATCCTGCAACCCCTTGACGGCGGCAGCCGCATTCGTCACCAGCGGAGTAAGGCCCGGAAGGGAGTTCTTCATCCCGTTCAGCGCCCTGGTGAAAATCGGCATCACCTGCGGCTGGAGGCTCTTCGACCACGCCGACGTCGCATCCCGAAGGCCCGTGTAGGCCTTCATCGTTGCCCGCGCCGCCGGCGTCAGCTTCGCCAACTCGGCCTGGTACTTGGCCTGCGCGATCGCAGCCTGATCCACACTCCCAGCCGCCGACAGCGACGCCGACTCGATCTGCCGCTGCGCCGACGCCACCGCATCCGCTGCAGACTGCTGCGCAACCGCCACGTTCGCGGTCGCCTCAGACACCCGCTGCTGCGCATCCGCGACCTGCCGGGCACCCTGCACCTGCGCATCCCGCACAGCCCGCTGCTGGTCAGCGACCTTCCGCTGCGCCTCCACGAGCCGGTTCTGGGCATCCGTGACCGTCTTCGAGCCGTCGACGCCCGCCTTGTTCGCGGCAGCCGTCTCACCCTTCAGGCGCTTCGTCTCGGTCGTCTGCTCCTTCAACCGCTGAACGGCCTGGTCGTACTGAAGGATGGCTTTCTGCTTGTCGAGCTCGGTGGCGTTCGCGTTGTTGAGAACCGCGTTGCGCTGCGCGGTCGCCTCCTTCAACGCGATCTCGGCGTCCCGCTGGCTGAGGACCGAATCGGTGAGCCGGTTGTTCAGGTCTTCGAGCTCCTGCGCCGCCGTCCGGCGCGCCGCAGTCAGGTCATCCTGGGCCTGCTTCGCGCCCCGCTGGGCGTCCGCGAGGGACCGCTCAGCGTCCTGCACCTTCCGTGCCGCCTGCGCGACCGCATCCGCGGACTGCTGGCGGGCCTGCCGCACAGCCTGCTGAGCCTGCGCAACCTGCCGGGCGCCGTTCCGCTCCGCCGTCGCCAGAGCCTGCTGAGCCGACGCCTGCTGCAGCGACCGGGAAGCCGCCTGCGATGCCGCCTGCCCACCCCGCAACGTCGCGTTCGTCGCAGCTTCCTGGGCAGCCTTCTGCGCCTGCAGAGTCGACGTGATCCCCTTGAACGCAGGGATCGCCACCAGAGCGATACCGCCGATACCCGCCGCCGCGGCAACACCCGCCGCCGCAACCGCGCCCAGGCCGGCAGCCACCACCGGCAAAACCGGCAGAATCGCGGGGCCGAAAGCGATCGCAGCTGTCGTCAGCAGGTTGAAGTTCGCCGTCGCCGACCGGGTGTCGACGTCGACGTCCACCGACTGGCCGTCCAGCCGGTTCACCTCAGCCTGGAAGGCGGCCAGCTGTGCCGACGCCGCACCGGCATCCACCCGGACCGCGACGTCCGCGTCGGACGCGGACAGACGGGCCAGACGCTCCTGTAGACGGGCAAGCGCCTCATTCGCCGTCGCCGTCGACACATCGATCCCGATACGGGCATCAGCCAACGCCCGCATCTGCGCACGGATCTGGAAGATCTCCCGCTCGGCATCACTGGAGTCTGCGCGGAGCCGCACCTCAGGCAGCGTTGCGAGAGCCGCCTCGAGCCGCGACTTGAACATGCGGGCAAACGTGCTGCCCGTCGCCTGCCCCTGCCGGGCCGCCGCAGGCTGAGCCTGACGTCCGCCGTTCGTGACGCCCTGCACCACGGCGCGGGCAAGGTGGCTGGTGACATACCGGCCCAGAACCCGGCCGAGCTCGTCGCCCACCGAGTCGGCGGCCGGGAGCAGCTGCTGCTGCATCCGCTGCCGCACGCCCGTCGCGTTGGGCAGAACGTCGACCTCGACCGAGCCTACGGAAATAGCGGGCACCGGGAGCCTCCTCCCAGCGCCCTATGCGGCGCCTCCGTGGATCAGCTGGAACAGCCGGTCGGCGCTGCCTTCGGTCAGTTGCGCCTGCGCCTTGCGCGGCCCGGCACCGGGCCGACGCGTGGGATCTGGTGGGTCAGGGCGCTTCGCCTTGTCGGTGTTGATCACCCACAGAGCCCACTCGACGCGGCGAGTCGCATCCAAGTTCGCGGCGAGCAACTGCTCGAGCTGCGACCAGCGCCCCTTCTCCGGCTCGCCCTTCTCGGCCTGCTCGGCCAGTACCTCGGCGGGAAGCTCGTTGCGCAGGGCGGTCCACGTCGCCGACTCCGGCGGCAGGTGCTCTATGAGGACCCGCAGCCTGCGCCACGTCATCGCCCCTCGGTGCACATCCAGCAGGTCGACGCCTGGGTAGAAGTGGGCGAGGTCGGCCTCTACCGCCTCCGCGTGCGCCTCGACGACGGAGACGGTCCAGCGGATTTCCCCAGGCTCTCACCCGCGCGGGCCGCTGTTTCCTCCACCATCGTCATGAAGTCGACGATGGTCGGGTCCAGTTCGAGGTACAGGTCGTAGTCGTCCGGGTGGAAGACCTTCTGCGCGAAGCCATCGAGGTTGCCGGCGTTGAGCATACGCTGCCACGACGTCCGCCAGGCGGCCGGCGGGACGATCTGGATCTCCTCCCCGCACAGTTCGGCGGTGATGTACTGGCCGTCCGCCTCGATCTCCTGCGCATCGGCGGGCGTGGGCTCCGCCTCGACGGCGGTACGGCGGGACTGGGTGCGGGCCGCCGTCTTACGAGCAGCGGTACGGTCGTTCGCGGCCATGGGCGCGGGCCTCCTTCATTGAGCGGCGCGGGCGAGGTGCAGAGGTGGGCGGGCCGGGCCCGCGCCGGCTGGCTATGCAGCCCGCCCACCCGTCTCAGGACCCGGTGTATGCGGCGGTCGCCGGGACGCGGTCGTAGTGGTAGACGGTGTTGCCGGCCTCGTCCGGGTAAGCGGTGATCGTCCACTCGAAGCCGGCGACCTGGTCCTGCTTGTGCGTGACGTCCGAGCGCTCGGTGATCTCGCCCTCGGGGACGTAGAAACCGCGTTGGAACTCGTCGCCGTCGAGGACGACGAACCAGAACGCCCGCCGGTCCGGGACCGGGGAGGCCGTCTCCGCGAACGTCGTCAGGCCGCTGGCCGGAGCCAGGTCGGCGACGTCGAGACGGTACTGGAGTGCCTGCACGGTGGTGCGGCCCGTCTCCCAGGCCGTCAGCCCGAACGTGCGCAGAGATGAGGTGATGGTGGTACGGATCGGAGCCGTGTATCCCCACGGAGTGAAGGACTGGGAGTCCTCGTTGAAGCCCTGGACGAGGCCGTCGTCGCTGATGGCGCCGATGGGGAGCCACGGGGCGAGCGGCTGTATCTCGGGGTCTCCGGGGGCCGTTGTGCCGGTGGGTGCGACCCATCCGCCGCCGTTGGCGCCGACCTCCAGGAGATCCGCGGCGCGGGTGATGTTGACCATGAGATGTCTCCAGACATGGATGAGCCCGCGCACGGGCGGGTGTTGAGGGTCCGGCGCGGGCCCGGCCTCCCGGTCAGGCCGGGTGGCAGAAGATCTCGTAGGTTCCGCCGACCCTGCGCAGGCCGGTGTTCTCGTAGGGACGGACTGCCGGAAGCGCCAGGCACCCCGTCCGGCCGATGACGGACGTTGGGCTCGTCGAGCCCCGCAGCGCGCCGGTGATCCAGTCGTGGACTTCGCGGGCCAGGGTGAAGGCGTCCGCGCGCGCGGCGGCGTACACGTTCATGTCGACCAGGAAGCGGGCGAGCTTGATGCCGTCATCGCTGCCAGCGGGGACCTGCTCGAACTGGATCGTCGGCAGTTCGCTCAGCAAGTTGTTGTCGAGCTCGTCGCGCACCACTGCGTCGGGCCAGAGCTCCTGCGCGCGCGGGATGAGCTCCGCCTCGATGTCGATGATCGCGGTCACTGGTTCGGGCCGCCCGTCTGCGCCGCGCGCAGCAGGACATGGTGTGCGGGCACCTTCTCGGTGCCGTACTCCACCCAGCGCGCGTAGTAGGCGGTGTTGCGGACTGTCGCAGCGGCTCGGTCCCGACGCCGGCCGCCGCGGGCGGTGCTGTCCACCTCCCACGACGACTTGTAGCGCCCCGGATGGGGGCCGCGATCATCCACCGGCGAGATGGCCTGGGCAACGCCTTTGATGATCTCTGCGCGGCGCCGCATCTCCGCCTCCATGGAAGGCATCCGGAGCATCTGACCGATGCCCTTGCGTTTCATCTTGAAGCGGGCAGGCACGACACCGTCCCCTCTGTCAGCCGGTGACGCGGTCGGCGGCGAACTGGATCGGGCCTCGGGTGCCGGTGAACGGGGAACGCCCCCAGTCGCCGGGCTCCCCTGTGATCTCGCAGACGACGCCGCGCACCCGCGCCTTGTCTGTCGTGCGCAGCGCTGTTCCCGCGGGCGCGTAGACCGTCCACCCGATGATGACCGTGTCCCGGCCCTGCTGGTCCGGGCCGCCCACTTGCGGCGACTCCGCCCGCGGGGTGACCACGCAGCCTTGCACGTCGAACGATTCGTCAGTGCCGGGAAGCGGCTGGCCGCGGCCGTCCCGGCCTGGCGAGGTGCCAGTGCGCAGGATCCGCACCGTCTCACCGAACGGGTACGGGGCGGGCACCTACACCCACCCCCAACCCGGCTCATACTCCAGCGGCGGACCGTAGGCATCGTCCACCGGATAGGTCGGCGACGGGTCTGCTGTAGTCGGCGTCGGGTCCACGGTGAACGCTCCTCCGCGGCCGGCCAGTGACTTGAGGGCGGCCTTGTCGGCCTTCGTCAGGTACAGGCCGCCCGAACCGGACGGCCGCTGCACGGACATCGGGCCGATCGTCTCGTAGGACACCTGCTGCGGATTGACGTAGGCCCTGCCGGCGACAGACAAGACCACCGCAGTTGCTTCGTCGGGCAGAGGCTTCACCACAGACAGGCACAGGGCTACAGCCTGCTGGATCAGCAGATCAGCCCGCTCGCCGTCGATCGCGTCCAGGCCCAGGTAGAGGCCTAGCTGCTCAGCCGTCGGGGCTACGAACGCCATCGCCGCCTCCTCAGGCCAGGGCCTCCACGGCATCGCACCAGGCGGCCAGGTCGGGCGTTGGATCCAGCTCGGCCGAGCGCGCCTTCGCCCGCTTCGACACCAGCCGGTACTCGGCGCGGTCGGTCAGCAGCTTCCGGATCACGGTCTCGTATCCGTCGATGTCGTGCAGGTCAACGAACACCCCGGCCTCGGACAGCGCCTCACACAGCCCCGGGGTGGGGTGGGCGATCACTGGGATGCCCGAAGCGAGTGCCTCCACGCCGGCTCGGCCCCACGACTCATACGAGGACGGCATCAGCAGCACCTTCGTGCGGCTGTACACCGTGTCCCGCATCTCGTGGCCGCACATGTGGCCGATGACCTCGACGTTGGGCAGATCGGGGATGATCTGCTCGCCGTAGGCGCCGACGACCGCAAGGAACTCGACGTCGGGCATGCGGCGGGCCAGCTTCTCGAAGAGGCCGCCACCCTTCTCCGCGTTCAGGTTGACGAGCGTCACCTTGTTGCCGGGCTTCGTCCGGTACTCGTCGGCGAAGACCGGCGGGCGAACGATGACGTCCCGGCCGGGGCGGACGCCCTTGGGGTACTCGGCGAAGAACAGTTCCGCCTCGGCTCGCATCCACTCGCTGTTGTAGACCGCGAGAGCCGTCCCGCCAGCAGCCATCTGCCGGAACGACGGGAGGTGCGTGTTGTGGCAGATGACTGCCAGCGGGCGGCCGTAGCCACGGGCCAGCGCGCCTGCCGACGGAACATTCTCCAGGTGAGAGACGACCACGCTGGCCCGCTTGATGGCGGTGCCGACGTCGAGGCGCGACTGCAGCGGCACGACCTGAACCCCGTCCAGGTCGTACTCGGCACGGTCTTCGGTGTAGCGGGACAGCCACACCGACACGTCGTGACCACGCTGAACGAGAGCCCGCAGCATGCTGTGGACCATCCACTCGGCGCCGGCGTTGTGGCGAGGCGGGTAGCCGTGCAGCCGGGCGACAATCCGCATCGGCGCCCGGCCGCCATCCCCGCCCGACGTCACGAGCTGCCGCCCGCCGCCAGGTACTTGACGAACGCCTCCTCGTCGCCGAGGACGAACCCGTAGTACGCCTCCGCCAGGAGGAGCACCAGGTTCTCCTGGAACGCCGAGTGGACGCCGCCGTCCTCGTCGATGTACGTCGCCTCGCTGCTGACCTTGATGGTGATGTCCATGCCGACGCCGTAGGCGGTCTGCGACCAGTCGCCTCCGATGCCGCGCAGGCCGGTGTCGATGGTGCCGGACTGGCGACGGAGCTTGCCGGACACGGCGCGCGAGTAGGCAACCGGCTCGCCGATGAGCGTGCCGGCCAGGGCTGCACCTGTACCCGGCTGAGTGGTGTCGACCAGGATCGGTCGCCCGGTCGTGTCCGTGGCGCCGAGGAGACTGGGCTTCATCCTGTAGTCCAGGACGGTTCCGGTGTAGTCCCAGTCGTCGTCGATGATCTCCTTCTGCCCCTTCACCAGGTCGCCCCAGATGCCGCCGTTCGACTGCGTCGTTCCGCCGATGGTGACGCTCTTCGTCGTCGCGGCCAGGTAGTCGGCGAACGGGCCCGTAGCGCCCTTCATGGTCTTGCCGTGGATCGTGGCCCGGTCGAAGGCTCGGGCGAACGCGGTCGGGAGGTCGCGCTCGAGCTGCGTCCACAGGCCAGCAGCGTTGGAGCGCACGACCTCCATGGCTGCAGGGATGAGCACGGCGATCTTCTTGCCGCTCATCGTCTTGACGTCCACGCCGCCGGTTCCCAGCGGCTTGCGGCCAGCCTGCTCGACCCAGTCCGCCGTCGGCACGTCGAGCGGCACCGGGATCGCCGTGTTCGCCGTCATGGACAGCGGCACCCGGTTCGACAGTGCCATGACAGCGGACTGCTCCACGGACTTGGTGAAGATCGGCCCGATGAGTTCGGGCGGAAGGAAGACGGAGTTGAGGTCGGAGGTCTTGATCGGATTTGTGTGAGCCATCGGGGGCTACCTCTCTCAGCGGCCCTCAAGGGCCTTCTGCATGAGCCCGGCGAACACGTCGCCCGGGCTGTTGGGGGTTCGATTGCCGTTGCCTGAGGAGCCCTGCGTGCGGTCCGGAGCCGGACGCCGCGGGGAGTTGTCGGCAGGCTTCGCGAGATGCGGCTTGCGCTTGAGCAGGTCGGCGAGGCTTTCACGGATGCCATCGACGTCAATCTCACCGTCGTCTCCGACGAAAGCGTCGAGGTCGAGGAACGCGTGCGCATCGTCCGGGTCGGCGAACTCCACAGCAGCCAGAGCCCGCACCTCCGAGCGCACCGCGCGCGCCTGGGTCGCCTTGACGCGCTCCTGCGTCGCCGTGAGCTGCTCGCTGAGCCGCTCCTGCTCCGACTTCTGCGCGTCCTCCAACTCCTTCGCCTTGCGGGCGAGGGGCTCCAGGTCCCTGACCTTCGTCCGGTAACCGGCGGACTCCTTGCGCAGTTTCTCGATCTCCCTGCGAGCGGACTCGGGGTCCGCCCACGGGTCCGCCTTGGCCTGCTCCGCCTCCGGGGCGGCGGCCTCCTGCGGCTGGGTCTCGACCTGCTCGGTCTCCTCGTTCTCGGGCATGGTGAAGTCGCCCTCCAGGGGCTGAGAGAGGCCGCCTCCAGGGCAGCCGTGGGTTATCAGTTCGAGCCGGGCAGCGGATTGCTGTCGTGCTCGGCCAGCGCCTGCCGAAACAGGCGGAGCTGGTCTCCCGGGTGGGGCGCCGCGAACTCGCGGTAGATGCGCTCCCACTCCTTCGCGTGGTCGGACAGCTCGAACCGCTGCCCTTTGAACACCGGGATCACGCCGCAGTGGCAGCCGTCGTGAGCCCGGAAATCCGCGGTGTCCCGCTTGAAGACGGCCCCACGGGAGGCCAGGAGCTTGCAGAACGCACACGCACCCCGCGCGGCGGAACGCGCCCACGCGGTCGCCTGCCGGTCCTGCCGCACCGCCCCCTGGACAGTGCCGCGGCCCGTATCGGCGACCAGCTTCTGTGCCACCTGCTCGGCCTTCACCTCAGCCGCATCCAGGCGAACGAACATCGGCTGGCGCTGCGCATCCGTCGTCGCAGGATCATCCGGATCCCGCGGCCACAAGTCCTTCGTCGCCCATCGCAGCGATGCCTCCGTCTGTTCATCGGGCGGCGGATCAGCGACCGGCACCGTGAATGGACCCGGCACGTCGGCGGCCTCCCGCTGCCCGTCGTAGAAGTCGGCCGCCAGCGCTGCAGACGTCCGCGAGTACTGGGCGACCACCGCATTCATGGCCGCGAGCCAGTCCGGCACCGACTCGCGCAGCCGCGACGGCAGAATCAGCCGCCTCAGGCCCCGCACGTCCCGAACCAGAAGCCGCGTGAGGCCGAGCTGGGCAGCGCGGTAGCGGTCGGCGCTGCCGCCGCTATCCGAGACCGTCGCCGCCACCGGCCACCTCCGCCGAAGCGGGCAGCGCTTGCGTCTCGCTCAGCGCGGCCAGTCGGTCCATCAGCTGGCCGCCGGCCGCCGAGGCGACGCTACGGCGCCGCTCCGAGGCCACACGGCGCCGCTGGTCCTCCGACAGGCCCGCCATCTCCAGGACGACGTCGCCGTCGGCCGGCAGGATGCCCGCCTGCACCATCTTCACCGCGGCATCCGTCTGCGCGGCAATCGTCGGCGTGGCCGGGTTGCGCCACACGCACTCGATGCGCTGCTCCTTCGGCGGCGGCTCACCGTCACGGAACCACAGCGCGAGCCGCATGGCATCCCGATGCGTCGCCGAGAACCGGCGGATGCGCCGCTCCGCCTTCTTCACCAGGGCGCCCTCGGCCGAACGGATCGCGTCCGCGCTCGCCGGGTTGTCGCTGGTGTATCCGAGCATGTGCGGGGGCACCGACAGCTGCGACGACATGATCCGCGCATACAAATCGATGATCTTCGTCATGCCAGACGGGTCGTGCGCGGCGAACGCACCCACCGTCGGCACGTTTCCGTCCTCGTCCCGCTCCAGCGCCAACACTCGGCCGATGTACGTCTCCCAGGCCGACTTGGCATTGCCCTCCGCGTCCTGAAACGCCGACTCCGACGCGCCGAGGATGTAGCGCTGCGGGGCGCCGAAGAACTCCGCCTGCACCTCGATACCCATCAGCCGGCGGCAGGCCGCATCCGTGATCGACATGACCTCGGGCGTGATCTCCGAGCGGCCGATCCGGTCCGCGGTGCGCTGCCGGTTCGCCATCCTCAGCACCGGCGGCATCCCCAGATTGTGTATGTCCCGGTCGATGACCTCCCAGCCCCCGTCGACCTCCACCGCGAACACCGTCTGATCCGGCAGATACAGCGTCGCCAGCCGATCCTCCGGAGCCAGCCCGTAATCCAGCCGGTCACCCTGACACTCCCGCAGCGCCGACCGGACCATCCGTAGCCGGGCATCCCAGAACAGGGTCATATCCAGCGGCGACTCGAACGTGATGAGCGGCGGGTCGTCGCCCTCGCCCGAGCCGGCCACCACGTACTCGCGGCCGTAGGTCAGCGCGTCGAGGTGTGCCAGCGACGCCTCGTCGAACCAGTCGTTCGCCTCAGCGATCTCCTCCAAGGCGGTCGCGTCAGACCCGTCCGCCCAACGGAACGCCTCCAAGTCGAGGCGCTGCTCCAGCGACTCCACCCCGATCCGCGGCCAGCCGATCACCGTATGTAGGCCCTTGAGCTGCGGGGGAATGCTGATGCCCAGGTCCCGAACAATCTGCTCGCCGTTGAAGTAGGCGTCCAGCAGCTCCAGCTTGAACCGCTGAGTCAGCAGATCCGACCGCAACGCCGTCAGCAACTGCACCTCGTCATCCGACAGCGTCAGCAGAGGCAGCTCGGGAATAGTCATGCTCACCGGAGGACCACCACCCTTCCCTTGCCGCGGACCGTCGACCGCTTCGCCCAGGCCGGAGAGTTCATGACCATGCGGCGCAGCATCCGCGCCCCAATCGCACACACCGCCAAGTCGACCTTCCGGGCGGACTCACGATGCTCCTTGCCGATCGTGTAACCCCACGCGTTCGTGCGGCGCCGCGCGTTCGCCACGTGCTGCCTGAGCACCTTGTGACCGTCATGCGTCAACTGGCGCTCCAGAACATCCCGGTAGAACCGGTCGACAGCCTCCGTGAACGTCTGCTGACGGCGCCGGTCACGCATGTCCCACATCACCGCGTGCTGGCCGTGGCCACTCGCCACCGCCTTCAGCTTCAGGCGGCGGCCGTAACGCTGCGCCCACGCGTCGATGTAACCGTCCCAGTACCGTTCCCCGTCAGCCTCGTCGAACCCGGACCCCGGGTCGGCGAAGAACGCGAGCGGCTTGTACGTGGCAAACACCAGGTCCACCAAGCCGTCGACCTCCTCGCGCGGAACCCGCCACGGTACGCCGTCCGGCCAGTTCGCCGGCCGCTGCCACACCCCGAGCGTCGCCAGGTGCCCGTCCCGCAGACGGCAGCCGACCAAACCGGTGGCGTCGTCCGACTTGGACCCGTCGAAGAACAGCACCAGCTCGTCGCCGGCCTCCAAGTCGATGCCCTCGTGCGGGCAGGCGTCCCATTCGTAGGGCGCCAGGTAGGCATCCTCGGCGGCAGTGATCTGGTTGAACCAGAACCGGCGGCTACGGCTGGGCGGGTTACGGACGTCGAGGATCGACGCCTTCAACCGGCCGATGTCCAGCCACGTCGAATCCCCGCGGACCGCGCGCAATGTCGGCTCGATCCACTCCTCAACCAGCTTCGCCTCAGCGGGAGCCTCCAGGCTGTCGTAGAACAAGCCGACGTCGGCCGCGCGGCCCGCCTCCGCAGACTCGAAAGCCTCCCGGGTGCGTTCCGCCACCGAGTCCTCGCCGGGCTCGTAGGCGTTCGTGTTCGCCAGCGTCCTCGAGTCGCCGTCAGCCGACTTCGTGGCGTTGCGCTCGATGACCGCGGCCATCTCGTGGCCGCCGTTCGACTCGACCCAGTGGTGGGTCTCGCCGAGGTTCGTATTCGTAGGCCGGCCGCCCTCGAGCGCCCTGGGCGAACTCGTCACGGCCTCGATCCGGGCCCGCCCCTTGTCGGCGTAGATGATCTCCTTGCCGAGGTCGATGCGGAACTCCTCGATCGCCCGCTTCGTCAGGATCGACGGGAAGAGGGTCATCGTGTTCCGGGTCTGGTCCTGCGACACCGCGGCGATCTGCACCCACGCCGCCGGATGCTGCTGCCCGAGAGGCTGTCCGGGCGGGACGCCCCACTCGTTGCCCTCGTCCGCAACCTCGGCGAACCGGCACGGGCCCACGAACTCGAACGCCGAAAAGGTGGCGATCAGCGGGTCCTTGCCCCAGCCCTTCAGTCGCTGGATCACGCCGTCACGCCACAGGAACCGGTTCGTCACCGGATCCATGGCGTACCACCACAGGGTCAGCCGGGCCTGCTCGGGCGTGTAGCGCCACGGCTTGCCCGCGTGGTGCTGCAGGTAGGTCGCCGTCCAAGCCAGCGCGTGCCACCCGAGCGTGTACTCCGGCAGCACGAACTTCCCATCGGGCCCGCGCTTCCACGTCGGCCCGATCGTGAACGGCGTGACAACCTCGGGGACTCCCCCGTCAGCCACCCGCGAGGTCACGGTAGGCATCCAGCGGCTTCACCGAAGCCAGCTTCGCCCCGGAAGGCTTGCGCTCCAGCTCAATGCGCGCCCGACGCCGGTCGCCCTCGGTGGTGAGCAGGCGTGCCATCACGCTGTCGACGGCGGATACGTACTGGCCGTTCGGGGGGCGGTCCGACGAGAGGCCGCGCGACATCAGTTCCGCGGCGTATCGGGCCATTGCCCAGTCCGACGGCTCGTAGAACTGCGCTTGGCCCGACTCGCGCAGAGACAGGTACCAGTCCACGGCGATCGGGTGCCACAGCGGATCGGGATCCGGCAGGGCCGGCAGGCCTGGCGGCGGTCCGGGCGCGGCCTGCACCAGCCCGGGGCCGTCGCCCTTGTTGCGCCGACGGCGCTCTTCACTTCGCTTCGGGATGGGTCCGGTGACGCCCACGAAGACCTCCAGGGTCGAAGCGCGCCGCCAGGGCGCGCGGGCGGGATGAACGGCGCCGGGCTCGGGCCGCCTCCAGGGCGGCTAGTCACAGCGCGTAATCGCGGGCCCCCGGCCAGGGGAACCCGTACAG
>Ga0247821_10001581_pt1 | contig 12711 bp, 11 predicted proteins | sample 13C_Glycerol_Day_FD_192481 | JGI IMG/M metagenome (GOLD analysis project Ga0247821, IMG submission 192481) | Soil microbial communities from agricultural site in Penn Yan, New York, United States - 13C_Glycerol_Day14 | ecosystem: Environmental > Terrestrial > Soil > Agricultural land | place... | reverse complement strand
GTCCCTCGACGTCCGCAGCCGGGTCCACCTCCGGCCACATGTGCCGGACGATGACTTCCCCCAGGCGTTCGCGGCGCTCGTCCGGCCACCCCGCACCGGCCGCGAACACCCGCGCGACGTGCCCGCTGGTCTCCTCGAAGGAGACGGTGTGGCTGTCGAACACCGGCACCAGGCTGACGTCGTGGAACATCGCCGCGACGAACAGCAGCTCGGCGTCGTACCGCAGGCCGTGCTCATCGCCGTACGTCGCTCCCCAGAGGTAGACGCGGTGCGAGTGACTGAGCATGGCGGCGGACAGGTAGATGCCGGCCACGTCGAGGGCCGCCGACGAGGCAGCAGTGTCAGGAATCGTGATCATGCCTCGACGGTACGGCGCAAGAGGCCCGCGCGGCTGGTCCATTCCGACGGCGGGATGCTGGGCCACCGGCCGCCGAAATGGCCCATCGACACAGGCCGCGAATGGCGTCCCGGCAGCGGTCCACCAGCGCGTAGCGTCGAAGTGAACCAGCAGCTGTCTACCCCGAGGATCATCATGCGTGCCATCACCGTTCGGGACCCCGAGGCCGAGGACTTCGGGCTGTCCCTCACCGAGCTCCCCCATCCCCATGCCGCCGAGAACGACGTCGTCGTGCAGGTCCACGCCGCGGGCTTCATCCGCACCGAACCGCAGTGGCCCGCGACCTGGGTCGACCGCGCCGGCCGCGACCGCACGCCGAGCGTGCTCGGCCACGAACTGTCCGGCGTGGTCGTCGAGCTCGGCTACGGCACGACGGGTCTGTCAGTCGGTCAGCGGGTCTTCGGGCTGACCGACTGGGCCCGCAACGGAACGCTCGCCGAGTACACCGCCGTCGAGGCCCGTAACCTGGCGCCACTTCCCGCCGACGTCGACCACGTCACCGCGGCCGCCCTGCCGATGCCCGGTCTGACGGCCTGGCAGGCCCTCTACGACCACGCTCACCTGCAGACGGGTCAGACCGTCCTCATCCACGGCACCGGCGGTTCCGTCGGCTCACTCGCCGTACAGCTCGCCCGTGAGACCGGCGCCCACATCATCGGCACCGGCCGGGCCGCCGACCGGAAGCTCGCCGAGAGCCTGGGCGCCCACGAGTTCGTCGACCTGGACAACGACCGCCTCGAGGACGCCGGTGAGGTGGACGTGGTGTTCGACGTGATCGGCGGCGAGATCCTCAACCGCTCCACCGCACTGTTGCGGCCGGGCGGCACACTCGTGACCGTCGCCGAGCCGCCGACCGTCCAGCCCCGCGACGGCAAGGCGCTCTTCTTCGTCGTCGAGCCCGATCGCGCACAGACGGCCCAGCTGGCCGCCCGGCTGCGCGACGGCCGGCTCGTCCCCCTCGTGAGCGCGGTCCGCGAACTGGCCGACGTACCGGCCGCGTTCGGCAGCCGCGGCAAGACGATCGTCAAGGTCACGACGGACTGAAGGATTGCGATTGCGGGCCCGTCCCCCTCCCCTGTGCTGCGACGGGCCCGCAATCGGTCTGTGGGTTGCGGTCACGCGACGGCGGACCGATGCCGGCGACGGCAGGCCAGCACCGTGAGAATCCGGCGTTTGCGCTCGATCACGGCCGTCAGCTGCTCGCGGTCGGCCTGCCGGCGCGCCGTCCGCAACTCGTCCTCGACGGCCTGCAGGGCATGCAGCAGTTCACGAACGGTACGGGGATCGGAATCGCGCATGACGGCCTCGGCAAGCTCGAAGAATTCGGCGCCCGGCTGTCTGAGGCTGAACCACTATGACCGGACGAACGTGTTCTGGGCAAGCCCCGTCCGGAACATTCTTTTCCTGCTGGACGACCCCGGACGGTCGGTGCTATCCAGAAATGGTCCGAGGGAATTGCCATGACCGATTCCGGCTCGCCGCCGAACGCCAGGCACGACCAGCTCGCCCGCGACCTCAGCGAACTGGCCCGTGACCTGCACCGCGCCGACGCGCCGGACGACGTCTTGCGCGAGGCTGTGCAGGCCGCCATCGACCTTGTTCCGGGGGCGCAGGACGGTTCGGTGACCACGCTCGTGGTCGGCAAACTCGTGTCCCACAAGGCCGAGTCCGGCACCCTGCCGATGCGCGTCGACGCCCTGGTGTCGGAGCTCGGCGAAGGCCCGTGCCTGGACGCGCTGCGGGATCACAAGGCGGTGGTTCGCGTCGACGACATGCGCACCGAGTCCCGGTGGCCGCAACTGGCCCCACGGGCCGCCGAGCTGGGCGCGCTCAGTGTGCTGACGTTCCCGCTGTTCTCCAAGGACGACAACCTCTGTTCGCTCAACCTGTACGCCGGTACCGCGCACGCGTTCTCCGAGGAGTCCGAGCAGATCGGCTGCCTGATCGCCGTCCACGCCGCGGTGGCCTACGCGGGCGCCCAGCGCACGGAGAACCTCCTGGCCGCCCTGGAGACCCGCGACCAGATCGGCCAGGCCGTCGGCCTCCTGATGGAGCGCTACTCGATCACCTCCGAGCGCGCCTTCGGCACCCTCGTCCGCTTCAGCCGCCAGACCAACCGCAAACTCCGCGACGTGGCCGCCGAACTCATCTCCGACGCCGAGGCCGGCGCCCACCGGTAGTCAGATCGTGGTGACCATGCCGCCGTCGATCAGCACGTCACAGCCGGTCATGTTGCCTCCGGCTCCGGAGGCGAGGACCAGCACCAGCTGCGCCACCTCCTCCGGACGAGTGAATCGTCCGGTCGGTGTACCGGCAACTGCCGCGTCCCGGACCGCGGTGGGATCGAGTCCCTGGGCCCGGCCGACGGTCTCCGCGACGCCGCCGGGGCCCAGCCAGAGCGCGGTTTCGACCGGTCCCGGACTGATGGTGTTCACCCGGACACCAGCGGGTCCGAGCTCCTTGGACAGCGACTTGGAGAAGCTGCGCAGCGCGGCCTTCGCCGCGCTGTAGTCGATGACGCCGGGGTCGGGCAGCGTGGCGTTCACCGAGCAGATCGTGACGATGGCCGACGGCGCACTCGCCAACAGGTGCGGCACCGCGACGCGCGTCGCGCGCACTGCCGACAGCAGGTTCACCTCCAGCGCCCACTGCCACTCCGCGTCCGTGACCGCGAGGAAGCCCTCGGTGCGCGGGCGGACCCCGCCCACGTTGTTCACGAGCACGTCGACGCCGCCGAATCGCGTCACGGCCGCACCCACCAGGGCCTCGCATCCGGCCGCGGTGGTGAGATCGCCCAGCACGACCTCGACCTCACCGTCCTTGGCCAACGCGTCCAGTTCGGGCGAACCGCCGAGCGCACCGGCGGCGACCCGCATGTCTTCGCCGAGCAGCGCTTGCGTGACCGCAAGACCGATGCCCTTGCTCGCGCCGGTCACCACTGCCGTCCGGCCGGCCAGGTCGAGCTTCACAGGGACTGCTCCTTCAGCCAGGCCAAGCACGCAGTGGCGATATCGGACCAGCCGGAGTCGACGACGAGCGAGTGGCCGCGGTCCGGGAAGGTCCTCAGGTCGGTGACGGCCTCGGAGTGGCGGTACTGCTTGAGCGTCGCGCGGGTTACCGACTCGGGGACGGTGTGGTCCTTCCCGCTGGCGATCAGCAGCAGCGGCCCGCGCTTCTGGTTGCCGGTGTCGACCTTGGCCGGCGAGTGCGGGTTGAAGTTCGCCGACGCCGCCTCGAACAGCGGCCGGCCGGGCGCCGGAATGGTCCAGCGCTCGAACAGCAGGTCGGACTCCTCCCGCGAGACCGCGTTGCCGAACGCGAACCGGAACTGCTCGGCGGTCAGCGAGACGGCCCGGTGCTTGTTGGCCGGGTTCTTGAACACCGGCAGCGTGGCCCGCAGCGCGGACAGCGGGACGGGCAGCACGCCCTTGATCTGGGCGGCGTCGATCGCGATCGCCGCCCTGGCGCGGTCCTGGCCGAGCAGCTTCTGTGCGACCATGCCGCCGAACGAGTGCCCGATCAGGATCGGCGGCTCGGGCAGCTCCTCGATGACGGCGGCGAAGTGCGCCACGACGTCGTCGATGCCGTGATCGCCGATCGCCTCCGGGTCGTGCCGGGACGCCTCGACGGTCGGGCCGTCGCCGGGCCAGCCCGGCGCCGCGGGCTCGTACCCCTCGGTGCGGAATCGCGTCAGCCACGCGTCCCACGACGTCGCGTGCAGCCAGAGTCCGTGGATGAAGAGCACCGGTGTTCCCACAGTCGTCCTCCTGGTCGGTCCCGAGGTGCTGGACACACCGCGTTGGAACCGACGTTAGGACGTCCGGGCGCGGCCGTCTTCAGTCGAATGACTGTGCCTGCCTCAGCACGTGTTCCGGAGCACCGGTGAGTACGCCGGCGAGCTGCTGGCGGCTGGTGATGCCGAGCTTCGGAAAGATCCGGTACAGGTGCGAGCCGATCGTGCGGTGCGACAGGAAGAGTCGCTGCGCGATGTCCCGGTTGGACAGTCCCCGGGCGGCGAGCTCGGCGATCTGCGCCTCCTGCGGCGACAGCTGCTCCCGGCCACTCGACGTCGGCTGCCAGCCACGCTCTCCCGTCGCCCTCAGCTCCTGGTCGGCGCGAAGCGCCCACGGTTTGGCACCCAGCGCGTCGAAGGCACCGCGCGCCGCACGGAGCGGATCGCGGGACTCGGTCACCCGCCGCCGGCGACGCAGCCAGGAGCCGTACGCCAACTGCAGGCGGGCCTGATGCCACGGGAACGGCCGGCTCGCACCGTCCAGCGCGCCCCGAAACAACTCCTCGGCCGATGCGTCGTCGGCCAGAACCGCGCGGGAATACTCCAGAGCGATCGTCGTACCGACGGCCGGGGTGCCTCGCGCCGCCCGTTCGACGGTGCCGGCCAACGACTTCGCCTCGTCCCGGCGACCGGCCCGTACGGCGGCCTCGGCGAGGTAGCTGACCGTCCACAGTTGCTGAACGCGCTGACAGGCGGCGTCGGTCGGTACGAACACGCGGAGCATCTCGCCGTACGCCTGCTCGGCACGCTCCGCGCCGAGTTCGCCGAGCCCGCGGACCAACTGAGCCCCCGCGAGCAGGGACGAGCTCGCGTTCGGCAGTTGCAGGGCGGTGCGCTCGGCGTCGGCGAGCAGGGCGTGCCGGGGGTTCCAGCCGCCGCCGATCGCGTCGATCAGTGCCGCCGCGATCCGGGCGGTACCGGCCCACACCCGCTGGCCGGTCTCGTCGGCCAGGCGCATGCTCTCGGCGGCGGACCGCGACGCGTCGAAGACGCCCAGGTTGATCTCGGCCCAGGCGCGGATCGCGAGTGCCTCGGCGAGCAGGCTCAGCCGCCCGTCCGCGCGCAGCTCGTGCACGGCCACCGACAGGAACGACTCGGCGCGCACGAAGTCACCGGCGCCGAAGGCCGCGATGCCGAGCAGGGCCGCGGGTTCCGCGCGGCCACCGCCGTCCGCGGGCCACAGTTCGAGCTGCTCGATGATCGGCGCGCTCGATTCCAGCGACTCCGCGAGACCGAGCACCGCCAGCAGCCTGGGGTCACCGGCAGCCAGCGGAACCTCCCGCGCGGCGCCGACGATCTCCCGCCGTACCGACTCGCCCGGATCGCGCCACCAGACCCTGCGGGCGGCCCCGAACAGCAACTGCATGGCGAGTTCGACGTCGTCCTCGGCGGTGGCCTGCCGGGCCAGATCGACCAGGTGGCGGACCTCCGCCGGATCGCTCGTGGCGCCGTCGTGGAAGACACCCATCAGCCAGGTGAGGCGGGACCGATCTCGCGGTCGAAGTGTCATCCGCGTCACCCGGGCCTTGATCTGCTCGACCTGGGTGAACCTGCCGAGTTCATAGCCCAGTTCCGCCGCACCCAGCAGCCTGGCCGCCTGGTCCAGGGGATCGGGGCTCAGAGCGGCCGCCCGCTCGAGCCGCGCCAGCGCAGTCGCGTACGCCCCGCGCCGGCGGGCTTCGCCGGCCGCCCGCTCGAGCTCTGCGGCGATGGGTTCGTCGCGGCCGGCCACCGCGCCGGCCCGATGCCAGATCGCGCGGTCGGGCTCGGCGGACAGAGCGGTCGCGAGGGCGGCGTGTGCCCGCGTACGGCGGTCCGCGGGCATCACCTGGCGTAGTGCCGACCCCATCAACGGGTGCCCGATGGCATACGTCGGTCCGGCGATCGTGAGAAAGCCGAGCTCGACGGCCGGTAGCGCCGTACCGCGATCGACGGCGACGCCGGACAGGATCGCCGCCGCGGCCAGTACCTGCTCGATGTCGTCGCCGTCATCCAGCGCGGCCACGTCGAGGACCGCGCGAGCGGGCGGTTGCAGTTCGTCGGCACGCGCTGCGAAGGCACGCTCCAGGCGAGCCGTCATCGGCAGGTCGTCGTCCACTTCGGTCCAGGCGTACATCCCGGACTGCCAAGCGGCGGCGAACTCGACCAGCGCCAAGGGATTACCCGCGGCGTGGCCGAGAACCCGATCGCGCAGCCCGGGTGCCAGATCGGGAGCTCGCGACCGCAGCAACGCCTGCGCGTCCGCGTCCGGCAAGGCGCCCAGCTCGATCCAGCTGACGGTCTGCTCGTCGCCGAGAAGCTGCGATGCGGAGCGAGATGTACACAGCAGCACCACCCGCTCCGCCGCGACACGACGGGCCACGAAGGCGAGCGTGTCCACACTGGGCCGGTCCATCCAGTGCAGGTCGTCGAGGCTCATCAGGATCGGCGCCCGCCCGGCGCACTCCACCAGGAGCTCCAGGACCGCGAGCGACGTGAAGAACGGGTTCACCTGGCCTGCTTCGACCATTCCGAAACAGGCCAGCAAGGAGTCGCGCTGCTGGGCCGGGAGAGTGTCCACGTGCGACAGAACCGGCCGCAGCAGTTGATGCAGGCCGGCGTAGGGCAGGTGGGTCTCGGACTGGTTGCCGTGCGCGCGCAGAACTGTGAAGCCCCGGGACTCCGCGTGCTCGGCGACGCGCGCCTGCACCACGCTCTTGCCCACTCCCGGCTCGCCGCTCAGTCCAATCGCGAAACCGCCGGTCTCCACCTCGTCGAGCCTGGCCGTCAGCCGGCCGAGGACCTGGTCGCGACCGAACAACTGTTCGTCGTCCGTCGCGGCCATGAGTAGAGCATGAGTCCCCCGCTGCGATCCGTCCAATCACCTGCTCGGGCACCGGGTGCCCGGGGCTACACTCGCCGCCATGAGCGGGACGCGGGTGGCGATTGCGGACGACGACGTCCTGCTACGGGAAGGGCTCGCAAGTCTGCTGGCAGCGTCGGGATTCGACGTGGTCGGGCAGGCCGGAAACAGCCCGGAGCTCCTGGACCTGGTCCGGAGCCGGCGTCCGGAGCTGGTCGTCGTGGACATCCGGATGCCGCCCGGTCATGCGACCGAAGGGCTCGAGGCCGCCGAGGTGATCCGTCGCGAGCGCCCGAAGACCGCCGTCCTGCTGTTGTCGGCGTACGTGGACGTCGAGCACGCCGTGCAGCTGATGGCCGCCGGTCACGGAATCGGGTATCTGCTCAAGCGCAGGGTCACCGACGTCGAGGAGTTCCTCGACAGCGTGCGGCGGGTCGCGAACGGCGGCTCCGTCGTCGATCCCGCACTGGTGCAGGAGCTGGTCGACGTCCGGCGCCGCCACGACCCGCTCGCCTCCCTCAGCGACCGGGAACGTGAGGTGCTGGCGCTGGTCGCCGAGGGCCGCTCCAACGCCGGCGTCGCCCGGCGCCTGTGGGTCACCGAAGGCACCGTCGAGAAACACGTCCGCAGCATCCTCACCAAGCTCGACCTGCCGGAGACCGACGACGACCACCGTCGCGTCCGGGCGGTCCTGGCCTACCTCCAGGGCGACCGTCGTACGGCGGATGACCGGTGACGGAGCTGTTCGCACCGGCGACCTCGGGGTGACCGGCCGATGACCGGCGGGGTCTCGCGTCGCGTGATCGTCGCCAGTGCGCTGCTGGTGCTGCTCGTCGGAGCCGGGTTCGCCGTGTTGCTGCTGTCGGTCCAGGATCTGCGCGACTCGGAGCGCCAGGCCCGGCAGGCGGCGGCGGTGCTCGCGGCCGCGAACCAGGTCGAGCGCTCGGTCGTCGACCTGGAGACCGGCCAGCAGGCGTTCGCCATCACCGGTCAGGAGCAGTTCCTCGCGCCGTGGCAGACCGCGCGGTCCCAGCTTCCGGACCGGCTCGCGGCGCTGGAACGCGTGGTCGCGGACGAGCCGGCGCAACGCGCCGGCGCCGAGGAGATCAGCCGCAGCGCGACGTCGTACCTCCGCGACTACTCGGAGCCGCTGGTCGCAGCGATCCGCGGTCGTCCTGTCTCGACGCCGTCGCAGGCCGCGACCACGGAGGGCCAGCGCCGGGTCGATGCGATCAGGACCGTCCTCGACGGGTTGATCACGACCGAGCGAGGTCTCTCGGCCGCCGCGCAGGCCCGGTCCGACGCCGCGGCCGGCCGGGCGGTCGTCGCGGCCGCGACCGGGCTCGTCGGATCGGTGCTGCTCATCCTGGGATTCACCTGGTACCTGTCCCGTGCCGTCGTCCGCCCGGTGCTGATCACCGCCGCCATGGCCGACCGGCTCGCGGCGGGCGACCTCGCCGTTCGGGTGCCCGAAGACGGAGTCGGCGAGATCGGCGGTCTGGAGCGCACCTTCAACAGCATGGCGGCCTCGCTCGCCCAGGCCCGTACCGATCTGGCGTCCTCGCGGGCCCGCCTCGTGGCGTCGGCCGACGAGACCAGGCGGCGGATCGAGCGCGACCTGCACGACGGCATCCAGCAACGACTGGTGACTCTGGCCCTTGAACTGCGCACGGTCCAGGCCGGCCTGACCGGCGACCAGGTCGACCTGCGGACCCGGCTCGACGAGATCACGGACGACCTCGGCAGCACCCTCGACGAACTGCGGGAGATCTCCCACGGCATCCACCCGGCGATCCTGTCCGACGGCGGTATCGGTCCCGCGGTGAGGATGCTGGCCCGCCGGTCCGCGATCCCGGTCGAGACGGAGGTCACCGTCACGGAGCGCCTCCCACCGGCTGTCGAGTCGGCCGCCTACTACGTCGTCTCCGAAGCACTCACCAACGCCGCGAAACACGCGGATGCTTCCGTCGTGTACGTCGACGTACGGCTGCTCGACGGCTCGTTGCGGCTCGCCGTCCGCGACGACGGAGCCGGTGGGGCCGACCCGGCGAACGGATCCGGCCTGATCGGACTCACCGACCGGGTGCAGGCGCTCGGCGGCACCCTCACCGTCGACAGCCCGGCCGGCCAGGGCACCACCCTGCAGGTCTCGTTGCCGGTAGCCCCTGAGGAGATCTCCAGCTAGCAGGAATGCCACCGCGGCCGGCCCCTGCGACCCTGGTGTCATGCTGCGTTGCGCGATCGTCGACGACAACCGGCGTTTCCTCGACGCCGCACGCGGACTCCTGGAACGCGAAGGCGTCGCCGTCGTCGGTACGGCGACGAGCGGCGCCGGCGCCGTCGACCTGGTCGAGGACTCGCACCCGGACGTGGTCCTGGTGGACATCGACCTCGGCGCGGAGAGCGGCTTCGACATCGTCGCCCGGCTGGACCGGCTGAGCCCGCCGCCCCGGGTGATCCTGATCTCGACGTACGCCGAGCAGGACTACGCCGAGCTGATCGACGCGAGTGCGGCGATCGGCTTCGTGCCGAAGACGCGCCTGTCGGCGGTTGCCATCGGCAATCTTCTCCGGCGCGCCACGCACTGAGGCCGCCGGGTCGGTGACGACCCGGCGGCCTTGGTGTTTCCCGGCCGGCCTACCTGCGGGCGCGGCGGACGACGGCGTCGAAGCCGGCCGCCAGCAGCAGGACCGCGCCGGTGACCACCCATTCGTAGCCGGCCGAGTTCGCGCCCTGGATCAGGTCGCTCATCCCGTTGATGATGACCGCGACGACGAGACCTCCCAGGACGGCGTCGATGACGCGGCCGCGCCCGCCGAACAGCGACGTACCGCCGATGACCGCGGCGCCGACCGCCAGCAGCAGCGTGTTGCCCGCGCCGGCGTTCGACTGGACGGACTGCAGCAACGAGGCCGCGACGACACCGGAGACCGCCGCCATCCCGGAACAGATCACGAACACCGAGATGCGGATGCGGGACACGACCACCCCCGCGCGTCGTGAAGCCTCCTCGTTGCCGCCGACGGCGTACACGTGCCGGCCGTAGCGGGTCCGGCTGAGGACGAGGTGCCACACCGCGAACAGCACCACCAGCAGGACGACGACCCACGGCATCCCCTGCGCCTTGTTGGTGAAGAACGCGTTGGTCGTGACGTTGCGGTTGACGCCCATCTCGAAGGTGAACGCCGCCCCGAGTGCGGCCACCACGGCGACCTTCACCGCGATCACGGCGTACGGCGTGCCCGGGAGCCCGGCCCGCCGGGCGGTCCGTGCGTCGGCCAGTTTGAGCGCGGCGTACCCGATCACGAACACCGCCAGCAGCGTCCAGCCGAGCCAGAGCGGCAGGAAGCTGTTCTCCAGGCCGATCAGTGGCGAGCCGGCCGGGAGCGTCACCGATCCCTGGCCGCCGACGATGATCAGCGTGACGCCCTGGAAGGCCAGGAACGTGGCCAGCGTGATGACGAACGACGGGATGCCGATCCGCGCCCGCAGCCAGCCCGTGCCGAACCCGACCAGCATGCCGACCGCGAGCCCGGCGACCGCCGCGATCCACCACGCGACCCCGTGCCGCAGGATCAGGATCGCCGTGATCGCCGAGCACAGCCCTCCCGTCGTACCGGCGGAGAGGTCGATCTCGCCGAGCAGCAGGACGAACACCAGGCCCATGGCCATCACGATGATCGGCGCGGCCTGGATCACCAGCGCCTCGAGGTTGTAGGCGCTGAGGAATCCCTGGTGCACGATGGCGAAGAACGCCGTGATGACGACCAGACCCACGAGTGCGGGAACGGCGCCCAGTTCGCCGCCCCGCAGCCGCGCGACATAGGCCCTCGCATAGGCGCCGACACCTGATGAGCCGGCCGGCGACTCGTGGCGCTGCTCCGCACCGCCGTGTTCCAGCAGTTGCGCGTTCACAGCGTCGCTCCTGCCTGGGTGGGCGACAGTCCCAGCGCGCCCGATCGACCGGTCGTGATCAGCTCGACCACCTGCGTCTGGGTCACCTCCGCGCGCCTGACCTGCGCTGCCGTCCGGCCGAGGAACAGGACGGCGATGGAGTCGGCGACCCGCAGTACGTCGTTCATGTTGTGCGACACCAGGATCACCGCCACGCCCTGCTCCGCGAGCCGGCGGACGAGATCGAGCACCTGCGCGGTCTGGGCGACGCCGAGTGCGGCGGTCGGCTCGTCGAGGATCACGATCTTCGACTGCCACAGCACCGCCTTGGCGATCGCCACGGTCTGCCGCTGGCCGCCCGACAGGCTCGCCACCAGCTGGCGCGCCGACCGGATCGTCGTCACCGACAACGAGTCCAGTGCCTGACGGGCCAGCGTCTCCATCGAGTTCTCGTCGAGCGTGTGCAGCCGCGTGAGGTGCTCGCGGCCGAGGAACATGTTGCCGACGACGTCGAGGTTGTCGCACAACGCGAGGTCCTGGTGCACGATCTCGACGCCGAGCCGCGCCGCGTCGCGCGGCTCGCCGACGCTGTGCGCCGTACCGTCGAAGAGCAGCTCCCCCGCGTCGATCCGGTGGATGCCGCCGATGCACTTCACCAGCGTCGACTTGCCGGCGCCGTTGTCGCCGACCAGGGCCGTCACCTCGCCCGCCTTCGCGACGAGGTTCACCGACGACAGCGCCTGGACCGGTCCGAACGCCTTGTCGACGCCCCGGAGCTCGAGAGTAGGAACAGTAGTCATGCCGTCCCCCTACGGTGTGTGGATGCCGTTGGCGGCGCACAGCTGCTGCAGCGCCGGCGTCGGGCAGACGGACGCGGCGGTCTCGTACCCGTCGGTGACCGGGAGCGCTACGTTCGCCTTGGTGATGACGGTCGGGTTCGCCAGGTAAGACGGGATCTCACGACCGGTCGTCGGGTCCTTGGTCGTCGTGGGAGCGGTCGGCTTCTGACCCGCCAGGATCTGGGCCGCCAGCTTGATCGCCACGTCCGCCTCACCGGCGACCGGCTTGTAGATGGTGAAGGCCTGGGTGCCGGCCATGATGTTGTCGAGACCGCCGGCGGTGGCGTCCTGCCCGGAGACCGCGACCTTGCCCGCCAGGCCCTGGGCCTTGAGGACGTTGATGACCGACTGCGCCATCGTGTCGTTGGCCACCATCACCGCGTTGATGTCTGGGTGCTGTCCGAGCATCGTGGTGAACACCGTCTGCGCGGTGGCGGCGTCCCAGTTGCCGGTCTGGTCGGCCAGCTTCTTCCAGCCCGGTTGCTTCGACAGCACCGAGTTGTAGCCCTCAGCGAAGAGCGTCGCGTTGTTGTCGGTGGGTGCGCCGTCGATCTCGACGTAGTTGACCGAGCTCTTGCCCTTCACCTGCGGTGCCTGCGTCAGTGCGGTGCCCTGGTCCTCGCCGACCTTCACGTTGTCGTACGAGACGTAGTACGACGCGCTGCCACCCTGGGTCAGCCGGTCGTAGTCGATGGTCACGACGTTGTGCTGCTGGGCGAGGGACTCGATCGCCTTGCCCGAGCCGGAGTCGAGGTTCACGACGAGCAGGACGCCCACGCCGGCGTTGATCAGCGCCTGTGCCTGGGCCTGCTGCGTGGTGGCGCTGCCGTTGGCGTTGTCGATGTAGCAGGTGAGCTTGTTCGCCGCGCACTGCTGCTTCAGTTCGGTGGGATCGGCCGACACCCAGCGCGGCGACGACGCCGTGTCGGGGAGCAGTATCCCTACC
>Ga0247821_10001579_pt1 | contig 12715 bp, 12 predicted proteins | sample 13C_Glycerol_Day_FD_192481 | JGI IMG/M metagenome (GOLD analysis project Ga0247821, IMG submission 192481) | Soil microbial communities from agricultural site in Penn Yan, New York, United States - 13C_Glycerol_Day14 | ecosystem: Environmental > Terrestrial > Soil > Agricultural land | place... | reverse complement strand
GTTCACTTGCGGCCTGATGGGCGCCCAGCGGTTCAGTCGGCAAAGGCTGTGTGGCAAAGGCCGAAGTACTGGCGAGCGCCAGGGCAGCAGCGAGGGCGAAGGTGGCTTTCTTCATGTTCATGGATGAGATTCCTTGTTGTTATTCTCAGCTTGAATAGTAAGGATGAGCTTTTCCGATGTCAGTCAATATAAGGTAAACGGAGTGTAAAGGTGAGCAAATAAGGATTCGCCTATTGACTATATTGGGTTTCTGGCTGCAGTTCAGCCCAGGAAATCCGGCCCACCTGGATCAATTCCTGCTCATTGGCAGGGAAGGCGTCACATTTGATCAATTTTTCGATGTTGGCCTCAAACAAACCCGCCCTGGGTGCCTGGTAGGCACTCGGGTTGTAGTGCTGATTCCAGTACACCCCGTCCAGCGCGGTGCCGTGGTGCGTCCGAGCCCATTCAATCAGTGCAAAATCGAACGCCTCTTCATCCCTGGATGATCGCAAGTTATGAATTTTGCACAGTTTTTCAGTGGGTGCATGAATGATGACTCGATCGATTTGCTCGTATTGGTCAGGGTCGGCGTCTTCGACATCCTGCGGTGTCAGTTGAGCCAGGCAGGTCTGTTCCAGCTCGTCATCGTAATACCGCCCCTGGATAACGGTACGCGGCTCAAGCAGTTCCTGCTGGTAAGCCCACTGCCTGACCTGAGACTGTAGCTGGCGACCTGCTTGGGTAGTTGGATGCGTGATCGAGAGCATATCCATCAGTGCGTAGCCGGCATTCCCTACGTACAGGTCAAAGCCGCCGAGCTTGACGATTTTCCGCCAGGCAGCCGGGCATCGGGAAACAGAGAAGAGGTTGCCTTCCTGACTGGTACCGCAGGTGTATTTTCGAGTGATATCCAAGTCGCCAATGTGCCACAGCCTGTCGACTTTGATGATGGGAACACGCATAGGGAAGCCTCCAGAGTTTATTGATCATAGGCCTCCGGAAGTCGGGTGTTCAAGGGATGGATCAGTTGTACAGCTGGCTGCCGGGTTCCTCCAGGAGCATCTCCGCCTCGCGAATCGCTTTGGTGTGCGCGGGGTTTTTGACCGCTTGCAGCAGTTTTATCAGACCCATCTGCGATTCGGTCAGTGCACGAACACGATCTCGCAGCAGAGTGGATTCCTCTGCAGCGTAACTGGCCTGGGCAGCATCGAGTTCCAATGCCGAAAAGCCAAGCATGCAGTCGCCAAGCAGGGAAACAATGCCGTTGGCCATATCCATGCTGATCGAGATCTGGTCAGCCTCCCCTTTACCAACTAAGCCGAAGAGTTCAGGGGTGTTGCTCAGCTCAATATGTCCTTTTATCTTTTCGACACAGGACTCAAGGCGACTTTGCAGTCCATCCATCGAATTCGGGTTATCCAACGTGATCGCCATAATTTGTTTACCTTCGGGTCTTAGGCGGAGAGTACCTATCCGTTGCCAAACTGTCAATGTTGCTCAGACCACCGGCAAGAAAACGATTTTCTTTAGGCCTTATTTTGAATTTTGTTGATGATTTTCCCTACGATTATCGACCAATAATCAGCCCAAAAAGAAGTTTCACCGGGGTGGGTGGTATAGCGGTAGACATTGTCAAGAATGTCGGCATGTCCCTGTTCACGGGCATGGTTGGCAAAAGCTGTAGGACTGAGGATTTCTTGACAATTATCAAGGTGATCCAGGAGATCAAGTGTTATGTCTTGCGAGACCAGTCCGGTCGCTGCCAATTGATTGATGTTCGCAGCTGCCGTGTCGAAAAAGAAGTCAAAGTCGAGCAGAGGCGAGAAGCAGGTGCTTCGGGCTTGCTGGGCAAGGTATTCCGCTCGCAGTTTTCGCAGCGACCCGAGGTTGTCGAGATCGACATTGCCAAATTGCAGGTGCCGCATGCCGGCTTCGCCAGTGACCGCGATATCCAGGCTGCAGCCGCTCTGGGCGGCCATGACCAGCCATTTCGCCCCCATTTTGGGGTTGGCAGGGCTCACGATGAAGCTCGTAGACCAGGCAGGTGTGACACCAGCGACGAAAAATTTCACATCTGCCTCCAAAAAAGTAAATTGAAGCGGTTGAGAGGGATCAATATACAGAAAAACAGTTCAATAGAAACGTCATTTTAGCCGTTATCCAGACGTTTGGCCTGCTGGTCATCGGTTTCCTTTCCCTGAGGGAGGCCTAAGCAGCCAAGTGGCGCTCCTTGGGGAACATGGCGCCACGCTGTCGAAGGGCATAGGGCCGCGACCGGACAATTTACGTGACACGGCTGCTCAATGCCCGGCTCCTTGGGTATCATGAGGGAATGGAGCACTGCCGGCAGACGCACTGGGTCGAGGCAGCTTGCCGAGCACCTACACTGGGAGCAGTATCTTGGACGCTTACAAGGGCTTTGAATGGATCTTCGATTGCATTGAATTCATGGCAACAGGTGATGCTGTTGCATTGTCCAAGCTCGGCGATCGCTCATTCCTCAACCACAACAACAACTACGCGCTCTACCTGGCCAAACGCCTTGGTCAGTTGTGCGACACCCTGCCAGAACCTACCATGTTTGTGCGCATGGCAGAGCTTTTGGAGCAGCCAAAGGCGACGGATGCGATCGTAGCGCTCTACAACCGGGAGATCAGGGACTACAAGTTTGACAGGGAGATCAAGGAGCTGACCACGGGTACCCCGAACCGCTTGCTCTTTTGGGGTGGTTTGATGACAAAGCTTGAGCCCATCCGCTTTGGAACAGCGACATGCCTGGCATTTCACCCCGTACGCCATGAGTGGATACTTCAAGCATTCACCGATGACCCTGCCCATGCCAAGCGGCACCGTTTCCTGCTGCGCCACGGCTTCACCCAGGAAGAACTTGATGTGGCTGAGGCTGGATTTCTGAGTCACATCGGAAGGTGGCTGCCGACCCATGATGCGAAGTTTTTCAGTGCAGTGATGGACAACCCAAGGATGCTGGACAAGCTGGGGGCGCGACACTTCACGGACTTTGCCAATCGCTACCCGGCCAACCTTCGGTCGGAGAAAACCGAACTTAGCAAAATCCAACGCTTCATCCAACTGTACACAGAGGGCGTTCTTCGAGGCTTCCTCCAGCCCAAGCTGTCTACCTCGAATTACACCTGGTTTCTTGAGTCAGACAGCGCGAATGACCGCCCTGCCGTTGCGCAGGCGATTGAGGACAGCTTCAGGCGTCTGGCAGTGGTGGGGGAGGATAAGCTCGTCGACACACTCGACACCTTGCTTCATTACCCGAAATTCAACAAGGTGCTGCCTGAGTACGAAGCCCGCCCTGATTTTGCCGCTGCCCTGGGCAAGTTGAGTCGCGACCAGGCCTCAAGGCTGATCGAAAAATCCCAGATGCGTGATCGCTGGCTCAATTGCTATCCTAAATTATCAGAAGATGTCCTTATTCGAGAGCTGGGATTGTGATGAAAAACCGTAATCAATACGCGATCCAGTGTGACCGCCTGCAGATGAATGTTGAGCATGGCCGGGAAATCTGGAACAGCCTGATCGCAAGTGCCACACGCATTCAACCTGCCGATTTCGTGGCGGCCTGCGACCTGGAGGGGTTACTCGATGAAGAGGAAACCCTGGAGGACTACGTGGCCAGTGACCCCGACTGGGCCTGTTACCGCTGTGAAACGGCTCAGGGCCAGGTGTACATGCTGCAAACCGCTGGCTTTGAGTTCTTCTTCACACCCGATGGCTCAGTGCCGGCCTATGATCCAGATGCCGTGACGGAAAGTCATGATGAATACGGCCATTCGGCGTTGGCGCGGCTGCTTTTTCGCAGCAACCACCCCCTGCTGCAGAATGCATACGGCTTCGAGGGGGCTGAAGTCGAAATTGAGGAAGACTTCACCGTGATCAGGGGCGTTGGCATTCGCTTCCAAATCCTTGAGGATGGCCATCCGGTGGCTGGCATGCATGTGCTCGGCAGCCAGATCCAGGACATTTACGTCGCCCGCTCGCGGCGTCGTGAAGGGCTGGCCACTGAAATCGTGGCCCGTGCCGAGGCCTTCATGGGGCAGCTCGAACATTCCCCGACCCTGACCGTTGATGGAAAAGCCTTCGTGGCGTCACAGCGACGGGCGAAGGATGAGGATTCGCTCGACATGTGAAGATGGCTTTAACTCGGTTTCATGCTATATTGGTGCAAAATTTATAAGATCGCCATCATGCCTGCCGAGCTTGCTGCCAACCCTGGGGATGTAGAGTCGCGGATTCGTACGCTCTTGGGCGGCATTGATCCGCGTACCGTGGCGCAGCATGAAACCTTGCCCGCACTGGAAGTTGAGCTGCTCAGGCTCGCCAAGCTCCCTGCTTTCAAGCAGTCGCTGCTGGCCGGCAATCGCTACAGCTGGTTTGTCATTTCATCCCTTGAAGCCGCGCACGAAATGGCGTTTCTGTCCTTTTGCGGCTGGGGGATGCCACTGGAAAAGGTCATGGCCCTGTTAATGGCCATGAAACCCGCCAGCCCCACGCCCTCCTCCTGGCGCCTGGGCTATATCAAGTTGTTTGCCTCAATGGCGGCCTATCGCTGGCAGCCGGCATCCCTGGTGATGGCGCTGAATCAGATCGAAACGAAAGCGGACATTTCCGCCGTCAGCTTGCGCATCGTCCTGAAGCAGGCCTTCCGGGCCAAGGTCTTCGTTGACCTGGTAATGGCGCTGCGCACGTACCTGCCTGAGTTGAACATGAGCCTGGAGGCGGCGCTGCAGGGGTTTCTGAGTGATGTTGACAGTCGGCAACTCAAGATCCATACCCTGCCCCGCGAGCTGTTTGCCCCGCACAACCTGTCGGCAGGCAGGCTCGGTGCGGCGAGCTGCGAGGAGGTGCGCAAAAGCCTCTGGAATACCGACCTGTCTTTTGAATCGAGGCTCGCGCTGGGTCGCACAGATGTGGCCTGGCATGAGTGCGACCTGGCCCGGCAGCTCAACTGGCGAGCGGTCTCAGACGTGATCCTGCACATGCGCCGGTTGTGTGAGGAGGTAGACCAGGATGCAGTGCGCGAGCGCCTGGCCGCCAGGGCGCCAGAGCTGGCCTTGGCGAAAACCGCTTTCTATCAGAGCTTCACTGCCCTGGAACATTTGTCGGCCTTGCCGGTGGAGATGGCCGTGGCGTTGTTCGATATGGGTTTCGTCCGGGGTAACCCGGTAGCCACGGGTGAAGGCCGCCATCCTCAGCTCCAGCAGCTGCTGCGTAATTCGAGTGCGATTCAGAATGAGGCTTCGAGCGCATTATAATGATCAAAATAGCCTTGGAGTGTGCATGATGTGGATCGAACAATCGCGAGATGAGCGCGCTGATGACGTAATGCGGGTCGTCAACCTGATCATGGAGGAGACGCCGGATCGCTTCTGGTTCAGCACCGAGCAGGAAGGCATCGAGGTGCAGCAGCTGCACGTCAAATTGCCCGTGCTTGAAGAAGACCTGCTCTATGACATACGCATCGTTACCGCGCAATTGAAGGCCGCCCGCCTGGCGGCATTTGAGCTGGGTCAGGTGGCGGGTCAGCGCATTGCGGTCACGCCGTCGCTGATCGACTTGATGGGGCTGTTGCGTGAAGAAAGCTTCGAGCTTCGCAACGACCATGACGATGGCATCCTGATCGAAATTGTTGTGGATGCCGAGGGCATCACCCATGAGGTGGTGGATGAGCTGCTCCTGGCGTTTCGCGACAACGGCTACGTCCCGCCCGTCATGCGCGCCATCAACCCGATGGTGATGGCCCAGCGACTGCTCGATGCCCGGACAAACCAACAACTCGACCACTACCCTTTGATTTGACTTTCGCTTTGGAGCTCACGATGACTGCCCGCACCAAAATCAACCTCATCCTGGCCACTGGTAAGAATGGTGAGGTCGGGGATAACGGCACCCTGCCCTGGAAGAATCCGGAAGAGCTGGAGAACTTCAAGAGCGCTACATACAGCCACCCCATTATTTATGGCCGAAACACGTTCATCTCCATGGGGCGCGTGCTTCCAGGGCGGCGCAACATCATCGTCAGCTCCCAGCTCAAGTACATCCCCGGCGCCGAGATTGCCCCTTCGCTCCAGGCGGCCATCGACATGGTACAGGGTGTGCCCGAGGCATTCGTCATTGGCGGCGTCGGGCTGTGGACGGAAGCGCTGCCCATTGCAGACGCGGCGCTGATCAGCGAAATCGACTTCTCCGGTGAAGTGGACACCGTGCTGCCGAAAACCTTTTTCGTCGACCTGCATGCGCTGTACGAAATGAAGGGGTTCAGCGACAAGGGCAGCTTCACGGTCAGCTACTGGCAGCGCACAGGCTCAGATTTCTACGGTGTCGAAGACGTCGCGGTGCCGGCGTAACGTGCGAGAGATCCAGGCGCCTGCAGCGTTCAAACCACGCGGCGCAGCCCATTGTATTCGGCTCAATTCGTGAGCCGAATGTTGTCGCTATTCGGCTCATCAACCGTTGGTACCCGTCATGTCTTCGTCGATCGAACCTGCCCTGGATGACGCCAGCTTTTTCTCCAAAGAACATGGCTGCGACTGGCGAACCCTTCTGCTCTCTGAGATAGCCCGACAACAAGAGGGTGGTCAGGATCAGCCTCGGATTGCCGAAAGCACGTTGCGCGCCTTTTTCTGGCCCGATGGCCTGTCTTACCGGCAATTCAGCGCGCTGATTCTCGACGAGCGATTCGATTGGCTGTCGATTCTGGCGATTGACCATACGGGTCAGAAGGAGCGCTCCATGCTCTCCTACCTGATGAGCCGTATTCAGTTTACCGACCATTTGGCCTATGACCCCGTCATAGGCGAATCGCTGCGCAAGCGCTATAACCCTGACCAGGTGGCATTGATCTTCAGTTCGACAGCCTGCATTCCCTGCATGGTGGGGTCGTTGGGTGGCAGCATTGATGAGCGCAATATCGCGATGGAGCGCATTGCTTGCATCCTGAGTGAAGATCAGCCGGCGCTGGATGCCTGGATCACCTTGATGATCAAGAGCATCAACGACCGTTTTCCTGCATTGGGTGCAAACCTGTCTTTCGGCAAGCGCATAGGCCAGGCATTCCGGACAACAGCTGCGTTCGAAAGCCTCGCTCGACTGGATGAGTCCTGTGCGATGCAGCGAAATGCGTCCCTGCTCACGCTGATGTGCGTTGCCGCGTTCCTGTCGGTGTTCGAGCCCGAGCCAGTCAAGGCATCCTTGGCGAGGTACACCAATGCAACGATGTACCGCCTCGCCGATGGCGAGATCACCGGACTGTTCGACATCAACGGGAACCTGGTGCACCGGGCGTTTGCTCAAGGCCTGTACCTCAATGCCGGGGATGCTCAGCCATTTGCGCGCATCCACCTGAAAACCGATCCGCTGCGCGAGCGTAATGTCGCCTTGTGCGGCGTGCTACTGGCTTGTGCGCCGTACATGAACCGCCAGCCCTACTCCATTCGCGCCTTGCTGGATGTGGCACAGGGGCCAAGCTCTGGCTTTAGCACCTTCAGCAGGAATCATCTCTTTTCCTGGCGGGTGGATTTGATTGACACCATTTTCAAGCACCGCAAAATGGCGCCGCTACGGGCTCGTCTGCTCGATCCGGAATGTGTCTTGGCTTTGTATGGGCGGGAGATGAACCGGGCGTCCTTATCCAGATCGCGTGTCCAAGGCGCCAAGGCGCTGTATGGGCATTTGCCTGCCAAGCTCCGCCAGCAAGTCCATGAGCAGATCGTGCGTCGGTTGTCGCGGCGCATCACCCACAAAGACCTCGAAAGCCGAGGATCGGCCCAGACCTTGCTGGCCCATCTCTCGGCGCCTGAGCAAGCCCGAGCGATGCACACACTGGTGTTGCCGATGCTAGGAGCCGTCATGGCCCGCGTCACTGACCAGCCCAATAATCCTGATGCCGTCAGGCAGCTCGGGGATTGGCAGTTGCTGGAATCGCTTGGCCACTTGCACGCCAGTGGTCTGCTCGACGCCGCCGATTTCGCCCCTCACCTCAAGTCGGCGAAGGGTCTGAATACCCTCGCCAAGGCCCTGTCAATCGCTCCAGTGCGGTTGATTGAGCATGCAACGCCCAGCGTCAGAACCGAATGCCTTGAAGCGGATCTCGGGCTGTAAAGGCCCGATACTCCAATGCAATAATGTCATATAACAAGAATACAGGGGTTACCCCATGCTCGTCGTTTTCAGTGACTCTTCTCGTGAAGAGCTGGCCCAGCACCTGGGTATTGCCACGTGGTATAACGAATTTCGCAACGAAGACCTGGAATACTGCATTCGCCGCGAACGGGCTCAAGAGATCCTGGCGTGCCGGGCATTGCAGATTCCCTATGTGGTGGTGGCGGAGCCATCGTTCCTCGGCGCCGAGGTGGATGAGCCCATCCTGGACACCAACTGCGAGCTGGCGGCGCTGGATCCCTCGACGCCACTGGTGCTGCGCCTGTACGCAGACGCCTCACTGCCCGAGAAGTTGCGTGTATTCCCATTATTGGTCTCCAAGGGTCATGAGAAACAGGTGGAGCAATGGCCGAACCATGTGGTTTCGCCGGAGTTCTTCCTCAAGCGCCAGGTCATTCAGATGAGCCAGGGCCTGTTTTCCGCAAGCTTTCTTTCGGGTGACCTGGTGACGCCGTTGTTTTTGAAAAGTGCCAAGAAGTCGGTGTTGCACCACATCGTGGGGTCTGCACTGGAGCTGAACGGGCTCATCAAGACTGCACAGGTCATCGCCAGGGACTTCCCCTCCCTTGCCGGCCAGGTGAGGAAACTGCCTGCAGACCAGGTGGTAGCACTGCACAAGTACCCGGATTACGACTGTCCTTACCGGGGGCCGGTGAAAGGCCACTTCAAGGTGATTGACCTGAGCGAGGGCGTGATCATCTCGTCGGTCATGAACATCCTGCGCGAGTCTGATCATCGCGGCGAGTACCGGGCATTCATCATCAATGGTGAAGTGTCCAGCCTGTCGGCGTACCGGGATTATGATCACAGTCCGGTGCCTGATGAGGTCGGTCAATTTGCCCAGGTGTTTGCCGAGCAGCACCGGCATGTCGCCCCGGCCTACGTGGCCGACTTCTGCCTGACCGACAAGGGGCCTGCGCTGGTCGAACTCAATGATTTTGCCTACGCCGGGCGCTACGTCGACAACGACCCAGGCCTGCTTTACTGCGATCTGGAGCGCTTTGTCGGGGTTGACCGATCGGCGCTGTGCGATCCGCGTGTCCCGGTGCCGCCGAAGGCTGATACCCTCAGGCCAGAAACTGATGATGTGGTGGTCGACTTCGGTGAGCCCGCCCTGCCCTGGGCGCTTGCTGCAATGGATCGTCCTGAGCCAGACCTCAATCAGGCGTCAGATACCGCCCTGGTGCAACGCTTCAAAAATGCCCTGGTCGACAAGGAGTCGAACAGGGAGGATGATCAACCGGCAGCAGACCATTTCAAGTTGGGCTAACGATGATACACATGGAACTTTCCTTGGAGGCGCTGCTCAAGCAAGCGCGGGGCACTTGCAAGACGCACTTGGCGTCCTACAAGCAGGCCCTGGACAAGGGCACCCAGCCGGCAGTCGACAGGATCTTGCAGGCGGCCCTGGATGACGCCCAGGTGACCTTCAGCAAGGGCCTGGGGATCGACGACCCGAAGGTGTTGGCCCAGTGGGCCAGCGAATGGAGCAACTATGATCTGATGCTTTCGGAGTTCATGCTGTCGGTACCCAATGCCCTCCTGAGGCTTGGGCTGATGCGTGCCTGCATCGACATGACGGACAATGGTGAATTGCTGATGCCGTTTGCCCAAAATTGCATCAAGGAGAACCTGCCCAAAAAACTGGAAGCGCTTTATGAGGCAGGTTACCGCCCTGCCCTGGATGCTTTCGAGATCAAGGATTTCTTGCGGGTGATCAGCGACGTCAGCCAGCTCAGACGTGAACTGTTCCTGCCCTTTGTCGAAGCTGCCATTAAAACCTGCCGCACGACGAAACTGGTCGGCAACGAGTTCCTGATGGCCATGATCGGGCGTTACCTGGGGTGCAGAGGCGGCGCCGGGGCGACGTACCAGGCGTTCAAGCAGGAGGTGTGGCCCACGCTCAAGAGCCTCGATCATCTGCACCTCACCGACGAAAAGATGCCTTCAGTGCTGCAGGCCGCTGTGGCTGAATTCACAACCGTTAAAACCGTAGGCCTACTGAAAGTCATAGCCAGTGATTGCCGCAAAAGTCCGATGTTCCTGTTGGACAAGGCGATCCAGGGTGGTCGTTTCAGCCGAAGCTTCCGCGACACGCATAACCCCTATGAGGTCAATGCGACCGCTCCACATATTCCGGTGGAGATCCTGCCCGCGACACCGTTCTTCACTATGATCAACAACGATTCGATGAATGAAGACTTCATGTGCCACACCTTACCCAGGTTGCTGGAAAGCAAGCAGGCCTATCAGGAGGATTCTGAGTACCTGAAGATCCGGGATCGGGCGACAGATCTGGACATCGTCGATCTGATGCTGGAGACACCGAGCATTGCAGAAAGGGCGGCGATCCTGCACATCATGTGCCTGGACAACGACAAGTTCGATGCCTTGTTTGCGGGGCAACATGGCAAGGCAGCCTTGCTGGTTTTCGAAGACCGCCTGCCCCACTACCTCGAAGCGTCCGGGCGCAGGCCTTACGCGGTCGCGGACTATTTCAGGGACATCAGCGAGTTCAGTGTGCAGGATATCCATGCCGACGAAGCTTACCTGGACAGCGCGAAGCGCTTGACCGCCGACTTCACCCAGGCAACCATTGACTACAGCCTTCACCTGGTTGAGCACGCCAGTTGTTTTGACAAGGCCAAGCTGTACCTGGAAAGCCTGAAAGAGGTGGACGAGCAATATGCCCTGCGGCTCTGCGAGAAATTGGCCATAAATCCCGTGTGCCCTGAAAAGGATCCTCGAAAACTGATGCGCACCATCAGCTGGGAGAATGAGAGCATCATGGCCGATGCCCTGTCCGAGGATCTTGGGCTATGACCTTTGGGCAATTCACCGCATTGGAAAATCCCGCCTACGACAGCTTGTTCAAGGAAGAGAGGCTGGCGATGAATACATCGGGGCCAAGTGTTGCAAGGGCCTACGTTTCAGCGCCCGCGAGCTGGCCTTTCTTCTATGCGCTGCGTCACGGCAAAGGGTTGGTTGACGTTTGTAACCGGCAGGCGTTTGAGAACGTAATTGGGCGACTCAACCTGACGGAGCCTGAGCTTTGCAAGCAAATCTTGACCGAGCAAATCCCCAACGTAGGGCTCAAGACCACCCTGCGTGTCGCGGCGGAAAACAACGTTGGTTTGGATTTTGAGCAGGTTTTCAAGCAACTGCCTGCCTGGACAGCGCGGCTTCGCCGCATGGACAGTGGGCCAGATCCTGACCGCAGTCGCATACTGGAGCTGGAGCGCTCGTATGGCCTGAAGGTAGGCCCTAGTCGCTATGTCACCTTGATGATGGAGCTTGCACTGGGGGCGAATACACCGACCCAAAAGGCTGCGCTGAAGCGTTACTTTGCCCAAGTCCCTTTGCTGCCTGCCGACGTGCTGGCGCTGCGGCTGCATAAAAACTATCGTCCCACTCTCGAAAAAACCTGGTCATTATCAACGACCGGGTCACAGGAGACCGATGCGCCGAATCAATTGATCGCGATGGTCATGAAAGACGTCCTGGACTTTGAGAAATTCGAATCCGCTGACCTGGAGGCGTTGGTCAAATGCCCTCAACTGATCCAGTTGCTGGGCTTCGAGCAAGTCGATTCGTTTGATCCAAAGGAATGTCTGGCGTGGTACGTCCATCCCTTTGTGAATAGCAATTTTGCAAGGCGCATTGCCTTCGAACTCGCGCTGTTGGCCCACCTGGGCAACCTTAGTGCAAAGGAGCGTGATCAATTCTGCAGCGGCCTGGCACACGGCTTGCTGAAGTTTTTGGTCAAGCCGCCAGGTGCCGAAGAGATGAGCCCCTTTATGCAAGAAGTCATGGCTGACACCTGGGACAGCGACTTCAATATAGAAGCGTGTCGCTCAGTGGTTCGGTGCATTGCCCAAGCCGCTCTCGAAGGGTCGCCTGCCGGCCTCAACGAGCTGGCGAATGCGGTCAATACTCCTGAAGAGCTCCAAAGCTATGACCGCAAAGCATTCATGCGGGTGCTGAAACTTGGACTCTTCGATGTTGGTGGTACTGCAGCAGGGACAGATTTGCTCGGTGCAGCGAGCTCTGGCTATTTTGAGCGCCTAAAGGAACATGGTCTGCAAGAGGTCTTCCGCGATGACCTGAGGCCGGGGGAAGGCGCTCGATGGAGCTCTCTGCGCCTCGATATGTCAGCAAAGCCCAAGTCGCTGGCCAAGCCCCTGGGCGACATAGTCTGCGGTATCATTTGCGCTCGATTCCGCAGTGGCAACAACATGACCGCAGAGGTGCTTCAGGAGATGGTCGATCTGGACGTGCTGACCCCAAAGCACATTCTGCGGATTTCGAGTGACGATTTGGCGGCAAAATCCTTGCTCAGAGTCACTCTCCCGCAAAAGCTCCTCGAAGCCTCGGAGTCTCTGATGGCCCGAAAGCTCGAAACCGACTTATCACTGTGAGCAGAAAACCGACATGATGGAAGCACGTCCCTACTATGACCACCTGTTCACTGAGCCAATGGTGGAGCACATCATTGCAAGACCTCGGTTCAATTCTGAGCCTTGGATTATCGAGGGACTGCGAGAGC
>Ga0247821_10001578_pt1 | contig 12718 bp, 9 predicted proteins | sample 13C_Glycerol_Day_FD_192481 | JGI IMG/M metagenome (GOLD analysis project Ga0247821, IMG submission 192481) | Soil microbial communities from agricultural site in Penn Yan, New York, United States - 13C_Glycerol_Day14 | ecosystem: Environmental > Terrestrial > Soil > Agricultural land | place... | reverse complement strand
GGCCGGGTCGGGTTCGAGTTTGCGGCGGAGCTGGCCCATGTAGAAGCGGAGGTTGCCGCCGGCGGTCTCGTAGCCGGGGCCCCAGACTTCGGTGAGGAGCTGGCGCTGGGACATCAGCTTGCCGGGGTTGCGAACCAGGACTTCGAGCAGGTGCCACTCGGTCGGGGTGAGGCGGATGTCGTCGCCGTTCTCGAGCGTGACCCGCTTCGCGGCCAGATCGACGACGGCGCCGCCGACCGTGACGACCGGCTGGTCCTGGGCGACGTTGCTGCGGCGGAGTACGGCCCGCATCCGGGCCAGCAGCTCGTCGATCCCGAACGGCTTCGTCACGTAGTCGTCCGCGCCGGCGTCCAGCGCCTCGACCTTGTCGGTCTGGTCGGTCCGCCCGGACAGCACCAGGATCGGCGCGTCGGTCCAGCCGCGCAGCCCGCGGATCACGTCGACGCCGTCGAAGTCCGGCAGCCCGAGGTCGAGGATCACCAGCTCCGGCGGATGCTGCGCGGCAACCTTCAGCGCCGACGTACCGGTGCCGGCCAGGTGCACTTCGTACCCGCGTGCCTTCAGGTTGATCTGCAACGCCCGCACGATCTGCGGCTCGTCGTCAACCACCAATACCCGAGTCACCTTGCTCCGATCGTTCACGGCTGCCGGGGACCGGCACGTCAGCTGGGGCAGTCGGGATGGCGACCACCATGGTCAGTCCACCACCCGGGGTGTCCTCGGGCTGCAAGGTGCCGTGCATCGCCTCGGCGAGTCCCCGGGCGAGCGCCAGACCGAGTCCGACGCCGACCGTGTTGTCGGTGTCGCCGAGTCGCTGGAACGGCGCGAACACCCGGTCCCGGTCCGCCCGCGGGATGCCGGGTCCGCGGTCGACCACCCGGACCTCGACGGTGTCGCCGAGCGCGCTCCCCGTGATCAGCGGCGTCCGGCCGGGCGGCGAGTAGCGGATCGCGTTCGCCAGCAGGTTCGCCACTACGCGCTCGAGCAGCGCCGGGTCCGCCTCGACCAGCGGCAGCGTGTCGGGGACGTCGACGGTCACCTGGTCCGCGTCGTCGCCCAGCTCGGACAGTACGCCGGGGAGGATCTCGTCGAGCGCCATCGGCCGGGTGAAGACCGGGAGTACGCCGGCCTGCAGCCGGCTCAGGTCGAGCAGGTTGTCGACCAGCCGCGACAACCGGTCGAGCGACTCGTCCGCGGTCTCCAGCAGCTCCGCGCGCTCCGACTCGCTCCACTCGACGTCGTCGCTGCGCAGCGAAGTCACCGACGCCTTCGCCGACGCCAACGGGGATCGCAAGTCGTGGCCGACGGCCCGCAGCAGCGCCGTACGCAGCTTGTCGGCCTCGGCCAGCGGCTTCGCCTCGGCGGCCGCCTCACTCAACCGGGCCCGATCGACGAGGGCCGCCGCGTGCGCCGCGAACGCCCCGACCAGCCGCCGCTCGTCCGCCTCCAACTGGTGGCCCTGCAGCACCAGCACCAGGTCGTCGCGGGCCGGGATCTCCGCGTCGGCCTCCTCCGGCCGGGTGCACGTGAGGGTCCCGGCAGAGGCCAAAGGTCGCCAGACTTCGGTCAGCTCGTCGTCGTCCACGCGCTCCATCAGGCACGCCCCGGTCATCCCGAACGCCTCCCGGACCCGCTCCAACAGGGCCGGCAGCGCGGTCTCGCCGCGCAGTACCGAGCCGGCCAGAGTCGCCAGCGTCTCCGACTCCGCGGCCGCCCGGGCCGCCTGCCTGGTACGGCGGGCAGCGCGGTCGACGACCGAGCTGACCATCGCGGCGACCATCACGAAGATCGCCAGCGCGAGGGCGTTGTTCACCTCGGCGATCGTGAACGTCCGGGTCGGCGGCGTGAAGAAGTAGTTGAGGACCAGCGAACCGCCGATCGCGGTGACCATCGCCGGCCACATGCCACCGACCAGCGCGACCACGACCACCGCGAACAGGAAGGCCAGCACGTTGCTCGTCAGGTTCAGCGTGTCGCCGCCGAGGCCGAGCAACAGCGCGAGCAGCGGCGGCAGGACGACGGACAGGACGAAGCCCTGGATCTTGCGGCGCCGGGAGAGCGCGCCGCGCTGCCGCGGCAGCCGGCCGCGGCCCATCTGCGAATGGGTGACGATATGGACGTCGATGTCGCCGGAATCGCGGATCGTGGTGGCGCCGATCCCCGGGCCGGTGAACAGCGAACCCAGCCGGGACCGGCGACTGCCGCCGAGCACCAGCTGGGTGGCGTTCTCCGCCCGCGCGAAGGTGAGCAGCGCCGCCGGGATGTCGTCGCCGACCACCTGGTGGTAGGTCCCGCCGATCTTCTCGACGAGATTGCGCTGCTCGGCGAGCTTGGTCGGGTTCGCGCCGGTCAGGCCGTCGGAGCGCGCGACGTGCACCGCGAGGACGTCGCCGCCGGCGGACCGGGCGGCGATCCGGGCGGCGCGCCGGATCAGCGTCTCGCCCTCGGGTCCACCGGTCAGCGCGACCACGACCCGCTCCCGGGTGTCCCAGGTCGAGTCGATGTCGTGCTGGGCACGGTACTGCTGCAAACCGGCGTCCACCCGATCGGCGAGCCAAAGCAGCGCCAGCTCCCGCAGAGCGGACAGGTTGCCGACCCGGAAGTAGTTGCCCAGGGCAGCGTCCACCTTGTCGGCGGCATAGATGTTGCCGTGCGCCATCCGCCGGCGCAGCGCCTCCGGGGTCATGTCGACTAGCTCGATCTGGTCCGCGGCCCGCACCACCCGGTCCGGAACGGTCTCCTGCTGCGGTACGCCGGTGATCTTCTCGACCACGTCGTTGATCGACTCGAGGTGCTGGATGTTCAGCGTCGAGATCACGTCGATCCCGGCGTTCAGCAGCTCCTCGATGTCCTGCCAGCGCTTCTCGTTGCGGCTGCCCGGCACGTTGGTGTGCGCCATCTCGTCGATCAGCGCCACCTCCGGCCGCCGGGCCAGCACCGCGTCGAGGTCCATCTCGGTGAAGCTGGCGCCGCGGTGGTCCAGGATCCGCCGCGGGACCGTCTCCATACTGCCGAGCATCTCTTCGGTGTACCTGCGGCCGTGGGTCTCGACCAGGCCGACCACGACGTCGGTGCCCCGGGCATGCCGGCGACGGCCCTCGCCCAGCATCTTGTAGGTCTTCCCAACGCCGGGCGCGGCCCCCAGATAGATCCGCAGATGCCCGCGGCCGCTCCTGCTCATACGTCCATGCTCTCAGAGTGTCGCGAGCGCGCTGTTGAGCTTCACCACGTTGACGCGCGGCTCACCCAGGAAACCGAGCGTGCGACCCTCCGTGCTTGCCTTCACCAGCTTCTGGACCTCCTCGACGCTCAGCCCGCGTTCCCGGGCGACCCGGTTGACCTGCAGGGCGGCGTACGCCGGGCTGATGTCCGGGTCGAGCCCGCTGCCGCTGGCCGTGACCGCGTCCGGCGGGACCTGGGACGGGGCGACGCCCTCCAGCGCCGCGACCGCCTTGCGCCGCTCGTCGACCGCGGCGACCAGGTCCGCGTTGTTCGGGCCGAGGTTCGACCCGCCGCTGGCGGCCGCGTCGTAGTCGCTCGCGGACGGGCGGGTCTGGAACCACTTCGGGTCGGCGACCATGATCGGCTGCCCGTCGGCGTCCTTCTTCCCGCTGTCCATCGTGTACGCCTGGCCGATCAGGTCCGAGCCGGCGGCCTTGCCGTCGACCTTGACGATCGAGCCGTTCGCGTTCCCGTGGAACAGCACCTGGGAGACGCCGGTCATCACCAGCGGGTACAGGATGCCGAGCACCACGGTGAAGAACAGGAGCACCCGGGCCGCCACCCCGAACTGGCGGAAACTGCTTGTCATCGACAACTACCTTTCAGCGGAGACCGGGGATCAGCGAGATCACCAGGTCGAGGAGCTTGATCCCGACGAACGGGCTGATCAGGCCGCCGACGCCGTACACCAGCAGGTTGCGGCGCAGCATCGCCGACGCCGACGACGGCCGGTACCGGACGCCGCGCAGCGCCAGCGGCACCAGCAGCACGATGATGAGGGCGTTGAACACGATCGCCGACACGATCGCCGACTGCGGCGAGTGCAGGCCCATGATGTTCAGCTTGTCCAGCCCGGGGTACGCCGCCGCGAAGAGCGCCGGCAGGATCGCGAAGTACTTCGCCACGTCGTTCGCGATCGAGAACGTGGTCAGCGAGCCCCGGGTGATCAGCAACTGCTTGCCGATCTCGACGATCTCGATCAGCTTGGTCGGGTTCGAGTCGAGGTCGACCATGTTGCCGGCCTCCTTGGCGGCCGACGTCCCGGAGTTCATCGCCACGCCGACATCGGCCTGCGCCAGCGCCGGGGCGTCGTTCGTGCCGTCGCCGGTCATCGCGACCAGGCGACCGCCCTCCTGCTCCTTCTTGATCAGCGCCATCTTGTCCTCGGGCGTCGCCTCGGCCAGGAAGTCGTCGACCCCGGCCTCGTCGGCGATCGCCTTCGCGGTCAGCGCGTTGTCGCCGGTGATCATCACGGTCCGGATGCCCATCCGGCGCATCTCGTCGAACCGCTCCCGCATCCCTTCCTTGACGACGTCCTTCAGGTGGATGACGCCCAGCGCGCGCGCTGTCCCGTCGATGCTCTCGGCAACGACCAGTGGTGTGCCGCCGGAGGCCGAGATGCCGTCGACGATCTCGCCGAGCAGCGGATCCGTCGTACCGCCGTGCTGGCCGATCCAGTTGTTCACCGCGCCCGCGGCGCCCTTGCGGACCTGCCGGCCGTCGACGTCCACGCCGCTCATCCGGGTCTGCGCGGTGAACTCCACGAAGGTTGCGTGCGGCAACTCTCCGGTGTGCCGTTCGCGCAACCCGTAGCCCGTTTTCGCGAGTACGACGATCGACCGGCCCTCCGGCGTCTCGTCGGCGAGGCTGGACAGTTGCGCCGCGTCGGCCAGCTCGGTGTCGGACACGCCGTCCACCGGGATGAACTCGGCCGCCTGCCGGTTGCCCAGCGTGATGGTGCCGGTCTTGTCCAGCAGGAGGGTGTTCACGTCCCCCGCCGCCTCGACCGCACGGCCGGACATCGCCAGCACGTTGCGCTGCACCAACCGGTCCATACCCGCGATACCGATCGCGGACAGCAGCGCGCCGATCGTGGTCGGGATCAGGCAGACCAGCAAGGCCACCAGGATCACCAGGCTCAGGTTCGTGTGCGCGTAGTTCGCGAAGGTCGGCAGCGTCACGGTCGCGATCAGGAAGACGATCGTCAGGCTGGCCAGCAGGATGTTCAGCGCGATCTCGTTCGGCGTCTTCTGCCGCGACGCGCCCTCGACGAGCGCGATCATCCGGTCGATGAAGCTCTCACCGGGCCGGGTCGTGATCTTCACAACGATCCGGTCCGAGAGCACCTTCGTACCGCCGGTGACCGCGCTCCGGTCGCCGCCGGACTCACGGATGACGGGCGCCGACTCGCCGGTGATCGCCGATTCGTCGACCGACGCGACACCCTCGACGACGTCACCGTCGCCGGGGATGATCTGGCCGGCCTCGACCACGACCAGGTCGCCGAGCCCCAGCTGGGTGGCCGGTACCTGTTCCTCACCGCCGTCCGCGGTCAGGCGGCGCGCGGTGGTCTCGGTCTTGGCCCGGCGCAGCGTCTCGGCCTGGGCCTTGCCCCGGCCTTCCGCGACCGCCTCCGCGAGGTTCGCGAAGATCACGGTCAGCCAGAGCCAGACCACGATCCACCAGACGAACACGCTGGAGTCGGTGACGGCGAAGATCGTCGACGCGACCGCGCCGACCTCGACCACGAACATCACCGGGTTCCGCACCATCACCCGCGGGTCGAGCTTGCGCAGCGCGTCCGGCAGCGAGGTGAGCAGCATCTTCGGGTCGAACAGGCCTGAAGCTGCCTTTTTCGGGGTCGCCGCCGGTTTCGAGACGGGCGGCGTCGTCAGCGTGGTCACAGTCCCTCCGCGAGGGGTCCAAGAGTCAATGCGGGGAAGTAGGTCAGGCCGGTCACGATCACGACGACACCGACGAGCATCGTCACGAACAGGGCCTTGTGGGTGGGCAGCGTGCCCTGGGTCACCGGCACCGGCTGTTGCTGGGCGAGCGACCCTGCCAGGGCCAGCGCCAGCACGATCGGTACGAACCGGCCGAGGAGCATCACCAGGCCGAGCGCGGTGTTGTAGAACGGGATGTTCCCGCTCAGCCCGGCGAACGCGCTGCCGTTGTTGTTACCGGCCGACGTGAACGCGTACAGCACCTCGGAGAACCCGTGCGGGCTGCCGGTGTTGAGGATCGAGGCCCGCGCCACCGCGAGTCCCATCGCGAGCGAGGCGCCGACGAGGACGACGGTCGGCGTCGCCAGGATGTACATCGAGACCAGCTTCATCTCGCGGGCGGTGATCTTCTTCTTCAGGTACTCCGGTGTGCGCCCGACCATCAGGCCCGCGACGAACACGGTGAGGATCGCCAGGATCAGCATCCCGTACAACCCGGTGCCGGTGCCGCCGGGCGACACCTCGCCGAGCATCATGTGGAACAGCGCCGTGCCGCCGCCGAGGGGCGTGAACGAGTCGTGCATCGAGTTCACCGCGCCGGTCGACGTACCGGTCGTCGAGGTCGCGAACAGCGCCGACGCCCACTCGCCGAACCGGGTCTCCTTGCCCTCCATCGCGGCGCCGGCGGCCTGGGTCGCCGTACCGGCTCCCTGGGTCTCGAAGAACGTCGCGGAGAAGGTGAAGGCGGCCCAGAGCGTGCCCATCACGCCGAGGATCGCGTACCCCTGCCGCTTGTCCTTGACCATCAGGCCGAAGGTCCGGGTGATGCACACCGGGATGACCAGCAGCAGGAAGATCTCGAACAGGTTCGACAGCGGGTTCGGGTTCTCGAACGGGTGCGCGGAGTTGGCGTTGTAGAAGCCGCCGCCGTTCGTGCCGAGCTCCTTGATGACCTCCTGGCTCGCGACCGGTCCACCCGGGAGGTGCTGGGTCTGGCCGACCACCGAGGTGACTTCATGCCCGCCGGAGAAGTTCTGGACGACACCCGTCGCGACCAGTACAACCGTGCCGATGACCGCGATCGGGAGCAGGATCCGCAGCGTGGTCCGGGTCAGGTCGACCCAGAAGTTGCCGAGCCGGTCGGTCTTCGCGCGGGCGAACCCGCGGATCAGCGCGACCGCGACGACCATGCCGACGGCTGCCGACAGGAAGTTCTGGACGGCGAGACCGGCGAACTGGACCAGGTGGCCCATGACCGCCTCGGGCACGTAGTTCTGCCAGTTGGTGTTCGAGACGAAGGACGCGGCGGTGTTGAACGCCAGGCCGGACTCGACGTTCGGCAGCCCGAGCGACAGCGGCAGCCAGTGCTGCAGACGCTGGAGCAGGTACAGCAGGACGACGCTGACCGCGGAGAACGCGAGCAGCGACCGGGCGTAGACCGCCCACGTCTGGTCTGCCTTCGAGTCGACGCCGAACAGCTTGTACGTCGCCCGCTCCACCCGCAGGTCCTTGTCGGAGGTGTAGACGCGAGCCATGTACCCGCCCAGCGGCCGGTAGACGGCCGCCAGGCACAGGATCAGGAGGCCGACCTGCAACAGGCCGGCCGCGGTGTCGGACATCAGAACCTCTCGGGGAAGATCAGGGCGGCGATCAGATAGAGGACCAGAGCAGCGGCCACGACCAGGCCGGCAATGTTCTCGGCGCTCACAATTTCTCCACTCCGCGCAGCGCGGACCAGACGGCCGCGAACACGACGACGATGAGTGCGAGGTAGACGACGTCACCCATGACGGCGACACCTCACGACGAATGTGCTCATGGGTTCAACTGGACACCGCTAGCTGCCCGGTCAGGAGGGTTCTCGCAGGGCTCTCACACCCGCTGACACAGCTCTCACAGGCTTCTCACATACTTACGCCTGGCATTCCCACCGACAGACAAGGGAAGAACACACACGTGACTGAACTGGACACGCCCGCCACCGCCGAGCAGTTCTTCTCCGCGGAGACCCGGACCGCGCTCGCCGAGGCGAGCCGCAAGCTCGCCGAGCGGCTCCAGGCACACACCGACGCCCTGCTCGCGATGACGGGCGACGAGGACCACACCACGCTGTTCGAGCACAACGCCGCGCTCGAAGGCGTGGTCGAGGACTGGAACGACGCGGTCTTCGAGCACACCGGTACGGCGCCGCTGCTGCTGGACGACGCGGTCGACGACGAGGACGAGGAGGTCGAGCAGGACCAGGTGATCAGCGTCGTCTCGCGGTTCGACCTGCGCGTGGTCGACCTGGACGCGCTGCTGGAGGCCGGTCGCGCCGCGCAGGAGCGGCACCCGGCCGAGCTGGACGAGTCCGGCGACCGGGAGCCGGTCGACTCCGCCGAGCAGGCGATCTACGAGATCAGCCGTGAGGTCGGCGAGGCCTGGTTCGAGCTGCCCGGTATCGAGATGGTCGCCGGCGCCCGGGCGTACGTCGTACCCGAGCAGCCGTTCGAGCCGCTCGACGCGGACGCCGAGGACGTCGTCACCGAGCTGATCGCCCCGAACGGCGTGGCCACCCACGCCGAGACCTGGGCCTAGACCAGTAACTCCCCGTCGAGCACGGTGATCGCCCGGCCCTTCAGGTAGACGCGGTCGCCCGACGGCACCACCTGGACGACACCGCCTCGGGCGGACGCCTGGTAGCCCACCAGTTCGTCCCGCCCGAGGCGCTCGGCCCAGTACGGCGCCAGGCTCGTGTGTGCACTCCCCGTCACCGGGTCCTCCGGGATCCCGCTCGCGGGCGCGAAGAAGCGCGACACGAAGTCGTACTCCGTCCCCTGCGCGGTCACGATCAGTCCCCGCAGGTTCCCGCGCTGGGTGATCCCGGCGATCGCGTCGTAGTCGGGCACGACCGCGAGCACCGTCGCCTCGTCCTGGACGACGACCAGCAGGTCACGGAGCTCGCCGGTGACGTAGACCTGCTGCGGCTCGACCGCGAGCGCGGCGGCCAGCCCGTCCGGCACCGGCTCCTCGATCGGCCGGTTCACCGGGAAGTCCAGCGTGATCCCGTCGTCGGCGACGTCCGCGACCAGGACCCCGCTCAGCGTCGCGAACGAGGTCTTCCCGGACACCTTCCCGTCCGCGGCCAGCACGTGGGCGGTCGCCAACGTCGCGTGCCCGCAGAGCACCACTTCCTTGGTCGGCGTGAACCAGCGCAGGTCCCACTCCGCCTCGGCGCCCGCCGGCGGCCGGACGAACGCGGTCTCCGCGTGCTTCATCTCGGCGGCCACGGACCGCATCCAGCCCTCGTCGGGCCAGTCCCCGGCCTCGAGCACACAGACCCCGGCCGGGTTCCCGGTGAAGGGCCGGTCGGCGAACGCATCAACCACGCGGATCCTCATACCCCCGACGCTAACGATTCCGGCGGTATCCGTTCCATAACCACTTTTTGGTCGAGTGGCCTTGAACCGCATCGCCGATCCAGGCGTATCGAAGGGTGTCCCGCACATACCTATCGAGGGGGAAGTGTCATGTCACTGCGCTCGAAAGGCCGGCCACTCGCGGCCGCGACGGCGCTGGTCAGCGGTCTTGCGCTGATCGCCCCGGCCACGGCCGACGCACACCGGTCCCATTCACCACTCGTCGTACAGCAGGTGAACCTGGTCTCCGACCAGGCCGGCAAAGCCGCACTCCAGGACGCCGACCTCGTCAACCCGTGGGGTCTGTCGCTCGGCGCGACCACCCCGCTGTGGTCGTCGAACAACGGTACGTCGTCATCCACGCTCTACTCGTCCGCACCGGGTTCCAACACCGCGACCAAGGTGCCCACCGTCCGGGTGACCATGCCGGCGCCGACCGGGCAGGTGTCCAACCCGGGCACCGGCTTCGTACTCAGCAACGGCACCACCAGCGCGCCGGCGCGGTTCATCTTCGCCACCGAAACCGGTCAGATCGCCGCCTGGAGCCCCCAGGTCGACGCGTTGATCGGCCCGGCCGAGATCAAAGCCACGACGCCCGGGGCGGTCTACAAGGGGCTGGCGCTCGCGACAACCAGATCAGGGGACCGGTTGTACGCCGCCAACTTCGCGCAGAAGCGGATCGACGTGTTCGACAGCTCGTTCCACCCGGTGAGGCTGCCGCGCTGGGCGTTCCGCGACGTCCGACTGCCCCGGGGGTACGCACCCTTCAACGTGCAAACGCTGAACGGGCGGATCTTCGTCACCTACGCGCTGCTCGACCCCAAGACGAACGACGAGATCGCCGGGCCCGGCCGCGGGTTCGTCGACGTCTACACGGTCGGCGGCAGGCTGATCACCCGCGTCGCGTCCCGCGGCACACTGAACGCCCCGTGGGGTCTCGCGCTGGCCCCCGCCGCGTGGGGTCTGCCGGTCGGCACGCTGTTCGTCGGCAACTTCGGCGACGGGCACATCAGCGTGTTCCGCCCGTCGTACGGCCGTTATCACTTCGCCGGCCAACTGCGCGGTAGCAACGGCAAGACGCTGGCGATCGACGGCCTCTGGGCTCTCCTTCAGGGCACCGCCACGACCGGGGGCACCGACGTCCTGTGGTTCTCCGCGGGCCCCGACGACGAGTCCCACGGCCTCCTCGGTCAACTCAGGCGTTGAGAGATTTCTCGAACCAGTGGTGGGCGTAAGGCTCGGCGTTGAAGGCCGGAACCTCCTGGTAACCAGCTGACCGGTAGAGCGCGATGGCTTCGGTCAGGTTCTGGTTGGTCTCCAGACGTACGGCGGGTGCGCGGTGCGCAGCCGCCGTACGTTCGAGCTCGGCCAGCAGGCGGCGGCCGAGTCCGAGGCCTCGTGCGTCCGGCGAGACCCACATGCGCTTGATCTCGGCCGGTTCGTCGCTGTGCAGCTTGAGCGCACCGCAGCCGACCGGCTCCCCGTGAAGTGTGGCCAGCAGCAACAAACCGGCGGGCGGTGTGAGCTCGGCGTTGTCCGCCGAGATGCTGCGCGCCGGGTCGAAGCCGGCGTCGAAGCGTCGCCCGAGCTCGGCGAAGTACTCCGCCAAGCAGTACTGCGCCGCCGGCAGCCGCGGGTCCACCAGTTCGACCCGCACCATCGACGCCGTGAGCAGCCGCGTGACGTCGTCCATCGCCGCGATCAACCGCTCCCGCTGGCCCTTGCTCAGGGGCTCCAGAATCGCGGCGGCGAGCTCGTCGGAGCGTGCGTCCAGCACCCGCCGCTCGGCGAGGCCGTCGGAGGTCAACCGCGCCATCCGGACCCGCCCATCCGCCGCGCCGGGCTCGACCCGGACCAGTCCGGCGCGTTCGAGCGACCGCAGCAACCGGCTCACGTACCCGGAGTCGAGATCGAGCCGGGCGCGCAACGAACGCACGTCACACCCGTCCGGCCCGATCTCCCACAGCAACCGGTCCTCCCCGAGCGGCCGGCCGCGCGCGAGGTAGTCCTCCTGCAAGGCCCCGACCCGCTGCGTCACCAACCGGTTGAACCGCCGTACCTCCGTCACGCCCATTCTCTGACTTTAGTCAGGTATTTCTTCGGGCGACAGCTCGGATCGCCCGGACGCGGCCGTCGGTCAGTGCGGCGGTCAGGTTCTCGAGCCGCTTTCGGAAGTCGGGAACGAACGCCTGCAGACCGAGCGGGGCCGGCGGGAGCGACTGGATCGTTTGCATCAGGGGTGCGATCGTCTCGGTCAGGTCCGCCCAGTGCTCGACGGTGAGTCCCGCGGTTTCGAGGACCTTGCGCAGCTCGTCCGGTGCGGCGAGGTGGGAGTGCTCGACTCCGTCGGCCCACGGCATCGGGTAGTCGATCTCGCGCCCGTCGCCGGCCGTGATGTCCCACAGCGCCAGTCGACCGCCGACCCGCAGGACGCGCCGCGCTTCGTCGTAGAGACGACGCTTGTCGGCCACGTTCATCTGGACGTGCTGACTGAACACGACGTCGAACTTCGAGTCGTCATACGGCAGCGCGGTCACGTCTGCCTGTCGTACGTCGATCCTGTCGTCGAGGCCGACCAGGCGGTTGAGCCATGCGGCGATCTCGCAGTACTCGTCCGACAGGTCGACGGCCGTCACGGCACAGCCGAAGCTCGACGCGACGTATCGCGCCGTGCCGCCGATGCCGGCACCCGCATCCAGCACCGCGCTGGTCTCGGTGATGCCGATCAGCTCGGCCAGTTGGACGGTCGCGAGCCGTCCGCCGGTGTGGTAGTCCTCCAGCAGCGCGAGATCCTCGGCGCGCAAGCCGTCCAGATCTTTGCCTGCGGCAACCAGCGCCTGCTCGATGCCTCGCCGGGCCGCGCCCGTCCGGTACGGAATCATGGTCTCTCCCTTTGTGGACACTGTCCACATTAGCTCGACTTAGTGGACAGTGTCCACATTGTTATCCTGAGCCGGTGAACGACCCCGAAGCAGCACTCCCGCGACGACGGCGCCCACGCGGCGACGTCCGCGCCGGCCTGGTCGCCGCCGGTCTCGAGCTCGCGCGGACCGGGGGTCCGGACGCCGTGGTACTGCGGGAGGCGACGCGGATCGTCGGCGTCGTACCGAACGCGGCGTACCGGCATTTCGCCGATCGGGACGAGCTGCTCGCCGAGGTGTGCGCCGCGGCGATGAACGCGCTTGCCGAGCGGATGACCGCGGGAATCGGCCGGGTCCGAGGCGGGGCCGGCGCGGCGCAACGCCGGCTGGCCGCGATCGGGACGGCGTACCTCGAGTTCGCTCGCGAGGAGCCCGGCCTGTTCGCGACGGCGTTCGCGGTCCCACAGGAGCATGGCTACGACGAGCGGAACGGGACTCCACTGGGCCTGCTCCG
>Ga0247821_10001576_pt1 | contig 12736 bp, 14 predicted proteins | sample 13C_Glycerol_Day_FD_192481 | JGI IMG/M metagenome (GOLD analysis project Ga0247821, IMG submission 192481) | Soil microbial communities from agricultural site in Penn Yan, New York, United States - 13C_Glycerol_Day14 | ecosystem: Environmental > Terrestrial > Soil > Agricultural land | place... | reverse complement strand
CCCCGGGCTCGGTGCTGCCACCGGAGGGGCGTTCGGCGGGCTGCCGACTCCTGCGGGGTTGCTTGCCGCTCTCGGTCGCGTGCCGGGGCGCACGCTCGGTGCCGCTGCGCAGCGAGCCGGCGCCGCCGGGCACCTGCTGGCGGAACTGGCCGGACTCCCCGCCGCCGGACTCAAAGGGCTGCTGGAGTCGACGGTGCCGTTCCAGGCGCCGCGGACGATTTTCAACCAGCCGATCACCGGCGCGCGCCGGTTCGCGGCGCAGTCGTGGCCGATCGAGCGGCTGGAGAAGGTCCGGGCGATCACCGGCGCGACGCTCAACGACGTCCTGCTGGCGATGTGTTCCGGGGCCCTGCGCAACTATCTGCTCGAGCAGAACGCCCTGCCGGACAAGGGGCTGACGGCGATGGTGCCGGTCTCCCTGCGGACCAAGGACGACGCCCCCGGCGGCGGCAACTCGCTCGCCACCCTGATCGCCGACCTCGCCACCGACGAGGCCGTCCCCGAGCGCCGGATCCACCGGATCATGGCGTCGACCGCGCACGCCAAGCGCGTCCTGTCCGGCCTCAGCCCGCTGCAGAACCTGATCGTCGGCGCGCTGGGCTTCGGCGTCGCCGGTCCTGCCGCGATCCTTCCCGGAGTGGCCGGCCGCACGACGCCGCCGTACAACGTGGTCATCTCGAACGTGCCGGGCCCCGCCGACAGCCCGCTCTACTGGAACGGCTCACGCCTGCTCGGGATGTATCCCGCGAGCATCGTCCTGAACGGCCAGGCGCTGAACATCAGCGTCACCAGCTACGCGCACGAGCTGCACTTCGGCCTGGTCGGCTGCCGCCGCACCGTCCCGCACCTGCAGCGCCTGCTCGGCCACCTGGAGACCTCCCTGGACGACCTGGAACAGCTCCACTGACTCAGATGCGGACCGGGCCGTTCGGCGTGCTGAAGGTGGCCGCGACCAGGCCGGGCTGACCGTTCGGGCCGGCCCAGGTGACGTCGAGGTCGTCGAGCAGATGGTCGGCGGGGTGACCGATCCAGTCGGTGACCCGGGACGGGTCGCCGGCGATCTCCAGGCCGGTGAGCTCGAGGTCCTTGCCGCCGATCGACGGGTGCTCGGCGAGGTCGTCCCAGTGGATGAAGAACGGCAGCTGCGGGTCCGCGATCAGGCCCTTCACGCCGATCTGCCGCCAGGTCAGGTTCACCCCGTCCGGCCGGTGCCGGTTGCCGGGCACCGCCTGCCGCCCGAGGCGCTTCTCCATCGCCGCCATGTCGCGGACCGCGACCACCCAGCCCAGCCAGCCGCCGCCGAGCTCCTTGCGGGCGCGGACCGCCTGGCCGAACGGCGCCTTGTCCGACGCCGGGTGGTCGAGCACGTCGACCACCTCGATGTACCGGTCGTTCTCCAGCGGCAGGATGTGGTTGACGGTGCCGAACCGCGGGTGCACCCCGCCGTCCAGGAACTCGGCGCCGAGCAGCGCGGACAGCCGCTCGAGCGTGGCCGCACAGCCATCGGGTCCGCACGCGTACGACAGATGATCCAGACGCATGTCAGTCATTGTTACGTCTCGCACCGACAGCCGACACACCCAGGGTGTGTCGGCGCTATTTCGAGGCGGGGTGCGGCAGCAACGGCCGCGCGGCCTCCAGGCGCTGCCGGCACAGGTCGGCGAGGACGTCGTACGCCTTCACGCCCATCAGCGTCTGCAGCTCCACCTTGCTGGACTCGAACACCGGCTCGACGGCGATGTGCGCCTCGGTGTTACCGGTGCAGTACCAGTCCAGGTCGTGCCCACCCGGACCCCAGCCGCGGCGGTCGTACTCCCCGATGCCGACCTCGGTGTACGTCGTACCGTCCGGCCGCTCGACCTCGCGGAACGTCCGCCGGATCGGCAGCTGCCAGCACACGTCCGGTTTGGTCTCGACGAAATGGATGCCGCGCTTCAGCGCCAGCCCGTGCAGCGCGCAGCCGGCGCCGCCGGGGAACCCCGGCCGGTTCAGGAAGATGCACGCACCCTCCCAGACCCGGGTCTTGCGCTCGCCCTCGTCGTCGGTCTCGACCCAGCCGTTGTTCCGGCCCTCCTTGCGGAACTCCCAGTCCTCCTTGCCGAGCTCCTTGACGTACTTCTTCACCCGCTTCTCGTCGTCGGCGTCGGAGAAGTGCGCGCCGAGGGTGCAGCAGCCGTCGTTCGGGCGGCCCTTGTAGATCCCCTGGCAACCGCCGCCGAAGATGCAGCTCCAGTTGGAGGTCAGCCAGGTCAGGTCGCAGCGGAAGACCTGGTCGGGGTCGGCGGGGTCGGTGAACTCGACCCAGGCACGGGGGAAATCGAGAGAAACCTCAGGCACCTGAAAAGCGTACGCGCCGAAGCCGCCCATGCGTGAATGCACCGCTTCTCCGGTTGTCCAGTAGCGTGAGGGTATGCGGCTCGGCGTACTCGACGTGGGATCCAACACCGTTCATCTGCTCGTGGTGGACGCGCACCGTGGCGCCGCGCCGCTGCCGGCGTACTCGCACAAGACCGAGCTGCGGCTGGCCGAGCACCTGGACCAGGACGGCCGGATCGCCGAGTCCGGGGTCGACGGGCTGATCGCGTTCACCAAGGAAGCCGTCGTGCTGGCCGAGGACAAGGGCTGCGAGTCGGTGCTCTCGTTCGCGACGTCCGCGCTGCGCGAGGCGCCGAACGGCGAGAAGGTGCTGAGCCGGGTCCGCGACGAGACCGGCGTGGACCTCGAGGTGCTGACCGGTGAGGACGAGGCCCGGTTGACGTTCCTGGCGGTCCGGCGGTGGTTCGGCTGGTCGTCCGGGCGGCTCGCGGTGTTCGACATCGGCGGCGGATCCCTGGAGATCGCGGCCGGGTCGGACGAGCAGCCGACCGTGGCGGAGTCGGTGCAGCTCGGCGCGGGCCGGCTGACCCGCGAGGGGCTGACCACGGATCCGCCGGACAGCGACGAGGTCCGGGCGCTGCGGCGCCGGATCCGGCTCGAGCTGGCCGCGGTCGCCGGTCCGGTCCTGCGGGCCGGTAAGCCGCAGCGTTCCGTGGCCACCAGCAAGACGTTCCGTTCGCTGGCCCGGATCGCCGGCGCGGCCCCGTCCGCCGACGGGCCGTACGTGCCGCGCACGCTGAACCGCGACGATCTGAACGAGTGGATCCCGAAACTGACCAAGATGTCGGCCGCCGAGCGGGCCGCCCTGCCCGGGGTCTCGCCCGGCCGCGCCTCCCAGCTGACCGCCGGCGCGCTGGTCGCGGACGCCGTGATGGACCTCTTCGACCTGCCCGCGCTCGAGGTCTGTCCGTGGGCCCTGCGTGAAGGCGTCATCCTGTCCCGGCTCGACCAGCTGCAACCCCGGTGAACGAATGAACCCCCGTACGACCGCGAAGATCGGCCTGTCCACCGCCTCCGTCTACCCCGAGTCCACCGCCAGCGGCTTCGAACTGGCCGCCCGGCTCGGGTACGACGGCGTCGAGGTGATGGTCGGGATCGATCCGCTCAGCACCCAGATCGACGCGGTCCAGCGCCTCGTCGACTACCACCAGCTGCCGGTGCTCGCGGTCCACGCGCCCTGCCTGCTGATCACCCAGCGGGTCTGGGGGACCGACCCGTGGGGCAAGCTCGAGCGCAGCGCGGAGGCGGCCAAGGACCTCGGCGCCGATGTGGTCGTCGTGCACCCGCCGTTCCGCTGGCAGCGGGAGTACGCGCGCGGCTTCGTCGAGGGCATCGCGCGGCTGGAGGCGGAGACCGGCGTGATCTTCGCGGTCGAGAACATGTACCCGTGGCGGGCGCCGGGCAAGGGCCTGCAGGCGTACGCGCCGAGCTGGGACCCGACCGAGCAGAGCTACGCGCACACCACCCTCGACCTGTCGCACGCGTCCACCGCGGAGCAGGACTGCGTCGAGCTGGCCGCGACGATGGGCAAGAGTCTCACCCACGTGCACCTGACCGACGGCACCGGCTCCGCGAAGGACGAGCACCTGGTGCCGGGCCGCGGCACGCAGCGCGCCGCGGACCTGCTGACCGCCCTGGCCAAGCAGGACTTCCGCGGTCACATCGTCATCGAGATCAACACTCGCCGCGCGGCCAGCCGGTCCGAGCGCGAGATCGACCTGGTCGAGTCGCTGGAGTTCACCCGCAAGCACTTCGTGAAGGCGGTCTCCCGCCGGACGCCGTTCGCGGTCACCCCCGAGGGGGAGATCTCGGAGCTGACTCCGTGACGGTCGCCCGCCGTACGCCGGGACGCCGTCCGGGCGGGCCCGACACCCGGGGCGAGATCCTCCGGGCGGCCCGGGAATCCTTTGCGGACAAGGGATTCGCGGCTACCTCGATCCGTGCGGTCGCGCGCCAGGCCGGTGTCGACGCCGCGCTCGTCCACCACTACTTCGACAGCAAGGACGAGCTGTTCATCGAGGCGATGGCGTTGCCGCTGGATCCGCGGCAGGTGGCCGCGGCGATCCTGGACGGCTCCCGCGAGGACCTCGGCCGCCGGATCGCGACGGTGTTCCTCGGCGTCTGGGAGTCCGACGAGGGGCAGCAGCGGATGAAGGCGATGCTGCGCAGCGTCGTGACCAGCGACGAGGTCGCCCGGATCATGCGCGAGGGGATGACCCGGATGATCCTGGAGCCGGTCTCGCGGTTCATCGACGTCCCGGACGCGAAGCTGCGGGTCGCGCTGATCGCCAGCCACCTGATCGGGCTGGCGCTGACCCGCTACGTGGTCGAGCTCGAGCCGGTGGCCTCGGCCGGCCTGGACGCCCTCGTCGACCGGATCGCGCCGGCCATCCAGCAGTACGTCTCCGGCTGATGGAGATCCCGACCGATCGGGAGATCCGCGCGCTGCACCGCGACCACGCGCCGAGCCGGTCGTCGTTCGAGTTGGTGTACGAGCATTGCCGGCTGGTCTGTTCGGTCGCCTCGCAGTTCTTCGCCGGCCTGGACATCGACGCCGACCTGGTGCGGGCGGGCGCTCTGCTGCACGACATCGGGGTCTACCGCCTGGACTCGACGGCATACGTGCGGCATGGCGTCCTCGGGCACGCATTGCTCGCGTCGCTGGGGTTCCCGGTCGAGATCTGCCGGTTCGCGTCGTGTCACACCGGCGTCGGGATCACGCGCGAGGACGTCGTACGGCAGGCGCTGCCGATCCCGGTCGACGACTATCTGCCGCGGACGCCCGAGGAGGAGCTCGTCCTGTACGCGGACAAGTTCCACAGCAAGCGGCGGCCGCCGGTGTTCCTTTCCGGTGACACCTACGCCGCTGAGGTCGGCCGGTTCGGCGCGGACAAGGTGACGCGCTTCGCGGCGCTGCGGGAGCGGTACGGCGACCCGTCGCTGGACGCGCTGAGCCGGGCCACCGGGTACGCCGTCGTCTGAATCTCCCTGTTGCCGTCGGTCGTGGTTCGCGCTAAATTCATCATATGATGAAAAACGCGGTGAGCTGCCGTGACGTCGTCGTGGTGCGCGGCGACCGGGAGGTCCTGCACGGGGTCGGGTTCGACCTCCGGGCCGGGACCGTGACCGGGCTGCTCGGGCCGTCCGGCTGTGGCAAGACGACGCTGATCCGCGCGATCGTCGGCCTGCAGGCGCGGGTGACCGGCGACGTCTCGGTCCTCGGGCTGCCGGCCGGCGCGCCGAAGCTGCGCGGGCGGATCGGCTACGTGACGCAGGAGCCCAGTGTGTACGGCGATCTCACCGTCACCGAGAACCTGCGCTTCTTCGCGGCGGTCCTCGGGGTCGCGTCGGGCGACGTCGAACGGGTGATCGAGGCCGTCGACCTCGCCGACCGTGCGGACGTCCGTGTCGACCGCCTGTCCGGCGGCGAGCAGTCGCGGGCCTCGTTGGCCGCCGCGCTCCTCGGCGACCCGGAGTTGCTGGTGCTCGACGAGCCGACGGTCGGACTCGACCCGGTGCTGCGGCGCGATCTCTGGGCGCTCTTCCATCGGCTCGCCGACGGCGGCGCGACACTGCTCGTCTCCAGCCATGTCATGGACGAGGCCTCCCGGTGCGACCGGCTCCTGCTGATGCGCGATGGCGAACTGCTGGCCGACGACACGCCGCAGGCTCTGCTCGCGTCGGCCGGCGCCGGCGAGATGGAGCAGGCGTTCCTCACCCTGATCGACCGGAAGGCTGGTGCGCGATGACCCCGCGGGTGACGTTCGCCGTTGCGGCCCGGGTGCTGGCGCAGTTGCGCCGGGACCACCGGACGGTGGCGATGCTGATCGTGCTGCCGACCCTGCTCGTCAGCCTGATGTGGTGGATGTTCACCGACTCCCCGATGGTCTTCGACCGGATCGGCGGGCCGCTGCTCGCGGTCTTCCCGTCGATCGTCATGTTCGTGGTCACATCGGTCGCGACGCTGCGCGAACGGTCCAGCGGCACCCTGTCCCGGCTGTTCACGATGCCGATGGGCAAGCTGGACTTCCTGCTCGGGTACGCGCTGGCCTTCGCGCTGATCGCCGTCGTCCAGGCGCTGGTGGTCGTCTCGATCGCCTTGTACCTGCTGGATCTGGACATCCAGGGCGACGCCTGGCAGCTCGGTGTGGTCGCGGTCCTCGACGGCGTCCTCGGTACGGCGCTGGGCCTGTTCGCGAGCGCGTTCGCGGCGACCGAGTTCCAGGCCGTGCAGATGATGCCGGCCGTGATGATCCCGCAGATCCTGCTGTGCGGCCTGCTCGTTCCCCGCGACCAGCTGCCGACGGTCCTGCACGCGATCAGCGACGTCCTGCCGCTGTCCTACGCCGTCGACGCCGTCCTGGGAGTTGCCGCAGGCAACGGATTCACCTCGGGCGTCGGCGGTGACACGCTGGTGGTCGTCGCGTTCATCCTGGCGGCTCTGGGCCTGGGTGCGGCAACCCTCAGACGCCGTACGGCTTAGGGGATCTGGCGCGCGCCGTGGGGTGCGCGCGCCAGACCTGTCCTACTCGCCGAACAGCCAGTCGGACTTCACCGGCGGGGCCCAGCGGAAGTAGCTGGGGTCGGCGAAGGTGCCCGGCACCTTTCCGTGGCCGGTGATCGACGTCTTCGCCCCGTCCGCGTGACCGAAGGTGTAGAGGTACGCCGACTTGGTCTCCTTGTCGATGCCGACGACAACGGTCCCGTAGTTGCCACAACCGCCGGCGACGAGCGTCTCGAAGCCCTGCCAGGTCGCCGACCGCACCTTGGTGACGACCGGCCGCAGCTGGGAGTTGACCGGGATGCGGATGGTGTAGAGCGCGCCGCCGCGGGTGTTCGCGAGGAACGTGTCGTACGCCGCGGCCTTGCTGATCAGCGTCATCGACTTCACCGCCGCGAACCCGGACGCCGATCCGTACGCCTTCCAGGCGCCGGTATCGCCGACGACCCACCGGAACAGCACGCCGTCCGAGCGGAGCGCGTACTCGTAGGTCCGCGGGTGCGCCGGGTCGTCGTTGAACACCGACGTCTCGTGGTCGACGAACCTGCTCCACCCGCCGCCGATCCGGGCCAGTTCCGACGACGTCACCTTGCCGCTCTTGTCGAGCTGGAGCCAGTGCTGGTACATCGAGTCCCCGAGCACGACCCGCCCGTACCGGGAACTGCCGGTCGCCGTCGCCTCGTTGACGAGTGTCGCGACCATCCGCGCCGCGCCGTCGGCGTACACGTTCGGTACGACGCTCCGCGCGCCGGCCGCCGGCGGTGCCGACGCGGTCAGCCGTTGCAGTGTCTGATCACCACCGGCCGTCACCGAGCCGAGGTTCAGCCCGCAGGACGCGGTGGCTGCCGTCGTCCCGGCGACGGCGGTGTTCACGCCCGCGGCGGCCAGTCCGGCCGCCGCGAGCAAGGTCAAGGTCGTACGAAGTTTCCTCATGTCTCCCCCTTCGAAAAGTTCGATGGGTAAGACCAACGAGGCCGCCGTTCGGTTGATAACTATTCGAAGACTTTGACGATCTTCCCGGCCTTGTCGTACGCCGCGACCTTCGGGTACGTCTTCTGCTGGTGGACCGCTGAGTTCTTCCAGGTGAAGGCGAACCAGCCGCCCTCGCCGACCGGGACCTGGTAGGCCGGGCCGTTCGCGATCTGCAGGCGGACCGTGACGGCGTCCTTCGAGCCGACTCGGCCCCAGCCGCTCATTCCCCACCCCTTGCAGATCCCTGCAGTGCACGGCCCGCTGCCGCCTCCGCCGACGTACATATCGGTGCGAGCGGACTTGTCGGCCGGGTTCAGCACCGGGTCGCTGCTGGTGAGGTTGGTCAGCGTCGCGAACCTCGTATTGCCCTGGAGGCCGGTCTCGAACGGGACGTTCGTTTGCAGCAAGCACTCCATGACCTTGTGGCCGGTGGGGGAGATCACAACCACCTCGGCCTGTCCGAGCGGCTTCGACTCGTCGGACGCCACGACCTGCCAGCCGGTCACGTCGACCCAGGCCAGGACGGAACAGTTGCGGAGCTTGCCGGCGATGCTCTTCGGCATCGGATCCTTGTTTGCCGCCGCGACCAACTCGGGTGACGGCTTGTCGCCGCCGGGGACGATGCACTTGTTCTTCTTGTCGCCGACCTTCATGTCGTACAGCGCCAGGTGGCCGGACCGGGCTCCCTTGGTGTCCACGAGCTTGCGCTTCTCGTCCGGATTCCGCAGCTCACAGCGGCGCTGCGCTTCGGCCATGGTGATCCGCTGGTCCGCGCCGGCCTCGCCGGGCGGCACTCCCGGCACGGCCTCGAACCGATCGGACGGGTTGCCGGCGATCCCCGGTTGGTTGTCGGCCGAGCTCAGGTTGGGCAGCAGACTGGCGCCGAGGGCGATCACCGCGACGCCTGCGACCGCACCGCCCGCGCCCAGCAGCTTGCGGTGGCGCCTGGTGCGGCGGCCGCGGGCCAGTAGTTCGGTCGTGTCCAGCGGCTGCATCGTCTCCGACTCGGCGAGCCGGTGCAGTTCGGCGCTGATCTCTCGTACGTCTTCCATCTCGTTCTCCTTCACAGCGCCCGGCTCGTCCGCCGCTGGTCGATGGCTCGTCGGAGAGTTTCGAGACCACGTGCCGCCTGGCTCTTCACGGTGCCCGTGGAGCAGCCGAGGATGTCCGCGGTCTGCTCGACGGACAGGTCCTCGTAGTACCGCAGGACGACGCAGGCGCGCTGCCGCGGACCGAGCGATCGCAGGGCCGCCAGGACCTCGTCCCGGTCGGCGTGCCCGACCGCGAAGTCGTCGTCACCGGCCCGGTCCGGTACGTCGGCGATCGCCACCTCCCGGCGCCACGGCCGGCGTTTCCCGTCGTACGCCGCGTTCACCACCGTCCGGCGGGCGTACGCGAACGGGTTGCCCACCCGCCGTACCTTCGGCCAGGCCAGGTACAGCTTGTACAGCGCGTCCTGGACGATGTCGTCGGCCCGGTGCCGGTCACCCGACACCAGGAACGCCGTCCGCCGCAACGCCGCCTCGGCTCCCTCGACGAACTCGACGAACTCCCGGTCCCGCTCCGCCATCCGCGCCTCCACTCTCCATCTCCCCCTCAAGACGAAAAGCCCGGACTCCCAGGTTGCATCACCCCGACAGGTGCGCGACGTTCTGCCAGGCGGGGTCGGGGGAGGCGGTCAGCACCACCTTGCCGTGCGGCCAGCCGGTCGTGGCGGCCTGGAGCTGGGCGTCGGCGGGCGTGGTGCCGTCGACGTAGTAGTGCAGGATCCGGACGCCGGCGGACGTCTCGTGGGCGAGCAGGTTGCCGGAGCCGCCGAGGCGGTCGGTGAGGTGGTCCTCGAAGGCCCGCAGCTCGTCGAGCATCTCGGACTCGGGCAGCCCGTCCTCGCGGACCAGGGGATAGTGGATGGCGACCGCCACGTGGGTGTCGAGATGCGGCCGGCGGATCGACCGCAGCGGGTACTCGGCGGTCGCGATCACCCGCTGCCCGTCGCGGGTCCCCTCCAGCATCTTCCACGCCGGGCTGCCGTCCTCGAGCGTGTGCTCGGCGTGCAGCCCGGGCACCGCCGGCAGCAGTTCGGTCACCGGTACGGCGTCCTGCGGCGCGTCCGGCAGCGTGTCGATCGCGCCCACCCACGTCTCCACCATCTCCTCGCCGAGCACCAGGTCGAGGATCAGGAACGTCACCCGCCGCTGCGCGTCCACCGGCAGCGACGAGAACACCGGGTGGTGGACGCCGACGTGCACCGCCGCCGCGTCGGGTTCGATCGAGACCAGCGACTCGTCGATCGCGACCGGCGGGAGCCCGTCGAACTGCAGCGTCACCGCGGGCCCGGGGCGGCGCAGGTCGGCGTACTCCCAGACCTGGTCGGACGGCGGGGCGGCGCGCAGCCAGCGGCGGGCGATCGCACGCTGCGCCGGGTTGCCCGCCGCGGTGACGATCAGCACGTGCTCGGCGTGCAGCCCGGGACCGAGCTCCCACTCCAGGTCGGGGTGGATGCGGGCGACCCGCTCGTTCAGTTCCGCGTTCGCGCCGGCCGGCTCCCGGCGGCCGACGGCGTCCGCGACGCCGCCGGCCCCGGCGCTCGACCACCAGGACCAGAACGCGCCGATCGGGTCGGCCTCCACAGCGTTCCGGCGGCGGCGCTTGAAGATGGGCATAGGCGCATCCTCTAACAAGCATGGGTGCGACTATCGAACCAGTGACCCCTGGTTGAGGAGGAACACGGAGTGCTTCGGCGAATGCTGCTGGGTGTGTCCCGCAGTCCCCAGATCAAGAAGGCGGTGGCGTCGCTGCCGGTGTCCAGTGGCATCGTCGCGCGCTTCGTCGCCGGTGAGACCGCTCCGGAGGCGGTGCTGGCCACCGAGAAGCTGGTGAGCAACGGGCTGCGCGTCACCCTCGACCATCTCGGCGAGGACGTCACCGATCCGGCTGCCGCGACTGCGACCGCCGACGCGTACCTGGAGCTGCTCAAGAAGCTGTCCGCGGCCGGCCTGACGAAGTACGCCGAGGTCTCGGTGAAGCTGTCCGCGGTCGGGCAGGCGCTGCCCGGTGACGGCGAGAAGATCGCGCTCGACAACGCGCGGACCATCTGTCTCGCCGCCCGCAACGCCGGGACGACGGTGACGCTGGACATGGAGGACCACACCACGACCGACTCGACGCTGGGGATCCTCCGTGAGCTGCGCCAGGACTTCCCGGCCACGGGCGCGGTCCTGCAGGCGTACCTGCGGCGTACCGAGGCCGACTGCCGCGACCTCGCGTACGCCGGCTCCCGCGTCCGCCTCTGCAAGGGCGCCTACAAGGAGCCCGAGTCGGTCGCGTTCCAGGAGAAGCGCCAGGTCGACAAGGCCTATGTCCGCGCCCTGAAGATCCTGATGAACGGCCAGGGCTACCCGATGATCGCGTCGCACGACCCGCGGCTGATCCGGATCGCCGGCGCGCTGGCCGACCGGGCGCGGCGCAAGCCGGGCAGCTACGAGTACCAGATGCTGTACGGCATCCGCCCCGAGGAGCAGCTCCGCCTGGCCGGTCTGGGTCACACGGTCCGCGTCTACGTCCCGTACGGCGAGGACTGGTACGGCTACCTGGTCCGGCGCCTCGCCGAGCGCCCCGCCAACCTGCAGTTCTTCGCCCGCTCCTTGATCAGCAGGAAGTAATCAGCACGGATAGCCGTACTGCGTGCCGTACCAGGCGCTCCAGCCCGTGAAGTTCCGGGTGTCGCCGTCCTTGAGCTCGTACATCTGCCAGCGCACGCACTTGCCTTCGACGTGGTCGTAGTTGCACTTCCCCCAGCCCTCGGCGGACGGGAGCGCCTGGCAGTACCGGTCCTTGCCGTAGTTGGTCTGTACGTGCACCACGGCGGCCCAGCCGTTGGCGATGCCGTCCACCACCCACTGGTCGTCACCGACCCACTGGTAGCACGTGGCGCCGATCTCGTAGCCGTAGAGGATGCAGTGGTCGACGGGCGACGTGTACGAATAGCCTGCCGTCGACATCGCCGCGGGGGCGACCACGGTGGCCATGGTCGGGTTGGTCAGGGTTCCGGTGTCGCCGTCATCCGTGTCGGAGTCGGCGGCCTGTACGACGGCGGAAGCTCCAGGGGCGGCCACAGCTTGTGCGGCGGCGGTGACTTGGGTCAGGCCGCTGGCCAGCAGGAGAGCGGCGGCGGGGACGGCGAGGGCGCGCAGCATTCGCATGGGCGGTCTCTTCTCGGGGCGGAGGAGTGGGAGAGGAGAGCCTATGTCCCGCCTGGTGGGCAGCGGGACCGGGATCTGAGCAGTTCGTCAGTAGTCTGTGGGCATGAGTGCAAAGGTGGCCGTTCTCGGGGCCGGGGTGATGGGGGAGACGTTGCTGTCCGGGCTGATTCGGGCCGGGCGGCGACCGGAGGACCTCCTGATCACCGAGCGCCGGGAGGAGCGTGCCGCCGAGCTGCGCGAGCGGTACGGCGTCGACGTCGTGTCGAACGTGGAGGCCGCGAAGCAGGCCGAGACGCTGGTCCTGGTGGTGAAACCCCAGGACATGCCGGACCTGCTCGCCGAGATCGCCCCTGAGGTCCGGCCGTCGCAAACCGTCGTCTCGCTCGCCGCCGGTATCACCACCAACTTCGTCGAGTCGAGGCTGCCGGAAGGCGTGGCCGTCGTCCGGGTGATGCCGAACACGCCCGCCCTGGTCGACGAGGGGATGGCCGCCATCTCCCGCGGCGCACACTGCGACGAGAGCCACCTGGAGCTGGCCGAGAGCCTGCTGGCCGCGACCGGCCGGGTGATCCGGGTGCCGGAGAAGCAGCAGGACGCGGTCACGGCGATCTCGGGCTCCGGCCCGGCGTACCTGTTCTTCGTCGTCGAGGCGATGATCGAGGCCGGCGTCCACATGGGTCTGCCG
>Ga0247821_10001574_pt1 | contig 12745 bp, 12 predicted proteins | sample 13C_Glycerol_Day_FD_192481 | JGI IMG/M metagenome (GOLD analysis project Ga0247821, IMG submission 192481) | Soil microbial communities from agricultural site in Penn Yan, New York, United States - 13C_Glycerol_Day14 | ecosystem: Environmental > Terrestrial > Soil > Agricultural land | place... | reverse complement strand
ACAAGAAAGCTACAACCCGGTCAGTCGATCATAACCGAGTCCTGCCCTTGAATCTGTTGCAACACATCGCCCAGTCGCGCCATCTGCTACGCAAATCGGAACTGAAGGTTGCCGATCACGTGCTGCTCGATCCCGCAGCCGTCATGCACAGCTCCATGGCCGATCTTGCCCATAGCGTTGGTATCAGCGAGCCGACCATCGTGCGCTTTTGCCGTGCCATCGGTTGCTCCGGGTTCCAGGACCTCAAGCTCAAGCTGGCCCAGAGCCTGGCGGCCGGTGCCAGTTTCGGCCAGTTCGCCATTCATGAAGACGACTCGGTTGCCGACTACAGCCTGAAGATCTTCGACACCACCCTGCATACCCTGATGGAGGTGCGCGAGCATCTCGACCCCCAGGCCCTGCAGCGCGCGGTGAGCGCCATGGCCCAGGCCCAGCGCGTCGAGTTCTACGGCTTTGGCGCCTCGGGGGCCGTGGCGGCCGATGCCCAGCACAAGTTCTTCCGCTTGCTACTCACTGCCGCGGCCTATTCCGACCCGCACATGCAGGCGATGTCGGCGGTCACCCTCAAGCCGGGCGACGTGGCCATCTGCATTTCCCAGTCGGGGCGTTCCAAGGACCTGCTGATCACCGCCAACCTGGTGCGTGAAAGCGGTGCCACGCTGATCACCCTGTGCCCGAGCCAGACGCCACTGGCCGAGCTGTCGACTGTCAACCTGGCCATCGACGTGCACGAAGACACCGAGATCTACACCCCGCTGACGTCGCGTATCGCCCACCTGGTGGTGATCGATGTGCTCGCCATGGGCGTGGCCATGGCCCGCGGCCCGAGCCTGGTCAACCACCTCAAGAGCGTCAAGCGCAGCTTGCGCAGCCTGCGCCTGTCGCCCAAGTCCGTGAAGGCGATGGACGACTGATACCTGCCTGTGGGAGCGGGCTTGCCCCGCGATTGCGATGGAGCTGGCAGATCGCAATCGCGGGGCAAGCCCGTCCCCACAGAGGTTTTCACTGATTTGTCATGGCCGCGCCGCCAAATCGTCACGCCCCCTTGTCAGGCTGAAACTCCCGCACTCGATCAGGGAGATATGCAATGGCTCGTGAATTCGATGGCTCGTATCAGCCCAGCGCCAAGTCCCGCAAGCAGCAGGAGAAAGATCAGCGTCGCATGGAGTTCCGCCGCGCGATCGAAAGCTACTCCGAGCAACGCCGCCTGCTGCAGGAAATCGCCGATTACCCTGATTTGCAGGCCATCAACGTGTGGCAGGTATCGGCGGCAAGTTCCCCGAAAAACGTTCAACAAGCGCGCTGATTTGCGTCCGTTCGCTACGGATGAATGCAAGAAAGGCCAAGGCCACCGGCGACTGCCGCTTGGCCTTGGACTGCACCACGCACCAGCTGCGGTACAGCGGCAATTCCTCCACCGGTAGCTCGCGCAGCACCCCGGTGGCCAGTTCCAGGTTCAGCGCATGGCGGGTCAGCAGGGCAATGCCCAGGCCGGCTACCACGCACTCGCGCTGGGCATCGGTGGAAGCCACTTCCAGGGTCTGGGTAAAGTGCACGCGCTTGTCCTTGAAGTACTCCTCGCAGGCCTTGCGGGTGCCCGATCCTTGCTCGCGGACCAGCAGGGTGTGGGGCTCCAGGTCCTGCAGGCGCAGCTTCTCCAGCTTGCACAGCGGGTGGTCCGGTGGCGCCACCGCAACAATCGGATTGTTGAGGAACGGCAGGAACTCCAGGCCCATGTCCTGGGGTACCATCGACATGATGATCAGGTCGTCGCGGTTGTCGGAAAGCCGGCGGATCGCCTGGGCACGGTTGACCACCGTCAGGGTCAGGTTGACCTCGGGGTGCAGGCGCTTGAAGGCGGCGAACAGGTGCGGCACGAAGTACTTGGCGCTGGATTCCACCGCCAGCTTCAAATGCCCTTGCAGCGAACCCTGCATGTCCGAGAGCTGCATGTCGAGGCTCTCCAGGCGACCGAAGATGTCACGGCTGGCGCGTTGCAAGGCCTCGGCAGCCTCGGTCAGGTAGAGCTTCTTGCCGACGTACTCGAACAGCGGCTGGCCCACCAGCTCTTCGAGTTGACGGATCTGTAGACTAACGGCGGGTTGCGTCAGCGACATCTCCTCGGCCGCCCGGCTGTAGGAACGCAAATCGCAGACCTCGTTGAAGATCTGAAGTTGACGCAATGTCATACGCATCAATGACTTACGCATTTTATCCCCGCCTCGGCAAAACCTTGTAACAGCACTATAAGCTTTTGCTAATGCACACCCTAATAAATATTGATTTTTGTTTATCCAGAGACGGCGCTAGGGTAAAGATGCGACTGGCCAGCGACGATTGGTCACGCGCCGACCGGCGTTGCCGGCTCGTTTGTTCTAGCGGCCTTGGGAATACTCCAGTGATAAAAAAGATCCTGATCGCCAACCGCGGTGAAATTGCTGTCCGAATCGTGCGTGCCTGCGCCGAGATGGGCATTCGTTCCGTGGCGATCTACTCTGACGCCGATCGCCATGCCTTGCACGTCAAGCGTGCCGACGAAGCCCACAGCATCGGTGCCGAGCCCCTGGCCGGTTACCTGAACCCGCGCAAGCTGGTCAACCTGGCAGTGGAAACCGGTTGTGATGCCCTGCATCCCGGTTATGGTTTCCTGTCGGAGAACGCTGAACTTGCGGATATCTGCGCCGAGCGCGGGATCAAGTTCATCGGTCCTGCGGCCGAGGTGATCCGCCGCATGGGCGACAAGACCGAAGCCCGTCGCAGCATGATCAAGGCCGGTGTGCCGGTGACCCCGGGCACCGAGGGCAACGTTGCCGACATTCATGAAGCCCTCGAAGAAGGCGACCGCATCGGCTACCCGGTGATGCTCAAGGCCACTTCCGGTGGTGGCGGCCGCGGCATTCGTCGCTGCAACAGCCGCGAGGAGCTGGAACAGGCCTTCCCGCGGGTGATCTCCGAAGCGACCAAGGCCTTCGGTTCGGCGGAAGTCTTCCTGGAAAAATGCATCGTAAACCCGAAACACATCGAGGCACAGATCCTCGGTGACAGCTTCGGCAACGTCGTGCACCTGTTCGAGCGCGACTGCTCGATCCAGCGCCGCAACCAGAAGCTCATCGAAATCGCCCCGAGCCCGCAACTGACCCCCGAACAGCGCGCCTACATCGGCGACCTGTCGGTGCGCGCGGCCAAGGCCGTGGGCTACGAAAACGCCGGTACCGTGGAGTTCCTGCTCGCCGATGGCGAGGTGTACTTCATGGAAATGAACACCCGGGTGCAGGTGGAACACACCATCACCGAGGAAATCACCGGTATCGATATCGTTCGCGAGCAGATCCGTATCGCCTCGGGCCTGCCGCTGTCGGTCAAGCAGGAAGACATCCAGCACCGTGGATTCGCCCTGCAGTTCCGTATCAACGCGGAAGACCCGAAGAACAACTTCCTGCCCAGCTTCGGCAAGATCACCCGTTACTACGCGCCCGGCGGTCCTGGCGTGCGGACCGACACGGCGATCTACACCGGCTACACCATTCCACCGTTCTACGACTCCATGTGCCTGAAACTGGTGGTCTGGGCGCTGACCTGGGAAGAAGCCATGGACCGCGGCCTGCGGGCCCTGGACGACATGCGCGTGCAAGGGGTCAAGACCACCGCCGCCTATTACCAGGAAATCCTGCGCAATCCGGAATTCCGCAGCGGTCAGTTCAACACCAGCTTCGTTGAAAGCCACCCGGAACTGACCAACTACTCGATCAAGCGCAAACCCGAAGAGCTGGCCCTGGCCATCGCCGCCGCCATCGCCGCCCACGCAGGCCTGTGAGGAACCCGATAATGTCCAAGAAAATCTTTGTAACCGACACAATCCTGCGCGACGCCCACCAGTCCCTGCTGGCCACCCGCATGCGTACCGAAGACATGCTGCCGATCTGCGACAAGCTCGACAAGGTCGGCTACTGGTCGCTGGAAGTCTGGGGCGGCGCCACCTTCGACGCCTGCGTGCGCTTCCTCAAGGAAGACCCGTGGGAGCGCCTGCGCAAACTGCGTGCGGCCCTGCCCAACACTCGCCTGCAGATGCTCCTGCGCGGCCAGAACCTGCTCGGCTACCGTCATTACAGCGACGACGTGGTCAAGGCCTTCGTCGCCAAGGCTGCGGTCAACGGCATCGATGTGTTCCGTATCTTCGACGCCATGAACGATGTGCGTAACCTGCGCGTGGCCATCGAAGCGGTGAAGGCCGCCGGCAAGCACGCCCAGGGCACCATCGCCTACACCACCAGCCCGGTGCACACCATCGACGCCTTCGTGGCCCAGGCCAAGCAGATGGAAGCCATGGGTTGCGACTCGGTGGCGATCAAGGACATGGCCGGCCTGTTGACCCCGTACGCCACCGGTGAACTGGTCAAGGCGCTGAAGGCCGAGCAGTCGCTGCCGGTGTTCATCCACTCCCACGACACCGCGGGCCTGGCTGCCATGTGCCAGCTCAAGGCAGTCGAGAACGGTGCCGACCACATCGACACCGCCATCTCCAGCTTCGCCTGGGGTACCAGCCATCCGGGTACCGAGTCGATGGTCGCCGCCCTCAAGGGCAGCGAGTTCGACACCGGCCTGGACCTGGAGCTGCTGCAGGAAATCGGCCTGTACTTCTACGCCGTGCGCAAGAAGTACCACCAGTTCGAAAGCGAATTCACCTCCGTCGACACCCGCGTTCAAGTGAACCAGGTGCCTGGCGGGATGATTTCCAACCTGGCCAACCAGCTCAAGGAGCAGGGCGCGCTCAATCGCATGAGCGAAGTGCTGGCCGAGATTCCTCGCGTGCGTGAAGACCTCGGCTTCCCGCCGCTGGTCACCCCGACCTCGCAGATCGTCGGGACCCAGGCCTTCTTCAACGTCCTGGCCGGCGAGCGCTACAAGACCATCACCAACGAGGTGAAGCTGTACCTGCAAGGCGGCTACGGCAAGGCGCCGGGTGTGGTCGACGAGCAACTGCGTCGCCAGGCCATCGGCAGCGAAGAAGTCATCGACGTGCGTCCGGCCGACCTGCTGAAGCCGGAAATGGCCAAGCTGCGTGCCGATATCGGCAACCTGGCCAAGTCGGAAGAAGACGTGCTGACCTTCGCCATGTTCCCGGACATCGGGCGCAAGTTCCTCGAAGAGCGCGAAGCGGGCACCTTGACCCCTGAAGTGCTGCTGCCGATTCCGGAAGCGGGCAAGGTGGCCTCGGCCAGTGGCGAAGGCGTGCCGACTGAGTTCGTCATCGACGTCCACGGCGAGACCTACCGCGTCGACATCACCGGTGTTGGCGTCAAGACCGAAGGCAAGCGTCACTTCTACCTGTCCATCGACGGCATGCCGGAAGAAGTGGTGTTCGAGCCGCTCAACGAATTCGTCGGCGGTGGCGGCAGCAAGCGCAAGCAGGCCAGCGCGCCGGGCCATATCAGCACCACCATGCCGGGCAACATCGTCGATGTGCTGGTCAAGGAAGGCGACCAGGTCAAGGCCGGCCAGCCAGTGCTGATCACCGAAGCCATGAAGATGGAGACCGAAGTGCAGGCGGCCATCGCCGGCAAGGTCACCGCCATCCACGTGGCCAAGGGCGACCGGGTCAACCCGGGTGAAATCCTGATCGAGATCGAGGGCTGATTTCAGGCCCTCATCTACAAGCGGTTAACCTCCGGGGAGCGTATGCTCCCCTTTTTTTTGCTTGTTTGGCTGCTTTGCCGCCATCGCCGGCGATGCCGGCTCCCACAATGGTTCGACCGTGGGAGCTGGCGAAGCCTGCGATCGACAGCGAAGCAGTCGCAACCCAGGCTATCGCGCCCGGCAGGCCTCGAGCGTATGCACTTGCCCCTGTGGCTGCTGGTTCTCTGCCGACAACCAGTGCTCGAACCCCGCCGCAATCGCCGGCCACTCCTCATCGGTAATCGAGAACCAGGCCGTGTCGCGGTTCCTGTCCTTGATCACCATATGCTTGCGAAACACCCCTTCAAAGGTGAAGCCGAAGCGCAACGCGGCACGCTTGGAGCGGGCATTGGCATCGTTGCATTTCCACTCCAGGCGCCGATTGCCCAGTTCGAACGCCAGCTTGCCCAGCAGATAGACCGCTTCGGTGCCCTTGGGGGTACGTTGCATGGCGGCGCCGAACGCGATGTGGCCGATTTCGATGCGGCCCTGGTCCGGGACGATGGACATCAGGCTAAGGATGCCCTGGGCCTGGCCGCTGGCCAGATCGATGACGCTGTAGAACAGCGGGTCGCTGCTGGCCGCGTTGCTGTCGAGCCAGTGGTCGAAATCTTCGCGCTCGGTGAAAGGTCCGTACGCCAGGTAGTCCCAGAGTTTCGTGTCGGCCCCGACGCCCTGGAAAACCTCCCAGAGGTCCTCGCGGTCACGCCGGGGGTCGAGTTTTTCCAGGCGGATGAAACGCCCGGTCAAGGTGGTCGGTTGCGGGCGTCTGGCCGGACGCCAGTTCAGGGTTGCACTCATGTGATGGCTCCCGGGCTCAAAGCGGTTTGCGGAACTGGATGAAGCCAGGCCGTTCGGCGACCTGCTCGTAGAGGCTGATCGCGGTGGCATTGGTTTCATGGGTCAACCAGTGCACCTTGGCGCAGCCGGCCTCGCGGGCGGTGTCGTAGACGTGTTCGATCAGCTGGCGGCCAATACCCAGGCCGCGTTGCTCGCTGTTCACGTAGAGGTCCTGCAGGTAGCAGGCGTTTTCGATGCTCCAGTTGGAGCGGTGGTAGATCCAGTGGACCATGCCCAGCGCCTTGCCATCGACCCAGGCCAACGCGGCATTGGTCGGCTCGCCGGGATCGAGCATGCGCTGCCAGGCCACGGCGGTCACCTCGTCGGCGATGCGGGTCTCGTAGAAGCGTTGATAGGCCTGCCAAAGCGGCAACCAGACGCTGTAGTCGGCGGCGGTGACAGGGCGGATCGTGACGGTCGGCATGGCAGTTTCCTTTCAGGGTTGGCGCATCAATGCGGCCAGTTGGTTATCCAGGGGATCGGGGCTGTCGCCGAGGCGGGTGCGCACGCCTTCGATATCGATGGCCGAGCGGTTCTGGCTGAGTTTGCGGGTGCCTTGCAAGCGCTCGATGGGCAGGGCGAAACCGACGATGGCCTTGAGCATGCCGGCCATGTAGTCGGCGGGTGCCTCATCCACCGACCAGGGATTGGCCTGGCCTTGCTCATGGCGATCGCTCAGGCGCCGGACGATCTCCAGCAGGCGCTCGGCATCGTGATAGACCTCGGCCTTGCCCCAGGCATGCACGGCCACGTAGTTCCAGGTGGGCACGGTGCGCGGGTCGTCGGCCTTGCTTGGATAGTAGCCCGCGCTGACGTAGGCATCGGGACCGGCGAACACCACCAGGGCTTCGGCGCCGTTGGCCAGGTCCTGCCATTGGCGGTTGGCGCGGGCGAAGTGGCCGTACAGGGTGCCGTTGCTGCCTTGGCTGCGGTCCAGCAGCAGGGGCAGGTGACTGGCCTGCAGGCCCGACTCACCTTGAGTCACCAGCACGGCCAGGCGGGTCTGCTCGATCTGCCCGTGCAGGCGGTCGAGGTCGGTTTCCTTGTAGCTCGAAGGTGTGAACATGAGGATTGTCCTTGGCGAATGGCTCAATCCTAGGCAGGCTATTGGTTCATGGTAAGAGCCATTTGTGGCTAATTTGAGAGGTCCATTGGTGATGAGCGAGCGTCCTTTGACCTGGTCATTCGATCCCACGGGGATTGTGCTCGACCGCCGGCAAGGCCTGAGCAGGCAGCTCTACCAGGCCCTGCGCATGCGCGTGCTGGACGGGCGCCTGGGCAGTGGTACGCGGCTGCCGGCCAGCCGTGACATGGCCGCCGCGCTGGCCGTATCGCGCAACAGCGTGGTGCGGGCCTATGACCAGCTCTATGCCGAAGGCTTCATCGAAAGCCGGGTAGGGGACGGGACCTACGTCAGTCAGCTGCCTAAACTATCCACAAAAGTATCCACAGGGTTATCCCTGGGTTTACCCACAGGGTTATCCACAAAATCAGTCGATAATACTGAGATTATATCCAGTAAAGTTATCCACAGTGGTCCTCTGGAGCGCTTGGAAAAGCACCATTTACCCGCGCCAAAGAGCGGTCCGCCGCGCGCGTTTCGCGTCGGTTTACCGGCGCTCGATCTGTTCCCTTTCGACGTCTGGGCCAAGCTGCAGGCGGGTTTCTGGCGCAATCCCGATCCTGCCACCCTGGGCTACGGCGATCCTGCGGGCGAACCGCAACTTCGTGAGTTGATCGCCACTTATCTGCGCCGATCACGTGGGCTTTCCTGCACGGCTGAACAAATAGTGATCACCAGTGGTGCGCAGCAGGCGATAAGCCTTTGTGCACAGTTGCTGCTGGAGCCGGGTGAGGGTGTGGCTGTGGAAAACCCGGGGTACCGCGCCGCCGGCAATGCCTTCGCCCTGACCGGCGCCGAGGTTCATCCGGTGGCTGTGGACAACGAGGGCCTGGACTGCTCGGCGCTCAATGGGTTGCCCGACTGCCGCCTTTGTTACGTGACTCCTTCGCACCAGTATCCCACCGGCGTCACCATGAGCCTGGCCCGGCGCCTGGAGCTGCTGGCATGGGCGCAGCGCAAGGACGGCTGGATCATCGAGGATGACTACGACGGCGAGTACCGCTACAGCGGTGCACCGCTGGCGCCCCTGGCGGCCCTGGATCGCAGCGGGCGGGTGCTGTACATCGGGACCTTCGGCAAGATCGCCTTCCCGGCCTTGCGCCTGGGCTATCTGGTGCTGCCGCAGCCCCTGGTGCAGGCGTTCTCCCGCTGCCGGGCGCTGGCGGTCAGGCACTCGGAGGTCGGTACCCAGGCGGTGATGGCCGAATTCATGGCCAAAGGGCATTTCCAGCGTCACATCCGTCGTGTGCGGCGCGCGGCCCTGAACCGGCGCAATGCCCTGCAGGCCGGCTGGCCTGTGGATATCCCCGGCCTCGGTCCTTTGCCGGAAGTGGCGGCGGGGCTGCATGTGAAGGTCGATGTGGACAGTCATGCCCGCGAGCAGGATCTGATCGCCCGCGCCGAAGCCGTCGGCGTCGAACTCAATGCCCTGAGCGATTACTGGTTGCCGGATTCACCCACCCCTGTGGATAAGCGTGCCGGGCTGGTGCTGGGCTTCGCCGCGGTGGACGAAGCCCGGATCGCCGACGCCCTGGCACGCCTGCGGCGTGCCTGGCGTGACTGAGGGTCAGGTCCCGGCCTTGATCTTGGTCCAGGCCCGGGTCCGCGCGCGTTCGGCGTCACGGGTCAGTGGCTGTAAGGTGTACAGCTTGGCCATGGCCGCTTCGGTGGGGTAGAGGTTGGGGTTGTTGCGAATCGCCGGGGCAACCATGTCCGTGGCGTCCTTGTTCGGGTTCGGATAGCCGACAAAGTCGCTGATGGGCGCGATGACCTTGGGTTGCAGCAGGTAGTTGATGAAGGTGTAGGCATCTTCCGGGTTGGCGGCACCCTTGGGGATCGCCAGCATGTCGAACCAGATCGGCGCGCCTTCCTTGGGCAGGCGCATGTCCACCACCACACCGTTCTTCGCCTCGATCGCCCGGTTGGCGGCCTGGGAGAAGCTGCCCGAGTAGCCGACGGCGACGCAGATTTCGCCGTTGGCGATGTCGGCCATGTATTTGGAGGAGTGGAAGTAGGTGACATGGGGGCGGATCTTGAGCATCAGCTCTTCGGCTTTCTTGTAGTCGGCCGGCTTGTCGCTGTTGGGCGGCAGGCCCAGGTACTGCAGGGCCAGCGGCAGGATCTCCGACGGCGAGTCGAGCAGGGCCACGCCGCACTGCTTGAGCTTGGCGATGTTCTCTTCCTTGAAGATCAGGTCCCAGCTGTCGACGGGAGCATTGTCACCCAGCGCCGCCTTGACCTTGGCCGGGTTGAAGCCGATCAGCACAGTGCCATACATATAGGGCACGGCGAACTTGTTGCCGGGGTCGTTGGCTTCGATCAGCTTCATCAGCTTGGGGTCCAGGTGCTGCCAGTTCGGCAGCTTGCTGCGATCCAGCGGCTGGAACACCCCGGCTTCGATCTGCTTGGCCAGGAAGACGTTGGAGGGCACCACCACGTCATAGCCGGAATTGCCGGTCAGCAGCTTGGCCTCCAGTGCCTCGTTGGTGTCGAAGATGTCATAGATCAGCTTGACCTGGCTGTCTTTCTGGAAGTCCACCAGGGTCTGCGGGGTGATGTAGTCGAACCAGTTGTAGACCCGCAGGGTGCGTTGCTCGGCAGCCTCGAGGCTACCGGCGAGCAGGGTGCTGCAGAGCAGGGGGGCGAGCAGGCGCTTGAGTCGGGTCATGCTTGGGCTTCCTGTTGGGCGCGTTCGAAACCTTCAAGTACGTTCACCGCATTGATGCCGATTTCCTCGACGGCGTACCCGCCCTCCATGACGAACAGGGTCGGCTTGCCGATGCGGGCGATACGTTCACCCATCTGAAGATAGTCGGGGCTGTCCAGTTTGAACTGCGAGATCGGGTCGTCCTTGAAGGTATCGACCCCCAGGGACACCACCAGTACATCCGGTGCATAGTCGGCGATGCGCTCGCAGGCATCGTTCAGGGCATTGTTCCAGGTCGGCCAGTCGCTGCCGGCCGGCAACGGGTAGTTGGCGTTGAAGCCCAGGCCCGGGCCCTCACCTGCTTCGTCGGCATAACCGAGGAAGAACGGGAATTCGGCCTGTGGGTCGCCATGGATCGAGGCGAAGAACACATCGCTGCGCTGGTAGAAGATCTCCTGGGTGCCGTTGCCGTGGTGGTAGTCGACATCGAGGATCGCGACCTTGCTGCGGCCCTGGTCGAGGAAGGCCTGGGCGGCGATGGCGGCATTGTTCAGGTAGCAGTAGCCACCCATGACGTCGCTGGCGGCATGGTGTCCAGGCGGACGGCACAGGGCGAAGGCGCTGTAGGCACCGGCCTGCATGGCGGACTGGGCGGTGAGGGCGACCTGGGCGGCGCTGTAGGCGGCTTGCCAGGTACCGGCGGTGATCGGCGCGCCGGCATCGAAGCTGTAGTAGCCCAACTCGCCATGCAGGCCGCTGGGTTTGACCCTGCGCAGGGTGCGCGCCGGCCAGGTGAAGGGCAGCAGGTCGCCCTCGTGGCCAAGTTCGGCCCAGCGGCGCCAGGCACCTTCGAAGAAGTCCAGGTAGTCGGCACTGTGCACCCGCAGGATAGGCGCGCGACCGTGGTCCACAGGCGCCTGCACCGGGCCCAGGCCAACGCTTTTGACCCGCTCCAGCACATGGTCGGCGCGCGAGGGCATTTCAAAGCAGGGCATCAGTTGCCCGTCGATCAGCTCGCAGCGGCCGTGGTGCAGGCGGTGGTCATCGGAATAGATCGTCAGCATTTATTGTTCTCCGGGTAACTGGCGTGACTCCATTGTTGATGGGCACGCCTCGCGGCAGAACGGTGGATGCGGCCAAAAGGGGATCGATATGGCCAACCTGGCTGTCCGGATTTCGCCCCGCCCGGCTCAGGCGCGGAAATGACTCGGGGCCACGCCGCTCCAGCGCAAAAAGGCATGGCGGAAGCTGGCGGTTTCACTGAAGCCCAGTTCCTCGGCGATGCGGTAGATCGGCAACTGGTCTTCGGCCAGCAGCTGCTTGGCCCGCTCGAAGCGCAGTTCGTCGAGCAATTGCTGGTAGCTGCTGCCCAGTTCCTGCAGGTGTCGACGCAGGGTGCGCGATGAGCAGTTCATCTGCCGGGCCAGGCCTTCCAGCCCGGGCGCGGCGTCCAGCTGATCGAGCAGCAACTGGCGAATCCTTCCCAGCCACGCCTGACGACCGGTGAACTCCAGGTTCTGCCGACGGCAGCGCTCGCTCATGGCCCTGTGGGTGATCCGGTCGGCCAGTGGCAGCGGTGCGTTCAGCCAGTGGCGATCGAAGGCAAAGGCATTGTCGAGCGCGCCGAACGCCAGCGGGCAGTCGAAGGTCTGGGCGTAGAGCGGGTGATAGTCAGGCGCGTTGTGGGCAAAGCGGGCGGCCAGCAGCGGCAGCGACTGGCCCAGCAGGTCGTCGCAGATGACCTTCAGCGAAGTCAGGCAGAACTCGGCGTTGAAGGCCGCCAGCCGAGGGTCCTCGTCGTAGTCGCCGGCACTGAACCAGACGCGCTCGCCGTCATCGATCAGGCGCAGCTGGAAAAGCGTTCCCAGTAGCGCCGGGTATTGCATGGCCAGGCGCAAAGCGTCACCTAAGGTGGCACTGGAGAGCAGGGCGTAACCGAGCATGCCGTAGCAGGAAACATGCATGCGCCGGCCCAGTTCCAGGCCCACCTCACGGCGCCGGGCCACCGCGTTGGCGCACACCTGCAGCTCCTGGCGGGTGGTGATGCGCGAGTCGGCGCGGCCCAGGTCGGCCGGGCTGATGCCGCTGCCTTCGAGCAGCTCGCCGGCATCGATGCCCTGGTCCTGGAAGGCCTGCAGCACCAGGGATACGGCGTTCAGCGTGGTGAGGTGTGAGTGGAGCATGCTCGGTTTCCGACTGTGGGGCTGACCAATGTCGAGCAATAAGCGTGCCTTGGGGCTTGGTGTGGATCGATGGTACGACTGGCTGCCCGTGATCGCGGGGCAAGCCCGCTCCTACAGTGATTGCTGCGCACATAAAAAAAGGGCCCGGGGATCTGATCCCTGGGCCCTCAAAAGGTGAGAGGTGTCTAGTCCCTCGACCTGGTGAGCGGTGTTACAGCATCGGTTACGCCTTCAGCGGCACCAGACGCGGAGCAATCATGTTTTCCGGACGCAGGATGT
>Ga0247821_10001573_pt1 | contig 12746 bp, 11 predicted proteins | sample 13C_Glycerol_Day_FD_192481 | JGI IMG/M metagenome (GOLD analysis project Ga0247821, IMG submission 192481) | Soil microbial communities from agricultural site in Penn Yan, New York, United States - 13C_Glycerol_Day14 | ecosystem: Environmental > Terrestrial > Soil > Agricultural land | place... | reverse complement strand
TCGCCGTCCCGGTCGAGGTCAGGCACCGCGTTGTCCCCTGCTGATTTGTCCTTGGCAGCGGCCTCCTGCAGTGCGATCACCAGCCCGGGGCTCGGCGAGAGCAGCAGCTCGCGGTGCAGCGCCGCCCGCTCCGGCGTGTCCGGCCCGACGACGGCGGCCTCCACCGGGCCGGCGAGCGCCGCCTGCGCCGTGGCGAGCAGCCAGCCGGCCACCCGTGGCGCGCGGGCCGCCAGCGGCGGCAGCAGCGAAAGGATGTTGCCGGCGAGGGAGCGGTGTTCCTGGGAGCCGGAGAGGGCCGAGCAGGACAGCAGCGCGCCGGCGAAGGCGGCCGCCCCGCTCGGCGTGGCACCGTCGAACACCTCCAGCGGCGCGCGCCCGCCCAGGGCGGAGGACACCTGGTCCGACTCCCCCGCGGCGTCCCTGAGCGTGCCGTCCGTGGTGAACCGCGCACAGGCCGCGGCCAGGACATCCTCCGCCAGCCCGTACCAGCGCGTCCGGCCGGTGACCGCGTAGAGCGCGATCAGGCCCTCGACGCAGAAGGCGTAATCCTCCAGCAGCCCGCCGATCCCGCGTGCGGCGCCGTTATGGGAAACCCGCCGGAGTGTGCCGGGCTCACCCCCGGCCCCCGGGCGCCAGTGCACCCGTTCGAGGTACGCCGCAATCCGCCCGGCTGCGGCGACCAGCCGCGGCTGCTCCAGCACCGCTCCGGCTTCGGCCAGGGCCGCGACGGCAAGACCGTTCCAGCCGGCCACCACCTTGTCGTCCCGGGCCGGCTGCGGCCGGCGGGAACGCTCGGCAAGCAGCACCGGCCCCACCCGCCGCCACAGTTCCGCCTCGCCGGCGCTGAACGCCCGGCCGGGGTGCAGCGGGGAGCCGTCCGCGGAGACGGTGCCGCGGGCGTGGACGTTCATAAGCCGGGCGACGGCGGCGGCGTCGCCGGGGCCCAGGGCGGCTTCCAGGGCCGCGGGGGTCCACAGGTAGGTGGCGCCTTCGGCGTGGACACCGTCCACGACGGTGTCGGCGTCCAGGGAGGAGGCCAAGGCCTCGGGCAGCGGCCCGTGCACGGCTCCAGGAGGCGGTGTGTGGCCGGTTTCGTCCGTGCCGAGGCCCAGCGATGCCAGCAGCCACCCGGCCGTGCGTCCGGCGACGTCCGCTGCTTCCGCGGCGGGGTAGTCGGGCGTGCCGCCGAGCCGGACCCAGTGGACGTAGACGCGCAGCAGCTGGGCGTTGTCGTAGAGCATTTTTTCAAAGTGCGGCACGGACCAGTCGCGCGTCACGGAGTAGCGGGCAAAGCCGCCGTCGAGCTGGTCAAACAGGGCCGAGCGGGACATCGCGGCCAGCGTCCGGCCCGCCAGGCCGCGGGCCAGCGCCGCCGTGTCGGTCCCAGCTCCCCGCGGGGCGGTGTCCTCCGGGGCGGTGTTATGCGGAGGGACGGCGGCATGGCGGATCAGGAATTCCAGGACCGCCGAGGGCGGGAACTTCGGCGCGGTGCCGAAGCCGCCGCCGGACGGGTCCTCGTCGGCGGCCAGCGCCCGCACGGCCTGCGCGGGCAGGGTCGGATCGAGCGGCTCCGGCACACCGCCCAGCCGCACGGCGGCGGGCTGGCCGGCGGCGAGGCCGCGGGCCAGGGTGTCGGCGTTCTGTTCCACGGCGGCGCGGCGCTCCCGCCAGGCCTCGGACACAGCTTCCAGCACCTGGCGGAAGGAGGCCCGGCCGGGCAGCGGCCGGGGCGGATAGTAGGTTCCGGCATAGAAGGCCCGGCCGTCGGGCAGCAGGAACACGGACATGGGCCAGCCGCCTTCACCGCTGATCGCCTGGGTCGCGGCCATGTAAACGGAGTCGACGTCGGGGCGCTCCTCCCGGTCCACCTTCACGGCCACGAAGTTGGCGTTCAGGAAGGCCGCGGTGCCCGGGTCTTCAAATGATTCGTGGGCCATGACATGGCACCAGTGGCAGGCGGCATAGCCGATCGAGAGGAAGACCGGCACGTCGCGGGCGGCCGCGAAGGCAAAGGCCTCGTCGCCGAACGGCCGCCAGTGCACCGGGTTGCCGGCGTGCTGCCGGAGGTAGGCAGAGGGTTCTCCGCCCAGGGCGTTGGCGGCCCCGGGGAAGGCCGGGCGGGTGCCGCGGTCAGCGGCGTCCGGATCCTGCATCACCGTTGGCTTCCGGGCGGGCGCCGGCCTGGCCGGCGGGGTCCTGGGCGCCGGGGGTCCCTGCCCCCGCCCCGGTGGTCCGGGGATCACCCTCGCCGGTGGCAGCACCGCCGGCGTCCCCGGCCGCGGCTGCACGCTCCTCCTCCACCTGGGCGCGGTAGCGGACGCGGCGGATGCGCCGGACCATGTCCACAATCAGCAGCGCCGTCAGCACCACGATGAAGGCGGTCAGGAGGAAACCCAGCAGGCCGGGCGTCACCTGGTCCTGGGACAGACCGGGGCGCAGCGACGGCGTCGGGGTGGGCGCCGGGGTGGTCGCCAGGGCGAGGAGCAAGGAATGCACGGTGAGGACCTTCTATGGGGCTGGATGGCGGCCCGGCGGGGAATGGCCGCGGAGCCGCGTTGAACTGTTTCCACAACGTCTTCTACGCGTCATAGAAACGGCCTGTTGGTTCTATCTTAGCCCGGCGAAGAAGTCCTTTTCAGGCACTTCGGCCGGGACCCTGGACTGGATCAGGGAGTAGTCCTCCCACGGCCAGACGCGGCGCTGCATCGCCGGCGAGACGGCGAAGAAGAAGCCTTCCGGGTCCACCTGGGTGCGGTGTGCCCGCAGCGCGTCGTCGCGTGCTTCGAAGAAGTCCCCGCATTCGATCTGCGTGGTGGTCGGGTGGGTCGGCGCGGGCGGGGTGTGGCCCTCGGCGTCGGCTTCCAGCCAGGCAGCGAGCCGTTCGGCATAGGGCGAGCGGAGACCCGATTCCTCCAGGGCGAAGTGGAGGGCACGGAACCGTTCGGGGCTGAACGCGCGGTCGTAGTAGAGCTTGCTGGGTGTCCAGGCCTCGCCGGTTCCGGGGTAGCGTGCCGGGTCCCCGGCGGCTTCAAAAGCCTCGACGGCGACGCGGTGCGCCATGATGTGGTCCGGGTGCGGATACCCGCCGTTCTCGTCGTAGCTCAGGATCACCTGGGGCTTGAACTCGCGGACCAGCCGGACCAGCGGGGCGGCCGCGCGCTCCAGCGGCAGCGTGGCGAAGGAACCTGCCGGCAGCGGCGGCAGCGGATCGCCCTCCGGCAGCCCCGAATCCACGAAGCCCAGCCAGCGCTGGCGGACGCCCAGGACCTTGGCGGCGTGCTCCATTTCCAGCCGGCGCGCGCCGGCCATGTCGCGCTTGGGATGCGGTTCGCCCTCCACTGCCGGGTTCTGGATGTCCCCGCGGGAACCGTCGGTGCAGGTGGCCACCAGGACGTCGACGCCGGCCGCAGCGTACATGGCCATCGTGGCGGCACCCTTGCTGGATTCGTCGTCGGGATGAGCATGGACAGCCAACAGCCGAAGCGGCGCTGACGGGCTGGTGGACGCTGTCATCGTGGGACGGCTCCTCTTTCATCTACAGGTACAGAACTTTTGGCAGGGGTGCCGGTCCGGATCAGCGGCGCGGCAACGACCCGTCCCGATCCACACTAAACTGGACTGGTGACTTCCAAGGATCAGCCGGCCGCGCCCGCGCCGGCATCTCCCAGCCTAGCCAATCGTTACGGCGGTCAAAAGCGGACGCTGAGCGGCAAAGCCAAACGCACCATCCTCATTCTTGCCCTCGTGGCCGGGATGGCCTTTATGGCCTGGATCTCGACCTCGAACGCGACCGAGAGCGTCACGTTCAAGGACATCGGCTACAGCACCCCGGACGCCACCCTCGCGGAGATCGATTTCCAGGTCACCAAGGACCCGGCCACCGCGGCGAAATGTTCCGTCAAGGCGCTGGATTCCAAGTTCGCCGTCGTCGGCTGGAAGGTCGTGGACATCGCGCCCAACGCCGCCGACGCCGGCTCGGACGGCGGCCGCACCACTGCCCACCGGGCGACGGTGCGCACCGAATCCCAGGCCGTGTCCGGCGTCGTTGACAGCTGCTGGATCCCCGACGCCGCCAAATAGCGCCGCGGCAGCACGGAGCAGGCAACCGGCAGGGACGCGGCAGGGACGCGGCAGGGACGCGGTGTGATCCAGGCCGCAGCCTTCTTTGGTTTATCCACAGGATTGACTACAATGGATCAATACCTTTCCCCCGCTGAGCTGGTTGCTGAGTCCTAAAAGTGGCCACCGTGGCGGGGTCTTTGCTTGTTTGACCATAAAGGAGAAGTCCGTGTCTACCACCAACAGCGCAACTGCAGCTTGGCTCACCCAGGAAGCTTTTGACCGCCTGAAGGCAGAGCTGGACCACCTCTCCGGCCCCGGCCGGGCGGAAATCGTCCAGAAGATCGAGGCGGCGCGCCAGGAAGGCGACCTCAAGGAGAACGGCGGCTACCACGCGGCCAAAGAGGAGCAGGGCAAGATCGAGGCCCGCATCCGCCAGCTGACCGCGTTGCTCCGGGACGCCCACGTAGGCGAGTCCCCGGCCGACGACGGAATCGTCGAACCGGGCATGATCGTTGTCGCCAGGATCGCCGGCGATGAGGAAACGTTCCTGCTCGGCTCCCGGGAAATTGCCGGCGACTCGGACCTGGACGTCTTCAGCGAAAAGTCACCGCTGGGTGCCGCCATCGTCGGCCACAAGGAAGGCGACAAGCTCAGCTACACCGCCCCGAACGGCAAGGACATCCAGGTGGAGATCATGTCCGCCAAGCCGTACGCCGGCTGACATCCGGACCGCCTTAACGCAGCGCACGACGCCGGCCCTCCCCACCCGGGAGGGCCGGCGTCGTGCGTTGTGCGTGCGTGCGCTGTGCCCGCGTCCCCTGCCTGTCAGCGCCGTTTGGGCTACTGCCCGCTGCGGAGCCTTCCGGCCCGCGACGTGCTCAGCAGCAGGGCTGCGATCACTCCGCCGATGGCCCCGCCGAGGTGCGCCTGCCAGGACACGTAGCCCGCCACCGTGGGCAGGATGCCGAACAGGATCCCGCCGTAGGTCAGGAACAGCACCACCGAGAGCAGGATCTGCCACCAGTTGCGGTTGAAGAAGCCGCGCACCAGCAGGAACGCGAAGAGGCCGAAGACCAGTCCGGATGCCCCCACCGTGATGTTGAAGCCGCCGATCAGCCACACCACCACGCCCGAGACGAGCCAGCTCAGGGCCAGGGTGGTGAAGAACACCCGGCGCCCGGACAGCAGCACCAGGAAGCCGAAGATGATCAGCGGAAGCGTGTTGGAGAACAGGTGCGCCAGGTTGGCGTGCAGCAGCGGGAAGGTGAGGATGTCCAGAACCCCGTCGAGGCTGCGCGGGCGCAGCCCGAACGTGCCGTTGAGCGAACGCAGCATGAGGGTGTTGATCACCTCGATGGCGTACAGCACCAGGACGAACAACCCCACCACCAGCAGTCCCTTGCGGGCGCGCGCCGCCGTGGTGTCGCCGGCGCGCTGGCTGCCGTTCCGGGTGGAATCAAGCATCACGGTCCCCTAGTGCACCACGATCGGCTGGAAGCCTTCGGCCCGGAGCGCCGCGAGGACCTGCTCGCAGTGCTCGTGGCCCTTGGTCTCCAGGTTCACGGTGATGGACACGTCTCCCATGCTGATCGAGCCGCCCACACGGGTGTGGTCCAGGCCCGTCACGTTGGCGTCGTTCTCGGCGATGATCCGGGCGATGGTCGCCAGCGAGCCGGGACGGTCGTCCAGCATCATGCGCACGGTCATGTACCGGCCCGCGGCGGAGAGGCCGCGCTGGATGACCTTGAGCATCAGCATGGGGTCGATGTTGCCGCCGGAGAGCACCACCGCGACGGTGCCGGGGTTTTCGATCTTGCCTTCCATCAGCGCCGCGACGCCGACCGCGCCGGCGGGCTCGACGACCATCTTGGCGCGCTCGAGCAGGAAGATGAGCGCCCGGGCCAGGGCGTCCTCGCTGACGGTGACGACGTCGTCGACGAGTTCCCGGATGATGCTGAAGGGCAGCTGGCCGGGCCGGCCCACGGCGATGCCGTCGGCCATGGTGGAGACGCGTTTGAGCGGCACGAGCGCGTCCGCGGCGAGTGAGGGCGGGTAGGCGGCCGCGTTTTCGGCCTGGACGCCGATGATCCGGATCTCCCGGCCCAGTTCCTTGGCCCGGGCCTTCACTGCCACGGCGACGCCGGCGAGCAGTCCGCCGCCGCCAACGCCCATCAGGATGGTGTCGACGTCGGGGACCTGTTCCAGGATTTCCAGCCCGACGGTCCCCTGGCCGGCGACGACGTCGACGTCGTCGAAGGGGTGGACAAAGACTGCTCCGGTCTCGTCGGCGTAGCGCTTCGCCTCGGCGAGGGCCTCGTCGACGTTGTGCCCGTGCAGGACCACCTCGGCGCCATGGCTGCGGGTGGCCGCGAGCTTGGGCAGGGCAACGCCCAGCGGCATGTAGATCCGGGCCTTGATGCCCAGGCTCTTGGCCGCGACGGCCACGCCCTGGGCGTGGTTGCCGGCCGAGGCCGCCACGACGCCGCGCTTCTTTTCCGCGGGCGAAAGCTTGGCCATCCGGACATAGGCGCCACGGACCTTGAAGGAACCGGCCCGCTGCAGGTTCTCGCACTTGAGGAAGACCTCGCCGCCGACCATGCTGCCCAAGGCACGGGACGATTCAACCGGCGTCCTCGTAATAATCCCATCGAGCAGCTTCTGCGCCTCCAGGACATTGTCCAGCGTGACGGGCAGGCTCTCAAGGGTGTTCACGAACTAGTCTCCTTCTTCGGATCCGTCTCCGGCTCATGGGGTGGCTCGGGGGCCAGGACGTCCGGGCCCGCGGTCGCCAGCGCACTTTCATGTTCCCACGTTCTGCCGGCAATGTAGCGAATCGACGAGTTTGCTACGGCCAGGATGGGCACGGAGAACAGGGCTCCCGGGATTCCGGCGAGGTAGGAACCGGCGGCGACGGCCAGGATGACGGCGACCGGGTGCAGCGAGACGGCCTTGCCCATGATCAGCGGCTGCAGGATGTGGCTCTCCAGCTGCTGGACCAGCAGGACGATCCCCAGCATGATCAGGGCGTTCACCCAGCCGTTGGCCACGAGGGCCAGGAGCACCGCGACGGCGCCGGTCACCAGGGCCCCGACGATCGGGATGAACGAGCCCAGGAACACCAGCACGGCCAGCGGAAGGGCAAGGGGCACGCCGATGATCGCGGCCCCGACGCCGATGCCGACGGCGTCCACGAAGGCGACGAACATCTGGACCCTGGCGTAGCTCACCATGGAGGACCAGCCCACCCGGCCGGCTCCGTCCGTCGCGGCGCGGGCCTTCCGCGGCAGCAGCCGCACGAGGAAGGACCAGATGCGCCCTCCTTCCAGCAGGAAGAAGATGAGGATGAACAGTGCCAGGATCATGCCGGCGGCGAAGTGCCCGGCGGTGCTGCCGAAGGAGAGTGCCCCGCTGAGGATGCTGCTGCTGTTGTTCTGCAGCGCCTCGGTGCCCTCTTTCAGGTACTGGTCGATCTGGGATGCGGTCAGGTGCAGGGGGCCGTCGGCGAGCCAGACCTGGATTTTCTGGATGCCGGTCAGCGCCTCGCTCCACAGTTCGGCGAAGCCGGTCACCAGCTGCCGGCCCACGAGGGCCAGGGCGCCGCCAATCACGCCGATGAAGCCCAGGACCGTGACGGCGACGGCGAGCCCGTTCGGGAGGCGGCGCCTCCTGAGCCAGTTCTTCGCCGGTGACAGCAGCCCGGCCAGCAGCGCGGCGACCATCACGGGAATCAGCAGGAAACTGACTTTGCTCAGCAGCCACACGAGCGCGCCAGCCACGAGAATGATGAGTCCGACACGCCAGGACCAGGACGCCGCGATCCGCACGCCATACGGGATGTCCTGGTCGATTTCCCGGTCCGTGACAGTCCGCCCCTGTGCGGAGGCTCCGGCGGTGCGGGCTGGGGCTGCGTCGTCTCGCGGCGCGGCATCGTCAACTGGCGTCATAGCCCCATGATTCACCAGCGCCGCCCGGATAGGAAACCGGTCGCCGCTCAGCGCCCCAGGGACGCGCTGATGCCCCAAGTCATGGCGAACCGGTCCCCCGGATCCAGCCAGCGGAGGCCGTCACCACTGTTGAAGGCGTTGGCCGGGCCGGTCATGGGCTCGATCGCCACCGCCTTGGTGCGGCCCGGGAATTCAGTGGTGACAAAAACGTGGACGTAGCCGCAGTTGTCGTCCTGCCAGAGGCTCACGCTCCGGCCGTCCGGGGCGCTGAGGGTGTGCCGGGCGACGCCTGCGTCGAACTCCAGGTCCGTGTAGGCCGAATCCAGGTCCAGCGAACCCACCGGCCGGCCGGCGCGGAGGTCAAAGTCGCCGGCAACCGGTTCCGTGCTGCGCGGAATCAGGCGCTCGTCGGTCACGAGCCTTGTGCCGGCGTGGACGGTGACCGTGAGCTCCTCGCTGGGCACGTCCCCCAGCCGGAGGTAGGGGTGGGCGCCGAGGACGAACGGGGCCGGCTCCTGGGAGTCGTTGATCAGCACCTGCCGGACCACCAGGCCCAGGTCCGCGGCGAGTTCGTAGCGCACGCGGTGGCGCAGCAGGAAGGGATAGCCGTGCTGCGGGAACACCGCGGCTTCCAGGGTGACCGAGAATTCCGATTCGTCGACGAGTTCATAGGAGGCGTTGCGCAGCAGCCCGTGGCTGGCGTTGTTGCGGGACACCTCCGTGATGTCCAGCTGCTGCTTCTTGCCGTTCAGGTACCAGAGGCCGTCCTCCACCCGGTTCGCCCACGGGGCCAGCGTGATGCCCGCGGCGCCCGGGGAAATCTCCGCGTCACCGTAGCTTTCCGTCAGTTGCGTGCCGCCGCGGCTGTACAGCCTCAGCCCGGCGGCCAGCTCGGTGACGACGGCGAGCGCGTCGCCGCGCCGCAGCTCGTACTGCCGTCCCGTGGCATAGCGCCGGGCGGAAGCGTCCGGGCCGGTGCCGTCGCCAGGGCTGACGCTGGCAGGGGAATGCGGGGAGGCGTGTCGCGGCAGGTTCATGGTCACCACCGTACCTAGCCGCAGGCCACGGCGTATACCGTGGATCCATGACCCGCATTTCCAGGCCGGCCGCCGGCAGCACGGCATGACGCTCCGCCTTGACGCCCGGCAGCTGGCAGCCCGCTTCGCGTCCGTCTTCGGCACGGCGCCCGACGGCGTGTGGCAGGCGCCTGGCCGCGTTAATCTGATCGGCGAGCACACCGACTACAACGAAGGCTTCGTGCTGCCGTTCGCGATCGACAGGACGGCCAGGGCCGCGGTCCGGCTGCGTCCGGACTCAGGCATCCGGCTGCTGTCCACCTTCGGCAACCAGGGGCTGACGACGGCGGATGCCGGGTCCCTGGAGCGCGGCACGGCGAAGGGGTGGACCAAGTACCCGCTGGGTGTCGTGTGGGCGCTCCAGCAGAGCGGTCAACCGGTACGCGGCCTGGAGCTGCTGCTGGACTCCGATGTTCCCCGCGGCGCCGGTCTGTCCTCATCCCACGCGATCGAATGCGCCGTCATCACCGCGCTCAACGAGCTCACCGCGGCGGGGCTTGATGACCGGGACATGGTCCTGGCCACCCAGCGCGCCGAGAACGACTTTGTCGGCGCGCCCACCGGCATCATGGACCAGTCAGCGTCCCTGCGCGGGGCGGCCGGGCACGCCCTGTTCCTGGACTGCCGCGACCAGAGCTCCCGGCTGGTCCCGTTCGACGCCGACGCCGCCGGGCTGGTGCTGCTCGTGATCGACACGAAGGTGTCGCACTCCCATGCCGGCGGCGGCTACGCCTCCCGGCGCGCCTCCTGCGAGCTGGGGGCGGAGGTGCTCGGCGTGAAGGCCCTGCGGGACGTCGGGCTCGACGACCTGGAGGAAGCCAGCGGCCTGCTGGATCCGGAGACGTTCCGCCGGGTGCGGCATGTGGTGACCGAGAACGACCGGGTCCTGCAGGTGGTCGAGCTTCTCGACGGCGCCGGGCCGGCGGCGATCGGTCCGCTGCTGGACGCGTCCCATGCCTCCATGCGGGACGACTTCGAGATCTCCTGCGCCGAGCTGGACCTCGCCGTCGGGGCGGCCCGTGCTGCCGGAGCGGTCGGTGCCCGGATGACCGGCGGCGGCTTCGGCGGCTCGGCGATCGCGCTGACGCCGGTGGCGGCCGAGCAGCAGGTGCGTGCCGCCGTCGAACAGGCCTTCGCCGGGGCCGGGTACGCGGCGCCGGAGATCTTCCGGGTCCGGCCCGCGGCAGGGGCGATGCGCCTGGCATAGCCGGAGCGTAGGCTGGGCCCATGACAGATGCCGTCATTGTTTCCACTGCCAGGAGCCCGATCGGCCGCGCCTTCAAGGGGTCACTGAAGGACGAACGGCCGGATGACCTCGCGGCCGCCATGGTGGCCGCCGCGCTGGCCCGGATTCCGTCCTTCGACGCGGCGGACACCGCAGGCAGCGGACTGGACGACCTGTACCTGGGCTGCGCCGAACCCAGCGGCGAGGCCGGTTCCAATATGGCCCGGGTGGTCACCATCCTGGCCGGGCTGGACAACGTGCCGGGCGCCACCATCAACCGCTTCTGCGCCTCCAGCCTGCAGACGCTCCGGATGGCCTTCCACGCCATCAAGGCCGGCGAGGGACACGGGTTTGTCGCGGCCGGGGTGGAGGCCGTGTCCCGCTACCGCGACTGGGCCGGCGCCGGAGAAACGGACGCCAGCACGCACAACCCGCTCTTCGATGCCGCCCGGCAGCGCACCGCCGCCCGGGCCGCGTCCAATACCCCGTGGACGGACCCGCGGCTGGGCGGCCGGATGCCCGACATCTACATCGCCATGGGACAGACCGCGGAAAACGTCGCGACCAGCTTCGGCATCAGCCGGGCGGACCAGGACGCCTGGGCGGTGCTCAGCCAGAACCGCACCGAGGCAGCCATCGCTTCCGGCTTCTACGCCCGCGAGATTACGCCCTATACCCGCAAGGACGGCACTGTGGTCGACCGGGACGACTCCCCGCGGGCCGGCGTCACCTTTGAGGCGGTCAGCGCCCTGCAGCCTGTTTTCCGCGCCGAGGGCACCGTCACCGCCGGCAACGCCTGCCCGCTGAACGACGGAGCGGCCGCGGTCGTCGTGATGAGCGATGTGCGGGCGCGCGAACTCGGGCTGACGCCACTGGCACGGATCGTCTCCACGGGCGTCAGCGCCCTCTCCCCCGAGCTCATGGGCATGGGCCCGGTGGAGGCGAGCCGGCGGGCGCTGGCCCTTGCCGGGCTGGGGATGGCGGACATCGACCTCGTGGAACTCAACGAGGCCTTCGCGGTGCAGGTCGTCGCCAGCGCCAAGGAACTCGGAATCGATCATGACAAACTCAACATCCACGGCGGCGCCATCGCGCTGGGCCATCCCTTCGGCATGACCGGCGCCCGGATGACCACCACCCTGCTCAACGGCCTCCGGGAACGGGATGCGACGCTGGGGCTGGCGACGCTCTGCGTCGGGGGCGGCCAGGGCATGGCCGTGGTGCTGGAGCGGCTTAGCTGAGCCCCCGCCCACGGATGCCGGCGCGTCGATGCCGGCGGCAGACAGAAAGGGAGCCCCGCCATCAGGCGGGGCTCCCTTTCTTGGTCTTCCGTTACCGGCCCGGCGCCGGCGCTGTTACTCGTCGCCGCGCAGGATCGCGAGGAGGCGGATGATCTCCACGTAGAGCCACACCAGCGTCACCGTGAGGCCAAAGGCCGCGGTCCAGGAGAAGCGCTGCGGGGCGCCGCTGCGGACGCCGGCTTCGATGCTGGTGAAGTCCATGATCAGGGCGAAGGCCGCGAGGCCGATCGCCAGGACGCCGATGAAGACGCCCAGCGGGATGCCGGCGATCTCCATTGAGGTGCGCAGGCCGAAGGGGGAATCAACGGCGCCGGTCCACATCATGGCCATGTTGATGAGCGCGAAGACGGCGTAGCCGATGGTCGCGATCATAAAGAAGCGCATGGCCTTCGGGGTGGCACGGACCTTGCCGTTCTTGAAGAGCACCAGGGTCACAGCGAACACGGAGAGCGTGCCGATCACGGCCTGCAGGCCGACACCCGGGTAGATTCCGTCGAGGATCCGCGTCAGGCCGCCGAGGAAAAGACCCTCGAGGGCCGCGTAGGCCAGGATCAGCGCCGGCGACGGCTGCTTCTTGAACGTGTTGACCAGGGCCAGGACGAATCCGCCCAGCGCGCCGACGATCATCAGCATGTAGGCCAGGCTCTCGGCCACCACGAGGGTGACAGCGGCGCCGGCGACGACGGCGCCGAGGCAGGCCGCCGTCTTCATGATGACGTCGTCGTAGGTCATGCGGCCGGTGTCGGCGGGGCCGGCGGCGGGCCGGTTGTACATGTCCTGGAGCTGGTCCTGGGTCATGCCCTGCTGGGCAGGGTTCCAGCCGGTCTGGGTCTGGCCGTACTGCGCCTGGCCGTAGCCGTTCTGGCCGTACTGGCCCTGGCCGTAGCCGTTCTGGCCGTAGGGGCCCTGTCCGTAAGCCTGCGGGGCAGGCGGTGCCTGGGTTGCTCCACGGAAGTTCTTTCCGTTGAAGACTGGGTTTCCGCCAAGTGCCATTGCGGGTGTCCTCCAAATAAGGGGGTGAATGATGATCCGGTAGTGAACTTTTAGTGCCTGGTTAGAACACGCTACCAATTCCAACAGCCAACGGGCACTGTTAGTTCCCGGGGGCCCCTGCCGCAACCCAACCGTGACCTGTGGA
>Ga0247821_10001572_pt1 | contig 12747 bp, 11 predicted proteins | sample 13C_Glycerol_Day_FD_192481 | JGI IMG/M metagenome (GOLD analysis project Ga0247821, IMG submission 192481) | Soil microbial communities from agricultural site in Penn Yan, New York, United States - 13C_Glycerol_Day14 | ecosystem: Environmental > Terrestrial > Soil > Agricultural land | place... | reverse complement strand
TGCGGCCCGACCGCCACGACGGGTGCGGGCCGCGCGGCCGGCGCCGGCCTGGCGAGCACCTTCGCCTCCGCGACCACCATCCAGGCCGGTGCGCCGGCAGGCGGGCGCGGGCCGGGCGGGCCGGCCACGGTGTCGGGCGCAGGCACGGCCACGGCGACACCCTCGGGCGCCGCCGGGCTGTCCGGCTCGGTCACGTCCGCGGGCACGTCGAGCACCGCGGCCACCCCGCGGCCCGCACTCGGCATCGGGCCGGCGTCGTCGGCCGCGACGGCGACGACGCTGCAGGCGGCCGTCCCCGCCGGGGCGCGGGCGTTGGGGGCGCTGGCCGCACTGCAGGCCGCCGCGACCTTGCAGTCGCTCGCCGCGGCCGCGCACGGTGGCGGCCCGACGGCGGTCACGTCCGGCACGGCGGCCACCGCGGCGTGGCCGTCACATGCCCACGGGTCCGGTCCGCTGGCGGTCCCGTCCCTGGTGGTCCTCGCGTGGCCCGCCGGTGGCCGCGGAGACGGTGACGGCGTCGGCATCTCGATCCAGCTCGCCTCGCGGGGCGTGATGACCACGGTCGGCAGGCCCGTCCCGGGCGCATCCGGCGCAGCGCGCAGCGTGGCCGACATGGCACCCGCGACACGAACGATCGCAACGATGGGGGCGGGCAGTGGCTAACCGGTGGGGCACCGAGACGATCAAGCGGTTGGCGACCGCCACGCCCGTCGCCCACGACTTCGACACCGACACGCTCAAGCTCGGGCTGATGGCGACGGCGTACAACCCGAACACCGCCTTCTCGACGTCGCTGAGCTGGGCGGACGTGTCCGCCTCGGAGGCGTCCGGCACCGGCTACGTCGCGGGCGGCATCACGGTGCCGTCCCCGGCGATCACGGTGGTGCAGGCCAACAGCTTCGGCCGGGTGTGGGCGGCGACGACGGCCTACGCGGTGGGCGACGTGGTCCGCCCGAACGCGAACACCAACGGCCACCTGTACATGTGTGTCACGGCGGGCACGTCGGGTGGTACCGAGCCGACGGCGGGGAACTGGCCGACCGTCTCGGGTAAGGACTCCCCGACCGACGGCACGGTCGTCTGGACCGAGATCGGCGCGTCGATCACGAAGTTCTCGTCGGGGAACGTCGTGTCCCCGTCGCTGTCGCTGACCGGCATCCAGTACGGCTGGATCTACGACGACCAGAACGCGACCGCCAGCAACAAGTCGCTGATCTGCCTGCTCGACTTCGGGTCGCAGAAGACGTGGACGAGCACCGTGGTCACGTTCACGCCGGACGCGAACCTCGGCTGGGTCTTCCTCACCCCGAGCTGAGCGGAGCACTGATGCCTGACCTTGGTGATCTGGTCGCGCTGACCGTCGACATCCGCGACGCGGCCGGGGTACTCGCGAACGCCACCTCGGTGGTGCTGACGGTGATGCGGCCGGACGGCACCACCGAGCTGCCGGCCGTGTCGAACCCGACACCGGGCCGCTACCAGGTCGACTACCAGCCGCTGCAGGCCGGGCGGCATGTGGCGTTGTGGGTGGCGTCCGGGGTCAACTCGGCGGCGCACGTCGAGCCGTTCGACGTGACCGGGCCGCCGGCTACCGCGGGGTGGCCGCCGCTGCTGGCCGATGTCCGCCGCGAGCTGGGCCGCAAACCCTCCGACACCGCCGACGACCCGCTCATCCAGAGCCAGCTGGACGCGGCGGTCGACTACGTGCAGGAGCAGCGCGGCGGGGACTTCAACTTCGCCGGTGACCCGTTGTCGCTGCTGCCGCCGCCGACGCGTGCGGTGTGGCAGGGGACGGTGGAGCTGGCGAAACGCTGGCACCACCGCCGCGCCTCCCCGGACGGGCTGGTCGACATGGGAGAGCTGGGGTCGGCGCGGGTACCGGGCAGCGACCCGGACATCGACCGGAAGCTCGGGATCGGCCGCTACCGGGCGCCGATGGTCGGCTGATGAGCGACCACGCCGTCGCGAAGGCCCTGGAGATCAGCGACGCATTGGCGGCGGTGCCCGGGGTCCGTCACACGCGGCAGTTGTTCGGGCCGGTGGAACCACCGTGCACGGTCCTGGCCATCCCGGAGCTGACCCTGGTCGGGATCTCACCGGCGCCGTCGGAGGCCGCCTGGCGGGTCGCGCTGGTCGTCGCGGCCGACGACCGGGTGGAGAACATCCTGGCGTTGATCGGCCCGGTGATCGCCGCACTGGAGGGCGTCGTCGACGTCGCCGTACGGAGCCCGGTGCGGCCCGGCACCTACCCGTCGGGCAGCACGACCCTGCCCGCGTACCTGATCGATCTGGAGGTTTCGCTGTGACCAGTCCTGTGGCGCACAACCGGAAGCTGAAGGATGCGCTGCTGGACATCGGCGGCGAGTCCTACGAGCTGCAACTAGAGGAGTTCTCCATCGACCCGGGGATCTCCGACGCCGAGCTCACCTACACCTACGGGGGCAGCTTCGCCGACGAGGCCGACCCGGAGCCGAAGCTGAAGCTGAACCTGGTGTCGGACTGGCGTGCCGCCGGCATCTCCCGGTTCCTGTGGCAGCACCGCGGGGAGACCGTCGACTGGCAGATCGACCTGCACCAGAACACGCCGGGTGAGCACGTGCGGTGGAACGGGCAGCTGCAGGTGAAGCCGCCGGCGACGGGCGGGAAGGTTCGCGACGTCGACCGGATGGAGGTCGAGCTCACCTGCCTCGACGTCCCCGAAATCTCGTTCCCGTCCGGCTGACCCCGGCCGCTCTCACAACGTTAGGAGCTGATCATGGCGTTGCAGACGCGGCTCAACGTGAGCCTGTCGGCGAAGCAGACGAGCGCGGCGGATCTCGGCGCGGGCGAGGCGAACATCGCCAAGCAGGCCGCGATCGCCCTGGCCAACGGGGTCGCCGCCGGGCAGGCGGACCTGGCGTGGGCCGACTCGGACACGCTGGCGGCGAGCGCCACCCGCGACATCGACCTGAGCGGGGTGCTCACGGGGGTGCTCGCCACCCCCGCGGTCGTGTCCTTCGTGAAGGTCCGGGCACTGGTGGTGGTCGCCGCGGCCGGGAACACGAACAACGTGGTAGTCGGCGGGGCCGCGGCGAACGCGTGGGTGGGCCCGTTCGGGGCGGCCACGCACACGATCGCGGTCCGTCCGGGCGGGGTGCTGGTGCTCGGGGACGGGCAGGCCGACCTCGCCGGCTACCCGGTCGTCGCCGGCACCGGTGACCAGCTGCGGATCACCAACGGTGGTGGCGGCACCGCCGTCACGTACGACGTGGCCATCATCGGCACGTCAGCCTAGCTAGGAGAATCATGTTCACTGCCACCGTGCGTCCCGACGCCGGCGAACCCTACGACGTCGACATCACCTCCCGTGTCGTCCTGGACTGGGAGCAGACCGGCCGCGGGCGGAAGCTCGGGTCGCTCGCCGACGCGCAGAACCTGTCGATCGTCGACATCTACGACCTGGCGTTCCGCGCGGCCGCACGGACCGACCGGTTCGGCGGCGACATCCGCGACTTCAAGGAGACGTGCGACGTCTCCGACCTGCGGGAGACCGAGTACGAGGCGGGGCCTACCCAGCCGGCTCGCTGATGCGGGTCGTGGTGTCCCTGGCGCTGCGCACCTCCATTCCGGTGTCGGCGTGGCTGGCCGAGGACGACCGCACCCTCGACACCGCGATCGAGCTGCTCCGCGACGCAGACAAGAAGGCCAAGAGCGGCCCCTGAGCTGACCGCGATCGAGCTGCTCCGCGACGCAGACAAGAAGGCCAAGAGCGGCCCCTGAGCTGACCGGTCGGGGGTGACATGGCCAGCAAGGGCACCCTCCGGATCGTCATCCGCATCGACGGCGCGGACGAGGTGCTGCGCGCGTTCCGGAAGCTCCCGAAGGACGCGTCGAACGAGCTGCGCGACGGAACCCTCGAGGTGTCCCGGGAGCTGGCCAACCGGATCCGTGCGGCGGGCACGGCGTTCTCCCGGCAGGCGGCGCGGGCGGCAGGCACGGTGAAGGCGGTCCGGGACCGGGTGCCGGCGGTGCAGGCATCGAACACGGGCCGGGCGCGAGGTTTCCTGTTCGCGTCTGAGTTCGGGATGAACCGCAAGACCGGCTGGTACCGCAAGCGCCGCTACTTCGACTCGGCCGGCTACCAGTTCACCCCGCATTCGGGCGGTGGCTCGAACTGGTTCTTCGTCACTGCCGAGGACAACCAGGAGTGGATGGCGGGCCGATGGTTCGGGGTCGCTGACCGCGTCGTCGAGAAGTGGTCGGCGTAGGTGGCGGCCACCGAGTCGCGGATTCGCATTCTGTTCGATGGCATCGCGTCGGGGGTGACGCGGGCGGCGGCGCAGGCCCGGGCGGCGGTGTCCGGGGTCGCAGACGAGTCCGACCGGACGTCGTCGCGGCTGAATCAGTCCGGCGGGGTGTTCGGGCAGGTGTTCGCCGTGATGGCGGCCCGGGTCGCGGTGGTCTCCGGGCTGGTGGCCGCGCTGGCCCCGGTGCTGGGGCAGGCGTTCGCCGGGGCGCTGCCCGCTGTGGTGGCGCTCGGCGTGGCGGGGGCCACGGTCGCGCTCGGCATGGACGGCATCAAGAAGGCCGCCGAGCAGCTGAAGGGCCCGTTCGACCAGCTGAAGACCGCGGTGTCGGGGACTTTCCAAGCCCAGCTGACGCCGGTGTTTGCCCAACTCTCGGGGGTTATCCCGCAGCTGACGGGCGGGCTGCAGGGCATGGCGGGCGCCGTGTCCGGGGTGCTCGCCCAGCTGGTCGGGTTCGTCTCTTCGGCCCGCGGCGTGGCCCTGCTGCAGTCGGCGATCGCCGGGGCGACGGCGTTCATCGCCCCGCTCGGCGCCGGGCTGACCACGCTCCTGGACGGGTTCCTGTCGGCGGTCGCGTCGGCGACACCGCAGATGGCCGGGCTCGGCCAGGCCGTGTCGTCGATCTTCGCTGGGATCGGCGAGACCCTGCGCACCCTGGCCAACGACGAGATGAACACCTTCGCCACGGCGGTCGGCGGCCTGTCGTCGACCCTGTCCGGCATCGGGGTGATCGTCTCCGCGCTGGTCGGCGTGCTGATCCAGATGGGCGCCGCGCTGGGCAACAGCCTCGGGATCGCCCTGTCCGCGATCGGCAACGCGATCTCCGTGGTGTCCCCGGGGCTGGTCGCCCTGGCCGGCGCCGTCGGGCAGATCCTGGTGGCGGTGGCCCCGCTGCTGGCCCCGGTCGCGCAGCTCGCCAGCGTGGTCGGGCAGGTGCTGGCGTCGGCGTTGACCGCGATCGTCCCGCTGATCTCCGGCCTGGTGGCTGGGCTGACCCCGGTCATCGGCGCCGTCTCGCAGGTCGTCGCCGCGATCGGGGCCGCGCTGGTCCCCGTGCTCGCCCAGCTCGCCCCGGTCGTCGGCCAGGTGGCGACGGTCCTCGGCGGGGTCCTCGCTCAGGCGGTGTCCGCGCTGGTCCCGGTGATCTCGTCGCTGGCGCCGGTAGTCGCCGTGCTGGGGCAGATCCTCGGCACGATCCTGGTCGCCGCCGTGCAGGCGTTCTCCGCGGTCCTCACCCCGCTGCTGCCGATCATCACCCAAGTCGGGCAGATGCTGGCCGGGGTGCTGCTGTCGGCGGTGCAGGCGCTGGCGCCGGTGTTCGCTGCGCTCGCGCCGATCCTGGTGCAGATCGCGACGACCCTCGGGCAGACCCTCGCCCAAGCGCTGCAGCTCATCGTCCCGATCTTCGCGCAGCTCGCCCCGGTCGTGACGATGGTCGCCACCACGCTCGGGGAGATCCTGCTCACCGCCGTGCAGTCCCTGGCCCCGCTGATCCCGCAGCTCGCGTCGGCGTTCCTGGCGATCGTGGCCGCGGTGCTGCCGCTGGTGCCGCCGCTGATGCAGCTGGCGACCTCGCTGTTCCCGGCCGTCGCCCGGGTCATCCAGGCGCTGATCCCGGTGGTCGCCGCCGTGATCGGCGTGATCGTCCAGCTCGTGGCCGCGTTCGCCCCGCTGATCGCGGTCGCGGCCCGGGTCCTCGCCGTGATCATCTCGATGGCTGCGGGGATCATCTCCGCGGTCGCCGGGTTCGTCGCCACCGTGATCTCCGCCGTGGCCGGATTCGTCACCCGCGTGATCAGCTTCTTCGGGAACCTGGCGTCCGGCGCGATCGCGCAGGTGTCGTCGCTGGTGTCCCGGGCGGTGTCGTTCTTCGCCAACCTGGCCAGCTCGGTCAGCTCCGCCGTGTCCGGGCTGGTCGGCCGAGTGACCGGGTTCTTCGCGAGCATGGCGTCCACCGTGGTGTCGCGGATCTCCTCGTTCGTCGGTGAGGTCGTCGCGTTCTTCACCGGACTCCCCGGCCGGATCGTCGGCGCGCTGGGGAACCTCGGATCGGCGCTGATCGGCGCCGGGCGGGCCTTGATCGACGGGCTTCTCGCCGGTATCCGCGCAGGGGTGCAGTCGGTCCTCGACTTCGCCAGCGGCATCGCCGCGCGGATCGCCGCCGTGAAGGGCCCCATCGAGCGGGACCGCCGCGTGCTGCGCCCCGCCGGGCTCGCCCTCATGCAGGGCCTCGGCGCGGGCCTGGACCTAGGCCTGGCCGACGTCCTCACCCAGGCCGGGGGGATCGCCGGCCTGGTCGCCGCCGCGATCGGCACCCCCGAGTTGCCCGTGGCCACACCGCTAGTGGCGGCCGCCACCACAGGGCTCCCGTTGGCCCCGCCGAGCACCACCGACGCCGCGGTCCGGGAGCTGCTCATCGCCGCCCGCACACCCCCGAACGTCAACGTCCGGTTCTTCGTCGACGGCGACGAGTTCCGCGGCATGGCCCGCACCGAGATCGACACCGCGAACCGGTCGACCCGCCGCACCGTCGGCGCCGGCGCCGGCACCACCTTCTGAGGGAGACCCGGTTGAGTCAGCTCCGTGAACCGGTCGCGGTCCGCGGCCTCTTCGTCGTGGCCAAGTACTGGGCCGACGATGACCTGCGCCGCGCCACCCCGTACGAGGTGGTGCCGTCACAGAACATGGTGCTCACGGCAGGCGCGAACGCTCTGTGGAACCGGTTCGCCGGTTTGGGCGCGGTGACCGCGTTCGACGCCGCGAACGGCCGGCTGTGTGTCGGGAACGGCACCGCGTCTGCGGCGGCGGGGCAGACGGATCTGCAGGGGTCGTCGAAGTTTCGGAAGGTGTTCGACGCGGCCCCCACGATCAGTGGTGGCGCGTTCATGGCGACGGCGACGTTCACGACGGCGGATGCGAACTTCGCGTGGGAAGAGGCGGGGGTCGCGAACGCCGGTGCGGGAGGCGTCCTGTTCGACCGGGTCGTCCAGTCCTACGGGGTGAAGACGAGCGCCTCCCAGTGGGTGCTCAGCGCGACCTTGCAGGCGTAGGGCGGGGTCTTGAACCGGCCTGACCGACCGCGGGGGTGACGTGGCCTCCGAACTGGCGTGGATGGTGCTGGGCGCCGACACTGCGGGCGAGCTGGCCACCGCGAAGGCCGCGGGTGCCACCCACGGCCTGGTCGAGGTGTTCTGGGACCAGTGCCAGACCACCACCGCCGGCGCGGTCGACGCCACCGGCGTGCAGGCCCATATCGGGCGGGTCCTCGCCGCGGACCTGAAGGTGTGCCTGCGGGTCAGCTTGCAATACATCCCCTCGTTCGTCGACACGGCGGCGGTGAAGTTCCGCCGCAACGGCGGCGTCGACCACAACCCGGGCAACGTCTCAGGCAACAACGCCCGCGACTGGGTGTGGTCCGCGTCCACGCGCGCGTTGGTCGATGACTTCCTCACCAAGCTGTTCAACCAGCTCACGTGGTCACAGATCGAGCGGGTGCAGCTGGGCGGCGGCCCCGCCGGGGAGCTCCAATACCCGGACAGCGACGGCACGCAGTGGTGGGGCTACTCGAGCCCGGCGCAGACCGGCACCGACCTGGCGGCCGGGCAGACGGTGTGTCCCGTCCCCGGGCATGTCCCGTCGACCGGCACCACGTGGGTCGCGAACGACGTGTCGTTCGCCGCCTGGTACACCCAGAGCCTCACGAACTGGATGCTGTGGCTGATCGGCCGCCACCGCGCCTACTTCTCCGGCCCGATCTGGGTGATGCATCCGGGCGCCGGTCTGCGTCGCACGTCGCAGACCCCGACCGGGTCGCAGGCCCTGAACTACCGGGTGAACGTCGCGAAGGGTGTCGACTGGTTCGCCCAGGTCGCCGCCTACCCCGACGCGAATGTGCACCCGTACTGCACGTGGGCGGACTCGCCTCATTTCTTCGCTGCGGGCGCCTACTCCGACGTCAACGACGGTGACGCCGCCCCGTGGTATCACCTGCTGCGGGTGGCGCGGGCCGCCGGGCGGCAGGCCCGGATCTGGGGGGAGAACACCGGCGGCCAGTCCAACACGGACATGGACCGGGTGTTCTCCGCTGTGGGCGCGGTGGGCCACGGGTACCAGGGCCTGACGTGGCTGTCCCACGTCACTCTGACCGCCGGAGGCGGCGCGGCGACGTACGCGAACCTGACTAGCCGGATCGCGGTCGCGGAGACAGCGTTCGGCGGCGGGATCTACGGGCGCGGCGTGAACATGGCCGGCGGGGAGTTCGCCGCCAGCAACTCGACGCTGCCCGGCACCTATGGCACCGACTACAGCTACGACACCGCCGCCGCTTACGCGGCGGTCGCAGCCCGCGGGCACAAGGTGATTCGACTGCCGTTCCGGTGGGAACGGCTGCAACCCATCCGCAACGCGGCGCTCGACGCCGCGGAGCTGGCCCGGATCCAGCAGGTCGTCGCCGACGTCCGCTCCGCAGGCGCGCAGGCGGTACTGGACTGCCACAACTACGGCCGCTACATCCCGCCCGGCGGCGCCGACCTGATCCTCGGTAGCACCCTGCCGGTCGCGGACCTGGTCGACCTGTGGACCCGGGTCAGCGTCGCGTTCCAGGGCAACCCCGGCGTGTACGGCTACGGGCTGATGAACGAGCCCCACGACCTCGCCCCGGCCCTTGGCAGCTTCTCCGGCACCACCCGGTATGACTGGGCGTCCGGGGTGCAGGGCTGGACCGGCGATTCGGCCACCGCATCGAACGTCGCCGGGCAGCTGCGGCTCACCCAGGCGCTCGGGGCGGGCAACGTCCAGATGCGTAAGGACGACGCCGCCACCGTCTCCGGCGGCACCGGCCCCACCGGGTCGGTGCTGCGGGTCAAGGCCACCCCGGTCGCGCTGCCCGCAGGGACGTGGACGGCGAAGGCGCAGTGGCAGAACTCGAGCTTCGCCTACCAGAACCCGACCTCGGTCACCATGTCCCGCGTCGACACCGGCGCGGTCGTCACCAGCTTGACCGTCGGCCAGCCCGTGTATGTGACCTGCGTGTTCTCGTCGATCGCGTCGCCGCCCACCGCGTTCGCGTTGCAGGTCGACGGGGCCGGGGCGACCGCCGGGACGGTGACGGTCGACTTCGACCTCTTCGCTCAGGGCACGCTGTCCGGCGGCCAGTCGGCGGCGCAGGTGTGGGAGGCGGCGTCCCAGCAGGTCGTGGACGCGGTCCGCGCCGCCGGGGACACCACGAAGATCCTCGTCGCCGGCTACAGCTGGTCCGGGGCGAAAACCTGGGCGGCCACCCACCCGGCGCCGTGGATCACCGGCGGCGGCGACGTCGCCTACGAGGCCCACTGCTACTACGACTCCGACTCCTCGGGCGACTACCCCGACACGTACGCGGCGGAGACGGCCCTCGCTGCCGCGGGCGGGTACGCGTCGCTGGCGTCGCGTGCGGTCACCGAGGTGCAGAACTTCACTACCTGGTGCACCGGGAACGGTGTCCGCGGGTTCCTGGGCGAGGTGGGCTGGCCCAACACCGGCGACACCACCGGCTGGAACACAGTCGGCGAGGCGATCTACGACGAGCTGGACCTGCATGGGATCGGCGCCACTTACTGGTCGGCCGGCGCCCGCTGGGGGACCACCTACAACTTGTCGGTCTACACCGGCGCCGGCCAGGCCACGGCGCAGCCGCAGGCCACGATCATCGAAGCCCACCTGTCCGGCATGGCTGCCGCCGGGCCCGGCAGCGGTGGCGGCGGCGGGGTGGTCGGGTCGTCGTCGTCGGCGGGCTCCGGGCTACGCCGCAACCTCGCCCCGAACCCGGCATGCAAGACCAACGCCACTGGCTGGTCTGCGGTGTCGAACACCGGCACGACGCTGGCGGACTGGGTGCGGTCCGCAGCGGTCGGGGCGTCCCTGCCCCGCACGACCGGGTTCGAGGGCACCTCCGCCGGGGACGTCCTCACTCCCCGCGCGGCGGTCACGGCCGGGCAGTCGTACCACTGGTCGGTCAGTGTCCGGGCCACGGGCGGTGCCCTGTCGGCGAACATGCTCGTCAACTACTACGCCGCCCTGTCTGGTGGGTCGTTCGTCGCGAACTCCGGTGCGACGGTGCCGCTGAACCTCGCCGCAGGCTCGTCCGCCCGGTTCGTGGTCGGCCCCTACACCGTCCCCGCGGGCGCGGTCTCCGGCTATCTGAAGCTCAACGACCTGGACGCCGGCGCGGAGGTCACCGCCTACCAGGTGGAGTCGGCCGGCACCTGGGATGGCAGCTATTTCGACGGGGACACCGTCGGCGCGTCGTGGGACGGGTCGTCCGGTAACTCCGCGTCGACGATCCGCCGACTGGTGGAGACCCTGTTCATCGGGGACGGGTTCGCCCGGGCGGTGACCCCGTCGGGGCCGGTCGCGACCGAGCAGGTGCGGGTCGTCGAGAGCCTCGCCATCGCCGCGGCCTCGCAGTTCATCGAGCCGGTCGAGGTCCGCGACAGTTTCCTGATCTCCGCGTTGGAGTGGGATGAGCGGCGCGGCCGGAACCGGGTGTCTGCGTTCACGTTCGGGTCGTCGGTGACGTCGGTGCGGGTGTCGCGGCGCAGGGTGCAGGGCGGCGTGTGGGAGCTGGTCCGCGGCGGGGTCGTCGACGTGCAGGCCGGCAGGATGGTGCGGCCGGTCGACGACTACGAGTTCCCCTCCGGTACGGATCTGGACTACCGCATCGAGGGTGTCACCTCGACGGGTGTGGTGCAGCAGTCGGCGACGGTCCGCCGCCGGTCGGTGGCGGACGCGGTGTGGTTGAAGTTCATCTCCCGCCCGGCGCTGAACCGGCGGCTGGAGTTCATGGGCCGCTCTGATGTGTCGAGGCCGTCCCGGACGGCCCTGTATGACGTGCAGGGCCGCCCGGACCCGGTGGTCGTGTCGGACGTCCACTCGTCGCGCCGCTTCTCGATCCGAGTGAAGACGGAGACCGCGCAGGACACCGACGCCCTCGACCACGCGCTGCAGCAGGGCCTGCCGTGCTATCTGCAGGTCCCGGCCGGGATCAACTGCCCGAGCATCTACGCGGTGGTCGGCGACTACAGCTTCGCACCGCCCGCGCGCACGTCTGCCCGGAATGTGTGGACGATCCCGTTGACCGAGGTCAGCGCCCCGCCGGCGTCGATCGTGTCGCCGGGGGCGACGTGGGCGCAGCTGCTCATCGACTACCCGTCGTGGGAGGCCGTGTTGGCCGCCGTCCCGACGTGGCTGGACATCGCGGACTGATGGACCTGGAATCGCGTCTCGTCGACGGCCGAGACCTTCAGGAAGCCGACTGATGTACGACGTCTCCGACCGGTTCCTCGACGCGATCGCCGGGAGCCACCGGGCGGCGGTGCGGGTACAGGTGCTGCCCACCACGGCGCCGTTCCCCCAGTTCGGGGCGAACCCGGTCGGCGGCACGGAGCTGCCGGTCCTCGACGGCGACATCAGACTGACGAGCACGGCCGACGTCAACGGGACGTGCGACTTCACCATCTCCGGCGACTACTGGGACCTGCTGCAGCCGTACGGGGCGGAACTGTTCGTGGAGCGCGGTGTCGACTTCGGCGACGGGTCGCGCGAGCTCGTGCCGTGCGGCTACTACGGCATCGAGGAAATCTCCCAGGACAAGGCGCCTGCCGGGCCGGTGCGGGTGGCCGGCGCCGACCGCGGCCGCCGCCTGCAACGCAACCGGGTCGTGTATCCGATCGAGTTCCCGCCCGGCACCACCCACCGCACCATCTTCGACCGGCTGGTGAACGGGGTCACCCCGGCCGGGGCGGCGTTGAAGAACTACGCGATGTTCATCGGCGCCACGGTGCCGATCGCGTTCACCGCGTACGACCCGAACCTCGCGAAGATCGGCACGAGTCTGACGTGTGAGGACGACGCGCACGCGTTCCTCGCGAAGCTGGCCGACGCGAAGGGCTGCATCCTGCGGTTCGACAGGCACGGGGAGCTGCAGGTGGCTCTGCGGAACATCCCGCCCGGCGCCGCCCCCGTCTACACGGTCCGGCCGGGCGCCGGCGGGAACCTGATCTCCGCGAGCCGGAAGGTGACCCGTGAGGGCGTCTACAACTACGTGTCGGCCCGCGGGTCGGATCCGGCGAACCCGACCGGGTACCGACTCGCCTGGAACGACGACGCCACCAGCCCGCTGCGCTGGTACGGCCCGTTCGGGGCGATCGTGCGCTACTACGCGTCCCCGTTGATCCTCACCAACGCGGCCGCCGACGCGGCCGCCGAAACCGTCCTGTCCCGCTACAAAGGCCTCCCCACCTCGCTGTCGATGCTGTCCGTCCCCAACCCCGCCCTCGACCCGCTCGACGTGGTGGAGGCGCAGATCGGCACGGTCCGGTCCACGCACCTCACAGACCAGGTGTCGATCCCGCTCGTCGGCTCCCAGCCGGTGGAGATCGTCACCCGCACCCTGAACGAAGTCATCGTGTCCGACGAGGACGCC
>Ga0247821_10001568_pt1 | contig 12775 bp, 9 predicted proteins | sample 13C_Glycerol_Day_FD_192481 | JGI IMG/M metagenome (GOLD analysis project Ga0247821, IMG submission 192481) | Soil microbial communities from agricultural site in Penn Yan, New York, United States - 13C_Glycerol_Day14 | ecosystem: Environmental > Terrestrial > Soil > Agricultural land | place... | reverse complement strand
TCGTCGGTGTGCCCATGTATTGCAGTGTAATCATCCGTCCTGCGACGCCCAGCGATGTGCCGGAGCTCGCCGAGCTCCTCGGCGAGCGCGACCGGTTCTACGGCGTGGCCCGGACCGATCCGGACGCAGCGGAGATCGCGGACGCGCTGTTCGGGCCGGTGCCCGCGGGCCGGGCGCTGGTGGCGGTGCTCGACGGTGCGGTGGCGGGGCTCGCGGCGTACTCGTTCCTGTGGCCCGCGGCAGGCGTCACGCGGTCGCTCTACCTCAAGGAGCTGTTCGTGCGGGCCGCGGCGCGGCGGCACGGGATCGGCGGGCTGCTCATGCGCGAGCTGCGCGCGGTCGCCGCGGAGCACCGCTGCAGCCGCGTCGAGTGGACGGCCGACACCGACCAGCCCGAGGCCCAGCGCTTCTACGCCGCGCTCGGCGCCGAGGTGCTCGCCACGAAGCTGTTCTACCGGGTCTGATCCCGCAGGAGTCGCAGCAGGAGGGCGAGCGGTGGCCATTCCGTGCGACCGCGGCCGACCACGGCGTGCGCGCGGAGGAGCACGTCGGGGCCGCGCAGCGGCAGTACCCGCACGCCGTCGCGAATCGGGCCGTCCTGGGGGAGCAGCCCCACGCCGAGCCCGGCGACGATCATGTCCTGGAGCAGCTCCAGGCTGTCGGAGCGGTGCCGCACCGTGGGCGTGAAGCCGGAGAGCGCGGCCACGGTGGCCACCGCCAGCTCGTCGGCGTCGTTGCGGGAGTTGACGATCCACTCGTGGTCGCGGTAGCGCGCGATCGTCGCGACCGCGTCGGCCGCCGGGGCCGGGTCGGCGGCGGGCACGCCGAGCCCCCATCGCGCGGTCCACAGCGCCGTGGCCTCGACGCGGTCGTCGAAGACCCGCATCGCAGGCGGGAAGTCGTACACCACCGCGAGGTCCACGCGGTCCTGCGCGATGAGCGTGAGCGCCTCCTCCGGCTCGTGCTCGGCGACCACCACCCGCAGCCGCGGGCGGGTCCGGCGCAGCTCCGGCAGCAACGGGATGAGCGAACGGCGGATGGCGGAGGCGAACCCGGCGATGCGCACGGTGCCGGTGGGTTCGGCGTCGACGTCGAGGTCGCGGCGGGCCGCCTCGACGGCCGCCAGGATCGTGACGCCGTGATCGGCGAGCCGCCGGCCCGCCGGGGTGAGCCGCACGTGCCTGCCCACCGGCTCCAGCAGCGTGCTCCCCGTCTCCGCCGCCAGCGCCGCGAGCTGCTGGCTCACCGTGGACGTGGTGATGCCCAGCTCCTCGCCGACGGCCCGCATCGAGCCCAGCCGGGCCAGCGCCACCAGGAGCTCCAGCCTGCGCGTCTCCATTCAGTAATTCTGTACATTGCATCAAGTAAAGTCACGTGGACATGAACGGTGACGGTCGTCTTCACTGGACCGGTGACCTTCTCGCCCAACCGCTCCGGCGCCGCGTTCGCCGTCGTCTCGATGGTGTGCGTGCAGCTGGGGCTGGCCGTCTCCGTCGGCCTCATCGACCGGATCGGCGCCGAGGGCGCCGCCTGGCTGCGGCTGGTGTGCGCCGCGGCGATCCTGCTGGTGCTGGTGCGACCGCGGATCACGACGTTCAGCCGGTCCGGGCTGATCGCCGCCATCGCGCTCGGCGCCGTGACGGCCGCGCTCACGCTGCTGTTCATGGCCGCCGTCGCCCGGCTCCCGCTGGGCACGGCGAGCGCGTTGGAGTTCCTGGGGCCGCTGGGCGTCGCGGTGGCGCGGGCCCGAGGGCGGGCGCGGCTCTGGCCGCTGCCCGCGGCCGTCGGCGTGGTGCTGCTCACCGAGCCGTGGCTCGGGCGGATCGACCTGCTCGGCGTCGGCTTCGCGCTGGGCGCCGCCGTGTGCTGGGCGGCCTACATCCTGCTGACGCAGCGGGTGGGCGACGAGGTGTCCGGGCTGCGCGGCCTGGCCGTCTCGATGGCGGTGGCGGGCGTGGTGGCCACGGCCGCGGTGGGCGTCGGCGCGGGGGCCACGGTCTTCTCCCACGTGGACGTCGGGTTGGTGGTGTTCGGCATCGGGCTGGCGATCCTGCTCCCGGTGGTGCCGTTCAGCCTGGAGATGCTGGCGCTGCGCAGGCTGACCACCGCCGCGTTCGGCACCCTGATGAGCCTCGAACCCGCGATCGCGCTCCTGATCGGGCTGGTCGCGCTGCACCAGGTGCCCGGGGTGGCCGCGGTGGTGGGCATCGCGTTCGTCGTCGCCGCCGGGATCGGGGCGGAACGCAGCGGTTCCCGCGTCCCGGCCGAGCCCGCGCCGGTCGTGTCAACCTGCGGGTAACCGCTCGCGCGCCAGCCGCACGAACAGCGCGATGTCGTGGTAGCCGTCCTCCTCGAGGAAGCGGTCGTGGAACGTGCCCTCGCGCCAGAACCCGAGGCGCTGGAGCAGCCGGATCGACCGCTCGTTGGCTGCGTCCGTGTGGGCTTCCACGCGGCCCCGCCCGAGCGGGCCGAAGCCGTGGTCGAGCACCGCGGTGAGCGCCTCGGTGGCCAGCCCGCGGCCCCACAGCCGCCGCGCGATGTCGTAGCCGAGCGACGCCCGCCGGTGCTCGACCACGACCTCGTTGTAGCCGAGCAGGCCGACGACCCGGTCGTCACCGGCCAGCGTGACGCCCCAGTGCAGCGCGTCGAACTCCCGGCGCTCGCGGTCGAGGCGGCGGATCAGGTCGTGCGCCTCGTCGAGGGTGCGCAGCGGCGGGTCGTTGTAGCGCTGCTCGACGGGGTCGCTGCGGAACGCGAAGAGGTCGGCCGCGTCGTCGGCGACGATCCCGCGCAGCACCAACCGCTCCGTCACCAGCACCGGCGTCACGGCGAGCCAAGGTAGTGGGCGACGGCGGCGAGCGGGGCGTTCCACCGGATGCACACGTCGTTGGTGGTCTCCGAGGTGGGCTCGTCGAGGTAGCAGCACTGCGGCGGCCGCCCGACCAGGCGCGGGTCGGTCGGCCACCCCGGGGTGTCGCGGGAGTTCGCCCCGCCCGCCAACGCGCCGGGCGGCGGGTGGTCGCCGAACTGGCGGGTGCGCAGGTGTCGGGTGGCGTCGGGGCCGTAGCCGGTGACGTAGCTCTGCCCGAGCGCGTTGCGGCCCAGCAGGTAGTCCATGCCGACGGCGACGCCGTCGCGGAACCGGCGCTCACCGCTGATCCCGTGCGCGGCGACGAGCACCACGAGGTTGTTGAGGATCCGCCCGTTCGAGCCCCAGTCCCAGCCCGCCGCCGGCGCGTACGGCTGCCCCCACGGCTGGTCGGCCTGCAGCGCCAGCAGGCGCTCACCCGCCGCCACGACGCTCGCCCGCACCCCGTCGCGGTCCGGCAGCGCGCTCTCCACCAGAGCGAGGTCGATGCGGGCAGGCGCGGCGACGCGGTCGAAGTCGAACCCCGCGAGGTCGAACACGTCGCCGGTGTGGTCGGCGCACGCCATGAGCTCGGCGAGGAACGGCCGCTCGCCCGTCGCCAGCCACAGCTCCGCGGCAGCCCAGTAGAAGTCGTCGTCGAGCCGGTCGTCGCCGTAGGGGCCACCGCCGAAGCGGCCCTCGTCGTCCGGGGCGACCAGCCGCGGGTGCCGGTGCGCGGCCGCGTGGGCCCGGCGGGCCGCGGCCAGCAGCCGGGCCGCGTAGGGCGTCCCCGCGAACGTCCGGGCGGCCGCGGCGGCGACCGCGGCCACGTGCAGCGTCGCGGCCGTCGAGGGACGGTGCAGCACCCGCGTGGTCGGGTCCTCGTGCGGCAGGCCCGGCAGCGGTGACCACTCGGTGCCGTGCACGCGGTGGAACGCCATGCCCGCGAACGGCTGCCCGGCGGGCACCAGCATCCGCAGCATCCAGTCGAGCTGCCAGCGGCACTCCTGCGGGGCGACGTCGAGCAGCTGCCACGCGGGCAGGCTCCCGCTCACCACGTACTTGCCGTAGTCGCCCGCGTCGTACCAGCCGCCCGAGACGTCGAACCGGCCGGTCGAGTGCCAGCCCGGGTAGAGCCGCTCGGGGTCCGGGCCGGTCCAGGCGGCGACGGCGGTGTCGGGGTGGGCGCAGCGCATGCGGCGGAAGAACCGCAGCGCGTCGGCGGCGAGACCCTCGTAGACGTCCGGCGCGACCCGGAACGGGTGGCTCTCCTCGGCGCCGACGGTGATGCGCGCCTCACCACGCACGTCGGCCGCGGTGAAGTCGAGGACGTGCACGGCGAGCCCGGACGGGGGATCGGGCGGCCACGGCCGGGACCACCCCCGCCACCCACCGACCGTGAACTCCAGCGGCGTGGTCGCGTCCGTCACCAGCGTGGCCTGCTGCGGGGCGCCCGGCAGGTAGCCGAGCTGGTTCACGCGCACGGCGGGGCGGCTCACCGGCGGGTCGTCAGCCGTCCGGCGAGCACGGGCGCGCCCGCGCCGGTCAGCGCGGGCAGCAGCGCCGTGCGGCCGCAGGCGGCCATGAGCAGGTCGATGCCCCGGCCCTCCAGCGCATCGCCGTCGCCCCAGGCCCAGTCGAGGTCGGTGGCGACGAGCCGGAGGCCGCGCAGCGCGCCCTTCGGGACGAAGCCGACCGGGCGCCCGGTCGTGATGAACTCCAGCCCGAGCGCGACGTCGGCCGGATCGGGGGTGTGCCGCAGGCCGAGCGGCACCCGCATGTCGCCCTCGTGGATCAGCCCGTCGGCGAGCGGCCCCCGCGGTCCGACGACGGGCGGGGAGAACTCGCGGTCGGCGCGCTCGCGCAGCAGGGCCGCCAGCTCGGCCGTCGGGAGCTCGGCGACCCTGCGGGCGAGCACGGTGTTGGTCGTGTGCCCGTTGCCGCGCTGCCGCAGCAGCTCGCGCAGGAACCCGGCCGTGCCCACCGTGACCGCCGCAGCGACGTGACCCGCCACCACCTTCACGCTCCAGCCCGCGCACAGGCTGGGCGTGGCGAGCTGGGCGTCGTCGAGGCCGTCGAGGAGGTCGGCGATCGAACGGCGGGCGCGCGCCGTCGCGGCGAAGACCGTCATCGCGACCGCCCGCGCAGCCAGGCGCCCGCCGCGATCCCCAGCAGCAGCGCGGCGCCGAGCCCACCCGTCGACGGACCGGCCTCCACGACCTCCTGGCGCAGCACCACCGGCCCCGGCACGGGCGCGGGGGCGATGCGTTCGTTGCCCCGCGAGGTGGCCGCCCAGGCCGTGACCCACAGCAGCAGCCGGGCCACCAGGTAGCCGAAGAGCAGCAGGCCGAGCAGGGATCCGAAGACCGCCCCGCCCGGGGTGCCGGTGATGGCCTCGAAGTAGACCGCCGCGCCTTGCTTGATCGCCTCGAAGCCGACGGCGCCGAGCAACGCCGCCCGCCGCACGCCGCGCAGCGCGACGTCGGTGCGGGGCAGCCGGGTGATCGCCCAGGCGAAGATCAGCCAGTTGGCGCCGACGCCGAGCACGATGCCGACCAGCCGCAGCAGGGTGCGGGTGAAGCCGTCGTCCGGTGCGCCCAGCCACTCGAGCACGAGCTCGGCCAGCCCGGAGCCGAGCACCGTGAACGTCAGCGTGACGACCAGTGCCGCGCCCAGTCCCGCCAGCGCCCGCAGGTCGTAAAGCAGCCGCTGCAACGCCGCCGGGTTCGGCGCGGGCAGCTCCCACTGCGCCGACACCGCCTCCCGCAGGTTCGACATCCACCACACCCCCGACCACAGCGCACCCACCAGACCGACGAACCCGATCGAGTTCCGCTGCTCGATGGCCGTCTCCAGGATCGGGTTCACCACCCCCGCCAGCCCCGAGGGCACCGATGCGGCGATCGCGTCCTCAAGCTCGGTCAACAGGGCCGGGTTGAACCAGAGGACGTAGCTCGCCACCGCGAAGGCGACCATGAGCAGCGGCACGGCGGTGAGGATGCTGAAGAACGCGGTCGCGGCGGCGAAGTGGTTGCCGCGCTGCGCGAAGTAGCGCTGACCGGCGCGGGCGAGGTGGTCGAGCCACTCGTGGCGCTCGCGCGTCCGGGCGATCCGGTCGCGCAACCGCTGGAGGTGCTCCACGGCGCGACCTCATCGGACGGCCCGCCGTGTGTCAAACGACCACCGGTGGTGATCTCCCCGTGGCTATCGGTGTGTCGCCGACCGGGTGGGTTCCGGCATCATCAGCCCCATGGGGCGTGGGGTCGTGGGTCGGCGGTGAGCGAGCTTGCGAGCGAATCATCGGCACAGCGCCCGCGCGAAGCGCCGACCGAGCGCAGCGAGGGCGAGCGGTGAGCAGCCCGCCCGTCCGCCCCGGCGCGCGGCAACGGATTGCGATCCCGTGGCTGCGGTCCGGGCACGTCGCCCGCGGGCGGTTGCTCGACCGGCTCGACCAGGCCCAGCCCGGCGACGTCGTGCTGGTCAGCGCCCCCGCCGGGTGGGGGAAGACCGCGCTGCTCGCCGACTGGCTGCGCACCGATCCCGTGCACACCGTGTGGGTGTCGCTCTCGCCCATCGACGACAGCGGCCGGGGCTTCTGGGCGATCCTGCTCGCCGCGCTGCGCGCCTGCCCGGTGGTGGCCGTCGGCAACGCGCTGCACGACCTCGTGCCGCCGGACGACCCGGCCGCCGACCTGGATTTCCTCGCGGCCGTCGCCGACGGCCTGCACGCGGCGGCCGAGCCGCTGACGATCGTGTTGGACAACACGCAGGACCTCACCGACCCGGCCGCCGTCGACGGGCTGCGGTCGCTCCTGCGCAACCGACCACCGCACGTCCGCGTGGTGCTGGCGGGCAGGCGCGACCCGCCGATCCACCGGGGCAGGCTGCGCGCCGAGGGCAGCCTCGTCGAGGTCCGCGCCGAGCAGCTCCGGTTCACCGGCGACGAGGCCGCGGCGATGCTCGCGGCCACCGGGTACGTGTTCGAGCGGAACCTGGTCGCCGCGCTGGTCGCCGCGACCGGCGGCTGGGCCGCGGGCCTGCGCCTCGCCGCGCCCGCGCTCGCCGCCGCGACGCCGACCGACTTCGTCAACGACCTGGTCGGCACGGACCGGGCCATGTCGGACTACCTCGTCGAGGAGGTCTTGGGCGCGTTCTCGGCGCAGACGCGGCAGGTCCTCGACCGGGTGAGCATCTGCGCCACGGTGTCGGCGCCGCTCGCCGCCACCCTCTGCGACGCGTCCGACGCCGGTGAGGTGCTCGACGCGCTGGAGCGCGAGACCGGGCTCGTCTGCCGCACGGGCGCCGGGCAGGCGGGCTACGTCGTCGAGCCGCTCCTGCGCGCGCACCTGCTGGCCGACCTGCGGCGGCGCCACCCCGAGGTCGTGGTGGCGCTGCACGAGCGCGCGGCCCGCTGGTTCGCGTCGGAGGACATGCTCTCCACGGCCGTCGACCACGCCGTGGCGTCGGGGTCGGAGCCGCTGCTCGTCGACCTCGTGCGCCGCCACGGCCTGCTGCTGCTCGCCGCGGGGGAGCACGCCCGGCTGCGCGGCGTGGCGTCCCGGCTTCGCCCGGAGGTGCTCACCGGCGACCCGATGCTGGCGCTGCTGGCCGCCACGGCCTGCCTGGAGGTCGGCGAGCTCGACACCGCCGAGCGGCTCCTCGCGGCGGCCGTGCTGGCGTGGCCCGCCGATCCGGCTCCCGAGCTGGTCGCCCTCCGCCGGGTCGCCTTCGCCCGCCGCGAGTCGATGAGCGCGGAGCACCTCGGCGCGGCGTCGGAGGCGGGGATCGAGGCGGCCGGACGGTTGGGGCTCGGCCCGATGGCCGTCGTGGAGCGGGCGTTCCTGGCGATGGCGGAGCAGCGCGTGGACACCGCCCGCGAGCTCGCCCAGGCCGCGCTGGAGCAGGCGGGCGCCAACGACTACCTCGCGGCCCGCTGCCTCACCGTGCTGAGCGCGGCGGCGGGCGTCGAGGGCGACTTCCCGCAGATGGCCGCGCTCGCCGAGCGCGCCGACGCGAAGGCGCCGCCCGAGCAGTGGCACGGCACGATCGCCTCCGCGGTCACGTCCCACCTGCGGGCCTACCGGGCGTTGCTGCTCGGACGGGCCGCCGAGTCGCTCAAGCTGGCCGAGCCCGCGCTGGCGCTCGCCGGACCGGCGGGCGACGACCTCTCCTCGGTGCTGCTCAACCCGACGCTCGCGGCGATCCGCGGAGCGGCCATGACCGAGGACGGCGAGGTGGCGAAGGGCCTCGAGCTGCTCGCCGCCGCCCGCGCCGCCACCGACGAGGCCGTGCCCGCGCTCTACCAGGCCATCATCGCCGTGCTCGAGCACCGCACCGCGATCGACCTCGGCTACGTGGATCGGGCCCGCGAAGTGCTCGACTGGGCGAGCGGCAGGTTGCCCGACACCGCCGAGGTGCGGGTGATGCGGGCGCGTCAGCAGTTCCAGCTCGGTCGCACCGCGCCCGCGGCCCGCTGCCTCGCCGCGGTGCTGCACGAGCGGCCGCCCACGGTGCTCGTGGCCTGGACGCTCGTGGACGCCTGGGCGCTATCCGCCCGGCTGGCCCTGCGGTCGGGCAACCGCGGGCAGGCGCTGCGCGCGGTCCGCCGGGCGGTGGCGGTGGCCTCCACGTTCGACGTGCTACGCCCGCTGCTGCAGGTCGACGACGTCGTCGAGCTGCTGAGGGAGATCAACTGGCCGCCCGGGCTCGCCGCGTTCACCGCCCGCGTGCTCGACGCCCGCCGCGACCGGCCCGCGGCCCTGCGGGTGGCGCTCACGGAGAGCGAGCGCGCGGTGCTGGCGATGCTCTCCACCCAACGCTCGATCGGGGAGATCGCCGACGTGCTCACGGTCTCGCGCAACACCGTGAAGACCCACGTCCGCACCATCTACGGCAAGCTCGGGGTGCACACCCGGCGCGAGGCCCTCGCCGCGGCCAGAGCGGGCGGATTGGCGCCTGACTTGTAATCCGTTCGGAGCAACCAACTGGAGTGGCGTCAGGTACCGTGGCCCAGGTCATGGGCCCCAGCTCCAGTGCCCGCCCCCGCCCGGCGGTCGCGCGCGTCCGAACGGCAGTGCCGCACCTCTCGGCGGTCTACCTGCCGCGTCGGCGCCTCCGCGACCACCTCGACGAGATCCGCGACGGCGAGGTCGTCCTCGTCTCGGCACCCGCCGGTTACGGCAAGACGCTCCTGCTCACCGACTGGGTGACGCGGCAGCCGGGCCGGGTCGCCTGGCTCACCGTCGACCGCGAGGACAACACCGACCGGCGCTTCTGGGCGGGCGTGCTGGCCGCCCTCTCGACGGTGGCCGCCGTGCCCGCGGCCAACCCGTTGCGCACGATGGGGTTGCCCCACGTGCCGAGCCGCAGCCCGGAGTTCCTCGACGCCGTCATCGACGCGCTGGTCGCGGTGCCCGGCCCGCTCGTCGTGGTGTTCGACGACCTGCAGGAGCTGACCCACCCCGACCCGCTCGCGGGCCTCACGACCCTGCTGGACAACCGGCCGCCGGGCCTGCGGCTGGTGCTGGCCAGCCGCTCGGACCCGCCGCTGCGCCTCGGACGGCTGCGGCTCACCGGCGAGCTGCGGGAGCTGCGGGCGCCCGCGCTCGCCTTCACCTCCGAGGAGGCCGCCGCCGTGCTGGCGCGGGCCGACGTGCACGTCACCCCCGCGCAGCACCACCTCCTGCACACGCAGACGGCGGGCTGGCCCGCGGCGTTGCGCCTGGCCAGCATCTCCCTGCGCGAGGCCGCGGACCCGGCCGCGTTCCTCTCCGATCTCACCGGCAACGGGCAGGCCATCTCCGACTACCTCGTGGGCGAGATCCTGTCCTCGCTGCCCGACGAGGTCGTCGAGGTGCTGTTCGCGGTGAGCGTGTGCGACGCCGTCACCGCCCCGTTGGCCGCCACGCTCGCCGGGCGGGCCGACGCGGGCGACGCGCTGGCCGACCTCGAACACGACACCTCGCTCGTGGTGAGCTACGGCAAGGGCAGGCGGTGGTTCCGGGTCCACCCGCTGTTGCGCGCCCAGCTCTACGCCGACCTGCGGCGGCGGCGGCCCGACCGCGTCGCCGACCTGCACCGCCGCGCGCTCGCGTGGTTCGCCACCACCCGCAACCCGGTGGGCGCGCTGCGCCACGCCACGCTCGCCGACGACCCGCACCTGGTGCGCGACGCGCTGCGCAAGCACGGCGCGGTGCTCGCCACCTCGGGCCACCACGCCGTGGTCGGCGCCGCGCTGGAGGGCCTCGACGCCGCCGGGCTGCTGCGCGACGACGCGCGGCTGCTGCTGGTCGGGGCGCTCGCGCACATGGAACGGGGTCAGGTCGACGCCGCGGACGTGCTGCTGGAACGGGCCGCCGCCCTGCGCTCACCCGAGCCCGACCCGGCGCTGCGGGCGCTGCGTTCGCTCACCGCCGCCCGGCGGGCCTGGTACCGCCCGGACGGACCCCGCCCGGACGGGGCCCCGGCCAGCGCCGTCGAGACCGAGCTGGCCGTCGTGAGCATGCTGCTACGCGCCAACCTGGCCATGGCCGACGGGCGCGCCGCCGACGCCGTCGAGGTCACCCGGGTCGCCGTCGAGCAGGCGACCGGCGAGGGTCGCGAGTACCTGCGGGCCCGCGCGCTCGCCACCCGCGCCATGGCCGTCGGCCTGCTCGGCGAGATCACCCACATGCTGGAGCTCGTGGAGCAGGCGGGCAACACCGCGCCCGCCGCGGCCTGGTCGCACACCGCGGGCGCGGCGTACTGCGTGGTCATGTCGGCGTACGGCACCCTCCTGCAGGGCAGGCTGGCGACCGCGCTGGACCACACCACGGCACTGCAGGACGCCACCGGGCAGACCCCCGCGGCGGCGCGGCGGGCGGTGAGCCCGCTGCAGCCCGTGCTCGACGTCGTGCGCGGCGCGATCCGCTTCGACCTCGGCGAGCACCAGCCCGGCCTGGACGAGATGCGCGCGGCGCGCGGCTCGCTCGGCGAAGGCGTCGCGCTGGGGCTGCCGATGGCCGCGTTCCTGGCCGTCGTCGAGCACGACGCGGCGCTGCGCTGCGGCCTCGACGCCCGCGCCCGCGCGATCTACGAGTGGGTGGCCGAGCGGGTGGGCGAGGCGGGTCGGGGCGACCTCACCTACCTGCGGGCCGCGGCCGCCCTGCACGGCGGCGCGAAGCACGACGTGGTGCTCGCACCGCTGCTCGACGGCGACGAGCTGCCGCTGGTGCGCTGGCTCACGGGTACGGCGTGGATCTTGGAGTGCCTGCGCGCCTTGCGGATCGGCAACCGGCGGCTCGCCCGCGACGCCCTGCGGCGCGCGCTCACCCAGGCCGAGCGCAGCGGGGTCGTGCGCCCGCTGGTCACCGCGCCCGCGGAGGTCGCGGACCTGCTCGCGCGCGAGGTCGGCAGCCTGGGCGGGGCCGACGTCCTCGCCCGTGAGGTGCTCGCGCTGCGCGCCCGGCTCGAGTCGGACGGGCTCGGCGCGCCGCCGCTCACCGCGCGGGAGGTCGCCGTGCTCGAGCTCTTGCCCAGCCTGCTCTCGCTCGACGAGATCGCCGCGCGCCTGACCGTCTCGCCCAACACCGTGAAGACGCACCTCACCGCGATCTACGCGAAGCTCGGGGTGCGCTCCCGCCGCGACGCCGTGGCCCGCGGTCGTCTGCTGGTGCGCTAGGGGTTCGGCGGGAGCCAGTGGCGGGCCGCCGCGACCAGCGCGGCGACCCCCACGGACAACGTGGGCTCGACCACCGGGCGTAGAACGGCGAGTGGTTGGAGGGCTGCGCGGCCACCCCCGCGAACGCGGCCGGGTCGGCGCCGCCGAGGATCCAGTACACGCACGGCACGCCCGCCCCGCCGCGTCACGTCGGCTCCGGCTCCGGTGGCGGCGACCCCAGCAGCGCGGCCGCCCAGCCCGCCCGCGGATCGCTGTCCACCAGTATCGCCTTGACCAGCAGGGTCAGCGGCACCGCCAGCACCGCGCCCACCGGGCCGAGCAGCCAGCCCCAGAACACGAGCGCGAGGAACGTCACCGTGATCGAGAGCCCGACCGCGTCGCCGACGAAGTGCGGCTGCACCAGCGAGGTGAGGACGAAGTTGACCACGAGGTAGAGCACCACGACGACGACCAACAGCCGCGGTCCGCCGACGAGCAGGGCCAGCACGGCGGGCGGCAGCACGGCGAGCCAGAACCCCACGTAGGGGATGTAGTTGGTGATGAACGCCAGCAGCCCCCACGTGACGGCCAGCGGGATGCCCATGAACCACAGGGCGATGGTGTCGATGAGGCCGAACAGCAGCCCGAAGATCGTCGTGACGACCAGGTAGCGCCGCACACCCGCGGTGAAGCGGCCCAGCGCCGCGCCGAGCAGCGGGCGGTCGGCGACCAGCACCGCGAACCGCGCGTCGGCGCCGCTCGTCTCGATGCTGATGAACAGCAGCAGGGAGAGCAGGAAGACCAGGTTGGTCGCGAGCCCGGCGACGCTCGCGAGCAGCACCGCGATGTAACCCGCGATCTTGCCGACGTCGAGGTTCGCCAGCACCTCCCGCACCTGTTCGGGTCCGATGCCGTAGGTGCTCAGCAGGGTGCCGAGCCCGCGGCGCAGGCCTTCGGCCTCCGCGGCGTACTGCGGGAGCACGGTGGCCAGCCGCGCCGCCGAGAGCACCACCACCCCGGCCATCACGACCACGACGCCGTAGACCAGCACCACGAGCACGGCGGTGGCCAGCCACGGGGGGAGCCCGGCCGCACGCAGCCGGTGGCCGACCGGGGCGATCACCACCACGATCACCCAGGCCAGGAACGCGGGCGCGACGAGCCAGGCCGCCGCGCCGATCCCGGCCGCGACGATCACCGCAGCCGCCGTTCCGACGAGGATCGTGTACGCGCGAGGTCTGTTCACAGTGGCCATCTCACAGACATCCCAGGGGCTTGGTTGGCAAGCG
>Ga0247821_10001567_pt1 | contig 12781 bp, 9 predicted proteins | sample 13C_Glycerol_Day_FD_192481 | JGI IMG/M metagenome (GOLD analysis project Ga0247821, IMG submission 192481) | Soil microbial communities from agricultural site in Penn Yan, New York, United States - 13C_Glycerol_Day14 | ecosystem: Environmental > Terrestrial > Soil > Agricultural land | place... | reverse complement strand
GGCAACTATTCGCGGCGCACCTTCGACCTGCGCCTGCCGCGGGCCGAGCTGGTGATCTGGCTGGACACCCCGCGTCTCACCTGCCTGCGGCGGGTGTTCATGCGCAGTGTGTTGAACAAACCACGCCCAGACCTGCCCGCCGGCTGCAGCGAGAGGCTGGACAAGGCCTTTTTGACCTTTCTGAAGTTTGTCTGGGAATTTGACCGTGGTTACCGCCCCTCCATCGAGGCGATGCGGTTGAGGGTGGGCGCGCTGGTGCCGGTCGTCCACCTGCGCACTGTGCGGCAGATTGAGCAGTTCCTGCAGGCACTGCCAGAACACGGCGATGAAGGCACCCAGGCCAACCAGCACGTGTGAACCCGGGAGGGACGTTACCCCGCCAGCACTGCCCGCACCACACACGCGGCCATGGCCCGACGGGTTTGCAGCGTGGCGCTGCCCAGGTGCGGCTGCAGTACTACGTTGTCCAGCGCCAACAGGGTTTCAGGCACCTGCGGCTCGTGCTCGAACACATCCAGCGCCGCGCCGCCCAGGCGTCCGTCGGCCAGGCGCGGCACCAGTTGCGTTTCATCGATCACGCTGCCACGGGCGACGTTGACGATCACCCCTTCAGGCCCCAGTGCCTCAAGCACCCGGGCATCGACCAGATGCCGCGATGCCGGGCCGCCAGCCGCCGCCACGATGAGGATGTCGCTGGCCTGGGCCAGTGCGCCAAGATCGTCGTGGTAGGTGTACGGGCAACCGGGCACAGGCCGACGATTGTGATACGCCAGGTGCACGCCGAAAGGCTGCAGGCGCTCGGCGATGGCGGCGCCGATCTTGCCCAGCCCGAGTATGCCCACCCGCTGTCCGCGCAGGCTTGTGCCCAAGCGCGTGAAGCCGCCCTCACGCCAGTGGCCTTGGCGTACAAAACGGTCGGCCTGGCACACCTGGCGCAACAGCGCCAGCAACAGCGCCACGGCCTGGTCGGCCACTGCATCGGTGAGAATGTCGTCGGTGGTGACGATGCGAATACCCCGGACGCGGGCTTGCTCCAGGTCGACCTTGTCCAGCCCCACGCCGTTGACGGCGATCAGTTCAAGGCTGGGCAGCGCGGCCATCAACTGCGGGCTTACGCCCTCCCCGCCATTGGTGACCAACGCCCTGATGCGCGAGGAACGATCGGCCAGCAGTTCCTGTTGCTCTGCATGTGTGTGAACACGGATCAGGTGAAAATGTTCGGCCAGTTGCGCCTCGTACTCCGGCAGCAGCGGCGCCAGCATCAGCAGATCGGCTTTCATCGTGGCTCCTCAGTCGGCCTGGACGGTGATCTGGCGCTGCTCGCCCAGGCCCTGGATACCCAGGCGCATGGTCTGCCCGGCACGCAGGAATACCGGAGACGGTTTGATCCCCATGCCCACGCCGGGCGGCGTCCCGGTAGAAATCACATCACCCGGTTGCAGGCTCATGCAGCGGCTCAGGTAGGCGATCAGCTGCGGGATGCGAAAGATCAGGGTGCGGGTATTGCCGTCCTGGTAGCGATGGCCGTCCACCTCAAGCCACAGATCCAGTTCATGGGGATCGGCGATTTCATCGCGGGTTACCAGCCACGGGCCGATCGGGCCGAACGTATCAAAGCCCTTGCCCTTGTCCCAGGTGCCGCCACGCTCCAGTTGCCACTCGCGCTCGGACACATCGTTGATCACGCAGTAGCCCGCAACATGGTCCATCGCGTTGGCTTCATCGATATAGCGTCCGCCCTTGCCGATCACCACGCCCAATTCCACTTCCCAATCGGTCTTGCGCGAGCCGCGGGGAATTTCGACGTTGTCATGGGGGCCGCAGATGGCGCTGGTCCATTTGTTGAAAATGATCGGCTCGGTGGGTACCGGCATGCCAGCTTCGGCGGCGTGGTCGGCATAGTTCAGGCCGATGCAGACGAACTTGCCGACATTGCCCACGCACGGGCCGATGCGCGGGTTGCCCGCCACCAGCGGCAGGCTGTGCGGATCGAGGCTGGCCAGCCGGGCCAGGCTTGCCGGGGCAAGCACACTGCCTGCCACATCGTCGATCACTCCTGAAAGGTCACGGATACGCTGTTCGGCATCCAGCAAGCCGGGTTTTTCTGCGCCTTTGTCGCCATAACGCAACAGTTTCATGGGTGTCTCCTGCTCGATTCAAAGAAGTTCAGAGGCTCATGCCGCCATCGATCAGATGCACGCCGCCGGTGGTATAGGCCGCCGCATCGCTGCCCAGGTACAGCGCCAGCCGGGCGATTTCCTCGGCGCTGCCCAACCGGCCCATGGGCTGGCGGGCGACGAATTGCTGGTACACCTGATCGGCACCCAGGCCCTGGGCGGCGGCCTGTTCGGCGATGCGCTGATGCAGCGAGGGCGATTCCACCGTGCCGGGGCAGATGGCATTGCAGCGAATGCCCTGTCCAATGTAGTCGGCCGCCACCGCCTTGGTCAGGCCGATCACCGCCGCCTTGCTCGCCGCATAGGCGAAGCGGTTGGGCACAGCCTTCACGCTCGAGACCACCGACGACATGTTGATGATCGAGCCGCCGCCACGGGCCAGCATGCCCGGCAGAAAGGCGCGGATGGTCCGGTACATGGCGGTGACATTGATGGCCAGCGAACGCTCCCAGGCAGCTTCGTCACAGCCCAGGATGCTGCCGCTGTGCACGTAGCCTGCACAGTTGAACAGCACGTCGATCCCGCCCAGCGCCTGGCCCAGCGACTCGATGGCCTGCGCATCGGTGACATCCAGCACCCGCGCCTGGATGCCGGATTGGTCAGCCAGGGCGTCGATACGCACGTCGGTGGCGATGACCTCGAACCCGGCCTCGGCAAAGGCCCTTGCGCTGGCCAGGCCAATGCCCTGGCCGGCAGCGGTGATCAGTACGCGTTTGGGCGCGGTGTTCATGCGGTCTCCAGCTTGAGGTCGGTGGCGGTCTCGGAGCCCTGGCGCCCCAGCATCGACGCCGGGATCGACAGGATCAGCAGGCCACTGGCAAACAGGCACAGGCCCAGCACGTAGGTGCCGTTATTGATATTGCCGGTAAGGGTCTCGGCCACGGCGGTGATCATCGAACCGGTAAAGCCCGAGAGGTTGCCGATGGCGTTGATCATGCCGATGCCCGCAGCGGCGGCAACGCCGGAGAGCACGGTGCCCGGCAAGGTCCAGAAGATCGGCATCAGGCTGAGGATGCCCGAGGCGGCGACACTCAGGAACAGCACCGAGAGCACCAGGTTGTCGGCGAAAAAGGCGCTGAGGATCAGCCCGCAACCGCCGATGAACGCCGGGATCGCGGCATGCATGCGGCGCTCGCCGGTGCGGTTGGAGTGGCGCGCATTGAGCAGCATGGCGACCACCGCCACGCCATAGGGGATGGCCGTGAGCAGGCCGATCTCAAGGCTGCTGGTGATACCGGCGCTCTTGATGATCGACGGCATCCAGAAGGCCAGGCCATAGAAGCCGGTATTGAAGGTCAGCAGGATGAACACCAGCAGCCACACCCGCTTGTTGAAGAACACCTCGCTCAGGCGCGTGGCCTTGCCGTGGTTGTCTTGCTGCAAGTTGGCCTTGAGCATCTGCTTCTCTTCGCTCGACAGCCAGGCGGCCTTGTCGATGTTGTCGCACAGGCAGGTGAACACCACCACGGCCATGAGTACCGAGGGAATGCCTTCGATCAACAGCATCCACTGCCAACCGGCCATGCCGTGCCAGCCGTTGAGGCTGGTCATCAGCCAGCCGGACAGCACGCCGCCCAGGGTCAGGCTGATGGGCATGGCAATCAGGAATCCCGACATCACCCGGCTCTGGCGATGGGTGGGGAACCAGTAGTTGAGGTAGAGAATCACGCCTGGGAAGAAGCCGGCCTCGCAGATCCCGAGCAAGAAGCGCAGCACATAGAACATGGTGCTGGCTTCGACATGGAACAGCTTGGCCAGCGGCACGGTGAAGGCCACGGCCATCGAGATGATCGCCCAACTGGCCATGATCCGCGCAATCCAGAAGCGCGCGCCATAGCGGTGGAGCAGCAGATTGCTCGGCACCTCGAACAAGAAGTAGCCCCAGAAGAACATGCTCGCGCCCAGGGCGTAGACGGTGTTGCTGAACTGCAGGTCATTGAGCATATCGAGCTTGGCGAAGCCGATATTGACCCGGTCAAGGTACGCAGCCATGTAGCACAGCAACAGGATCGGCAGGATGCGCAGAATGACTTTGCGGTAGGTACGGTCCTCGAAACCCGGGTCGCGGGCCGTTGAGGCAAGGTGCTCGGTTGAGGTGTGCATTGGTGTGACCCCTGGGCATGTCGGGCATGCCTGATTGTTGTTATGGATCGGGTCACCGGGCGCCAGGCGCCCGGTGCTGCAGCAATTAACGGATCGGTTCGCGGCTTGGCTGGCCGTCGACCAGGCGCATCAGTCCAAGCGGGTTGGCATCCTGCAGGGCCTGCGGCAGCAGCGCCTGCGGGAAGTTCTGGTAGCACACCGGGCGCAGGAAGCGGTCGATCGAAAGGCTGCCCACCGAGGTGCCACGGCTGTCGGAGGTGGCCGGATAAGGGCCGCCATGCACCATCGCCTCGCACACCTCGACACCGGTCGGGTAGCCGTTGATCAACAGGCGTCCGGCCTTGTGCTCCAGCACGGCCACCAGGTCCGCAGCCCCGGCCAGCTCATCCGCTTCGCCCACCAGCGTTGCGGTCAGTTGCCCGCCGAGTGCGTGCAGGGCCTGGAGCAGTTCGCCGTGGTCGGCCAGCTCCACCACCACGGTGGCCGGACCAAAGACTTCCTCCTGCAGCAGCGGGTCGGCCGCCAGCAGCAGCCGGGCCTCGGCCTGGAACACCTGCGGCCAGGCCTGCGTGCCCTGCTGCGCAGCACCTGCCAGGTGCTGGATGCCGGGGTGTGCCTTGAGCACGGCAACGCCGTGGCTGTAGCTGCGCAACGTACCGGCGTTGAGCATGGTTTGTGGCGGCTGATCGGCGATCTGTGCCTTGAGTTGCTCGATGAAGGCGGTGAATGCCGGCGAGCGAACCCCCAGCACGAGCCCGGGGTTGGTACAGAACTGCCCGCAGCCCATCACCACCGAGGCGGCAAGCTCGCGAGCGATGGCATCGCCGCGTGCCTCCAGGGCCTGGGGCAGGACGATCACCGGGTTGATGCTGCTCATCTCGGCAAACACCGGAATCGGCTGCGGCCGGGCGGCGGCCAGGTCACACAGGGCGCGGCCGCCCTTGAGCGAACCGGTAAAGCCCACCGCCTGGATCGCCGGGTGCTTGACCAGCGCTTCACCCACGCCGGCACCGAAGATCATGTTGAACACCCCGGCCGGCATCGCGCAGCGCTCGGCGGCGCACACAATGGCTGCGGCCACCTGCTCGGCCGTGGCCATATGACCGCTGTGGGCCTTGAACACCACCGGACATCCGGCCGCCAGTGCGGCGGCGGTGTCGCCACCGGCGGTGGAGAACGCCAGGGGGAAATTGCTGGCCCCGAACACCGCCACCGGCCCCAGGCCCAGGCGGCACTGGCGGATATCCAGGCGCGGCTGAGGCTGGCGGTGTGGCTGGGCCCGGTCGATTCGCGCAGCAAAGAAGTCGCCCCGGCGCAGCACCTGGGCAAACAGGCGCAGCTGGCCGCTGGTGCGCCCCCGCTCACCCAGGATACGGGCACTGGGCAAGGCGGTTTCGCGGCACACGGTGGCGATGAAATCATCGCCCAGGGCATCGAGCTCGCTGGCAATGGCCTCGAGGAACTCGGCGCGGCGCTGCGGCGCCAGGGCGCGGTAGGCCGGATAGGCGGCGGCAGCGGCGCGGGCAGCGGCATCCACTTCGTCAGCGGTGGCCTGGTAAAAGTCGATGGGCAACGGCTCGCCGGTGCTGGCATCGACGCTGTGCAAGGTCAGGTGGCCGGCGGCGCTACGGGCACCGCCAATGAAGTTGTGGCCGGCATGTTGAGTCATGAACGCTCCTGAAGCCTGTTGAAGAGACTGGTCGCTAATCTAGGCAGGCGAGCGATTCTTTCCCAATGGCATTTGTGGATCGAGCGATAACCCAAGGTTATCGAACCGCTTCCAAGCGCTCTCGGGCCTTGCGTGCGTCGGCCATGAGGATCTCGGCAAACTCCAGGGCCGGGCCGACCAGCGGTTCGCCCTTGCGGGTGAGGATGCCGTAGTCCTGGGGGGCCAGGTGCAAGGGCGTCTCAAGGGTACGCAGCACACCGCTGTGCAGGTGCGGCTCGACCATGGCCTGGGGCAGCATGCCGATCATCGGGCCGCCCTGGAGCACCTTGAGGAAGGTCTGCATCGAGATGGTGTCGATGGTATTGCGCGGCACCGCCACCCCGGCCTCGGCAAAGGCCCGCTCCATGCGCCCGCGGATCGGCGTGCCCTTGGGGTAGAGAATCCACGGCCATTCCAGCAGTTGCTGCAGGGTGACCGCCCCCGCTTCGGCCAGCGGATGCTGGTGATTGACTACAAAGCAGAACGGCTCCGGGGCCAGCGGCCGGAAGTCGAAACGCTGGCGCTGGGCCTCGTCGGTAAAGCGCGCTACGGCCAGGTGCAGGATCTTTTCATCGAGCATGGCCATCAGGTGATCGCTGGTCTGCTCCACCACCTCGATCGACAACAGCGGCCAGCGCTGCTTGATCTGCACGATAGCGTCCGGCAGGGCCACGGCGGTGGCGGCAAAAATCCCGCCGACCTTCAAATGCCCATGCCCGCCCTCGCGCAGGCTGCCGATCTGGTCGACGAAGTTGCGCGCATCGTTCAAGGCCACCTGGGCGTAGCGCAGCACCTGCTCACCCAGTGCCGTGGGCGGCATGCTGCGCGGCTGGCGCTCGAACAGGGCAAAGCCGAGCAAATGTTCGATCTCCTTGAGCATCTTGCTGATCGCCGGCTGGCTGAGGTTCATCTGCTGTGCGGCCAGGTGCATGTTGCGGGTGCGACCGAGGGTGTCGATCAGGACCAGGTGGCGGAACTTGAGCCAGTTGCAGAAATGCGAGAAGGAAAGGTCCGTCATGGAATCCGCCTTTGGTGCAATAACCTGTTGTTATCGGATGGTGAGAATATGCCATTGGAGTTTATCGCCACTCTTACCTAGCGTGCAGCTTTCTACAGCCCAGAGATGCCCCGCCATGCCGCTAATCCTGACCCCAGAAAATACCCTGCCCACCGACGGCCTCGCCGGCACGCTGATCGGCCGCGCCTGGATCCCCGGGCAAGTGGCCGGCCCCTCGCCTATCGTGCTGCGCGCCGACGGCGTGTTCGACGTGTCGCAACGCTTTGCCACCTTGAGCGAGCTGCTGGAACAGGAGCACCCGCTGCAGGCATTGCGCGCCACCCCCGGCACGTTCGTGTGCAGCGTCGAGGCGTTGCTGGCCAACACCGGTCCCCATGCCAACCCTGAACAGCCCTATCTGCTGGCGCCACTCGACCTGCAAGTGATCAAGGCCGCAGGCGTGACCTTTGCGGCGAGCATGATCGAGCGGGTGATCGAGGAACAGGCCGGTGGCGATGCGGCCCGCGCCGAAGCGGTGCGGGCCACCGTGCGAGCGGTGATCGGCGACAACCTGCGCACGGTCAAGCCGGGCTCGGAACAGGCCATGGCCCTCAAGGCCCTGTTGATCGAGCAAGGCATGTGGTCGCAGTACCTGGAAGTGGGCATCGGCCCGGATGCCGAGGTGTTCACCAAGGCGCCGATCCTGGCGGCGGTGGGCAGCGGCAACCTGATCGGCGTACACCCAGGCTCGCAGTGGAACAACCCCGAGCCCGAAGTGGTGCTGGCGGTCGACAGCCGCGGGCGCATCCACGGCGCCACCCTGGGCAACGACGTCAACCTGCGCGACTTCGAGGGCCGCAGTGCGCTGCTGTTGAGCAAGGCCAAGGACAACAACGCCTCCTGCGCCATCGGCCCGTTCATCCGCCTGTTCGACGAAGACTTCGACCTGGACGCGGTCCGCCAGTGCGTGGTTGACCTGCGGGTGCAAGGCGCCGACGGCTTTGTGCTGGCCGGTACCAGCTCGATGGACCAGATCAGCCGCGACCCGCAGGACATCGTGCAGCAGACCCTCAACGCCAACCACCAGTACCCCGACGGCTTCCTGCTGTTTCTCGGCACCCTGTTCGCCCCCACCGAAGACCGCGACCACCCTGGCGCCGGCTTCACCCACAAGCCGGGCGACCGGGTGAGCATCAGCAGCCCGCTGCTGGGCGCCCTGCACAACCAGGTCACCGGCAGCGACCAGGCCGCGCCCTGGACCTTCGGGGTCGGTGCGCTGATGCGCAACCTGGCCGAGCGAGGCCTGCTGCAACGCTGATTGCGCCACCCGCGAGACTCACTCATAACAATAAAAGCGAGGCTTGATATGACTACCGAGGCCAAGGTCTCCCCCACGCCGGACCCGCGCCAACTGCGCCGGGCGATCTACACCGGTGCCATCGGCAGTGCCCTGGAGTACTACGACTTCGCCATCTACGGGCTGGCCTCGGCGCTGGTCTTCGGGCACATCTTCTTCCCCTCGCTGGGGACCACCGGCGCCCTGCTGGCAAGCTTTGCCACGTATGGTGCAGGCTTTCTGGCGCGACCGTTCGGCGGCCTGTTCTTCGGCTCGCTGGGCGACCGCAAGGGGCGCAAGCTGGTGTTGCTGCTGACCATCGCCCTGATGGGCACCGCCACCACCCTGATCGGCCTGCTGCCGACCGGCCCCGTGGGTGCGGTGCTGCTGGTGCTGCTGCGCCTGCTGCAAGGCTTTGGCGCCGGCGCCGAGCAAACCGGCGCCGCCACCCTGATGGCCGAGCTGGCCCCGCGCAAACGGCGCGGCTTCTATGCCGCCCTGCCCTTTATCGGTGTGTTCAGCGGCCTGGCCCTGGCCACCATCACCTTCCGGGTACTGGATGCCTCGCTGTCACGCGAGCAGCTCCTGGACTGGGGCTGGCGTCTGCCCTTCCTGGCCAGCGTGGTGCTGATCGGCATGGCTGTTTGGATTCGCCTGAAGCTCAAGGAGAGCCCGGTGTTCCAACAGCTCAGCCAGAGCCAGCATGTGATCGAATCACCCATGCGCGAAGTGCTGCGCAACGCCCGTCGTCCGCTGGCCGCCACCACCCTGATGCGCATGGCCGAAACCGGCTGCTCGACGCTCTATGCCACGGTGTCCATCGCCTTCCTCACCGGCTTCGCCAGCAGTCATCTGACCAACGGCGGCAGCAACCTGACCAGTGTCGGTACCAATGCGGTACTGGCGGCGAGCATTCTGAGCGTACTCACCACGCCACTGTTCGGTGCACTGTCGGACCGCTTCGGGCGCCTGGCGGTCTACCGGGGAGGTGCGTTGTTCTGCGCGCTGTGGGCATTCCCGTCGTGGTGGATGATCGACAGCGGTGAGCCGCTGCTGGTGTGCATCGCCGTGGTCGGGGGCTTTGCCTTCGGTGCCAACAGCATGCTCGGCGCCCAGTGCGCGCACTTCACCGAATTGTTCGGCAACCGCTACCGCTACTCCGGTGTGGCCCTGGCGCGGGAAGTCGGCGCCATGCTTTCCGGAGGCCTGGCGCCGATCCTGGGGATTTTCCTGGTGGGGCTCGCCGGCGGCGCGTACTGGGTACTGGCGCTGTACACAATGGTGCTAGCCTGCCTGACCCTGCTGGGCACCCTGCTGTCGACCGAAACCCGTGGCCGCGACCTGACCGACCTCAATGACGCCGTTGGCCGTGGCGCCACCCTCGAGGCCGGCGCCAGCGCCCCGGCCTGGCAACGCTGAAGCTGCGCTTTTCAACTACAAGAGAGACCACCCATGAGCCATACGCCCAAACGCCACCTGCGCAGCCAACAATGGTTCGACGACCCGAGCCACGCCGACATGACTGCCCTGTACGTGGAGCGCTACATGAACTACGGCCTGACCCGCGACGAGCTGCAGTCCGGCCGCCCGATCATCGGCATCGCCCAGACCGGCAGCGACCTGACCCCGTGCAACCGCCACCACATCGAACTGGCCCAGCGGGTCAAGGCCGGGATCCGCGATGCCGGCGGCATTCCCATGGAGTTTCCGGTCCACCCCATCGCCGAACAGAGCCGCCGCCCCACCGCGGCCCTGGACCGCAACCTGGCTTACCTGGGCCTGGTGGAGATTCTGCACGGCTACCCGCTGGACGGCGTGGTGCTGACCACCGGCTGCGACAAAACCACCCCGGCCTGCCTGATGGCCGCCGCCACCACCGACCTGCCGGCCATCGTGTTGTCTGGCGGGCCGATGCTCGACGGCCATCACAAGGGCCAGCTGATCGGCTCCGGCACCGTGCTGTGGCATGCCCGAAACCTGCTGGCGGCGGGTGAAATCGACTACGAAGGGTTCATGGAGATGACCACCGCGGCCTCGCCGTCGGTGGGCCACTGCAACACCATGGGCACCGCCCTGTCGATGAACGCCCTGGCCGAGGCCCTGGGCATGTCCCTGCCTGGTTGCGCCAGTATTCCTGCGCCTTACCGCGAACGCGGGCAAATGGCCTATGCCACCGGCAAGCGCATCTGCGAGCTGGTGCTGCAAGATGTCCGCCCCTCGCACATCATGACCCGCGACAGCTTCGAGAACGCCATCGCCGTGGCCTCGGCCCTGGGCGCGTCGAGCAACTGCCCGCCGCACCTGATCGCCATCGCCCGGCACATGGGCATTGACCTGTCGCTGGACGACTGGCAACGAGTGGGCGAAAACGTGCCGCTGCTGGTCAACTGCATGCCCGCCGGCAAATACCTGGGCGAGGGCTTCCACCGCGCAGGCGGCGTGCCGGCGGTGATGCATGAACTGCAAAAGGCCGGACAACTGCACGGCCACTGCGCCACAGTCAGCGGCAAGACCATCGGCGAAGTGGTGCGCGACACCGTCACCAGCAACGCCGAGGTGATCCTGCCCTACGAGACACCGCTCAAGCACGGCGCCGGCTTCATCGTCCTGAGCGGTAACTTCTTCGACAGCGCGATCATGAAGATGTCGGTGGTGGGCGATGCGTTTCGCAAGACCTACCTCTCCGAGCCGGGCGCCGAGAACAGCTTCGAGGCACGGGCCATCGTCTTCGAGGGGCCGGAGGATTACCACGCACGGATCGACGACCCGGCACTGGATATCGACGAGCGTTGCATCCTGGTCATTCGCGGCGCCGGTACTGTCGGCTACCCCGGCAGCGCGGAAGTCGTGAACATGGCGCCTCCCGCGGCGCTGATCAAACGCGGCATCGACTCCTTGCCGTGCCTGGGTGACGGCCGTCAGAGCGGCACCTCGGCCAGCCCGTCGATCCTCAACATGTCGCCGGAAGCGGCGGTGGGCGGTGGCCTGGCATTGTTGCAAACCAACGACCGGCTGCGCGTCGACCTCAATGCCCGGCGCGTCGACTTGCTGGTGGACGAAGCAGAAGTGGCCCGTCGACGCGCGGCCTGGAAGCCGAACATCAAACCTTCGCAAACCCCGTGGCAAGAGCTGTACCGCCAATTGGTGGGGCAATTGTCTACCGGCGGTTGCCTGGAGCCTGCGACCTTGCACATGAACATCATCGCCCGCGAAGGTGGCATGCCGCGCCATTCCCACTGACTGTAGGAGCGGGCTCGCCCCGCGATACGGTGTGCCTGACAGGCCGCCATCGCGGGGCAACCCCACCCCTATACGGCTGCCTACCCTACCCCCCCAACGAAATCCGCTCTCTGACCTTTCGATTCAGGCCAAGTGAAGGCACAATGCGTGTCCTTTTTTTGGCCGGCCTTGCCGGAGGCCTCGAAATGATCAAAACGCCGTATTACCTCATCGATAAAACCAAGCTGCTGCGCAACATGGAGAAGATCGCCTACGTGCGCGAGCAGTCCGGGGCCAAGGCCCTGCTGGCACTCAAGTGCTTCGCCACCTGGTCGGTGTTCGACCTGATGGAGCAGTACATGGACGGCACCACGTCCTCGTCGCTGTACGAGCTCAAGCTCGGCCGCCAGAAGTTCGCGGGCGAAGCCCACGCCTACAGCGTGGCCTGGGCCGACGACGAGATCGAAGAGATGCTCGAGAACTGCGACAAGATCATCTTCAACTCCATCGGCCAGTTGCAGCGTTTTGCCGAGCAGTCTGAAGGCAAGGTCCGCGGCCTGCGGGTCAACCCGCAAGTCAGCAGCTCCGACTACTTGCTGGCCGACCCGGCTCGCCCGTTCAGCCGCCTGGGCGAATGGGACCCGGTCAAGGTCGAGCAGGTCATCGAGCAGATCTCCGGCTTCATGTTCCACAACAACTGCGAGAACGGCGACTTCGGCCTGTTCGACCAGATGCTGTGCACCATCGAGGATCGCTTCGGCCACCTGCTGCACAAGGTCGAATGGGTCAGCCTGGGCGGCGGTATCCACTTCACCGGCGAAGACTATGCGCTGGACGCCTTCTGCGCGCGCCTCAAGGCCTTCTCGGAAAAGTACGGCGTGCAGGTCTACCTGGAGCCGGGCGAAGCTGCCATCACCCAGAGCGCCTCGCTGGAAGTCACCGTGCTCGACACCCTGTACAACGGCAAGCACCTGGCCGTGGTCGACAGCTCCATCGAAGCGCACATGCTCGATCTGCTGATCTATCGCCTCAACGCCAAACTGGCGCCAAGCGCGGGCGAACACACCTACATGGTGTGCGGCAAGTCCTGCCTTGCCGGCGATATTTTCGGCGAATACCAATTTGATCGTCCGCTGGCCATCGGCGATCGGCTGTCGTTTGTTGACGCAGCGGGTTACACCATGGTCAAGAAAAACTGGTTCAACGGCCTGAAAATGCCGTCCATCGTAGTGAAACAACTC
>Ga0247821_10001566_pt1 | contig 12784 bp, 10 predicted proteins | sample 13C_Glycerol_Day_FD_192481 | JGI IMG/M metagenome (GOLD analysis project Ga0247821, IMG submission 192481) | Soil microbial communities from agricultural site in Penn Yan, New York, United States - 13C_Glycerol_Day14 | ecosystem: Environmental > Terrestrial > Soil > Agricultural land | place... | reverse complement strand
CAACACCAATGTGCGCACCGAGATTCTCGCGGGCGTCACCACCTTCCTGGCCATGGCCTACATCCTGTTCGTCAACCCGAGCATCCTCGGCGAGACCGGCATGGACAAGGGTGCGATCTTCGTCGCCACCTGCCTGGCCGCGGCCATCGGCTCGGTGACCATGGGCCTGATCGCCAACTACCCGATCGCCCTGGCGCCGGGCATGGGCCTGAACGCGTTCTTTACCTACACCGTGGTCCTGCACATGGGCCACACCTGGCAAGTGGCGCTGGGCGCGGTGTTCCTGTCAGCGGTGATGTTCTTCCTGCTGTCGATCTTCCGCATCCGCGAATGGATCGTGAACAGCATCCCGCTGCCGCTGCGTTCGGCCATCGCCGCGGGTATCGGCCTGTTCCTGGCGCTGATTGCTCTGCATAACGCGGGCATCGTCGTCGATAACCCGGCTACCCTGGTGGGCCTGGGCGACCTCAAGCAGCCAGCACCGATCCTCGCCACCCTGGGCTTCTTCCTGATCGTCGGCCTGGAGTCGCTGAAAGTGCGCGGCGCCGTGCTGATCGGCATTCTCGCCGTAACCATCACCTCGATCCTGATGGGCGTGACGCCATTCGGCGGCGTGGTCTCGATGCCGCCATCGCTGGCCCCGACCTTCCTGCAGCTGGATATCGCCGGCGCGCTGGACGTGGGCCTGGTCAGCGTGATCTTCGCCTTCCTGTTCGTCGACCTGTTCGACAACTCCGGTACCCTGATCGGCGTGGCCAAGCGCGCCGGGCTGATGGGCAAGGACGGGCACATGCCGAAGATGGGCCGTGCCCTGATCGCCGACAGCACTGCAGCCATGGCCGGCTCCCTGCTGGGCACCTCGACCACCACCAGCTACATCGAATCTGCCGCGGGCGTGAGCGCCGGTGGCCGCACCGGCCTGACCGCCATCGTGGTCGCGGTACTGTTCCTGCTGGCGCTGTTCTTCGCCCCGCTGGCCGGTAGCGTGCCAGCCTTCGCCACTGCCCCGGCGCTGCTGTTCGTCGCGGTGCTGATGGCCTCGGGCCTGGCGGAAATAAACTGGGACGACGTCACCGAAGCCGCACCGGTGGTAGTGACCGCCCTGGCCATGCCGCTGACCTACTCGATCGCCAACGGCATCGCCTTCGGCTTCATTTCCTGGACCGCCGTCAAGCTGATCTCCGGCCGCCACCGCGACCTGAACCCGGCCCTGGTGATCCTTTCCATCCTGTTCGTCATCAAGCTGGGCTGGTTCAACGCATGAGTGCTGCTTTCGACCCCTCCTCCTACACCACCCAGCTGGACGCCAAGGTGGCCCGGCTGCGCGAGCTGCTGGCGCCGTTCGGCGCGCCGGAGCCGGCTGTTTTCGACTCGCCGCGCGAGCATTACCGCCTGCGCGCCGAATTCCGCCTGTGGCGCGAGGATGGCCAGCGCCACTACGCCATGTTCGCCCCGGGCGAGAAACACAAGGCGATCCTGATCGACGACTTCCCCATCGCCAGCCAGCGCATCAATGCACTGATGCCGCGCCTGAAGGCGGCCTGGCAGGCCAGCGAGGAGCTGGGCAACCGCCTGTTCCAGGTGGAGTTCCTGACCACTCTGGCCGGCGATGCCATGATCACCTTGTGCTACCACCGCCCGCTGGACGAGGCCTGGGAAACGGCCGCACGGCAGCTGGCCGAAGAGCTGGGCGTGAGCATCATTGGCCGCTCCAAGGGCAAACGCCTGGTCATCGGCCGTGACTATGCGGTGGAAAAACTCGACGTCGCAGGCCGTGTGTTCAGCTACCGCCAGCCAGAAGGCGCGTTCACCCAACCCAACGGTGCGGTGAACCAGAAGATGCTGAGTTGGGCCTTCGAGGCGATTGGCGAGCGTGACGACGACCTGCTGGAGCTGTACTGCGGCAACGGCAACTTCACCCTGCCGCTGGCCACCCGCGTGCGCCAGGTGCTGGCCACGGAAATCAGCAAGACCTCGGTCAACGCCGCGCTGAGCAACCTCGACGAGAACGCTGTGGATAACGTGCGGCTGGTGCGCCTGTCGGCAGAAGAGCTGACCCAGGCGCTGAATGAGGTGCGGCCGTTCCGTCGGCTGGAAGGCATCGACCTGAAGAGCTACGAGTTCGGTACGGTGTTCGTCGACCCGCCACGGGCGGGGATGGACCCGGATACCTGCGAGCTGACCCGGCGTTTCGAGCGGATCCTGTACATCTCGTGCAACCCGGAGACGCTGGCAGCGAACATTGCCCAGTTGCAGGACACTCACCGCATCGAGCGTTGTGCGTTGTTTGACCAGTTTCCGTATACCCACCATATGGAGAGTGGGGTGCTGCTGGTTCGGCGTTGACCTTCAGATCGCCGGGGCTGCTTTGCAGCCCATCGCCGGCAAGCCAGCTCCCACAGGTATTGCACAGGCCTTGAGGGCAGCGCGGTCGGTGTGGGAGCCGGCTTGCCGGCGATGGGCCGCAAAGCGGCCCCAGGCTTCACTCAGAAGTCGAAGAACACCGTCTCCCCTTCCCCCTGAATACGGATATCGAAGCGATACGCCGTCTTCCCGTCCACCTCGCAACGCTTGGCCACCAGGGTCTCGCGCCGCTGCGGCTGCTCGATCAGGTTGAGCACCGGGCACTTGGCATTGGCCTCGGCCTCGTCATCGAAATACAGCCGCGTGTGCAGGTGGATGTTGATCCCCCGGGCAAACAGGCTGATGTTGATGTGCGGCGCCATCGGCACGCCCGCAGCGTTGTTCACCACGCCCGGCTTGACCGTGTGCAGGGTCCACTCACCGGCATCGAAGGTGGTGGCGGTGCGGCCGAAGCTGTTGAAGGCGTTTTCCAGGTTGTAGGCATCCTGATACTCGCCGTTGGCATCGGCTTGCCACACTTCCAGGAACGAGTCGCGCACCAGGTGGCCGTTACCGTCATACACCTGGCCGATCAGCAGGATGTGCTCGCCCGGCGCGTCCGGCTTGGCCAGGCGGTTCCAGATTTCCTGGTCGCGGGTCGGGTTGCCGGCCGCTTCCAGGGCCAGGCCGATGTGCACGTAGGGGCCGGCGGTCTGCGAAGGGGTTTCCGGCAGCAGTTCGATTGGCATGGCGGGGTCCTCAGCAGTTTTCGAAGTGGGTCTTGCGCTGGCCGCGCAGCACGATGTCGAAGCGGTAGGCCAGGCAGTCCATCGGGTTGGCGTTGCTCATGTCGAGCTTGGCGATCAACTGCTGCACGGCTTGCGGGTTGGCGATCGACTTGACGATCGGGCACATCGGGATCAGCGGGTCACCCTCGAAGTACAGCTGGGTGATCAGCTTGGTGGCGATCGACGGGCCGCTGATGGCGAAGTGGATGTGCGCCGGGCGCCAGTCGTTCGGGCCGTTGCGCCATGGGTAAGGGCCCGGCTTGATGGTGCGGAAGCTGTAGTAGCCATCACGGTCGGTCAGGCAACGGCCGACGCCACCGAAATTCGGGTCCAGCGGTGCCAGGTAGCGGTCATTCTTGTGACGGTAGCGGCCGCCGGCGTTGGCCTGCCACATTTCCACCAGGGTGTTCGGCACAGGCTTGCCGTACTGGTCGACCACACGGCCGGCGACGATGATGCGCTCGCCGATCGGCAAGCCGCCGTTGTTGAAGTTCAGCAGCAGGTCATGGTCATGGGCGCCGAAGCCCAGGTGGGAAAAGTCCGGGCCGGTGGTTTCGCTGATCGACTGCGGGATGCTGACCAGTGCCTGGCGTGGCGAGCGGGCAATGGACGTCTTGTAATCAGGCGTAAGGGCTTTAGGGTGCCAGTTGCGATCACGGATCACGAAGCGGCTGTTGTCCTGGGCGGGCATGCCGGTTTCCTCTCTTGGAATTATGGAAATGCGAGGGGGGTCTTGAAACCCTGTCGCGGGCAAGCCCGCTCCCATATGCAGTTTCAGGCAGGTAACCCGCAATGAATATTGAATTCAGCCACAGTGAACATAACCATTTGGTTATGTATGAACACCTTGGCCTGACACTGGCCGCCTTCGTGGACTAATCTTTGTCTTCTTGTTTCACGCTTCGGAGAGCATTCATGGATTGGCGAAAAGGCCGACGCAGCGACAATGTGGTCGATGCCCGAGGCGAAGGTGGCGGCGGCGGCATGCGTTTCGGCGGTGGCAAAGGGCTGGGGCTTGGTGCGGTGCTGCTGATTGTCGGCATCGGCTGGCTCACCGGCCAGGACCCGTTGCAGATTCTTGGCCAGCTCGCCGGCCAGATGGAGCAGCAACAACAGCAGGCACCCAGCAGCGCGGGCGGCAAGGCCCCGCCGGCCAACGACCAGCAGGCCGAGTTCGTCGCCTCGATCCTGGGCGACACCGAAGACACCTGGAAAGCCCTGTTCGCCGAGGGCGGCAAGCAGTACCGCGACCCCAAGCTGGTGCTGTTCAGCGGCCAGGTCAATTCGGCCTGTGGCTTTGCCTCGGCGGCGGTGGGGCCCTTCTACTGCCCGGCAGACCAGCGGGTCTACCTGGACATGTCGTTCTTCCGCGAAATGGAAACCCGCTTCGCCGCCGCCGGCGACTTTGCCCAGGCCTACGTGATCGCCCACGAAATCGGCCATCACGTGCAGACCCTGCTGGGCGTGTCGGCCAAGGTCGATGCTGCGCGCCGCAGTGGCCAGCGCATGGAGGGTGACAATGGCCTGCTGGTGCGCCAGGAGCTGCAGGCCGACTGCCTGGCCGGTGTCTGGGCCTACCAGGCGCAAAAGCGCCTGAACTGGCTGGAGCCGGGCGACGTCGAAGAGGCGTTGAACGCGGCCAATGCCATTGGCGATGACCGCCTGCAGCAGCAAGGTCGCGGGCGCGTGGTACCAGACTCGTTCACCCACGGCACCTCGGCGCAACGGGTGCGCTGGTTCAAGGCCGGGTTTGCCGAGGGCGAAGTGAACCGCTGCGATACCTTCAGCGCGCGCAACCTTTGAATAGCTTCCAAAACCGACGCGATCCCTGTAGGAGCGGCTTTAGCCGCGAACACCGGCAAAGCCGGTGCCATCCACCGCGTCGCCTGCTTCGCGGGCACGCCCGCTCCCACAGGTAAATCGCTGCCCTTGAAGTTGGCGCTATCCCTGTGGGAGCGGGCATGCCCGCGAAGGGCTGCAGAGCAGCCCCAATCAAGCCAGTTACAAATCTGCTGAAAAAGCGTTTCAGCTTCCCCCATCACTGCCGATAACCCCTGCACGAATCAGCGGGCATCCAGAACAACAACGCCTGGCGATCGAAGATCAAGCGAGCGAAAACAACTTCTGGAGAGCGTGCATGAACAGCTGGTTCGCCAACATCAGCGTCAACCTCAAACTCGGCCTGGGCTTCGGCCTGGTACTGATCCTCACCGGCCTGCTGGCCCTGACCGGCTGGACCAGCCTGGGCAGCCTGATCGACCGCAGCAACTGGATGGGTGATATTGGCCAGCTCAACAAGGACCTGACCGACCTGCGCATTGCGCGCCTGCAGTACATGATCGCCAACGGCGACGATGCCGCCGCCGCCAACACCCAGGCCAAGCTGGACGCCTTCAGCAAGCAGCAGGCCTACCTGGCCAGCACCTTCAAGAGCCCGGAAAACATCAAGCTGCTGGGTGAGCTGGGCGAAACCATCAGCGCCTACAAGGTGTCGCTGAACAAAATGCGCCAGGGCTACGACGCCACCCGCACCGCGCGCACGGCCATGGACGGCTCGGCCAGCCGAGCCGACCAGGCCATGGACATCCTCAGCCAGGAAGTCATGGCACGCCCTGAAGCCGACAGCGTGCGCCTGGCCCAGTACCAGCTGATCAGCAAGGCTCGCCAGCAACTGCTGCAGGTACGCATCCACGTCCGCGGCTACATCGCCGACAACAGCGCCACCAACGAGCAGGCCGCCCTGCGCCAGCTGGACGCCGCCCTGGCCGAAATCGACAACCTCAAGCGCCAGCTGCCCGCCGAAGACACGCGCGTGCAACAGTTCGAAGGCTCGGTGCTGGCCTACCGTGACGCCGTGCGCCAGTTCCGCGATGCAGTCGCTAACATCACCACTGCGCGCGCCGAAATGACCGTACAGGGTGCCGACATCGTCAAGCGCAGCGACGCGCTGTACCAGATCCAGCTGCAGCGCCGCGACATCGAGAGCACTCAGGCGCGCAGCCTGCAGACCATCGCCACGCTGCTGGCGCTGCTGGTCGGCGTACTGGCGGCAGTGCTGATCACCCGGCAGATCACCCGCCCGCTGCGCGACACCCTGGTGGCGGTGGAAAAGATCGCCAGCGGCGACCTCACCCAGCAGTTGCGGGTTACCCGCCGCGACGAACTGGGCGTGCTGCAGCAGGGCATCGCGCGCATGGGCAGCACCCTGCGCGAGCTGATCAGCGGCATCCGCGACGGCGTCACCCAGATCGCCAGCGCCGCCGAGGAATTGTCGGCGGTGACCGAGCAGACCAGCGCCGGCGCCAACAGCCAGAAGGTCGAGACCGACCAGGTGGCCACCGCCATGCACGAAATGGCGGCTACCGTTCAGGAAGTGGCACGTAATGCCGAACAGGCCTCGCATGCTGCCACCGGTGCCGATGACGAAGCCCGTGCCGGCGACCGCGTGGTGGGTGAGGCGATTGGCCAGATCGAGCGCCTGGCCGAAGACATGCACCGCTCCACCGAGGCCATGAACCTGCTGCAGCAGGAAAGCCAGAAGATCGGCAGCGTGATGGACGTGATCAAGTCGGTGGCCGAACAGACCAACCTGCTGGCGCTGAACGCGGCGATCGAAGCGGCGCGTGCCGGCGAGGCCGGGCGTGGCTTTGCCGTGGTCGCCGATGAAGTGCGCGGCCTGGCCCAGCGCACGCAAAAATCCACCGAAGAGATCGAAGAGCTGATCGCCAGCCTGCAGCACGGCACCCAGCAAGTGGCTACGGCCATGCACGGCAGCCGCACCCTGACCGACAGCAGCGTCGAGCTGGCGCGCAAGGCCGGGGCTTCGCTGGAGAGCATCACCAGCACGGTATCGAGCATCCAGTCGATGAACCAGCAGATTGCCGCAGCGGCGGAGCAGCAGAGTGCGGTGGCGGAGGAGATCAGCCGCAGCATCCTGAATGTGCGCGACGTGTCGGAGCAGACGGCGGCGGCCAGTGACGAGACGGCGGCATCCAGCGTGGAGCTGGCGCGGTTGGGTGGGCAGTTGCAGACGCTGGTCAGCCAGTTCCGCGTCTGATCCTGGAATTCGGGGCCGCTTTGCGGCCCATCGCGACACAAGGCCGCTCCCACATTGATCGGCGTACGCAGGTCTTTGTGGGGGCGGCCTTGTGTCGCGAAAGGAGGGCACAGCCCTCCCAGCGATGGAACAGGTATTACTTGACGATCATCCCTACCCCACGCCCACGCGGATCGGAAGCGGTCTCCAGTTTCGTCCCATCCACCCGGATCGCCTGGATATCCCCCATCTCCCAGCCCTGGTCCTCCAGCACATAGCCCATCTTCTTCAGTTCATCAGCCACAGGCCCGGTCAGGGGTGCGTAGCTGTCGAAATAGATGGTGTCCTTGGGCAGCAACTGATGGTGCACACGTTGTGCCGCCACTGCCTTGTCCAGCGGCATGCCGTAGTCGTACAGGTTGTTCATCACCTGGAAGATCGAAGTGAAGATCCGCGAGCCACCCGGGGTACCGATGACCAGTTCGACCTTGCCATCGCGGGTCATCAGGCTGGGGCTCATGGACGACAGCATGCGCTTGCCCGGCGCAATGGCATTGGCATCGCCGCCCACCACGCCAAAGGCATTCGCCGCCCCCGGCTTGGCGCTGAAATCGTCCATCTCGTCGTTGAGCAGGAAGCCGGCGCCTTTCACCACCACACCACTGCCGTAGTCGAGGTTGAGGGTGTAGGTGTTGCTGACCGCATTGCCTTGCTTGTCGACGATCGAGAAGTGCGTGGTCTGGTGCGGCTCCAGGCCCGGTTTGACCTGGTCAGTGTCGGAAATCGCTTTCGGGTTGACCTGCGCGGCGCGCTTGGCCAGGTAGTCCTTGGCCACCAGCTGGTCCACAGGCACTTTGGTGAAGGCCGGGTCGCCGAGGTAGTCGGCGCGGTCGGCGAATACGCGCTTCTCGATCTCGGCCAACAGGTGGATGTACTGCGCCGAGTTGTGCGCCACCCCCTTGAAGTCCGCCGCGCGGTTTTCCTTGATGCCCAGCAGCTGGGCCAGGGCGACGCCACCGGAGCTAGGTGGTGGCGCGGTATAGACCACGTTGCCACGCCAGCTCACGGCCATCGGCTCACGCCATACGGCCTTGTAGTCCTGGAGGTCTTGCTTGGTGATCAGGCCCTTGTCGGCCTGCATCTGCGCCACCAGCAGGTCGGCGGTCTTGCCCTGGTAGAACTCGCTCACACCCTTGTCGGCAATGCGCTCCAGGGTCTGGGCCATTTCCGGTTGCTTGAACAGCTCGCCAACCTTCATGTTGCCGAAGTAGTCGTTGAAATTGGTCGCGGTCTTGAACATGCCTTGGGCATCGTTGCGGTACTGGTACTGCTTTGCCGCCACCTTGAAGCCGTTTTTCGCATAACCGATGGCCGGGGTCAGCAGTTCGCTCCAGGGCAGCTTGCCGAACTTCTGGTGCGCCTCCCACAACCCCATCACCGTGCCAGGTACGCCAGCAGCGCGTGCCCCGACCAGGCTGAGGTTCTCGATGACCTCACCCTTGTCGTCCAGGTACATGTTGCGCGTGGCGGCCTTGGGCGCGACTTCGCGGTAGTCGAGGAAGTAGGGTTTGCCGTCGACGAACAGGGTCATGAACCCGCCACCGCCGATGTTGCCGGCCTCCGGATAAGTCACCGCCAGGGTGAACGCCGTGGCCACTGCCGCATCCACCGCGTTGCCGCCTTTCTTGAGGATGTCGGCGGCCACCTGTGCACCATATTGATCAGGCGCAGCCACCGCGCCGCCCTCCAGGGAGGCGGCATAAACCGAGGAACCGCTCAGGATCGCGGCTGCGAGGGCAAGGTACTGGAACGGAACAATACGCATGACACTTCCTTGGTGTTGTTTTTGTTGAGCGTTCAGTAAGGCCGAAGCGCTTCGACTGTGCAATCAACCGCAGGAAGTTTCGCCGCCTGTGGACAGGATCTGTCGCGTTCAGGCAACTCAGCTGGCGTACATCGCCAACTTGCGCTGGATGAAATCGAGGAAACACTGGATACGCAGCGCCAGCTGGGTGTTGCGGTAATACACCGCATGAATCGGCTGGCGGTAGCCGTTGTTGGCTTCGCTCAGCAACACCTGCAGGCGCCCGGTGCGGATGTCCTCGTGGGTCATGAAGTGCGACAGGCTGACAATGCCCTCGCCGGCCAGCGCCAGTTGGCGCAAGGTTTCGCCGCTGGAGGCGATCAGCGACGGGCGGATGCTCCAGCGGTCACCCTGGGCATGGCGCAGAGGCCAGTGATTGAGCGATTCGGGCTGGCTGAAGCCGAGCAGGCAGTGGTTGGCCAGGTCCTCGACCCGCTGCGGTGTGCCGTGCTGTTCGAGGTAGGCCGGGCTGGCCAGCACCTGTACCGGGCTGCACCCCAGGCTGCGCGCGTGCAGGCTGGAGTCGGCCAGTTCGCCGATGCGAATCGCCACATCGGTGCTCTGCTCCAGCAGGTCGATGATCAGGTCGTCGGTATTGAGCTCCAGTTCGATGCCAGGGTATTGGCGGCGAAACTCGCCGATCCACGGCAGGATGGCATGCAGCATGAACGGCGCGGCAGCGTTGATGCGCAGGCGCCCGGTGGGGGTCTGGCGGTTCATCGACAGGCGCTCTTCCATCTCGTCCATCTGCTCCAGGATGAGCCGCGCGCGGTCGAGGAAGAAACGGCCCTCCTCGGTCAGGTCCATGCGCCGGGTAGTACGGTTGACCAGTGTGGTGCCCAGCTTGCCCTCCAGGCGCGACAGGGTGCGGCTGACGGCAGACGGGGTCTGGCCTATCTGCTCGGCAGCGGCGGAAATCGAGCCGCTGTCGATGACGGCGACGAATACCTGAAGTTCTTCGGATCGGGTTTTCACATTTGCGCCTGTGGTTGGTCTCTGCAGGGATTAGATAGCCGCTTGTCGAGGCCAAGTCCAGCGGTGCCTGTACGGGCCTCTTCGCGGGTAAACCCGCTCCCACAAGTGCTGCGCGGTTCTCAAAGACTGTGGAGTACCTGTGGGAGCGGGTTTACCCGCGAAGAGGCCGGCACAGGTAAACCTTACCGTGCCGTGCCAAATACCTTGTCCAGGTGCGCCTCATAGGCCGCCAAGGCAGCCGGCACATCCGGCCGCTTCATCACATCCACCGCCAGGAAAGTCGGCAGCCCGGTCATGCCGAGGAACTGGTTGGCCTTGTGGAACGGGAAATACACCGCATCCACACCCTTGCCCTCGAAGAAATCGCTCGGGTCGTCGAATGCCTGCTGCGGCGCATTCCAGGTCAGCGAAAGCATGTACTGCTTGCCATGCACCAGGCCACCGCTGCCGTACTTCTGCGAGTGGTCCGCACGGGTACGGCCATCGTTGGCATACAGGCTGCCGTGGCCTGCAGTGAACACGTCATCGACGTATTTCTTTACGGTCCATGGCGCGCCCATCCACCAGCCTGGCATCTGGTAGATCACCACATCGGCCCAGAGGAACTTCTCCACTTCTTCCCGGGCGTCATAGCCACCGTCGATGAAGGTCTGGCGCACATCGAACCCGGCCCGGTCCAGATGAGCGATGGCCGCTTCATGCAAGGTCGCGTTGAGGCGACCATCGGAATGAGCGAACTGTTTACCACCGTTGAGCAAAAGGATCTTTTTCATGCGCGCCTCGCGGAAAATTCAGGCCGGCAGGTTAGGGGCTCGCGGGCACGGGATACAGGCATGCAGGGGCAAAATACAATTGACTTCAAGTCACGAATAAACAACACATTATTGCATTAGAATCGCATCACCTCCCATCACCGAGTAGCGACCCATGAGTGAGCAGTACGCCTTCATCCTCAAAGCCAAGACCCGCCCGGAAATGGCTGAAGCGTTCGAAACCCTGTTCCGCGCTTACGTCGAGCCAAGCCGCCAGGAGCCGGGCTGCATCGAGTACCACATGCTGCGCGACAAGCAGGACCCGAGCCTGTTCGTATTCTTCGAGGTGTGGGCCGACAAGGCCGCGCTGGATGTGCATTCGGCACTGCCGCACATGACCGCGTTCTTCGAAAAGCGCATGGACTACCTGGAGCGCGATTTCGACATCCAGATGATCGACATGCTCAGCGCCTCAAGCGCTAGCCGCTGATCAGCAGATGGCCGCCGAGTGCGGCCAGGCCGATGAAGAAGCACCGTTTGAACAGCAACGCACTGATGCGCTGACGCAGCCACTGGCCGGCCAGCATGCCGAGCAAGGCCGGCGCCAGCATCAGCAGCGAAGCACCCAGTGCCTGGCCACCCAGGGCATCCTGCCCGGCCAGGCCAATGGCCAAGGCCAGCGTCGAAACCGTGAACGACAGGCCCAGGGCCTGGATCATCTGCTCCCGGCTCAAGCCCAGGCTCTGCAGGTAGGGCACCGCCGGCATCACGAATACCCCGGTCGCGGCCGTGACCACGCCCGTAACCAGCCCGCAAAGCGGCCCCAGCCAACGCTCCCGCCCCGGCGCCAGGTGCAAGCCCGGGCCGACCAGCCCGTACAGCGCATACACCAGCAAGGCCGCGCCCAGTGCATGCACGGCCCACGGGCCGCTGTTGATCCCCAGCCAGGCGCTGCCCAGCAAGGTACCGACGAAGATCATCGCCAGCATTGGCCCCAGGCGCACCAGCAACTCCCGCAGGTGCCCGCCGCTGGCCAGCTGCCACAGATTGGTGAGGGTCGAGGGCACGATCAGCAACGCCGCAGCCTGCGCCGGTTGCATAGCCAGGCCCAGCAGGCCCATGGCGATGGTCGGCAGGCCGAGGCCGATCACCCCTTTCACCGCGCCGGCCAGCAGGAAGGTCATTACCACCAGCAGCGACAGCGCTGGGCCAATGTTCTGGTAGAAAGCTAGCAAGGTATTCATGGGCCGATGATGGCGTGCGCCGGCCAGGCTGAAAATCTGCCATATACTCAGCCAGACTCTTGCCAGGACAGAGCCACATGCATTTCGACCTGATCGACCTCAGGCTGTTCCAGCACACCCTGGAGTGCGGCAACATCACCGCCGGCGCCTGCCGCAGCCATCTGTCACTGGCGGCAGCCAGTGCGCGCATCCGTGCCATGGAGGCATCGCTGGGCATCCCTTTGCTGGAACGCAATCGCCGTGGCGTGCAACCAACTCCGGCCGGGCAGGCGCTGCTGCAGCATGCCCGGTTGATAACGCAGCAGGTCGAACGCCTGCAGTTTGACCTGGGCCAGTACGCGCAAGGGCAGCAGGGCCAGGTGCGCCTGCTGTGCAACACGGCGGCGCTCACGGAGTACCTGCCGGAACTGCTGGCCGGCTACCTGGCTGAAAACCCCGGGGTCAGCGTGGATGTGCAGGAGTTGCCGAGCTTGCGCATCGTGCAGTCGATTACCCAGGGCATGGCAGACCTGGGCATCGTGTCCACCGCTGCCCCCAGCGAGCACCTGCAGACCCGGCCGTTTCGCGACGACCCACTGGTGCTGGTAACGCCGCTGCGCCACCCGTTGGCCAGCGAGGTCGCACCCAGCTTCATCGATAGCCTGGCCCATGGCTATGTCGGCCTGGGGGCCAGTAGTGCATTGGCGTTGTACCTGGAAGAGCAGGCGCTGCGCGAAGGGCGGCGCATGCGGGTTCGGGTGCGGGCCGAGGGGTTCGATGGGGTGATCCGCATGGTCGCGGGC
>Ga0247821_10001564_pt1 | contig 12794 bp, 10 predicted proteins | sample 13C_Glycerol_Day_FD_192481 | JGI IMG/M metagenome (GOLD analysis project Ga0247821, IMG submission 192481) | Soil microbial communities from agricultural site in Penn Yan, New York, United States - 13C_Glycerol_Day14 | ecosystem: Environmental > Terrestrial > Soil > Agricultural land | place... | reverse complement strand
CGTGCTCAACCCCGAGTCGAACGTGCAGTTCGGCGAAGGCGGCGCCGGTACCTTCTCCGATGGCAAGCTCTACAGCCAGATCAAAGACCCGCAGCACCATGGCCGCAAAGTGCTGCACGAGTTCGTCAAGGCCGGTGCGCCGGACGAGATTCTCTACGTCAACAAGCCACACATCGGCACCTTCCGCCTGACCGGCATGGTCGAGAACATGCGTCATGAGATTCATGCGCTGGGCGGTGAAGTGCGCTTCGAGCAGAAAGTCACCGACCTGCTGATGGACGACGGCCAGCTCCATGGCGTAGTGCTGGAAAGCGGCGAACAGCTGAACTCGCGCCACGTGATCATGGCCCTGGGCCACAGCGCCCGCGACACCTTCCGCATGCTGCATGCCCGCGGCGTGTTCATGGAAGCCAAGCCGTTCTCCATTGGTTTCCGCATCGAGCACCCACAGTCGCTGATTGACCAGGCGCGCCTGGGCAAGTACGCCGGGCACCCGAAACTGGGCGCGGCAGACTACAAACTGGTGCACCACGCCAAGAACGGACGCTCCGTCTACAGCTTCTGCATGTGCCCGGGCGGCACCGTGGTAGCGGCCACCAGCGAGCCAGGCCGGGTAGTCACCAACGGCATGAGCCAGTACTCGCGTAACGAGCGTAATGCCAACTCGGGCATCGTCGTCGGTATCACCCCCGAGCAAGACTTCCCCGGCGGTCCACTGGCCGGTATCGAACTGCAGGAAAAACTCGAATCCCACGCCTATGTGCTCGGTGGTAGCAACTACCAGGCACCGGCCCAATTGGTGGGCGACTTTGTCGCTGGCAGGCCGTCTACCGCCCTGGGCAGTGTCGAGCCGTCGTACAAGCCGGGCGTGAACCTGGGCGACCTGGCCCCGAGCCTGCCGGACTTTGCCATCGAAGCCATACGTGAGGCCTTGCCGGCCTTCGATCGGCAGATCAAGGGCTACAACCTGCACGATGCGGTACTGACCGGCATCGAAACCCGCACCTCGTCACCGCTGCGCATCACCCGCGATGCGAGCATGCAGAGCCTGAACCTCAAGGGCCTGTTCCCGGCTGGTGAAGGCGCTGGTTACGCGGGCGGGATCCTGTCGGCGGGTGTCGACGGAATTCGCATTGCCGAGGCCGTAGCCCGCAGCATGCTGGGTCTGGAGCAGTAAATGGTTATCGCGGGGCAAGCCCGCTCCTACAGGAGCGGGCTTGCCCCGCGATGATTTCAAATCCCCGCACACAAGATCGACTCGGGTAGCGCCTCGCCCCGCTCGACGCACGCCGTCACCGCCTCGATCCCCTCCCGCAACTGATACCCCTGTCTCGTCAGCCAGTCCTGGTCGTAGTAGCTGGTCGCATAGCGATCACCGCCATCACAGAGTATCGCCACGATCGAGCCAGTCTCCCCGGCAGCACGCATCTGCCGTGCCGCGATCAACGCACCGATCAGGTTGGTACCGCTCGAGCCTCCCACTCGCCGCCCCAGGCGCTCAGCGAGGTAGTGCATGGCTGCCAGCGACAGAGCATCCGGCACCTTGACCATCGCATCGATGACATGGGGCAGGAACGATGCCTCTACCCGTGGACGGCCAATGCCTTCGATCCGTGAGCCGCAATCAAGCTGCAAGGTGCGATCACCGCTCTTGTAGCTGTCGAAAAATACCGACCGCTCGGCATCGGCACACAGTACCCGGGTGGTGTGCTGGCGATAACGCACATAGCGCCCCAGGGTTGCCGTGGTGCCACCCGTACCGGGGCTGGAAATCAGCCAGCTCGGCTCTGGATGGCGCTCGAAGCGCATCTGGCTGTAGATCGACTCGGCGATATTGTTGTTGGCACGCCAGTCGGTAGCGCGCTCGGCGTAGGTGAACTGGTCCATGAAGTGCCCGCCACTTTCTCGCGCCAGGCGCTCGGACTCGGCGTAGATCAGCGTCGGATCATCGACCAGATGACTCTGGCCGCCATAAAAGGCGATCTGGGCAATCTTTTCCTGAGAGGTACTGGCGGGCACCACGGCAATGAAGGGCACACCGAGCAAGCGCGCAAAGTAGGCTTCGGAAATCGCCGTCGATCCACTGGAGGCTTCGATCACGGGCGCACCGGGGCGCAACCAGCCATTGCACAAGGCGTAGAGAAACAACGAACGCGCCAGACGATGCTTGAGGCTACCCGTTGGGTGACTGGACTCGTCCTTGAAATACAAGTCGACGCCGGGAAACCCGGGCAGTGGCAGCGGGATCAGGTGGGTATCGGCACTGCGCTGAAAGTCAGCCTCAATGATACGGATGGCTTCGCGTGCCCAGAGGCGGTGATCAGTCATGGTCCTGTCCCGGAAAAGATCAAAATGCAAGGGATCATGGTAGGAAACCCCGGCAAAAGCTAACAGATACAGCCGCACTAAATATTTCGATACAACTGCTAGGCTGCATGAGGCAGGATGGCCATCACTTATAACAAAAGCGAATATATTTTTTGTTTTAAAGAATATCTGCTCACGGTAGGGTGTCGCCCTATTAGAAACCTCAGGATGGAGATCACCCTTGCTGCGTAGCACTTTCACACGTTTCTTTCAGTTGGAAGCTGCCAGCGGTCTATTACTGATTGCTGCAGCTGCCCTGGCCCTGATCATCAATAACTCGCCGTTGTCGTACTTGTACAACGGCCTGCTGGATGTCCCCGTGGTCGCCCAGATTGGCGCACTGAAAATCGCCAAGCCTTTGCTGCTGTGGATCAACGACGGCTTGATGGCGCTGTTCTTCCTCCTGATCGGCCTTGAGGTCAAGCGCGAGGTGGTCGAAGGCCACCTGTCCAAGCCTTCGCAGATCGTCCTGCCCGGGGCTGCCGCCATTGGCGGCATGGTCGTCCCGGCACTGATCTACTGGTTCCTCAACAAGGACGACCCGAGCGCTACCGCTGGCTGGGCCATTCCGATGGCCACCGACATCGCCTTTGCCCTGGGTGTACTGGCCCTGCTGGGCAAGCGGGTGCCAGTGTCGCTGAAGCTGTTCCTGATGACCCTGGCGATCATTGATGACCTGGGTGCAATCATCGTCATCGCCCTGTTCTACTCGAGTGAGTTGTCGACCTTGTCGTTGATGCTGGCGGGCGCTTGCCTGTTGGCCCTGATCGCCATGAACCGGCTGGGCGTGGTCAAGCTGGGGCCTTATATGGTGATTGGCCTGATCCTCTGGGTCTGCGTGCTCAAGAGTGGTGTGCATGCCACCCTCGCCGGCGTCACCCTGGCCCTGTGTATCCCATTGCGAACCCGCAATGCCGAGCCCTCCCCCCTGATGACGCTGGAGCACGCCCTGCACCCGTGGGTCGCTTACGGCATCCTGCCCTTGTTTGCCTTCGCCAACGCCGGTGTATCGCTGGCCGGTGTCACGCTCGAAAGCTTCACTCACCATGTGCCTATGGGCATCGCCGTGGGCTTGCTGCTGGGCAAGACCATCGGGGTATTCGGCCTGACCTGGATGTCGGTCAAGCTGGGCATCGCCGCCCTCCCCGCCAACGCCAACTGGGGCCAGGTGCTGGGCGTGGCGATCCTGTGTGGCATCGGCTTCACCATGAGCCTGTTCGTGGGCTCCCTGGCGTTCGTGCCCGGCAGCAGCGAGTACGCCGGTATGGACCGCATGGGCATTCTCACCGGCTCCATTCTCGCCGCCCTGATCGGCTACACCATCACCGCGCTGGCCAGCCGCAAAACTGTCACCACCTGAGCAAAAATCAGGCAATAAAAAACCCCGACCGGCACTGCCGAGTCGGGGGTTTTTATTGCCGTTGGGGTATCAGTGCGAAACCCGGCTGGTGCCATCGACGGTCATGATGCGCACCCGCTCACCCACGCGGAAGATCTCGTTTTCCTGCACGGCCTGGACATAGGCACGCATGCTGCCGTCGTCTTCACGCACGGTGATTTCCACGCCCTGGGTGCGGGTCAGGCCTTCTTCAGCGGCCGAACCGGCCAAGCCACCAGCCACGGCACCGATGACAGCGGCGACGATGCTGCCGCGCCCGCCACCAATGGCGCTACCGGCCACACCGCCGACAACGGCGCCGGCACCGCCGCCGATTGGCGTCTTGGTGCCTTCGATCTTGACGGGGCGCAGGGATTCAATGGTACCCATACGTACGGTCTGAACACGGCGGGCTTCGTCGCGCGAGTAGCTATCGCCGGTCAGGCTCGAGGCGCAGCCAGTGAGCAGCATCGACATCGTTGTGAAGCTGGCCAACAGCAAAACAGATTTACGCATAGGATGATCTCCAAAAGTCAGGTGTTCATTAGACTCCGCGCGTTGACGACTGTCACGACCGAGGCGGGGTAAAATTGCTTCCATTCAGCTTCCATACAGCCTGTTTCATCGAATGCAGCCTGTAAATACGTCTAGCGCAAGGATAGTCATGGATTACTTCATCGTCGTCGTCACGACTGTGGCAGGGTTGTACTTTCACTGGTGGTTGTATGTGCGCATCCGGCGCTGGATGGACCGCGACCTGGCGCTGTCGATGGCCGGCAAGGATGAGCGCAAGAAAGCCTACATGCTCGAGTGCTTGGACAAAGCGCGCGCGCAAAAGGTCAAACGCGGGGAGTTGGCGGCCTGGCTGGAACGCGAGGCCGCCGGATATACCGATTAAGGCGCCAGGCGCTCGCGCACCCAGGCGCCGTCCTGCAAGCGGTAATTGAGGCGGTCGTGCAGGCGGCTGGCGCGCCCCTGCCAGAACTCGACGCGCTCGGGCAGCAAGCGATAGCCGCCCCAGTGCTCAGGACAATGCGGCTGCGTATCACTGAAGCGCTGCTCGGTGGCCGTGACCAGCGCCTCAAGCTCCTCGCGCCCCGCAATCACCCGGCTCTGCGGTGATGCCCAGGCCCCCAGGCGGCTGCCCAACGGACGCACCTGGTAATAGTCATCCGACTCCTTGGCGCTGACCTTGACCACCTTGCCTTCGATGCGCACCTGCCGCTCAAGGGCCGGCCAGAAGAAGGTCATGGCGGCGTTGGGGTTGGCTTGCAGCTGCTGCCCCTTGGCGCTCTCGTAATTGGTGAAAAAGGTGAAGCCTTTGTCATCCAGGCCTTTGAGCAAGAGGATCCGGCAGTGCGGGCGACCGTCAGCGTCCACGGTCGCCACGGTCATGGCGTTGGCTTCTACCGGCGGTTGCTCGGTTTTCACCGCGTCGTCGAACCAGTGGCGAAACAACGCGAAGGGTTCGTCCGGGGCCTGGGCTTCTGCCAGGCCATCACGGGTGTAGTCGCGGCGCATATCGGCCAGGGTCTGGGTCATTGCTGCGTTCCTTGACGATCAGTTGGTCTTCGCAGGGCTGGTGTTGGCGGCCACTTTCTTCGCCGCCGGCGCAGGCTTTTTAGCTGCTGGCTTGGCGGCTGGGGCTTTCTTCTTGGCTGCCGCGGTCTTGGTTGTGGCGGCTTTTTTGGCGGTGCTCGCCGCTTTCGCTGGCGCCTTGGCTGCAGGTTTCACTGCCGCCTTGACCGGCGCCTTGGCATCTTGCACGGCGACCAGTGCTGCCGGGCTTGGAGTTGGCTGCTTGTACTTGGCGAGCAAGGCAATCATGGTGTTTTGCGGGGTCAGTACCATCTCTACGCGACGGTTCAAGGCGCGACCTTCAACACTGTCATTGGCCGCACGCGGCATTTCCGAGCCCATGCCCCGCAAGTTCAGACGATCACGCTCCAGGCCGCTGAGGCGGAAGATCGCGGCAATCGACTGCGCACGTTCCTGGCTGAGTTTCTGATTGAGCGCTGCTGCGCCGCTGGTATCGGCATGACCCAGGACCAGCACGGCGGTCTGCTTGTCGGTCTCGATGGCCTTGGCCACCCGGGTGATCGGGCCCAGCGTCACCGGCAGGAGCATGGCTGGGCGGTCAGGGTTGTAGGATGAATCCACCGGCACGGTGACTATCAGCACATCTTCACGACGCTCAACCTCGAACTTGCTGTCCTTGATGGCTTCACGCAGGCGTGGCTCATAGTTGTCCAGCCAGGCCTGGGTGGCCTTGTGGTCGATCTTCGGTACGGCAGCGGTGTTGCTCTTGGCGCTGTCGCCGAATGGCCACCACCAGCGGCTGCTGCTTTCCGACTTGGCATCGGCCTTGACCACTTTCTCGGTGACTACTTGCTTCACTTCCTTGTCGGCAACCTTGTCCGAGCCAAAGGGCCACCAGTTGAGCCCGCCATCCGCTGCGCCATTTTGAGAGTGCTGCGCGCAACCGGTCATGGTCAGGCACAGGGCGAGGGCTAAGGTTTTATGTGAAGACATCAGCGATACACCATGAAAATGAAAGAAAATCTGCTCAAAAGCGCTGAGCATTGGAATCCAGAATAGCCAAAGGGTTCAGGCAACACCGGGGTCAACCGATCAAAGGCAACTGCCCAGAACCCGCACCAGCTTCTGCGCCCGCGGGTCCATCAGCACATAAGGGCCCAGGGTATTGGTCACGAAACCGAACGCTACATCGTGCTCAGGGTCGGCAAACCCGACCGACCCACCCGCGCCCGGATGGCCGAAAGCCTTGCTGCCCAGGCCGAAGGTGGCATTGGCTACCGACGGCTGGTCAAGCATGCAGCCCAGGCCGAAACGGGTACGGGTCAACAGCGTCTTGTCATCGCCCAGGCTGTGTTCGCGCGTCAGCTCGTCGAGCAGCTCGGACTCCAGCAGACTGCCGTCGAGCAGCCCCGCGTAGAACCCGGCCAGGCTGCGGGCATTGCCGTGGCCATTGGCCGCCGGCTGTTGCATCCGCCGCCACTCGGGCTTGTTGGTGCTGGTCAGCATCCCTGGCGGGTTGGTAAAGGCACGGGTAGACAGCGCCTCTGGCTCGCGCAGGGTAACGTGCAGCAGGCGCTGGGCCGCTTCATCGCCCATATTGCCCTTGCCCCTGGCAATATGCGCCACCCGGTGGAACTGGTCATCGGCCAGGCCAATGTGAAAATCCAGGCCCAATGGCCGTGCCGTGCGGGCAACAATGGATTCACCCGGCTCACGCCCGTCGGCGCGGCGAATCAACTCGCCAATCAGCCAGCCGTAGGTGATCGCCGCATAACCGTGAGCGGTCCCGGGTGTCCACCAGGGCGTTTCAGCGGCCAGGGTGTCGACCATGGTCTGCCAGTCATAGAAGGAGTCGGGGCTCAACAACTGACGAATGGCCGGCAATCCGGCCTGATGGCAAAGCAGCTGGCGCAGGGTGATGGCCTGCTTGCCGGCTTGGGCAAACTCTGGCCAGTAACGGGCAACCGGGGCGTCCAGCGACAGCTTGCCCTCGCCTACCAGCTGCAGGGCGGTGACGGCGGCAAAGGCCTTGGTGCAGGAAAACAGGTTGGCAATGGTATCGCTGTGCCAGGCTTCGGCCCCGTCCTTGTCGGCGGTACCCGACCAGAGATCAACGACCGTCTCGCCGCCGACCTGGATACACAGCGCCGCACCACGCTCCTGAGGATCGTCGAACAACGCCGCGAAGGCTTCGCGCACTGCTTCGAACTTAAGCTCGTAATGACCCTGAATCTGCACCCAGCCGCTCCCGAATACACCAACACCGAAAATGGCGTGCATTGTTTCAGCCTGCGGCGGATTTGGGAACAGACAGCGGTCAGGCAGTTACTTGCCCAAAAAGCGATTCGACCCGGCGCACGCAGGTGCGCCGGGTCGCCAACCAGGCATTACGGGGCTTTGGCGGCCTTTTCGGGCGCTGGGGGCTTGCCGATCTGCGCCTGTGCTTGCAGGTTGCTTTTACGCACGCTCTCGACAAAGCCCTGGAACGGCACATCGGTGATGCCCAGCAGGCCGAAGTGTCCGTTCTCCCCATCCAGCAAACGTCCGCTGGCCGGTTGATCCAGGTACTGGAACCAGTGCACCCCGACAATCGTTGGCTCAGCCAGTGCGGCCTTGACGAACGCGGCATAGGCAGGCCCCCGTGCCTCTTCCCTGGCCACCTCCATTGGCCCTGGCCAGAACGGGCCGCGATCACGCGAACCGAACTGGAACTCGGAGACCAGTACCGGCTTGTCCAGCGCATTGAGTTGGCTGAAGTCGTAGCCGTCCTGAGGTTTGGGTGTGTAGAAGTTGAAGCTCAGTACATCGCAGAACTCGGCACAGGCGGCCACTGCTTCCGGCGTACTGACCGCGTAGCGCCCGCCCAGCAGCAAGTGATTGGGGGCATGCCATTTCAAGGAGTCGGCAATGGTCTTGAAGTAGGTTTCGGCAAACACCTTCTGGAAGTATTTGAAGTCGGCCTCGATCTCCGGATGCTCAGGGCTCGGCAACGGCGGCTCGAAGCCTGGGTCTTCCATCAACTCCCAGGCCGGCAGGTCGATACCCCAGGCCTTGGACAGCCCCGCCTGGTTGCGGTACTTGTCGCGCAACTGCTTGAGGAAGGCACGCTTGGCCGGCACATCGGTGGTCAGGCGCAGCGTCCCGTAGGCCAGGGCATAACGTGCCTTGGGATCATCGCCTGGCGCGGCCCAGGCCAGTTCGTTGTCGGCGAAGTAGCCGATCAACCAGGGGTCGTCGCGATGGTCTCGCGCGGCAATGGCTACCGCACGTTCGGTGGCCATGGCAAAGCGAGGATCGAACGGGTCGGGCATACGGCCCCACCAATCCATGCCCGTGCTGATACTGGTGTAGTCACCCACGATCGACAGCGGCAAGGTATAGGCGATGCGATCAGCCTGCCCCAAGGCCGGATCGCTCCAGTTGCCCAGGGTGTTGAACCCCCACCCCTGCAGGCGATCCAGGGTATGCCCCTGCCAGCGCTGCTTGTCCAACACCGGCGCCGGGCACTCCACTGCAGGCGCAGTGTCGGTTGCAGCCGCCGGGGTGCAGGCCTTGCCATGGGTGCGCTCAAGGTTGGCGGCGTAGAAGTCGTACCAGCGCCCTTGATTGAAACCGCGCCCGCTGGACGATCCGTTGCCGTCGTTGTTGTCGCCATCGCCATAGAACTGCGCCAGCGGCTCGCCCGCCTGTGGCAGGGCGGTGAACATCGACTCGCGTCCGGCCACATAGGTGCGCCCACCGTCGGGGGCGACCGCATTGACGCCCAGCGAATAGAACGGATGGCCTTCAGGGGTCACCAGGTACCAACGGCCGTCATGCTTTTCGGTGCGGAAGAAACCTTTTGCCTCGAAACGTGCACCGGTGGTCACGCCGCCGAACTTGTCGTGCGGCAGTTGACTGCGCTCGGCCAACCAGCCCTTGAGCTGCTGCTGTTCACGTGCCGTCGCCGCCTTGAGCTGATCGTCACTGACGATCTTTTCCGGCCAGCGGGCGCGGGTGGACTGGCCGTAACCATCGATCAAAGCGGTGTAGGCGGCCTTTTGCACCTGATCATCGTCCTGGGTGCCCACGCGCTCGATCATCAGGCTCTGGGCGACGTTGGGCTTGTTCATCGACAAGGTCACCGCCACCACTTGCGTGAGATCCAGCTCGCCAGCACTGCTGGTCAGCAACCAACGCTGGCCTTCATGCACCCACGGCATCGGTGGCCCGGCACGCATGCCCTGGCTCAGCGGCGAGGTAGCCTTGAGCGGCACCAGCACCGTCTGCGCAGGGCCCGCCGGCAGATCGATGCGACTGGTGAGGGTCTTGCCGTCGCTACTCAGTACCGTGACATCTATCGTCAGTGGCCAGTCCATGCCGCTTTGCAGGCGCAACGTCATGGCGGTCGCGCTGGACCAGTCCCAGGCTCCCGATTGCGGGCTCAACTTCAAGCTGGGCCGCTCCACGGGGTTGAATACCACGCGGCGCAATACCTCTCCCTCGGCCGTCTGCTCTGCATTGTACTGCGGCAAACTGGCATCCTCGGTCGCCACGTTGACCACGGCGGCCGGGCGCACGAAGCTGAACAACGTCTGTTGCCCGGCCAGCAACGGGGTGCTGAACAACAGTGCGAAGACAGCGGGCAAGGTACGGCGAATCATAGGGCTGGAGCTCTCCTTGAGGGCCCTTGCGGGCCTTGAACTGAGTCATAGACAACGCCCCGGCGTAATTCGCTGCAGGGCGTCAGGAAATTTCCCGTCGAAACGGCGGCAGCGCGTTGAGAATAGCTTTGCCGTAGCGCTGGGTGACGACGCGTCGATCCAGCAGGGTGATGGTGCCGCGATCCTCTTCGGTACGCAGCAGGCGACCGCAGGCCTGGATCAGACGCAACGAGGCGTCCGGCACGGCGATCTCCATGAACGGGTTGCCACCGCGGGCCTCGATCCACTCGGCCAGGGCCGCCTCGACCGGATCATCGGGCACCGCGAATGGAATCTTGGCGATCACCACATGCTCGCAATAGGCGCCTGGCAGGTCGACACCTTCGGCAAAACTGGCGAGGCCGAACAATACGCTGGAATCACCGCCGTCGACCCGTGCCTTGTGCTTGTTCAAGGTTTCCTGCTTGGACAGGTTGCCCTGGATGAACACCTGCTTGCGCCAGTCCCGGTCCAGGCCGTCGAACACGTCCTGCATCTGTTTGCGCGAAGAGAACAGCACCAGCGTGCCGCGCGAACCTTCGACCAGCTCCGGCAGGTCACGAATGATCGCTGCGGTATGGGCGGCGGCGTCCCGTGGATCGGCACGCAGGTCCGGCACCCGCAAAACACCTGCATCGGTGTGATGGAAGGGGCTGGGCACGACACTGGTCACGGCGTCCTTGGGCAGGCCGGCACGCATGCGGAATCGGTCGAACTTGCCCAGCGCCGTCAGCGTTGCCGACGTCACCAGCGCGCCGTAGGCGACATTCCAGAGGTTACGGCGCAGCATCTCGGCCGCCAGGATCGGGCTGGCGTTGACCTCGATATCGAACAGCGCCCCGCTCTCGGCCAGGGTCAGCCAGCGCGCCATGGGCGGGCTGTCTTCCGGGTCTTCGGCGGTGAAGGCGGTCCACAGTTCCCAGTTACCCTGGGCGCGCATCAGCAGGCTGCCGAACAGCGGGTACCATTCTTCAGCCTGATGGCTGGCGATGCCGATGTTCACTTCCGCATCCATGCCTTCCTTGAGCAAATCGGTCAGGCGGGTGAACAGGTCGGTCAGGCGTGAAAAGCCCTTCTTCAGCTCGATGCCCATCTCGCGCATATGCTCGGGCACCACCCCGCCTTCAAAGCGATGGCGCGGCCGTTCGCGGCCTTCCATGTCTTCGCCGGGACGGAAGTCAGCCACCTGCTCACAGGCACTGAACATGAACTGCTGCTGGGCCTTGATCTCCCGGGCCAGCTCCGGCACCTGCTCGATCCACTTGCCCAGATCGCCCGGCAGCGGGTGCTGGGCGAGCAGTTTGGTCAGGTTCTTGGCCGTCTGCTCCAGCCAGTCGGCGGTGGAGCGCAGGCGAGTGTAGTGGGCGAAATGGCCGATGGCCTTGTCGGGCAGGTGATGGCCTTCGTCGAATACATAAATGGTATCGCGCGGATCAGGCAGCACCGCACCGCCGCCCAGGGCCAGGTCGGCCAGGACCATGTCGTGGTTGGTGACGATGACATCGACCTTGCCCATGCCTTCACGGGCCTTGTAGAAGGTGCACTGGCCGAAGTTCGGACAGTGGCGACCGGTACACTGGCTATGATCGGTGGTCAGGCGGGCCCAGTCCTGGTCTTCGAGGGCCTGGGGCCAGCTGTCGCGGTCACCGTCCCATCGGTTGCCGGCGAGCTTCTCGATCATGCTGGTGAACAGCTTCTGGCTGGCCTCATCGACTTCGATCCTGAAGCCTTCTTCCTCGAACAACTGAGCGGTGGCCGATTGGGCCTGGCCCTCCTGCAGCAGCAGGTCGAGTTTGGACAGGCACAGGTAGCGGCCACGCCCCTTGGCCAGGGCGAAGCTGAAGTTCAGGCCGCTGTTGCGCATCAGGTCGGGCAGGTCCTTGAAAACGATCTGCTCCTGCAAGGCGACCGTCGCCGTGGCGATCACCAGGCGTTTGCCTGCGGCTTTGGCAGCCGGGATCGAAGCCAGGCTATAGGCGACCGTCTTGCCGGTACCGGTGCCGGCCTCGACCGCCACAATGGCGGGCTCACCGACACGGCGACCTTCGTCATCGCAGTCGATATCGCCAAGGACCTTGGCCACTTCGGCGATCATCAGGCGTTGGCCATAGCGAGGCTTGAGGCTCTTGGCTTCGAGAAAACGCGAATAGGCGCCCTGAATCGTGGTTTTGAGTTCGGTGCTGATCATGGTGTCGGGGCGCCCGGAGGGCTGGATAAATTTTCAGTGTTTCGATTGGGTCGCTATCATACCCCGCTATTGCCCTTTGCGCCGAATGGAGATCCCGATGACCGCCTTTGCCCTTCCTTATAGCCTGCACGTCCTGGCCGCCCTGGTGTGGGTCGGCGGGATGTTCTTCGCCTGGCTGATCCTGCGGCCTGCGGCGGTTGCAGCCCTCGAAGGCCCCGCTCGTCTGCGCTTGTGGGTGGAAGTATTTCAGCGTTTTTTCGTGTGGGTCTGGGTGGCGATCGCGGTGCTGGTCATCAGCGGCGTGGGCATGCTGCACATGCGTTTTGCCGGCTTCGACGGGGCGCCACGCTATGTTCAGGTGATGATGGGCGGAGCGATCGCGATGATTGCGCTGTTCATTCGTATCCAGTCATTGCTGCTACCGGAGCTGCGTAAAGCGGTCAAGGCAGAAGACTGGCCGACCGGTGCGGCGGTACTGGGTAAAATTCGCCGGGTGGTGGGCTTCAACCTGCTGCTGGGGATGGCAGTCGTCGTGGTCGCCACGGCCCGCCTGCCCTTCTGATCCTGCAGGAGCGGGGCCTGCCCGCTCCTTCAACAACCCCGCTCTAGCGTGGGCGGGGGGCCGGGATCGAAAGCACGT
>Ga0247821_10001563_pt1 | contig 12798 bp, 12 predicted proteins | sample 13C_Glycerol_Day_FD_192481 | JGI IMG/M metagenome (GOLD analysis project Ga0247821, IMG submission 192481) | Soil microbial communities from agricultural site in Penn Yan, New York, United States - 13C_Glycerol_Day14 | ecosystem: Environmental > Terrestrial > Soil > Agricultural land | place... | reverse complement strand
TGTTCTTCGTCGGCCCGGTCATCGCGTTCGTTGTCACGAAGCGCGTCGCCCTGGCCCTGCAGCGCAAGGACCGCGAGATCGCCCTGCACGGCCGCGAAACCGGCCGTATCGTGCGGCTGCCGCACGGCGAGTTCATCGAGGTGCACGCCCCGCTGGACGAGTACAAGCGCTACAAGCTGGTCGGCTTCGAGTCGCCGTTGCCGCTGCCCGCGGAGCCGAACGCCAACGGCGTCGTCGACAAGAAGGAGAAGCGCCGCGCGAAGCTGTCGCAGTGGTTCTTCGAGGACCGGGTTGCCCCGGCATCGCCCGCTGAGCTTGAGGCGGCCCACGGCCACCACGGAGCCCACGAGGTAATCGAGTCAGGCGACACCCAGAAGACGCTCAGCCACTAACCAGCTGCAGTGAACACCAGAAAGGCCCGGTCCACCAGGACCGGGCCTTTTCTGCATCCCCAGGAAATCCCACAATGCAACGCGCAATCACTCCGCGCCCATCCCGGAGGCGATCATGGGCCGCAAGTGACCCCGCCTTGCATTTAGGGGCGGTACCCCGAGGCGTAGTTGCGGGTCGGCCGGACGCCGGGGCGCTGCAGCGGCACCCACAGCTTGTAGCGGTCGGCCCGGTAATAGGACACCGAGTAGTCCACCATGGCGCGGGCCACGAAGGCGTGGCGCTGGATCTTCAGCAGCGGCGAGCCTACCTCGACGTTAAGCAGGCGCGCCGTGGACGGCGAGGCGGCCGTCGCCTCGATCATGTCCTCCCCCCACTCCATGACCAGCCCGTAGCGTTCACTGAGCACGTTGTACAGCGAGGTGGGCGGTTCGCCGTCGAGCAGTCCGGGCACCCGGTGGGCTGGAATGAAGTTCTCGTCCACGCTCATGGGTTCGTTGTCCGCCAGCAGCAGGCGGCGGAACCGCACCAGGGGCGTCCCCTCCTCCAGCTGGAGTTCCCGGGCCAGGAAGGCGCTGGCACCGATCTGCTCGAAGCTCAGGACCTTCGCCGCCGGGACCATGCCGCGCCGCTGCATTTCCTCGCTGTAGGAGGTCAGCTTGACCTGCAGGTCCAGCTTCGGTTTCCGGACAAAGGTGCCCAGGCCCACTACCCGCTCGATGACTTCCTCGCCGACGAGTGCATCGATGGCCTGGCGCACCGTCATCCGGGCCAGGCCGAAGCGCTCGGCGAGGTCCCGCTCGGAGGGCAGCGCCGACCCCGGCGGGCAGGCACTCACAATGTGGGACCGGAGGATTTCCCTCAGCTGGACATAGATGGGGGTGCCGTTGTTGCGGTCGATCTCGCCGACCATACGTGCCGCGTCAGAGGCCGCCACTGCGCAGCCTTCCGGAATGAGTCATACCTCAAGGTTAAGCCACCCCGGCGCAGGTCTAGACCACCGGACCGTCTCGGTTCGCCCCACACGGCGGCCGCGGCTAGGCTTAAATGCGCCGGTTCCCCGCCGGCACACCCACACTTTGAGACAAGGGAGCCCCGTTGCCAGTACGGAACGCAGTCGTCCAGGCCATCATTGGACTGCATGCACGGCCGGCGGCGCTGTTCGTCCGCGCCGTTCATAACACCGGGCTGCCCGTGACCATCAGCAAGGACGGCAGGCCCGGCGTGGATGCCCGCTCGCTGCTGGAGGTCATGACCGAGGACTTCCAGTACGGCTGTGAGGTGCAGCTGGAGGTGGCGCCGGACGCCATCCCCGACCGCTACAGCCCTGAGGACGTCGAGGCGGCCCTGGACGGCCTCCGGGCACTGCTGGAGTCCGCCCGGTCCCGCTAGGCCGCACTGGCGCCCTGCAGGGGCTCCCCGGCAGCTACGAAGACGGCGCAACAACAACGACGGCAGGCCCCACCAAATGGTGGGGCCCGCCGTCGTTGTTGCTTATCACCTGTCCTTGCGGACGGTTAGTGCGCGTGGTCTCCGCGGCTGTACTCGTAGACCCAGCCGACCAGGGCGACGACCGCGAGGCCGGCCGCGATGTAGACGATCCAGAACCCGATGGCCAGGCCGAGGAATCCGCCGGCGCAGGCCAGGCCCAGAACCAGCGGCCACCAGCTCCAGGGGCTGAAGTGGCCCTGTTCGCCGGCGCCCTCGTGGATCTCGGCGTCGCTGCGGTCCTCGGGACGCATCCCGACGCGCTTGCCGGTGAAGGCGAGGTAGGCGCCGATCATGCCGGCGAGGCCGCCAAGCAGCAGCACGCCGAGGATGCCGACCCACTCGGTCCAGTTGGTCAGGAATCCGTAGATGATCGAGACCGGGATGAAGAAGAAGACTCCGAATCCAAAAATTCTTGATTCGATTTTCACTGGGCTTGATCCTTCTGGTCGGCGTTACCGAGCGTTGCTGCTGCCGGGGCAGGAGACTCGACGGTGTATGACTGCGAGAGTTCGGGGTGGTGCAGGTCCAGTGCCGGACGCTCCGAACGGATCCGCGGCAGTGAGGTGAAGTTGTGGCGCGGCGGCGGGCAGGACGTCGCCCACTCGAGGGAGGCGCCGAAGCCCCACGGGTCATCCACTTCAACCCGCTCGTTGCTGCGCCAGGTGATGTAGACGTTCCAGAAGAACGGGATCAGCGAGGCGCCGAGCAGGAACGAGGCGTAGGTGGAGAACTGGTTCATCCAGGTGAAGTTGTCCTGCGGCATGTAGTCCGCGTAGCGGCGGGGCATGCCCTCGACGCCGAGCCAGTGCTGGATGAGGAAGGTGCCGTGGAAGCCGAGGAACAGCATCCAGAAGTGGATCTTGCCAAGGCGCTCGTTGAGCATCTTGCCCGTCCACTTCGGCCACCAGAAGTAGAAGCCTGCGAACATCGCGAAGACAACGGTGCCGAAGACCACGTAGTGGAAGTGAGCGACCACGAAGTAGGAGTCGGAGACGTGGAAGTCCAGCGGCGGGGAGGCCAGGATGATGCCGGTGAGTCCGCCGAAGAGGAACGTCGCCAGGAAGCCGATGCTCCACAGCATGGGGGTTTCGAAGGTGATCGATCCCCGCCACATGGTGCCGATCCAGTTGAAGAACTTCACACCGGTCGGGACCGCGATCAGCATCGTCATGAAGGAGAAGAACGGCAGCAGGACCGAGCCGGTGACGTACATGTGGTGGGCCCACACGGTCACGGACAGCGCGGCGATGGAGATCGTGGCGTAGACCAGGCCCTTGTAGCCGAAGATCGGCTTGCGGCTGAAGACCGGGAAGATCTCCGAGACGATGCCGAAGAACGGCAGGGCGATGATGTAGACCTCGGGGTGGCCGAAGAACCAGAACAGGTGCTGCCAGAGGACGGCGCCGCCGTTCTCCGGGTCGAAGATGTGGGCGCCGAAGCGGCGGTCCGCGCCAAGGGCGAAGAGCGCGGCGGCCAGCGGCGGGAACGCCATCAGGACCAGGATCGCCGTGACCAGCGTGTTCCAGGTGAAGATCGGCATCCGCCACATGGTCATGCCCGGGGCGCGCATGCAGATGATCGTGGTGATGAAGTTGACCGCACCGAGGATGGTGCCGAAGCCGGAGAGCGCCAGGCCGAAGACCCAGAGGTCACCGCCGACGCCCGGGCTGAACGTCGTGTTCGACAGCGGCGCGTAGGCGAACCAGCCGAACGAGGCCGCGCCCTGCGGGGTGATGAAGCCGGACACGGCGATGGTGGAGCCGAAGAGGAAGAACCAGAAGGCCAGCGCGTTCAGCCGCGGGAAGGCGACGTCGGGGGCGCCGATCTGCAGCGGCATGATGACGTTGGCGAAGCCGGCGAACAGCGGCGTCGCGAACATCAGCAGCATCACGGTGCCGTGCATGGTGAACAGCTGGTTGTACTGCTCTTTGGTCTGCAGGATCTGCATGCCGGGCTCGAACAGCTCGGCGCGGATCAGCAGCGCCATGACACCGCCGAAGCAGAAGAACACGAAGGACGCGATCAGGTACATGTACCCGATGGTCTTGTGGTCGGTCGAGGTGATCCAGTTGACGACGATGCGTCCCTTGGACTTCGGTACTACGGGAGCCTCAAGGATCCCGGTGGGCTGGGAATAGGTAGTTGCCACGTCGCTCCCCTTACTTGGTTTCGGTCGGGGCCGGGTTGCGGTCGTACTCTTCGCCGAGCAGGCCCGTGTTGCCGTCCTGGCGCAGCTTCTCCAGGTGCGCCTGGAACTCGGCGTCGGAGACGACCTTCACGCGGAACAGCATTTCGGAGTGGTATTCGCCACAGAGTTCGGCACACTTGCCGTCGTAGGTCCCCTCCTTGGTGGGGGTGAACCTGATGTAGTTGGTCTTTCCGGGGATCATGTCGCGCTTCTGCAGGAAGGCGGGGACCCAGAAGGAGTGGATGACGTCGCGGGCGTTGAGCTCCACGTCAACCGACTTGTTGACCGGGAGGTACAGGGTGGGCAGCTTTTCCTTGTCCACTTCCTCACCGGTGAGGTGCGCCTGGACGCCGGCTTCGTGGACATCCTCGCGGATGACCTCGCCCTTTTTGTAGTTGAAGTCCCATGCCCACTGCTTGCCGCGGACGTCAACGACGACGTCAGCCGGCTCGGCGCGGTTGTCGATCGCCTGCTGGTCGCGGTCGGTGAAGTAGAAGAACACCAGGACCATGAACAGCGGGATCGTCAGGTAGAAGACCTCAAGGGGCAGGTTGAAGCTGTTCTGCCGCGGGAACCCGACGGTGCCTTTGCGGCGCCGGTAGGCCACGATGCACCAGATCATCAGGCCCCAGGTAATAACACCCACGATCAGGGCGGCAATCCATGAGTTGACCCAGAGGTCCATGATGCGGTCAGTGTGGTTGGTGGTGCCACGCTCAGTGGGCAGCCACCCTTTCTGTACCTCTGGTGAACATCCAGTCAAAGCCAACGCGCCGGCGAGTGCCAAGCCAGTGATCGTAGTGATCTGTTTGCGTCGGCTGCCGGTTCGGTTCTGCGAACTCACAGACGGCCCTTCCTACTTGTTGCTGTCGCCCGGGCCGCAAAATGGCGGTCAGGGCACACTAAAAGTTTTACTACTCGGTGTAGAGCTTACCGCTCCCCACGAGTTTTCGCCCACATGTCCGCGCCGTGCGTCGGGACCTTTTTACCGGGCCCGCTCGTTGTGGATCCTGCGGCACTAAGGCCGGGCAGATTGCCCGGCCTTAGTGGAAGGAATCACCGCAGGCGCAGGAGCCGCCGGCGTTGGGGTTGTCGATGGTGAAGCCCTGCTTGGAGATGGTGTCCTCGAAGTCGATGCTGGCACCGCTGAGGTACGGGACGCTCATCTTGTCGACCACAACTTCAACGCCGTCATAGTCGCGGACGGCGTCTCCGTCGAGGAGCCTCTCGTCGAAGTAGAGCTGGTAGATCAGGCCAGAGCAACCGCCGGGCTGCACGGCGACGCGGAGGCGCAGATCGGTGCGGCCTTCCTGCTCGAGCAGGCTGCGGACCTTGCCGGCGGCGACGTCGGTCAGCTTGACCTCGTGCGTGGCCAGTTCCCCGCCCGCCGTGGCGGTGGTGTCGGCGCTGTTTTCATTGGTTGTAGTGCTCATGGCCTACCTTCTGACGACGGTGGTGGCGGCGCCGCTCCCGCGGCACCCGCCCCTACTTGAACGGTACGGGCTATAGCTACATGCTACGTCGATCAGCCCTGTAGCTCTAACTCCTGACGTAACCGTCCCAGAAGGCTGGATGTTCCCCGTGAACACCCCGGGGCCGGTCCGCTCAGGCCAGTCCTTCCTCGTTGAGACGGGCCAGCATCAGGGCTTCGGCCACGATGGCGTTCCGGAAGTCCGCGAGGTGGAGGGATTCGTTGGCGCTGTGCGCTCGGGAATCGGGATCCTCGACGCCGGTGACCAGGATCTGCACGTCCGGGTAAAGCTCGGTCAGGTCGGCAATGAACGGAATCGAGCCACCGATCCCGGTCTCCACCGCCGGAACGCCCCACGCCTCGCCGAGTGCCCACATCGCGACGCTGGCAGCCTTGGAGGTGGTGTCCGTCTGGAAGGCGTTGCCGCTCTCCCCCGGGGTGAAGACGACGTGGGCGCCGAACGGTGCGTTGGCTTCCACGTGCCGGCGGACGGCGTCCATCGCCTCGGCCGGATCCTGGCCGGGCGCCAGCCGCAGGCTGAACTTGGCGCGTGCCCGGGGCAGGAGGGTGTTGGAGGCGACGTCCACGGCGGGGGCGTCGAAGCCGATGATCGACAGTGCCGGCTTGGTCCACATCCGCGAGGCGATCGTCCCGGTGCCGGCGAGCCGGACACCGTCGAGCACCGAGGCGTCGGCGCGGTACTGCTCCTCGGAGAGGTCGACGGTGACGTCGTCCCGGCTCGCCAGGCCGGCGATCGCCACATTGCCGGCGTCGTCGTGGAGGGTGGCGATCAGCCGGGAGAGCAGGGTCGGGGCGTCCAGCACGGGCCCGCCGAACATGCCGGAGTGGACGGCGTGGTCCAGGACCTTGACCTCGATGGTGCCGTCGACCAGGCCGCGGAGGCTGGTGGTGAGCGCGGGGATGCCGACCTTCCAGTTGCTGGAGTCGGCCACGACGATCACATCGGCGCGCAGCAGTTCCCGGTGGGTTTCCAGGAACGTGCGGAACGTCGGGGAGCCGGCTTCCTCCTCCCCCTCGAAGAAGAAGGTGACGCCGAGGCCCAGGTCGTCGCCCAGCACGCGGGTCACGGCCTCATACGCGGCGATGTGCGCGAGGATCCCCGCTTTGTCGTCGGCCGCGCCGCGCCCGTACAGCCGCCCGTCGCGCTCGACGGCGGTGAACGGCTCCGTCTCCCACAGCGCCAGGTCGCCGGTGGGCTGCACGTCGTGGTGCGCGTACAGCAGGATGGTCGGCTTGCCCGCGGCCGCGGGACGGCGGGCGACGACGGCCGGGCCGCCGGGCGTGCCGTCCTCCTTGTCGCAGCGCAGGATCCGGACATCGTCGAAACCGCTGGCACGGACCAGCTCGGCGACGGCGTCGGCGCTGGCGTTCAGCGGCGCGGGGTCGAAGCTGGGCCAGGCGATGCCAGGGATGGCGACGAGTTCCGTCAGTTGGGCGATCGTGGTGTCGAACGATTCGGTAACGGCCTGGCGGAGGGCCTCGGTGTCGGCGTTTCCGACCCGGGCAGTAACGGTTTGCGGGTTCCCCGCGGGTGATGAAGTCATGGCCAGAACACTACCGGTGCCGCGGATCACACCAAACCCTTCAATATTGACGCGGCGCGTCATACGCCCGTGTGGGCTGGGTCTCGCGGGTGCCGCACCGGGGTATTCTGTAGGGGTGTTTGGACGTAAAAAAGAAGCGCCATCGGCGCAGGACATAGTTGACCAGCAGGCGGCAGCAGCCCGGGACACCGCCCTCGGCAAGGGCGCGCCCACGCCCAAGCGCAGCGCGCAGGTGGCGGCCCGCAAGCGGCCGCTCGTGCCGGAGGACCGCAAGGCCTCCAAGGCTGCAGAGCGGGCAGCGGTCCAGGAGCAGCGGCTGAAGATGCGGCAGGCCATGGATACCGGCGACGAGAAATTCCTGCCGCTGCGTGACAAGGGCCCGCAGAAGCGTTTCGCCCGTGACTATGTGGACGCCCGCTTCAGCCTCGGCGAGTACCTGATGTTCGGTGCGCTCATCTTCGTGATCGTCTCACTCCTCGTTCCGTCCTCCAGCGAACAGATGATCTACGTCCTCGGCGGGTTCTGGGTGATGTTCCTGGCCGTCTTCGTGGACGTCTTTATCCTCTCCCGGAAGCTCAAGAAGCGCCTGGAGCAGAAGTTCGGCGAGGTGGAGCGCGGCACTGTCTGGTACGGCTCCATGCGTTCCCTCCAGTACCGCCGCCTGCGCCTTCCCAAGCCCCTCGTCAAGCGCGGCGAACACCCCGCCTGATTCGCGCGATCAACACGGAGCCCCCGGCAGTCTGACTGCCGGGGGCTCCGTCGTCTCCCGGGGGACGGCTGGTGCGGTGCGGGCGGCTCAGCGCCGGGACGGGTGCTTCGCGAGCAGCCGGTTGATGCGGGCGGCCCAGAACGGTCCTTCATAGAGGAACGCCGTGTATCCCTGCACGAGGGTGGCGCCGGCGTCGAGCCGCTGCTGGACGTCCTGCGCGGTTTCGACGCCGCCGACGGAGACCAGGGCCAGCCTGCCGCCGGTGGCCGCCTTCAGCCGGGCCAGCACCTCCAGCGACCGCTGCTTCAGGGGCGCCCCGGACAGCCCGCCGGCGCCGCACGCCGCCACCTTGTCGGCGCCGGAGGAAAGCCCGGTGCGGGCGATGGTGGTGTTGGTGGCGATGATGCCGTCCAGGTTCAGGTCCAGTGCCAGGCGCGCGACGTCGTCGATGTCCTCGTCGCTGAGGTCCGGGGCGATCTTGACCAGCAGCGGGACGTGGCGTCCGGACGCCTGGTCCGCCGCCTCCCCCACGGCCGCCAGCAGCGGACGCAGCGTTTCGACGTCCTGGAGCAGCCGCAGCCCCGGGGTGTTCGGGGAGCTGACGTTGACCACGAGGTAGTCGGCGGCGGGCGCCAGGCTGCGGGCGCTGATGAGGTAGTCGGCCACGGCGTCCTCAAGTTCGACGACCTTGCTCTTGCCGATGTTGACGCCGATCACCGGGCGGACGCCGGGGTGGCGGCGCTGCAGCGCGGCGCGCGCCGACTTCAGGCGGGGCGCCACAGCGGCGGCACCGTCATTGTTGAAGCCCATCCTGTTGATCACGGCCCGGTCCTCGACGAGGCGGAAGAGCCGCGGCGCGGGGTTCCCTGGCTGGGCCTGGCCGGTGATGGTGCCGACCTCCACATGGCCGAACCCCAGCTCGGTGAGGGCCTCGATGCCGTGGCCCTCCTTGTCGAATCCGGCCGCCAGGCCGAACGGGGAGGGGAAGGTCAGGCCGAACGCCTGGGTCTGGAGTGAGGCCGCCGGGGCGGTGAACTTCTGCAGCACCCGTCCGGCGCCGCAGGAGTGGACGAGCCGGATGGCCTTGAAGCCGATCTTGTGGGCGCGTTCGGCGTCCATCCATGAGAAGGCCAGCCGGAAGAAAGTCGGATATACGCGCATGGCTCTAGTTTTGCCGTTCCGGCGGCGCAGACCAAACCGGCGGGCCACCGGGCGCTAGCATGAAGCCATGGAATGGCTCCCCGATATCCTCGGCGACGACTTCGAGGCCTGCACTGTCCCGGCGGCCGGCCCCGACGGCGTCGAGCGGACCGCCACGCTGGTCCGGCACGTTCCCGGCGCTGGGAGTGCCGCCGGCGCGGGTGTGGCCGTCGCGGGTTCCGCCGGCGCGGGTGTGGCCGGCGGGCGCCGGCCCCGTGCCGTGCTGTTCCTGCACGGCTGGAGCGACTACTTCTTCAACGAGGAACTGGCAGAGTTCTGGGCCGGCCAGGGCTTCGCGTTCTTTGCCCTGGACATGCACAACCACGGGCGGAGCCTCCAGGCCGGCGGGCACGGCGGCTATGTGGCCGACCTGGAGGACTACGATGCCGAAATCACCTCGGCGATTGGCATCATCGCCTCCCTGCACACCGGCGCCGAAGGCCCTCCGACGGTGGCGCTGATGGGGCATTCCACCGGCGGGCTGATTGCCGCGCTGTGGGCCAGCCGGCATCCCGGGATGATTTCGCAGCTGGTCCTCGACAGCCCGTGGCTGGAGATGCACGGCAGTCCGGCCGTGCGCCGCGCGGCGCGGACCATGGTGGAACCGCTCGCGCGGTTCCGGCCCGAAGCCGTCATCCGGCTGCCCGAACGCGGATTCTACTGGCGCAGCGTCAGCAGCGCCGCGGAGGGCGAATGGACACTGGATGACAACTACCGCCCGCCCCGGGCGTTCCCTGTCCGGGCGGGCTGGCTGAGCGCGGTCCTCAGCGGGCAGTCGCGGGTGGCGCGGGGGCTAAATATCGTCGTTCCGATCCTGGTGCTGATTTCGGGAGCCAGCGCCAACGGGATGTTCTGGAAGGAGTCCATGCGGCGCACCGACGCGGTCCTGGACGTCAACACCATTGCCCTGCGGGCCCTCAGCCTGGGCCGGACCGTCACGCTGGAACGGATCGACGGCGCCCTGCATGATGTGTTCCTGTCCGCCCCGCGCGTCCGCGCCGACGCCTACGCCCGGCTGGCCCGCTGGCTCCGCGCATATGTGCTGGACGACGACGGCGCCGCGTGACGCTCGCCGGGGTGCGGCCGCTGTGGCGGGAAGATGTGCTGGGCAGCCGCTTCGCGAGCCTGGAACTGCCGCTGGCGCCGGACGACGAGGGGCCTGTTGTCGCGACCCTGGTGCGGCATGCCGGCCCGGACGGAGCTGCGGCCGGGGTGGTGGCAGCGGCCGGGGTGGCGGCAGCGGGCCCGGCCGTCCTGGGACGGGGCGTTCCTGCCGCGCAGGCACCGGCGAAGGTGGTCCTCTACATGCACGGCTGGGCGGACTATTTCCTGCAGGCCGAACTCGCCGATCACCTCGTTGCCAGCGGTTTCCACTTCTACGCGCTGGACCTGCGGAAGTTCGGGCGCAGCCTCCGGGACTGGCAGACCCCCGGCTACACCACCGACCTGGCCATCTACGACGAGGACATCGCAGCGGCGCTGGCCGCTATCGGCGCCGACATCGCCGGACGCACCGGCAGTTCAGCGGCGCCGACGGTGCACCTGCTCGCGCATTCCCTCGGCGGCCTCGTGGCGGCACTGTGGGCGGACCGGAATCCGGGGAGGCTCGGCACGCTGGTCCTCAATGCCCCCTGGCTGGAACTCCAGGGCAGCAGCCTGATCCGGAACATCGCGGTGCATCTGGTGGAACCGCTGGCGCGCGCCGACCCGCGCCGGGCACTCCTGATGCCCAGCATGCCCGGTTACTGGGACAGCGTGGGCGAAACCGCCCACGGCGAGTGGGTCCTGGATCCCGCGTGGCGTCCGCGGGAATCGTTCCCCGTCCGGCCCGGCTGGATGAAGGCGGTCCTGGCCGGCCACGCGGCCGTGGCGCAGCGGCTCGACATCGGCTCGCCGGTGCTGGTGATGCTGTCCGGACGCACCCGGATCCAGGCGGAATGGTCCGAGGAACTCATGGGACTCGACGCCGTGATCGATGTCGAGGAAACGGCGCGCAGTGCGCTCAGGCTGGGCCGCCGGACGGCCGTGTTCCGGTACCCGGGGGCGATCCACGATGTCTTCCTGTCCCGCCGCGCGGTGCGGCAGGAAGCCTACGATGACCTCGTCCTCTGGCTCAGCCTGTACCCGGGCTGACGGGAGCTGACCAACCGGGCCGGCGCCCCTGGGGTCAGGCCGGCCCGGCGGGGGCCGGTGCGGCGTCCACGGCACCGCCGTAACGGCGGTCCCGCTGCGCGTAGATCTCCACGGCGTCCCACAGCGTGCGCCGGTCCACGTCGGGCCACAGCGTGTCCATAAAAACGAACTCCGCGTACGCGGACTGCCACAGCATGAAGTTGGAGAGCCGCTGCTCGCCGGAGCTGCGCAGGAACAGGTCCACGTCGGGCAGATCCGGCTCGTCCAGGTATTTCTGGATTGTCTTCTCGGTGATGGCGCCCGGCTTGAGCCGGCCGGCGGCCACCTCCTCGGCGATCGCGGACACCGCATCTGCGATTTCGGCGCGCCCGCCGTAGTTAACACACATGTTCAACGTGCACGTGCTGTTGCCGCGGGTGAAGTCCTCGGCCTCCTCCAGCTCACGGATGACCGAGCCCCAGAGCCGGGGCCGCCGGCCGGACCAGCGGATCCGGACGCCCCACTCGTCGAGCTGGTTCCGCTGGCGACGCAGCACATCCTTGTTAAATCCCATCAGGAAGCGCACTTCCTCGGGCGAGCGGCGCCAGTTTTCGGTGGAAAAGGCGTAAACGCTCACATGCTCGATGCCGAGCTCGATCGCCCCGGCCATCACGTCCAGGAGGGCGGGCTCCCCCGCCTTGTGGCCTTCGATCCGGGGCAGGCCGCGCTGGTTGGCCCAGCGTCCGTTGCCGTCCATCACGATCGCCACGTGGCGGGGAATGAACTCCGCCGGGATCGCCGGGGGCACGGCTCCGGAGGGGTGCGGGTACGGGCGCACCACGGGGGTGCTCCGCTGCCGGACCGGATTCTTCTTTTTACCCAACGCCACAGTTACGTTCGCTCCACATGTTTGAGGGATTTAAGGACACGTTCCAGATGCCACTGCAGGTAGCCGGCCACGAGGCCCGCGGCCTCGCGGCGGTGCACGGGGACGGAGGCGTCCGCCGTCGTCCAGTCCCCGGTGAGCAGCGCGCCCAGCAGCAGGACAGTCTCCGCCGCCGGTGCGGGAGACCCCGGCGGCCGGCAGTCGGCGCACACCATGCCGCCAAGCGGTGCCGAGAATGCGGTGTGCGGCCCGCGGGCACCGCACCGGGCACAGTCGGTGAAGCTGGGCGCCCAGCCGCCGGTGGCGAGGGCGCGCAGCAGGTACGAATCGAGGATCAGTTCCGGGCTGTGGTCGCCGCGGCTCAGCGAGGCCAGGGCCCCGACGAGGAGGTTGTACTGGGCTGTACCAGCTTCGCCGTCGACGTCGGTGAGCTTCTCCGCCGTCTCCGTCATGGCCGCAGCCACGGTGTACCGGCCGTAGTCCGCGGCGATGTTGCCGCCGTAGGCCCCTTTGGCGACGGCCTGCGTGACGATGTCCAGGGTGCGGCCCGAAATCAGCTGGAGGTCCGCGACCATAAAGGGTTCCAGCCGTGCGCCGAAGCGGCTGCTCGTGCGCCGGACGCCCTTGGCCACTGCGCGGACCTGGCCGTGGTGTTTGGTGAGGATGGTGATGATGCGGTCCGCTTCGCCCAGCTTGTGGGTGCGCAGGATGACGCCGTCATCCCGGTAGGCGCGGGAGGCAAAGGAAGAGGGTTGGGCCACGGTTAATCTTCGCACTGTCTTTGGA
>Ga0247821_10001562_pt1 | contig 12802 bp, 12 predicted proteins | sample 13C_Glycerol_Day_FD_192481 | JGI IMG/M metagenome (GOLD analysis project Ga0247821, IMG submission 192481) | Soil microbial communities from agricultural site in Penn Yan, New York, United States - 13C_Glycerol_Day14 | ecosystem: Environmental > Terrestrial > Soil > Agricultural land | place... | reverse complement strand
TGGCAATAGGCACCGATGAACACCGCAATCGCTGCGGGGGCGATGGCGTATTCGATGAGGATCGCAGTGCCGGTGAGAAAGCCGCCCCAGGGCCCGAACGCGCTGCGGGCAAAGCCGTAGCCACCACCGGCGGTGGGAATCATCGAGGACAGTTCGGCGAGGGAGAAGCACATGCACAGGTACATGGTTGCCATCAGCAAGGTGGCGAGGAACATCCCGCCCCAACCGCCTTGGGCCAGGCCGAAGTTCCAGCCGGCATAGTCGCCGGAAATCACATAGGCAACGCCCAAGCCAACCAGTAGTACCCAGCCTGCCGCGCCTTTTTTCAGTTCACGTTGTTGGAAATAGTCGGTGCCGACCTTTTCGAAGTCGACAGAGGAGCCTGCCGGCGCGCTGCCGGTGTGATCGCTTGGCATAGGGTTCACCTGTTTTTTTTATCGTGACCGGCGGATGCCGATGTCTCTGGTGATGGTCTTGCAGGAAGCGAGCCAGAGCGGCCCCGGGGTGGGGCCGCGCTGTTAGTGGGTTAGAAGAAGCCCAGCGGATTGATGTCGTAGCTGACCAGCAGGTTTTTGGTTTGCTGGTAGTGGTCGAGCATCATCTTGTGGGTTTCACGGCCAACGCCGGACTTTTTGTAGCCACCGAACGCGGCGTGAGCCGGGTACAGGTGGTAGCAGTTGGTCCACACGCGGCCTGCCTTGATGCCGCGGCCCATGCGGTAGGCGCGGTTGATGTCGCGGGTCCAGACGCCAGCGCCAAGGCCGAACTCGGTGTCGTTGGCAATGGCCAGTGCTTCGGCTTCGTCCTTGAAGGTGGTGACGCTGACCACCGGGCCAAAGATCTCTTCCTGGAACACGCGCATCTGGTTGGTGCCCTTGAGCAGGGTCGGCTGGATGTAGTAACCGGTCGACAGGCTGCCTTCGAGTTTTTCTACCTTGCCGCCGGTGAGCAGCTCGGCACCTTCCTTCTCGGCGATTTCCAGGTACGAGAGGATCTTGTCGAACTGTTGCTCGGAGGCCTGGGCGCCGACCATGGTGTCGGTATCCAGTGGGTCACCACGCTTGATCTGTTTGATCTTTTTCATCACCTCCTGCATGAACGCCGGGTAGATCGACTCTTGCACCAGTGCCCGCGACGGGCAGGTGCACACTTCGCCCTGGTTGAAGAAGGCCAGCACCAGGCCCTCAGCGGCTTTCTCGATGAAGGCCGGTTCGGCCTGCATGATGTCTTCGAAGAAGATGTTCGGCGACTTGCCACCCAGTTCCACGGTCGACGGGATGATGTTTTCGGCGGCGCATTTCATGATGTGCGAGCCCACCGGGGTGGAGCCGGTGAAGGCGATCTTGGCGATGCGTTTGCTGGTGGCCAGGGCTTCACCGGCTTCGCGGCCATAGCCTTGCACCACGTTGAGTACGCCCGGTGGCAGCAGGTCGCCGATCAGTTCCATCAGCACGGTGATGCCCAGCGGGGTCTGTTCAGCTGGCTTGAGTACCACGCAGTTGCCGGCAGCCAGGGCGGGCGCCAGTTTCCACGCGGCCATCAGGATCGGGAAGTTCCAGGGAATGATCTGGCCGACCACGCCCAGTGGTTCGTGCAGGTGGTAGGCCACGGTGTTGCCGTCGATTTCTGCCGCGCCGCCTTCCTGGGCGCGTATGCAGCCAGCGAAGTAGCGGAAGTGGTCGGCGGCGAGCGGGATGTCGGCGTTAAGGGTTTCGCGAACGGCTTTGCCGTTGTCCCAGGTTTCGGTGATGGCCAGCAGCTCGAGGTTCTGTTCGATGCGGTCGGCGATTTTCAGCAGGACTAGCGAGCGCGCCTGTGCCGAGGTCGAGCCCCAGGCATCAGCAGCGGCATGGGCAGCGTCCAGGGCCTTTTCGATGTCTTCGGCGGTGGAGCGCGGGAATTCGGCAATCAGTTGGCCGTTCACTGGCGAGGTGTTTTCGAAATACTGCCCTTTGACCGGAGCTACGAACTCGCCACCGATGTAGTTCCCATAACGGCTCTTGAAGGAAACTTTGGCGCCTTCGGTACCGGGATGTGCGTAACGCATGGTGTGTCTCCTGGCTATTGTGTTTGTTGGGGAGGTTATAAACAGCATAGAGCAAGGCTTGGGCCAGCGTTGCCGGGGCTAGCAAAATCAAGGGGTTGCGAGGTTTTCCCGCGCGGCGCAAGTGGCGTGTGTGGCAGCGTCGGTACAGCCTGGGTGACACTTTGTACCGTTAATGGCACAGGCTGTGACTCAGCGGTCAAGCCAGCATTGCAATGCGCCGGTGGGTGGAGGATGCTGGGGCCACCTCGTCTGCGGAGAACAATAAAAAGTGCAGAACAATCACCTCAGCCGGCACGCCCGGCAAGTGCTCACGGTGACTCAGGGCAAGGCACAGATTCAGGGACCGGGCAGCGATCCGTCGATTGCCCGCTCATGGCTGCGCTGCGTCGAGGATTACCACCTGGACCCGGCTCAGAGCATGGCACCGACCGTGCTCGAACATGGCCGCGTGCTCGAGAGTCGTGAGCGCCTGCAGCAGGTGCTGCAGATTGCCGGCAATGAGATGAACAGCCTGCACCAGCAGTTGTCCGGCGCAGGGCATGCGGTGCTGCTGACCGATGCCCGTGGGGTGATCCTCAATTGTGTGACGGCGCCTACCGAGCGGCGGGTGTTCGAACGTGCCGGGCTGTGGCTGGGCGCTGACTGGAGCGAGGCCCGCGAGGGCACCAACGGGATCGGCACCTGCCTGGTCGAGCGGCAGGCGCTGACCATTCATCAGGACGAACATTTCCGCGGCTGCCACACCGGCCTGACCTGCTCGGCCAGTCCTGTGTTCGATCCGCACGGTGAGCTGCTGGCGGTGCTCGATGTTTCGTCGGCGCGCCCGGATGTGTCGCGCCAGAGCCAGTTCCATACCATGGCCTTGGTAAACCTCTCGGCGAAGATGATCGAGAGCTGTTATTTCCTGCGTTACTTCGAGAACCAGTGGCTGCTGCGTTTTCATCTGCAGGCTGAATCGGTCGGTCTGTTCAGTGAAGGCTTGCTGGCCTTTGATGGCGACGGGCGGATCTGCGCGGTCAACCAGAGTGCGCTGAACCTGCTCGGCACCATTCGTGGCGGGGCGTTGGGCAAACCGGTAGAGATGTTCTTCGATTGCGCCCTGGATGAGCTGTTCAGTCGTACCACGGCGCAGGCCAGCACCAGCTGGCCGCTGCGCACCCGCGATGGTCGCCTGTTGTTTGCCAGCCTGCGCGGCCAGGTTCGTGCGCCGACTCAGCCTGCTTTACCGATTGCGGTGCCCGCCACCAAGACGGACAAGGCCGGGTCGATCTGTTTGCTGGATCCGCTGCTGCAAAATGATTTCCGCCGCGCCGTGCGCGTGTTCGAGCGTGACGTTCCGCTGTTGATCAATGGTGAAACCGGTAGCGGCAAAGAGGCCTTCGCCAAGGCCGTGCACCAGGCCAGCCAGCGCCGTGATCGGGCGTTTGTCGCTCTGAACTGCGCTTCTATTCCGGAAAGCCTGATCGAGAGCGAGCTGTTCGGCTATCGCGGTGGCAGTTTCACCGGCGCGCGCAAGGAGGGCATGCGCGGCAAGTTGCAACAGGCCGACGGCGGCACGTTGTTACTGGATGAAATCGGCGACATGCCGCTGGCCCTGCAAACCCGACTGTTGCGGGTACTGGAAGACCGTATGGTGGTGCCCATCGGCGGCGAGCCACAGGCCGTCAACGTGCGCATCATCAGTGCCACCCACCGCAACCTGCTGGAGCGGGTTGAAGACGGCAGTTTTCGCGAAGACCTTTATTACCGGCTCAATGGCCTGGAGATCGAATTGCCGGCCTTGCGCGAGCGCAGCGACAAGTCGCAGCTGCTGGATTTCATTCTGGCTGAAGAGGCGGGCGGACAGTCAGTGACTCTGGAGCCTTCGGCACGTCAGGCCTTACTCGATTTCGCCTGGCCGGGGAACGTACGCCAGTTGCGTAATGTGTTGCGCACACTGGTTGCGCTGTGTGATGACGGCTGTATCCGCCTTGCCGACCTGCCGGTGGGAGCGGGCTTGCCCCGCGATGCGGTGTTTCAGACAGACCGCAATCGCGGGGCAAGCCCGCTCCCACCGGTGGCCCCATTGATGGATGCGGAACGCAGTGCATTGCTGGCCGCCCTTGAACAGCATCGCTGGCACATGACCCATGTCGCCGCGCAGTTGGGGGTCAGCCGCAACACCTTGTATCGAAAACTTCGCAAACATGGCATCGCCCGTAGCCTTTGAGCGCAACACAGGGTGCGAATTCCTACGCGCTAGGCTACCCTGCCTCGACGTTTTGCGAGGTCGATAATGCACATTCACATTCTTGGTATCTGCGGCACTTTCATGGGTTCTCTGGCAGTGCTGGCCAAAGAACTCGGGCACCGGGTCACGGGCTCCGACGCCAATGTCTATCCGCCCATGAGCACCCAGCTTGAAGCCCAGGGCATCGAGCTGACCCAGGGTTATGACGCCGCCCAGCTGGATCCGGCGCCGGATCTGGTGGTGATCGGCAACGCCTTGTCGCGGGGTAACCCGGCGGTCGAGTACGTGCTCAACAAGGGCCTGCCTTATGTATCGGGCCCGCAGTGGCTGGCTGATCACGTTCTGCAAGGGCGCTGGGTACTGGCCGTCGCCGGGACCCACGGCAAAACCACCACCAGCAGCATGCTGGCCTGGGTGTTGGAGCATGCCGGCATGAGCCCGGGCTTTTTGATCGGTGGTGTGCCGCAGAACTTTGCGGTGTCGGCACGTCTGGGCGGCACGCCGTTCTTCGTGGTCGAAGCCGATGAATACGACAGCGCCTTCTTCGACAAGCGTTCGAAGTTCGTGCACTACCGTCCGCGCACCGCGATCCTCAACAACCTTGAGTTTGATCATGCGGACATCTTCCCTGATCTGGCAGCCATTGAGCGGCAGTTCCACCACTTGGTGCGGACAATTCCAAGCGAAGGCCTGGTGATTCACCCGACTACCGAGCCGGCCCTGGAGCGCGTGATCAAGATGGGCTGCTGGACGCCGGTGCAAACCACAGGTGAAGGCGGGCAGTGGCAGGTCAAGCTGCTCAGCGCCGACGGTTCGCATTTCGAAGTCAGCTTCGAAGGTGAACCTCAGGGCGTGGTCGAATGGGAACTGACCGGTCAGCACAACGTCGCCAACGCCTTGGCCACCCTGGCCGCCGCTCGCCATGTCGGCGTGGTGCCTGCCATGGGTATTGCGGCGCTGAGCGCGTTCAAAAGCGTCAAACGGCGCATGGAGAAAGTCGCGGAAGTGCAGGGCGTGACCATCTATGACGACTTCGCGCATCACCCGACCGCAATTGCCACGACCCTTGACGGCCTGCGCAAGCGAATCGGCGATGCGCCACTGATTGCGGTGATCGAGCCGCGTTCCAACTCGATGAAGCTGGGTGCTCATCGTGATGGCCTGCCAGAAAGCGTCAACGACGCCGATCAGGTGATCTGGTACGCCCCGCCTAACCTCGGCTGGGACCTGGCGGCCACCGCTGCCGAATGCAAGGTGCCAGCCGTGGTCGCCGACAGCCTTGAAGCGATCATCGAACGGGTCAAGAGCCAGGCCAAGCCTGGTACCCAGGTGGTGATCATGAGCAATGGCGGCTTTGGCGGGCTGCACGGCAAGCTGGCCGAGGCGCTGAAATGAGCGGGCCGGACCGCATCACCCTGGCGATGACCGGGGCCTCGGGGGCGCAGTATGGTCTGCGCCTGCTCGATTGCCTGGTGCGCGAGGATCGCGAGGTGCATTTTCTGATCTCCAAGGCGGCGCAATTGGTGATGTCGACCGAGACCGATGTGGTGCTTCCGGCCAAGCCTCAGGCGATGCAGGCGTTTTTGACCGAGTACACCGGCGCTGCCGCCGGGCAGATTCGTGTGTATGGCAAGGAAGACTGGATGTCGCCGGTAGCCTCCGGTTCCGGTGCGCCAGCGGCAATGGTGGTGGTGCCGTGTTCCACCGGTACGCTGTCGGCCATTGCCACCGGTGCCTGCAACAACCTGATCGAGCGCGCGGCAGATGTCACTTTGAAGGAGCGTCGCCAGTTGATCCTGGTGCCGCGTGAAGCGCCATTCTCGACAATCCACCTTGAGAACATGCTCAAGTTGTCGAACATGGGCGCGGTGATCCTGCCGGCGGCACCTGGGTTCTATCATCAACCGCAGACCATCGATGACCTGATCGACTTCGTCGTCGCCCGGATTCTCAATCTGCTGGATATTCCTCAGGACATGCTGCCACGTTGGGGTGAGCATCACTTCGGCGCTGATGAATGAAGCGACTGCTTGGCGTAGTTCTGCTGGTGTTGCTGGTAAGCGGCTGCGCTACCGTGCGCACGCTGGATGCAGCCAAGCCTGGGGCGCCGTTGGTGTATAGCGGGACGCGTCTGGATTTGTATGCCTTGCAGGGTGGTTGTTGCGCCATGGACCGTTTCGGTGCCGAGGCGCCGCACTACCCGGGGCTGGATCTGCCGGGAAGTGCCTTGCTGGATACCTTGTTGTTGCCCTTGTCGGTGTTGACCGCCTTGGGCGTGGGGTTCCAGGCTACTGGTGGGTTGTAACGGGTGAATTTATCGCGGGGCAAGCCCGCTCCCACCGTTGTCCCTGTGGGAGCGGCGGTGCGGCGACCCGACTTGCCCCGCGATTATTTCCCGAGCTTGCGCAGTTCGTCGGACTCGACAATGCGAATGCCGTCTTGCTCTTCCAGCGCCAGGCGCCACAGCGCACGCGCCAGCTGGCACGCTTCAATCCCGCGGTATTTGCCAGGAATCAGCTTCGATAAAGGGCCGGCCAGGCGTTCCGCCAGGCGTGGCTCAGCCCGATCACCCAGTAGCAGGGAAGGCCGGGCAATGGTCAGCTGCGGCCAATCCTGGGCCTTCAGCGCGTATTCCATCTCACCCTTGACCCGGTTGTAGAAAACCGGCGATCTGCGGTCGGCACCCAAGGCGCTGACCACCAGCAGATGGCGCGCGCCCATTTCCCGCGCACGCTTGCCGAACGCTACGACCATGTCCAGGTCGACGGCGCGAAAGGCTGGTTCGGAGCCGGCCTCTTTGATAGTGGTGCCCAGGCAGCAAAAGGCGATATCGACACGCCCCGCCAGTTGCGGCAGGAACAGTGCCGGGTCCTCTGCGACCGGGTTTTCCAGGTGCGGGTGTTTAGCCAGGGGGCGGCGGGTAGGGGCCAATACTCGGCTGACGGTCGGCTCGCTGAGTAGCCGATCGAGTAGGTGTTCACCGGTGAGACCGGTGGCTCCGGCGAGCAGGATGTGCTGAGGCGTCAAGTACATGATGTCTCTCCCTTGTTACACTCAGCTTAGTGGTTGCCGACATTTTTTGCATGCACTGTCGTGTTGCTGGCATTGCTCTGCAGGGCTTTGCGTGCCTGTTGTTGGCGCAGTCGCTGCCAGTGCGCCAAGACCTCGCTGGGCGCCCAGATCTGTGGCTCGGAAGGATCAAAGCCTTCCGCCGCCTCTCGCTCGGCAACGCTGGCTTTGGCCAGGTCAAACGCCTGGCGCAGATCGTCGGTCTGGTTCAGGGCCTGGGCGAACAAGGCGTCGCCGAAATAGGTGAAGTCGGCTTCTTCGGAACAGCCAAACGACACACGATCGGCGCGCGCGGCGGTCATGATCAGGGTCTTGTTGTCCTTGAGCGCGTCGATGTATCCCCCCGAGTAACAGGCCGAGATGACAATGACCTTGTCGCGGTCTTTCAGTGGCGCCAGGGAATTGGCAAGGGCATCGGCCGGCAGGTCGGCCAGTTGCATGCGTGGCACATCGAGCACCAGTTCGTGTTCAGCGCTGCCATGACTGGTCAGGTAAATGAATACCAGGTCTTCGGGGCCAGTGCGTTCGGCCAGGGTGCGTGCCGCCCTGGCGAGGTTTTCGCGGGTCGCCAGCGGGCGGTCATCCAGGTGGTCGCGGTGGTTGACTAGATTGACCTGGCCCACCGCGCCAAAGCGGCTCTTGAGCAGGTTACTGACATAGTCGGCCTCACGCAGAAACACACTTTGCTTGCCGTCGCCAGCCAGGGCCAGGCTGTACAGTTCGATATCCGCTGTCGAGGCTGGCACCTTGGCCAGCGCTTGCTCCAGCAGGTGCCCTTGATTGAGCAAGGCCAGTTCCAGCGGGTCGGGCAACAGGCGTCCCTGTTCGTCGCGTACGCGCTGGCCGTTGACCCAGTAGCCACTCTGGCTGCTGCCATCGGTCAAGGTCAGGCGACCCTGGCCGTGATAGGTGTCGTTGTCGAAGGCGCCGACGTAGAGGCTGCCATCAGCCAGCTGCAGGCGGCCCTTGCCGGAGAAGCGCCAGTCGCGGAAGTTGCCCTGGTAGTGGCTACCGTCGGCGCTGATCAGTTCACCTTTGCCATTGAGCGTGCCGTCCTTGAACTGGCCGATCCAGACGTCGCCGTCAGTGCTTTCATAACGGCCACGGCCTTCCAGGCGGTTGTCGCGGAAGGCACCGATGTACTGATCGCCCTCGGCACTGTTGAAGGTGCCGCTGCCTTCCAGCTGGCCGTTGACGAAGCGCCCGCTGAACTGGTTGCCGCTGGCGTCGCTGCGAATGCCTTCGCCATTGGGTTTGCCACGGGCGAACAGGCCCTGGTACTGACTGCCGTCGGCAAGCTCCAGGTGTCCTGCGCCACTGTATTGGTCATCTTTGAACTGGCCGCGGTACAGCAGGCCGCTTTCTTTCAGGGTGCCCTCGCCATCGCGGCGACCCAGTTTGAAGCTGCCGGTATAGCTGCTGCCCGGGGTCTTCAGGGTGCCTTGACCGTGGAACAGTCCCTGCTGGAACTGACCACGGTAAACCTCGCCGTTGCTGCCATGCCATTCGCCCTGGCCGTGCCATTGGCCAGCCTGGAAGTTGCCGGCATACCAGCTGCCGTTGGGGTAGTCGATGCGGCCTTCGCCTTGCAGCAGGCCATCGACCACCTGACCCCGATAGCGACCGCCGTCGGGCAGGCGAGCGTCGGGTGGCGACAGGGGTTCGCCGTCACCACAGGCGGTGAGCAGCAGGGTCAGGGCAAGCGGAACGAGTGGGCGCATGACGGGGTCCGGGCGGTTGAGGTCCCGAGTATGCCGCACAATGCACTGGCTGAAACAGCCGCAGAGACTGTTTCAGCAGCGGGCTGTTTCAGACGAAGCAGAGTGTCAGCGGCTCGGCAATGTAGGCGGGCTTTTCCTGACCTTCGATTTCCAGGGTAGCGGTGAACTTGAGCAGCCATTGGCCGGGCTTTTTCTCGTAGGCTTCGCTCAGGTCAACCTTGAGGCGGACCTTGCTATCGACTTTTACCGGCTGGATGAAACGCACACTGTCCAGGCCATAGTTGACGACCATCTTCAGACCCTCAGGCAGGACCAGGATGTCTTCCATCAACTTGGGGATCAGCGACAGGGTCAGAAAACCATGAGCAATGGTGCTGCCAAATGGCGTTTTTGCCGCCTTTTCCGCGTCCACATGGATGAACTGAAAGTCGCCTGTGGCTTCGGCAAACAGGTTGATGCGTGCTTGATCGATGGTCAGCCATTCGGAACGTCCCAGTTCCTTTCCAACGTACTGCGAAAGCTCTGCAACAGGTACAAAGGGCATTGTGACTCTCCAGGTGATTTTTGGTTTTCTTATGATTTCGGCAGATTCGAAAGACTAAGATCAGCACGCCTGCAGAAAGCGGTCAAGTCGCCATGTTTTCGGCGAATATCAGGGTATAGGCAAGTCGTTAGCGTGCTTATAATGGCCGCCAGGCCTGAAGGAGATAGTTATGCTGTTGCGTGGTTTGACCTGGCTGGTGTTGTTTCAATTGCTAGGGACGGCGATCAATCATTTGTTTGTGCCCATCTTGCCCGGGCCGATCATCGGTCTGTTGCTGCTGTTGGTGTTCCTCATGGTGCGCGGCGAAGTGGGCGCGCCGTTGAGCGAGGCGGCCAATAGCCTGTTGCGCTACCTGCCCTTGCTGCTGGTGCCGCCGGCGGTGGGTGTGATGGTCTATGCCGCGGATATCGCCGCGGACTTCTGGGCCATTGTCGGTGCGTTGGTGATCTCGGCCTTGATCACTCTGGCCTTTGTCGGGGTCTTGATGCAAAAGCTCATCGCCCGCCAGATCAAGCGCGAGGAGCAGTCATGAGTCTGGACTGGAGCGGCGCGCTGGACGCGGTCATTCATCACCCGCTGTTCGGTATCGGTATCACCCTGGGGGCTTACCAGCTGGTGTTGGCGGCCTATGAGAAAACCCGCTGGATTTTCCTCCAGCCGGTGCTGGTGTCGATGCTCGTGGTCATTGGCGTACTGCTCGCTTGTGGCCTGACTTACAGCGAGTACCGTAAAAGTACCGAGATCATGAGCATCCTCCTGGGCCCGGCAACCGTGGCGCTGGCAGTGCCGCTATATCTCAATCTTCGGCGCATTCGCCAGCTGTTCTGGCCGACCTTTACTACGCTGGTAATCGGAGGGGTCGTGGCCACGGGCGCCTGTCTGTTGCTGGGCTGGTGGTTTGGCGCCGAGCATATGATCCTGATGACCATGGCGCCCAAGTCGGTGACTTCGCCGATTGCCATGCTGGTGGCTGAACAGATCGGTGGTGTGGCGGCCCTGGCGGCAGTTTTCGTGCTGATCACCGGGGTGATTGGAGCGATCTTCGGGCCGGGGCTATTGTCACGGTGTGGTGTGCACAGCCCGGAAGCGCGCGGCATGGCCCTGGGCATAACCGCTCACGCCGTAGGTACGTCGGTGGCCCTGCAGGAAAGTGATGAATGCGGGGCCTTCGCGGCCCTTGCGATGAGCCTGATGGGGGTCGCCACGGCGGTGTTCCTGCCGCTGGCGGTCAGCCTGGTTGCTTGAGGAATTGCAATGACGTTACCCCTGTTTCCGCTCAATACCGTGTTGTTTCCAGGTTGCTTCCTTGATCTGCAGATCTTCGAGGCGCGCTACCTGGATATGATCGGCCGCATCATGAAGCAGGGCGGCGGCTTCGGTGTGGTGTGCATTCTTGAAGGCCAGCAGGTTGGCAGCGCGCCAACCGGCTTTGCACAAATAGGTTGCGAGGCCGTGATTCGTGACTTTCAGCAGCAGGACAACGGCTTGCTGGGCATTCGTGTCGAAGGTACCCGGCGTTTTCACGTCGGGCCATTTGAAGTGCAGAAAGACCAGTTACTCGTGGCTGATGTGTCCTGGCTGCCTGAGCATGAGGATGTGCCGCTGGAGGATGACCATCACGACTTGTTGGCGCTGCTGCAGGCCCTGGGCGAGCATCCAATGGTCGAAGCCCTGGGCATGCCGGTGACGGTCGGCGGCCAGCAAGGATTGGCCAACCAGCTGGCCTACTTGCTGCCCTTTGTCGAGGAAGACAAGCTCGACCTGCTGGCCATCGATTCTCCAAAGCAACGCCTGGATGCAATCCAGGCGTTGCTCGATCGGTTGCAGGGCGAGCTGTTCGCCTGAGGCCTCAGTACTGGTAACGCAGCAGGGCGTGGGGCAGCGAATGCAGGCTGAAGAAGGTCAGCAAGGCCACGCAAGCCGGCAGAATCAACCACCAGACCTTCAACGGCAGGGCGGTCAGTGGTTCGCGGCGCTGGATCACGGTCAGGCTGGTGGCACAGATACAGCAGGCGAGCATGGCGCCGGCCAGGATATCGGTTGGCCAGTGGGCGCCCAGGTAGACCCGCGACAGCGCAATCGCCAGTGCCGGCAAACAGCCCAGCAGGATCCAGGTCAGGCGCATGCGTGCCGGCTGGCCACGACCAGCCAGTACCGCCAGCACCAGGAAAAACGCGAAGGCTGCCGAGCTATGCCCGCTGGGCATGCTGTAGGTGGTCAGCGGGTCGGTCAGAACTTCCGGGCGGGAACGGGCGAACAGCCATTTCAGGCTGCCATTGGCCAGGGCGGTACCGATCAGTGTGGCACCGGCGAAGATCGCCGGGCGCCATTGACGTGCCAGCAGCAACAGGCCGGTCAGCAAGCCGCCGAGGAAGAACTGGGTACGAAAATCACCCATGCGCGTGATCAGTACCACGGTGCCATCGATGACATTGCTGCGATGTTCCTGGATCAGGGTCATCAATCCCTGGTCGAACTCATGCAGGTACGGCCAGCCGAGAAACAGCGCGGCCAGCGCCACCAGACTGAGCAGGGCGATAACCCGGGTGCCGCCACGCAGGCTGCGCAAGCTGCAGTTGATGCTGACCCCGAGCAGCAGCGCCAGACCTGCGGAAATCAGCCCGGCATCCAGCCAGAAGCCTTCAGGCAGCGGCAGGCGCATCGCCGCGCCCGTGGCCCAGCCTGGCAGCAAGTAAGCGACCGACCAACCGGCGCCGGCCAGCAGGCTGACGGCAATAAAGCGCGGCAGGGGCATGTCGAACATGCCGGCGACCATCGGCAGCATCGGCCGCAGCGGGCCGATGAAGCGACCGACCAGCAGGCTGGCGATGCCGTAGCGCTGGAAATAGGTCTCGGCGCCGCCGATCCATTCCGGATGATGACGTAACAGCGGCAAGCGCCGGATGTTTTGATGAAACTTGCGCCCCAGGGTGTAGGAGATGGCGTCACCCAGCAGGCCGCCGAGGAATCCTAGCAACAGGGTTTCGCCGAGTGACAGGGCACCGCTGCCGGCCAGCACGGCCACGCCGAACAGCAGCACAGTCCCCGGCACGATGATCCCGGCGATGGCCAGGCACTCCACGCAGGCCACCAGAAAAATCGCCAAGCCAAGCCATTGCGGGTTGGCGCCTAGCCAACCGGTAAGGCTGTCGAGCCATTGGCCCATCGTGTCAGATTCCTTGTGTCAGTAA
>Ga0247821_10001559_pt1 | contig 12810 bp, 13 predicted proteins | sample 13C_Glycerol_Day_FD_192481 | JGI IMG/M metagenome (GOLD analysis project Ga0247821, IMG submission 192481) | Soil microbial communities from agricultural site in Penn Yan, New York, United States - 13C_Glycerol_Day14 | ecosystem: Environmental > Terrestrial > Soil > Agricultural land | place... | reverse complement strand
AGTCCAAACCAACCCAGGCATTGGGTGTGTCATGGCACTTATACAAACACATATTTACTTGTATGTACAAGCATAGGCAATTGAAATGCCAACTTCTGCAATCGCCCCGTCAAGCAGCCCGAGCACAGGCACGAGAGCCCCGTAATCCTTGAGCTTGGCTAGAAATATCTTTTACGAGAGGTGTTTCCAGAGAGAAGCAGCCGACCAGTGGCGTTGCACCACTTCGGGTCAATCGGTAACAGCCTCGCCCCATACACGTGGCCGAGACTGTTACGGTTTCAACGCGGGGACAATTCGATCAGGCAGCAGTGACCTTGTAGGTTGAGGGTCTGCAGGCTGTCGTTACCCTCAAGGTGCAGGCAGTCGTAGCGGCCAAGCCTGTGCTCACCCTGCCCCGCCACAGTGACCTCCACCAGAGAAGAGACGGCGAACAGTAATAGGGTCGAGGACGAGCTGAACACCCGCTGGGTGCCGTCGAGCCATTGCAGGCGAGCCTGGTAACGCTCGGGGGAATAGATCAGGTTGAAGTCCCTGATCGAGGTACCGAGCAAGGTACAACTGACCTGGCTCTCTCCCCTGAAGGCAAAGGCATCGAACGGCAACAAGGGCCGCGTGGGCTGACCATCGACCTGCAGGCGCATGCCCTCGCCTTCGAGCACGGTGATGATCCGCTGGTAGCCGGTGAAACTGGAAAAGCCGCCCGACTCATTGATGTCGGCAATCGACAGGCGCCAACCGAAGCCATCAAGGCCGGCGCCGCCGTCGCGAGTGATCTCTTCGGTACTGCCGCCGCCGTTTTTCCACGGCATGCGGGGGTAGTCTTTGGCGCGTAAAACCTGCAACTGGCTCATTTGCTGAAGCGTCCTTCCAGACGGTGACGGGAACCGGGATGAATCAGACGAGCGGCAGTCACTGGCTGACGACCCGACCAGGTGCGGCGGCGGATCAACAGGCACGGCTCGCTCTGTTCGATTTGTAACAGGCGGCATTCTTCCGGCTCAGCGAGGATCGCCTCGACCACATGCTCGCCTTCGGTCAGCGGCGCCACTTGGGACAAATAGGCGTAGGGCGTCTGCCGGGTGAAGTCCTGCTTTAGGTAATCCGGGGCGATCTGTGCATTGACGAAGCGGTCTTCGATTTGCACGGCAATGCCATTCTCGTAATGGACGATCAGCGAATGGAACACCCGCTGCCCTTCACGCATGTCCAGGGCCAAGGCGCGCTCAGAGCCGGCCGCTTCTTCGGCGAGGGTGATCACCTTGCAACTGTGCTGATGACCGCGGGCGGCGATCTCATCGGCAATGTTGTTGACCTCAAACAGCGCCGACCGGGTTTTGGGTTCGGCAACGAAAGTGCCGACGCCTTGCATGCGCACCAACAGCCCTTCGGCAGTCAGCTCACGCAAAGCGCGGTTGATGGTCATGCGACTGAAGCCCAGTTGGCTAACCAGCTCGCTTTCCGACGGCACTCGATAGTGCGGCGGCCAGCTGCCATTCTGGATCTGCTGGGCAATCATTTGCTTGACCCGGGCATACAGCGGCGCCGGCCCCTCGCCCAACTGGGCAACCAGCGCGGAGACAGGAGGTGTCGGCACGGAATATGTCCTTTTCGGTTGGTATAAACGGTAGCTTGCCGGAGTTTACCCAGCAGGCAAACGTCTGTATATGTATATACAAATAATCACAATGAGGTGTGGGTCGATGTCCGTCTTCTTTGCCGAGCGCGCTTTGCTGCCTACGGGCTGGGCCGAAAACGTCCGAATCGAGGTCGGTGCCGATGGCCTACTAACCAGTGTGCAAGCTGACGGCTCGACTGAAGGCGCCGAGCGCGTGGCCGGCCCACTGCTGCCAGGCATGCCCAACCTGCATTCACACGCATTCCAGCGGGCCATGGCCGGTCTGGCCGAAGTGGCCGGCAACCCCAATGACAGCTTCTGGACCTGGCGCGAGCTGATGTACCGCCTGGTCGGCAAGATCAGTCCCGAGCAATTACAGGTTATCGCTCGCCAGCTGTACATCGAAATGCTCAAGGCCGGCTACACCTCGGTTGCCGAATTCCACTATGTGCACCATGACACCCAGGGCCAGGCTTACGCCGATCCGGCCGAGCTGTCTTTGCGCATCAGCCAGGCGGCCAGCGCCAGTGGCATTGGCCTGACCTTGCTGCCCGTGCTCTACAGCCACTCAGGTTTTGGTGGGCAAACGCCGAACGAAGGCCAGCGCCGCTTTATCAACAGCACCGAACGGTACCTGAGCCTGCAATCACGCCTGGCACCGCTGTTGGCCAAGCAACCGGCGCAAGCCCTGGGCCTGTGCTTCCACTCCCTGCGTGCGGTCACCCCGGAGCAGATTGCCGAGGTCCTGGCCGTCAGCGACAAGGCTTGTCCGGTGCATATTCATATTGCCGAGCAACAGAAGGAAGTCGACGACTGCCTGGCCTGGAGCGGTCGCCGCCCTTTGCAATGGCTGTATGAAAACACTGAAGTCGATCCGCGCTGGTGCCTGATCCATGCCACTCACGCAGAAGCTGACGAAGTGGCCTTGATGGCCCGCAGCGGCGCCGTCGCAGGCCTGTGCCTGACGACCGAAGCCAACCTCGGCGACGGCATCTTTCCGGCCGTGGATTACCTGGCCCAGGGCGGGCGCCTGGGGATTGGCTCCGACAGCCATGTGTCGCTGAGCGTGGTCGAGGAACTGCGCTGGCTGGAATATGGCCAGCGTCTGCGGGACCAGCGGCGCAACCGCCTCCATCGCGGTAACCAGCCGATGGTTGGACGGACCTTGTATGACGCGGCGTTAAGCGGCGGCGCGCAGGCGCTGGGGCAGCCGATTGGCGAGCTGGCGGTAGGCAAGCGGGCGGATTGGCTGGTGCTCGATGGCAACGATCCGTATCTGGCGACCGCCAGTGAAGATGGCATTCTCAATCGCTGGCTGTTTGCCGGAGGGGATCGCCAGGTGCGGGATGTGATGGTCAACGGCCGGTGGGTGGTGCGCCAGGGGCGGCATGCCCAGGAAGAGGAAAGTGCGCAGGAATTTTCCAGGGTGCTGCGGGCGTTGCTGGGCTGAAAAAAAAATGCCTTGTTCTGCTTATAGAGCAAGGCATCTTGAGCAAAAGAAAAGATGTTGATCGCGTCATCCGGCCAAGTCGGTGAAGAGAAAAAACCGACTGTCCAGATATTCAACTATTCGAGGCAGGCGGTGAAGGCTCCGTCTTGAACGGCATGAAGGCTGATTGAACAAATGCACTGATTAATGCAAAAAACATAATCATCGGATGTTTCATAGTCAGAGTGCTGATATCACCAAAAAATAGTAAATCCTCATACAGCGCAACACCCATGTGAATGAAACCGAAAAAACCATTAAACAGAATGCAGAACAATGCTGTAGGGATATTTAAATCAGGGCCTGTGAAGCGAGCCTTCAGAAGGTATCCTGCCCACCCTCCCATAAAAGTCGCAACCACATACAACCAGAGGATCACTGTCGTAACTCTTTTTGTATTTGGTAAACATTTTGACCATTTGCATGCACTTCCATGAGCAGCGGTATCGCCCCAGCAGCCTTGTAAGATTTTACATAGTCAGTCGGCAGATAGTGGAACAACCGCCAAGCGCCTGGCTTTATAACCAGCCGCAACAGACTAAAAGCAGACAGCCCTATGTCAGCAGAAGCATAAGCTATATCCCCATGAGATGTAGTCCCCCCTAGCGCTTGAGATACACTCTGATAACCCTTCCTGACAGGCCCCTCTACATCAGAACGCCTCTCTAGAATATTCCGACCACTCTCATAAACATTGTTAGCACCATGCGCCATCAACGGTATACCCGCCACCACGCAAAGCGTTCCCACTGAGGCGTAGCAAATACCAGCTCCAGTGGCTACCTGAGCTCCCCCAGCGGCTACACCTATGCCTTTCATAGCGATGTCGGCTGTTTTTTGAAACAACCGTCGCATTGTCAAATTGAGTTCCGAGAGCCCCTGCTCAGGTGTCTTTTCACCCAGAGCAACGTCGTCCACTACTCGCTTGGCATAATAGGCAAACTCCCGATTAAACTGCATTCGCAATCTACCATCGCGCAGAAGCTGCGCACTTGAGGTACATGCCTGTTTCGTCAAGCGCACGGCAGCGTCGCTCACCTCCCAATAAGCATTACTGTCCAGAGGAAAAGGTGAGGGACGACTGCTCATTCGTCTTCACCCCAGAAACAGGAGCCACTGGTACCCGCGAGGTGGTGGGTCCAGATAATACTGCGATAGCGAATGGAGAGTTGCTCTTGAGTTTCGGCCTCACTGTGCAGGACCGCATGGGGCATATCGAGCATCAGATCGGCGACCTGCGCGTCGCCCAGCTTAATGGTGTAGTACTTCTCTTGAGTGCCATATGAAGAGGTACGATAGAAACTGATAGTGCAATCAATTACCTCCCGATTGGTCAGAGCCTGCGCCAAGAGCGGTGATGACTTGTCGATATTCTTGGTGATGACGATGGGACCGTGTGTGGCGCGCTTGATATTGCCAACATTTGTCATGCCGTGATTCAGCGCCAGCACCATGATCTCGTCCGTATGCCCCGCTTGGCATTTGTTGCCAATAGACTCCTGACTTGAGCACCCGGCGGAGATAAGCCCTTGCGTCTTACCTGTGATGGTTATGTAGCCGTGACTCGCCATATGCGTTACTCCCTGTTGTCAGAGAGCGCAGCTTAATTTTTGGGTGCTAGAGGGTATGTAGGATGCTTCCGTAAATTGTTACAGGCGTATGTTACATCTGCAATCGCAGGGCAAGCCCGCACTTACCGGCTACCTATCTGCACCGGTGGGATCGGACTTGCCCCGCGAAAAGACCTCACTGCTTATTCACAGCCATATCCTTATCCGCCACCCGCCAGATCAAACGGTTGGTGTCGTAGCCTTGCTGACGCGCCTTGGCCAGCAGGCTTTCACGCTGCCAAGCCGGAACACTCGGCGTACGCGAGAGAATCCACAGGTATTTACGGTCCGGGTTGCCGACCAGTGCGGTCTGGTAGTCAGCACTGACATACAGAACCCAGTAATCACCCTTGATTGCACCCGGCAGTAGTTTCGAGAACCAGTTGTCGAACTCCACCCAGAGCTTGTCGGTCTTGCCCGGGACTTGCGGCGTAGCGCTGCCGCTGGCTTCCTGCCATTCACCTTCAAGGGTCATGCACCGGTTGAGTACACCAACCGAGCCATCGGGCCTGAGGTTGTAATGGGCCTCGGACTGGGCGCAATCGCGCTGGAAGAACATCGGCAGGCGTGCCAACTCAAACCATTTGCCCTGGTAACGCTTGAGGTCGACGTTGTCGACCGTCTTCGGCGGTATCGGGCCCGTCCCCGAGTTGGCGCAGCCGCCTAGAACCAGGGCGGCGCACAAAGCCAGCAGCAGCGATTTCATTTGAGTCCCTGCCCGGAGTACATCAGCACCTTGTCAGCCGCATATTGCACACTGATGAAGGTTTTCTCATCACCCCAGGTACAGCTGGACATGCCCAGAGCGCCGGAGCACTCCTTCGGTGCGCCGAGCAGCTTTTCAACCTCGGCCTTGGCCATGCCGGCCTTGAGTTGTGAGTAGTTTTCCTGGTTGATCTTGTTGCACGCAGTCAGAAACACGCACAAAGACAGCAGGGCGAGGGAACGCAACGACATGAAAGGTCACTCCTGGACATGAGGGTGCAGGCGCAGTGGCCTACCGACAGCTTAGAAGGGCAAAAGTCCTTCTGGTTCCCGAGCCTTTGCGCTTTCCTGACGTCAATTGCCTGCCTTTGGTCGTATAGATCACTTCGGCGGTTAATCTTTTGCTCGCACTGGACGACACAGGGATGCGCTGCGACCGATTGCCGCGCCCTCCTCCGTTGACCCGCCTTGTGCAGACAGACCTCGCAATGACAAAAAACCTGAAATTCAGCCACAAGATTTTGCTCGCCGCCGCTCTGGTGGTCGCTGTTGCCTTCACCTGCTTTGTCCTGTTCAACGATTATCGCCAGCGTCAGACCCTACGCAGCAATACCGAAGCCTCCATGCAGGAGCTCGGCAGTTTGACCAGCAGCAACATCCAGACCTGGCTGCAAAGCCGCATCCAGATTCTGCAATCGCTGTCCCAACAAGTGGCCATCGATGGCGCCAGCAAGGACAGCCTGACCCGCAGCCTCAATCTGCCGGTGTACAGCAGCAACTTTCTTCTGACCTATTTCGGCGGCCAGGATGGCTACATGCAGTCGGTGCCGCTGGGCAGCCGACCTGCCGACTACGATCCGCGCGTGCGCGGCTGGTACAAAGCCGCTAGCGCCGCAGGCCAGACCATCGTCACCGAACCGTACATTTCGGCCTCGGCGAACAAGCTGGTGATTACCCTGGCGACACCTGTGCAGCATCAGGGCCGACTGATCGGCGTAAACGGTGCCGACACCGACCTGGACAGCATCAGTGCAATCATCAACGCCCTGAACTTCGACGGTCACGGCCAGGCTTTCATCGTTAACGGCGACGGCAAGATTCTGGTGCACCCTGATGCCAAGCTGGTGCTGAAAAGCCTCGACCAAGCCTACCCCCAGAACACCCCGCAGATCGGCGCGGGCCTGCATGAAGCCGAGCAAGATGGGCACAAACAGTTCATCAGTTTCACCAAGGTCAATGGCGTGCCATCGGCTGACTGGTATGTGGCCCTGGTCCTCGACCAGGACTTCGCCTTTGCCATGCTGAGCGAGCTGCGCACCACGGCGATAGTCGCCACGGTGATCGCGGTGCTGATCATCATCGCCCTGCTCGGCCTGCTGATCCGCGTGCTGATGGAGCCGCTGCACGTGATGGGACGGGCGATGCACGACATTGCCGAAGGCGAAGGCGACCTCACCCGACGCCTGCGCATTCATGGTCAGGACGAATTCGGCAGCCTCGGCCAATCGTTCAACCGCTTTGTCGAACGCATTCATGAGTCGATTCGCGAAGTGTCCTCGGCCACCGGCCAGGTCAACGAAGTGGCGTTGCGGGTAATCAGCGCCTCGAACGCTTCGATTCACAACGCCGACCAGCAGTCGAGCCGTACCAGCAGTGTTGCCGCAGCGATTAACCAGCTAGGTGCCGCCGCCCAAGAGATCGCCCAGAACGCCGCCCTCGCCTCTCAGCACTCCAGCGATGCGCGCAGCCTGGCCTCCGAAGGCCAGCACGTGGTTGAGCAGACCATTGAGGTGATGAACCAGCTGTCCGCGAAGATCAGCGACTCATGCGACAACATCGAAACACTCAACGCCAATACGGTGAACATCGGCCAGATCCTCGAAGTAATCAGTGGCATTTCTCAGCAGACCAATCTGCTGGCGCTCAACGCCGCCATCGAGGCGGCGCGTGCCGGTGAAGCGGGACGTGGTTTTGCCGTGGTCGCCGATGAAGTGCGCAACCTCGCCCATCGCACCCAGGACTCGGCGCAACAGGTACAGCGCATCATCGAAGAGCTGCAGGCGGGTGCGCGCGTCGCGGTCAGCACCATGACCGAAAGCCAGAGTCACAGTGAACACAGTGTGGGCATCGCCAACCAGGCCGGTGCGCGCTTGGGCAGTGTGACTCAACGCATCGGCGAGATTGATGGCATGAACCAGTCGGTAGCTACCGCTACAGAAGAACAGACGGCCGTGGTCGAGTCGATCAATGTCGACATTACCGAGATTAATACGCTGAATCAGGAAGGCGTGGAGAACCTGCAGGCGACCTTGCGTGCCTGCAACGACCTGGAGAATCAGGCCAGTCGCTTGAAGCAGTTGGTGGGTAGTTTCAGGATTTGATCCTGTCTTGAAGGCCTCATCGCCGGCAAGACCGGCTCCCACAGAATCACCGATATTGTGGGAGCCGGCCTTGCCGGCGATGAATTCACCTCAGAACCTTGAGCCCGGCTCCAACAAGAAATCCATCTCCTCATCGGTACTTGGCCGATTCAGAATCAGGTTGCGGTGCGGGAAGCGGCCAAACCGGGCAATCACCCGCTGGTGCTGCTCAGCGTAATCGAGGAAACCCTCGAACAAACGCCGGTCACTGTCTGGCTGGGCATCGAGCAACAAGCGATAACGCTCAGTGCTGACGTTCTGCCAGTCGAGCACTTCGGCATGCTCAAGCACCAGCAGGATGAACACCCGCTGGATTGGCAACAACTGATAGTCCCAGGCCTTGTCCAGCCCCTGCATCACCAGCACTTGCGCACGCCGGTCGCCATCGAAGGCGCGCGGCGTGTCGCGGTGGATCATGCGCGGCAGCTGGTCAAGCAACAAGACCAGCCCAAGCCAGCCTTGAGGGCTTTGCAGCCACTCATCCAGACCACCCGCCAGGGCCTGCTCGACCAGATCGCCGAAGCGCTCTTGCGCCTCGACGTCGTGGTGCTTGCCAAACCACAGCGTGCTCTTCTCGTCAGCGACGTCCTGGGGACTGGTGCCCCATCCGAACCACCACTCCAGTAACGGCTGCCAAGGTGCGAGCATGGACTTACTCCTGGTGATAACCGGTAACGCGCTCGACTTCCTGCTTGGAGCCGAGGAACACTGCCACACGCTGGTGCAGGCTCTCTGGCTGGATGTCGAGGATGCGCTGACGACCGTCGGTGGAAGCACCGCCGGCCTGTTCGATGATGAAAGACATCGGGTTGGCTTCGTACATCAGACGCAGCTTGCCCGGCTTGGACGGCTCACGCGCGTCACGCGGGTACATGAACAGGCCGCCACGGGTCAGGATGCGGTGCACATCGGCAACCATCGAGGCAATCCAGCGCATGTTGTAGTTCTTGTTCAGCGGACCAGTTTCACCGGCCAGCAACTCGCCCACATAGCGGGTCACCGGCTCTTCCCAGTGACGCTGGTTGGACATGTTGATGGCGAATTCAGCGGTGGTTTCCGGCACCTGGATGTTCTCGTGGGTCAGCACGAAGCTGCCCAGTTCGCGGTCCAGGGTGAAACCTTTGACACCGTTGCCCAGGGTCAGGATCAGCATGGTCTGTGGGCCGTAGATCGCGTAGCCGGCGGCAACCTGCTTAGTGCCTGGCTGCAGGAAGGCCTGCTCGTTCAGGCTTTCGTTCTGGCTCAGGTACTCATTAGGGCAACGCAGTACCGAGAAGATGGTGCCGACCGAAACGTTGACGTCGATGTTCGACGAGCCGTCCAGTGGGTCGAATACCAGCAGGTAGGCGCCTTTCGGGTATTTACCCGGGATCTGGTAGGCATTGTCCATTTCTTCGGACGCCATGCCCGCCAGGTGACCGCCCCACTCGTTGGCTTCGAGCAGAATGTCGTTGGAGATCACGTCCAGTTTCTTCTGGACTTCGCCCTGCACGTTTTCAGTGCCCATGCTGCCTAGGACGCCGCCCAGCGCGCCCTTGGAAACGTTGTGGCTAATCTCCTTGCACGCACGCGCCACCACTTCGATCAGGAAGCGCAGATCGGCAGGGGTACTGTTGCTGCGGGTCTGCTCAATCAAATAGCGACTCAGGGTAACGCGGGACATGTAAGGCTCCGAAGGAAGGGGGTAGTAAAAACCCCCGCAGTTTACAGGGAGAGTGCAGCGCTAGCGAGCTATCCGACGCGCTTGCCCGATCAGACGGCACTTTGGCCCGAGAGTTCACCGCTCCCGGGCCGCCATGTTGAGCTTAGTCAAGCGCCTTCCAGATTTGCCTGGCGTACTCGCCAATGGTCCGATCCGAGGAGAACCAGCCCATCCGCGCGGTGTTCAGCACTGCGATACGCCACCACTGCTTGGGATCGTGCCAGAGTTCCTCAACACGGCGCTGGGCATCCCAATAGGCGTCGAAGTCAGCACACACCAGGAAACGGTCATGGGCCACCAATGAATCCACAAGGCCAACATAGCGTGACGGATCGTCTGGAGAGAACACCCCGCCACGAATAGCCTGGAGCACGTCATTGAGCCGACTCGACGCCGCGATGGCGGCATTGGCACCAAAGTCGCCACTGCGTTTACGCGCCTCCACCTGCTGCGCCGTCAGGCCAAAGATGAACATGTTCTCTGTACCGACTTGCTCGCTCATCTCCACGTTGGCGCCATCGAGGGTACCGATGGTCAACGCGCCATTGAGGCCAAACTTCATGTTGCTGGTGCCTGACGCCTCGTACCCGGCGGTAGAGATCTGTTCGGAGAGGTCCGCTGCTGGAATGATGCTTTCCGCCAGACTGACGTTGTAATTGGGCAGGAACACCACCTTGAGCAAGCCGCGCACAGTCGGGTCGTTATTCACCACCCGGGCAATGTCGTTGCTCAGCTTGATGATCAGCTTGGCCTGGTGATAGCTGGCTGCCGCTTTGCCGGCGAAGATTTTCACCCGCGGCGCCCAAAGGGTGCCGGGCTCGGAGCGGATCGCTTGGTACAAGGCCACGGTATGCAGCAAATTCAGCAGCTGGCGCTTGTACTCGTGAATACGCTTGACCTGCACATCGAACATCGCTTCGGGGTTGACCGTAATGCCTACTCGCTCTTGGATCAGACTGGCCAGAGCCCGCTTGCTGTGCAATCGCTGCTCGGCAAACTGCTTGCGGAACGCTGCCTTGTCGGCAAAGGGATCAAGGTCGCGCAGGCGCCCTTGCGGGTTGTCCAGCACGTCCTCACCCAGGGCCTCGACCAACATGCCGGTCAGCTGCGGGTTCGCCTGATACAACCAGCGACGGAAGGTGATGCCGTTGGTCTTGTTGTTGATCCGCTCGGGATAGAGCTTATGCAGCTCGGCAAACACGGTACTGCGCATCAGCTTGGTGTGCAGTGCCGACACGCCATTGATGCTGTGCGAGCCCAGAAACGCCAGATTGCCCATACGGACACGCCGGCCGTTGTCTTCCTCGATCAGCGACACCGCACGCAGCACATCGAAATCATGAATGCCTTTGGCCCGCAGGGCGTCGATGTGAAAGGCATTGATCAAGTAGATGATCTGCATGTGCCGCGGCAGCATGCGCTCCATCAGGCCGACCGGCCAGGTTTCCAGGGCCTCGGGCAGCAAGGTGTGGTTGGTATAAGCCAAGGTGTTGACGGTCAGGTGCCAAGCGGTATCCCAAGGCACTTCGTGCTGATCGACGAGCAGGCGCATCAGCTCGGCCACGGCAATCGATGGGTGGGTATCGTTAAGCTGGATCGCTGCCGACTCATGCAGGTTGAGCAAACTGTCATGTATGTTCAGGTGGCGGCGGAGCAAATCCTGCAACGAGGCGCAGACAAAAAAGTACTCTTGGCGCAGGCGCAGCTCCTGACCGGCCTCGGTGCTGTCAGCCGGGTACAGCACCCGCGAGATACTCTCGGCGCGCGCCACTTCGGCCACGGCGCCCAAGTGGTCGCCCGCATTGAAGCGCTCCAAGTGTAGCTCTTCCAGTGCCCGTGCCCGCCACAGGCGCAAGGTGTTGACGCTGGCACCGCGCCAGCCAACCACCGGCGTGTCATAGGCTACCGCACGCACGGTCTCGGCCGGCCACCACACCTGACGCTGCTGGCCATTGGCATCCTGCACTGTTTCAACGCTGCCACCAAAACTGATCGGGTAAATCACCTCGGCCCGCTCGAACTCCCAAGGGTTGCCGAAATCCAGCCAATGCTCAGTCTGCTCTTGCTGCCAGCCATCGACCACGGCCTGGCGGAACAGGCCATGCTCGTAACGAATACCGTATCCATGGGCAGCTATGCCCAGGGTCGACATACTCTCCATAAAACACGCTGCCAGACGGCCCAGGCCACCATTGCCCAAGGCCGCATCCGGCTCCAGCAGACGAATGCGTTCAAGGTCGACATCAAGGCCACTGAGTGCCTCGCGGGCGATATCGAGCAAGCCTAGGTTGCTCAAGCTGTCGTAGAGCAAACGGCCAATGAGGAATTCCAGAGACAGGTAATACACCCGTTTCTGACTGCTGCGGTAAATCTGCCGGGTATGGTCCATCCAATGATCGACCATGTGATCACGGGCAGCCAGGGCGATGGCTTCGAACCAGTCATGATCGAAAGCGTGTTCCGGGTCCTTGCCGACGGCGTAGGTCAACTTATCCAGTACAGCGGTGCGAAAAGCGGCCACCTCTGCGTCACGAGCGAGTGGTTCCTGAGACATGCGACGTCCTCGATCAGATTGACGAATGCGGATGGAGATTTCTCAGCCTAGACCGTTCGACGCAGAGCGAAAGCGTAGGTTCGGGAGTTTCTGCGCTAAAGCGCTACCTGATGGCAACGTAACCGGCAAATGGTTGTTCACATTTTGATCAACTCCGGTATGATCGCGCGCCCATATAGAACATCTAAAACCTGAGCCTGATGAAACCGACCCTGATCGCCGCCGCCGAAGTTGACCGCCTGGAGACCTGGCAGAAATACCAAAGCCATATGTGCGGAGGCTGCAACTCGACCTGCTGCACCTTGCCGACGGAAGTGAAAATCAAAGACCTGATCCGCATGGGTGTAGTGGATGAGTTCGAGGTGGGAGAGCCACCGAAGAACATTGCCAAGCGTTTGCAGAAGGACGGCATCATCCAGCGATTCAATCAGAAGTCGGGGATTTTCACCCTGGCGCAGATGAGCAACGACGATTGCCTGTACCTGGATCGCAAGAGCCGCATGTGCACCATTTATGACAAGCGTCCGGACACCTGCCGCAACCACCCGCGGATCGGCCCGCGACCAGGATATTGCGCGTATATCCCCAAGCCTGCAGCGCGCCGCTAAACGCATCGCCGGCAAGACCCGCGCCCACAGCCAGCCTTGTGGGAGCCGGTCTTGCCGGCGATAGGGCCAACACGCTTTCAAACCCTACACAAACAAAAACACCCCCG